>Ga0070699_100003279_pt1 | contig 14313 bp, 19 predicted proteins | sample KBSK1503metaG_FD_65473 | JGI IMG/M metagenome (GOLD analysis project Ga0070699, IMG submission 65473) | Corn, switchgrass and miscanthus rhizosphere microbial communities from Kellogg Biological Station, Michigan, USA - KBS K1-50-3 metaG | ecosystem: Host-associated > Plants > Roots >...
TTCTTCGTCAAGGTGGTGGACTTCGCGCGGGAACACCACCTGATGGTGGTCCACGACTTCGCCTACGCCGACTTCACCTTCGACGGCTACAAGGCGCCCTCGTTCCTCGAGGTGCCGGGCGCCAAGGAGGTCGGGGTGGAGATCTTCTCGCTCTCGAAGTCGTACAACATGCCGGGCTGGCGGGTGGGCTTCGTGTGCGGCAACTCGAGGATGATCCACGCGCTCGGTCGCATCAAGTCCTATCTCGACTACGGCGCGTTCCAGCCGATCCAGATCGCCGCCATCATCGCGCTCGAAGGCGAGCAGGGCTGCGTGAGCGACATCGTCGAGCTGCACCGCAAGCGTCGCGACGTGCTCGTCAACGGCCTGAACAAGATCGGCTGGTGCGTCCCCAAGCCCAAGGGCACCATGTTCGTGTGGGCGCCCATCCCTGAGGAGTTCCGCAGCATGGGCTCGCTCGAGTTCTCCAAGCTGCTCATCCAGGAGTGCAAGGTGGCGGTCTCTCCGGGCATCGGCTTCGGCGAGTACGGGGACGGCCACGTTCGCTTCGCCCTCGTGGAGAACGAGCAGCGCATCCGGCAGGCCCTCCGGGGCCTCAAGACCCTGAGCGGCCGGTAGCGGCCCGGCCCGGCGCCGGACCCGAACCGCGACCACGGACCCATGAACGAGATCAAGATCGCCCTCCTGGGCCTCGGCACCGTCGGCTGTGGTGTCGTCAAGGTCCTCCGGAGCCATGGCGCCGAGATGTCCGAGCGCGCGGGCTGCGGGCTCGTCCTCGAGCGCGTGGCCGACGCGGATCTGACGCGCCCGCGCGACGGCATCGACCTCGCGTCCCTGCCCCTCGTGGGCGACGCGGGCCAGGCGATCGACGATCCGTCGGTGCAGATCGTGATCGAGCTGATCGGCGGGCTCGAGCCCGCGCGCACCTTCATCCTCAAGGCCCTCGCCGCCGGCAAGCACGTCGTCACCGCCAACAAGGCGCTCCTGGCCCACCACGGGCCCGAGCTGTTCGAGGAGGCGCGGCGCAACCGCGTGATGCTGGGGTTCGAGGCCGCGGTGGCGGGCGGCATCCCGCTCATCCGCGCGGTGAAAGACGGCCTGGCCGCCAACCGCATCGTGTCCGCGTTCGGCATCGTCAACGGCACCTGCAACTACATCCTGTCCAAGATGACGGACGAGGGACGGGACTTCGGCGAGGTGCTGAAGGAGGCCCAGGCCCACGGCTACGCGGAAGCCGACCCCACGCTCGACATCGAGGGCCTCGACTCCGCCCACAAGCTGCAGATCCTGGCCACCCTCGCCTTCCGCACCGCGGTGGACCTCAAGGACATCTACACCGAGGGCATCACCGGGGTGACCCAGCAGGACGTGGTCAACGCGACCGAGCTCGGCTACCGCATCAAGCTGCTCGCGATCGCCAAGGCCTCCGAGGGAGCCCTGGAAGTCCGTGTGCACCCCACGATGATCCCGGCCACCTCCCCGCTCGCCGCGGTCTCGGGCGTGTTCAATGCCGTCTTCATCACCGGAGACAACGTGGGCAACCTCATGTTCTACGGCCGGGGCGCCGGTCAGCTCCCGACCGCGTCGGCGGTGTGGTCCGACACGCTCGAGATCGCCCGGCGCGTGGCCCACGGCATCCCGGCCCTGGACACCGATCTGCCCTCGATCGGGCGCAATCCGCTGCCGCTGCGCCCTGTCGACGAGATCCGCTCGGCCTACTACCTGCGGGTCATGGCCATGGACCGGCCCGGCGTGCTCGCTCAGGTCGCGGGCATTCTGGGCCGCCACGACATCTCGCTGGTCTCGGTGCTCCAGAAGGAGCGCGCCCGCAACGAGGCGGTGCCGGTGGTCATGATGACGCACGAGGCGCGGGAGCGGGACATGCGGGCGGCCCTCGCCGCCATCGACAAGCTGCCGGTGGTGGCGGCGCGTACCACCATGATCCGGGTGGAGGCATGACCGTCCCCGCCTGGCCGGGTCTCATCGACCGCGACGTGCGCGCCCGGCTCGGGCTCTGAGCCGGGGGCGCGCGTGCCGTCATCCCGGCGGCTGGGGAAAGTCCTCCTCGGCCTGGCGGTCAGCGCGGCGCTCCTCGTCTATTTTTTCCGCGACGTCGATCTCGCCGTCGTGGCGGGCCGGCTGCGCCAGACGCTCTGGACCTTCCTCGCGCTCAGCGTGGTCCTGAATTTCGTCTCAATGTGGATGCGGGCCTGTCGCTGGTACTACCTTTTCCCGCCGGGGGCGCGCCCGACCCACCTCTTCCGGGCGCTGGTGATCGGCTACATGGGCAACAACCTCCTGCCGCTCCGCGCCGGCGAGCTGGTCCGGATCTACGTCGCCTCGCGTCGGGGCCAGCGGTTCGGGGCCACCTTCGCCACCGTGGTGGTGGAGCGCATCCTGGACGGTCTGGCGGTCGGGCTGATCGTGGCGGGCCTGCTCCTGGCGGTGGCGCTGCCCACCGAGCTGCGCTGGTCCATCGCGGTCTTCCTGGCGGTGGACCTGCTCGGGCTCCTGATCCTGGCCGCGATCGCCGCCACACCCGGCGTGTGCCGCGTCCTGGTCGAGACCCTCTTCCGTCGGATCGGCTGGCTGGAGCGGCGGCTGCTGGGCCTGCTGGAGACGATGATCGAAGGGCTGCGAGGGCTGCGGACGGCGAGCCACGTCATCCCGATCACGCTCTACTCGGCGGCGGTCTGGCTGTCCTTCGCGCTGTCCATCTGGACCGCGCTCCACGCCGCCCATCTCGACCTGCCGCTCGTCGCGGCCTGGACCGTCGTCGCCTTCCTCGGGCTGGGCGTGAGCCTACCCTCGAGTCCCGGCTTCGTGGGCGTCGTTCAGGCCGCGACCGTGCTCGCGTTGGCGCTCTTCGCGGTACCCCGCACGGAGGCGCTGGCCTTCTCGCTCCTGATGCACGCCTCGCAGTTCTTCCCGGTGACCGTGGCCGGACTCCTCTATCTCCTGACGGAGCACCTCAGCCTGACGGACGCCGCCCGGGTCGGAACCTCCCAGGTCGCCTCCTCCGAGCGGTGAAGCCCTAGACAGCCTGCTACCGGCGGCGACCCCAGCGCCGGCGCTCGATCCAATCCGTCACCCGGTCGGTGAAGTCGATCAGCAAGACGACCGCCACCCCGATCAGGAGAAGCCAACCCAGGCCGCGCAGGGTGGTGCCGCCGGCCACGATGAGGGCCGGCACCGTCGCGGCCACCAGCAGCGCCAGCACCCCCAATCCGAACCGCATGACGGCAGCCTAGAGAGAAACCCTCTCGAACGCCAAGAAGAATAGGCCGATCCGCCCTGTAAACAGCGGCCCGCGCCTCCGCGTCGTACCGGGTGAAGGCAGCAGCCCGGGGGCTCGATTCACAAATCCCTGCAAATCCAGGAGGATATCGATGGAGAAGCAAGTCTGGAAGATGCGCGCCCTGACGATTGCGGCGAGCGGTCTGGCGGTCGGTCTGCTTGCAGTGGGCGCTTCGGCACAGGAGATCCGGAACGACGTCCGGGATCTGCGGGGGGATCGCCGGGAGATCCGGCAGGACGACCGCGAGATCCGCGGGGACCGACGCGAGCTGCGCGGGGACACTCGGGAGATTCGCTCGGACCGACGCGAGCTGCGCGGAGACCGGCGCGACCTCCGCACCGCCTATCGGTCGGGTGATCCGCAGGCGATCAGGGATGCCCGGCAGGAGCTGCGCGGGGACCGACGCGACCTGCGCGGTGATCTGAACGATCGGCGGGAGGACCGTCGCGATCTCCGGCAAGACCGGCATGATCGCCGCCACGACGTGGGCGACCTGCGGCAGGACCGTCGCGAGCTGCGCCGGGACGTCGCGGCGAGGCACGGTCACTAAGGAACGGCGCGCGGGGGACCGCCCCGGATCGGGCGGTTTGGAGGCGAATACGCGCGTGTGGGAAGATCGGGGCGAGAGACGCCCGTGGAGTCGAGCGATGAACAGCTGTGCCGTGCGGTGGCCGAGCGGAAGCCGGAGGCCTTCGACCTCCTGGTGGAGCGCTACCAGGAGCGGGCCTACCGGATCGCCTGGTCCATCGTGCGCGACCGGGAGGAAGCCAAGGATTGCTCGCAAGAGGCCTTCCTCCGGCTCCACGAATCGGCCGGCTCGTTCGCGGGGCAGTCGAAGTTCTCGACGTGGTTCTACCGGATCGTGGTCAACTGCTGTCTCGATCAGCAGCGCCGACGTCGCGGCTGGCGGCGGCTCCTGGGCTGGCGCGACCGCCGCGACGAAGCGCCCGACGCGCCCGATCCGGTGGAGCAGGCGGCCGCCCCCTTCGCGGACCCCGCGGAGGGGTTGGACACGGAGCGGCGCATGAGCCGGGTGTGGGCGCTGGTCGAGGAGCTGTCGCCCCAGCAACGCGCGGCGGTGACCCTCTCGTGCCGCGAGGGGCTCTCGACCAAGGACATCGCCGCCGTGCTGAGTCTGTCGGAGGCCACGGTGCGGGTGCACCTGCACCGCGCGCTCAACACGCTCAGGCGGCGGATCGGAGACGAGGCATGAAAGACATCCACGTGGACGAGCTGTTGATCGAGCACGTCCGGGGCGAGCTCGAAGGCGCGGAAGCCGCGCGCGTGGACGCGCACCTGGCCGCGTGCGCCGAGTGTCGCGCCGCGCGCGAGCAGTTCGCGGGCCTGATGGCGGACCTGGCCCGCACCGCGCCGCCCCCGCCGCCCGTTCACTGGGGCGCCTATCGCGTCGAGCTGCGCCGTCGGCTGGAGCGTGGGTCTTCCCGCGATCTCGGGGGATGGCTCCTGCGGCCGGCGGCGGCCCTCGTGGCGACGGCCATGGTCGCGGTGCTGGTCTACGCGGGGTTGCCCGGTGGACTCCGGGGCCCCGGCGCCCAGGATCCTCTCGCGCTGGACGGTAGCGTTCTCGCGAGCCGGCTCGACATGATCGCGCGGCTCGACGTGGTGCAGCAGCTCGACCTGCTCGAGGACTTCAACGTGATCAACGAGCTGGACGAGCTGCCGGAGCCGAGCAAGAGCTGACCCGTGACCGGGTGGCTCGGACGGGCCGGCCTCGCCATGCTGGCGCTGGCGGGCGCGACGGCGGCGGGTGGACAGGAGCGGGGAGCGGCCCCGAAGCGCGCGGCCGCCCCGGAGGCGGTGGATGCAGAGATGCTGAGAGATTTGGATCTGCTCGCGAGCCCCGACCATGCGCGCGACCGCGAAGTGGCCCGTCGCATGGGCCTCTTCGAGCGCTGGCGCATGCTCGAGAGCCAGCGCGCGCTCGAAGCGGCCGACTACCCGGCCCCGGAGCCGGCGCCCGCGAGAGAGCGGTCGAGATGACGAGCCGGCGGATCGCGCTCGGTCTGGGGCTCCTGGCCCTGCTCGCCGCCCCCGCGGCCGCGCAGGCTCCGCCGCCTCCCCCGCCCGCCCCCGGCGCGCCGATCCAGGGGCTCGAGCGGCTCTCGCCGGAAGAGCGCGCGGTCGCCGAGCGCAATCTCGAGCGCTGGCGCAGCATGTCGCCCGAGCAGCAGCAGCGTGCCCTCGAGAACTACCGCCACTGGCGTAGCATGTCGCCGGAAGAGCGCCAGAGCGCGCGCCAGAACATGCAGCGGCTCCGCCAGATGCCGCCGAGCGAGCGGGCGCGGATCATGCAGGATTTCCAGCGGTGGAACGAGCTGCCCGCGGATCGCAAGCGCGACCTGGAGCGCTCCTACAATCGCTACCAGCAGCTGCCGCCGGAGCGGCAGAAGCAGATCCAGCAGCGCTTCGAGCGCTACCAGGCCCTCTCGCCGGAGCAGCGGGAGCGGATGGATCGCAATCTGGAGCGGTGGCGGACCATGACGCCAGAGCAGCGCCAGCGCGCCCGCGAGCAGATCCAGGAGCGGCGGCTGAAACGCAGCCGCGACCCCGGCCCCTGGCCGGACCGGCCCGCCGCGGGCGAGCGGCGCGACGACCGCCCCGCGGGCGGCGCCCGGCCCGGCCTCCGCTAAGCGCGCGTCCCTGCCCGCTGCCACCGGCCGCTTGACTGGCCGGCATGGCTACTTCCCGATGCTCCGCCGCGGCGACTTCGAGACGGCCATGGGCTCAGGCGCGCGCGCTGGACGCCGAGGAGCGCAAGCGGCATCTCCGTGCCTTCGAGAAGCGGCTGCTCGACGATGAAGCCCACTACATCTACACGCTGCAGTGGCACCGCATCATCCCGCACAACTCGAAGGTGCGGGGCTGGACCATCACCCCGGCCCACTTCCTGAACCAGCAGCTCGACACGGTGTGGCTGGCCGAATAAGGTCGTCGTGTTAGGATGGCCCTCTCATGGGCCTGCTGATCGTACAGAAGTACGGCGGATCGTCCGTCGCGGATCCTGAGAAGATCAAAAACGTCGCCCGCCGCGTGTCCGAGTCCGCGCGGCTCGGTCATCGAATGGTCGTGGTGGTCTCGGCGATGGGCAAGACCACCGACGGTCTCCTCGCCCTGGCGTCCGCGATCACCAAGGCGCCCGATCCGCGCGAGATGGACGTGATGCTGTCGACCGGCGAGCAGGTGACTATCGGGCTCGTGGCCATGGCCCTGCAGTCGCTCGGCCATCCCGCCTGCTCCTTCACCGGGCCCCAGGTCGGCCTGATCACGGACGCCGCGCACACGCGGGCCCGCATCAAGCGCATCACCGCCGAGCGCATCCACGCCGCGCTCGACGCGGGCCGCGTCGCGGTGGTGGCCGGCTTCCAGGGCACGACGGAGGGCGGCGACATCACCACCCTCGGCCGTGGCGGCTCCGACCTCACCGGGGTCGCGCTGGCCGCCGCGCTCAAGGCCGACGTGTGCGAGATCTTCACGGACGTGGACGGCGTCTACACCGCCGATCCGAACGTGGTCCCCGACGCGCGCAAGCTGCCCCGCATCTCCTACGACGAGATGCTGGAGATGGCCGCGCTGGGAGCGAAGGTGCTCCAGGCCCGCTCGGTCGAGTTCGCCAAGAAGCACAACGTGCCGGTCCACGTCCGCTCCACCTTCAAGCCGGACCCGGGCACGCTGGTGACCAGGGAGGATCACAGCATGGAGGACGTGGTGGTGACCGGCATCACCCACGATCGAGGACAGGCCAAGGTCTCGATTTTGAGGGTGCCCGATCGGCCGGGCATCGCCTCCCGCGTGTTCGGCGGCCTCGGGGCCGAGAACATCGTGGTGGACATGATCGTGCAGAACATCAGCCGGGATGGCTACACCGACATCTCCTTCACGCTGCCGCGCGCCGACCGCACACGCGCGGAGGGCGTGCTCGCGGCCCTCGCCCGCGAGGTCGGCGCCGAGGGCGTCACCGCGGACGACCGGGTGGCCAAGATCTCCATCGTGGGGGTCGGCATGCGCAGCCACTCCGGGGTCGCGGCCCGCATGTTCGCGACCCTCTCCGGCGAGGGCATCAACATCCAGATGATCTCCACTTCCGAGATCGCGGTCTCCTGCGTCATCGAGGACAAGTACACCGAGCTGGCGGTCCGGGCGCTCCACGACGTCTTCGAGCTCGGCACCGAGCGAGGAGCCTGACATGCTCGCCACCGCGCGCGCCGCCGTATTCTTCGGGCCCGGCAAGCCCTTCGAGATCAAGTCGGTGCCGATCCCGGAGGTCCAGCCGGAGGGCGTGCTGATCCGGGTGACCCACGCCAACATCTGCGGCTCCGACCTGCACTTCTGGCGCGGCGACGCCCCGCTGCGCCTGCCCGACGACGGCTGGATCTTCGGCCACGAGATGACCGGGCGAGTGGCCCGGCTCGGCTCCAGGGTCAAGACGGATTCCCTGGGCCGGCCGCTCAAGGAGGGTGACCGCGTCGCCTACACCTACTTCTATCCGTGCGGGCGGTGCTACGCGTGTCTGCACAAGGAGCCCGCCGCGTGCCCCAACAAGCTCGAGCGGCCGCTCGGTCCCGGCGCCTTTCCGCATCTCCACGGCGCCTTCGCCGATCACTACTATCTGCGGCCGGGCGGGCAGATCTTCACGGTGCCCGATTCCCTCTCCGACGAAGCGGTGGCGGGCGTGAACTGCGCCTTGTCCCAGGTCTTCTACGGCCTGCACGTGGCCGGTCTGCGCCAGGGCGACCGCGTGGTGATCCAGGGCGCGGGCGGGCTCGGCATCCAGGCGGCGGCGGTGGCCAAGGACCTGGGCGCGCAGACCGTCATCGTGGTGGACCAGATCCCGGGCCGCCTCGAGCTGGCGAAGGCCTTCGGCGCCGACCACACGATCAACGTGAGGGAGGTGACGGACCGGCGCGAGCGCGTGAAGCTGGTGCGCGAGTGGACGGGCGGCGTGGGCGCCGACGTGGCGTGCGATCTGGTGGGCTTCCCGGCGGTGATCCCGGAGGGCATCGAGATGCTCCGCTCGGGCGGCACCTATCTCGAGATCGGCACGATCAGCCGCGGGGCCAAGGTGGAGCTCGAGCCCTCCCTCCTGGTCTGGGGCTCCAAGAAGATCGTCGGCGTCATCCAGTACGATCCCTGGGTGATCCCGCGCGCGCTCGACTTCCTGGTGCGCACGCGCGAGCGCTGGCCGTGGCACCGGATCCTCTCGCACAAGTATCCCCTCGAGCAGATCAACGAGGCCTTCGCGGCCTCGGAGTGGCACAACCGGGAGACGACGACGATCACGCGCGCCGCGCTCACGCCGTGACCAGGACCATCGCCGATCTCATCCAGGAGCGCTTCGGGCTGCCCACCGAGGCCGGCCGCGCGCGGCCCGCGGAGGGCCCGCTGGCCCTGCTGCTCTCGCACCGGACGCAGCGCCGCTACCGGCCCGATCCGATCCCCGACGACGTGCTCGAGATGGCGCTGGCCGCCGCGCTCTCGGCGCCGTCGAAGTCGGACCTGCAGCAGGTCGGCATCGTCCTCGTGAAAGACCGGGCCAAGCAGTCGACCGTCGCCGGCTGGATCCCCGACATGGAGTGGATCGGCCGGGCCCCGCTCTTCATGGTGTTCTGCGGCGACCACCGGCGCATCCGCCGCGTCAGCGAGCTGCGGGCGAAGCCGTTCCCCAACGACACGCTCGACATGTTCATGAACGCGGCGGTGGACGCAGGGCTGGTCCTGCAGGCCTTCATCACCGCGGCGGAGGCCCTCGGCCTCGGCTCCTGTCCCATCAGCGTGGTGCGCAACCATGTCGAGAAGCTCGCCGCGCTGCTCGAGCTGCCCCCCGGCGTCTTCCCGGTGGCCGGGTTGTGTGTGGGTTATCCGCGGGGACCGGGCTGGACCAGCATGCGGCTACCCCCTGCCGTGACCGTCCATACCGACCGCTACGACGACGACGACCTCCCGGCCCAGCTCGACGCCTACGACCGCCGCCGCGAAGCGCGCCACGCGACGCCCAAGGAGAGCCAGCGCTTCGCGGATCGCTACGGGTACGCCGAACCCTACGGCTGGTCGGAGGACAAGGCGCGTCAGTACTCGGTGCCGGAGCGGCACAACTTCGGTCCGTTCATCCGGCGTCACGGCTTCGGCCTGGCCTGAGACCGATCTACTTCGGCTTCTCGGTCCGCGCCCGGTCCCCGTCCTTCAGCCCCTCGCAGCGTTACGCGTCGACGTCCCGGGTCGGCGAAGAGCGCCCCGCCTGGCTCTCGCGCTCGCCGGGGACCCGTCAGGCCATCCGGATGACAATGCCGGGACCGGGGTGTACGTTCGAGCCGCCCGATCGAACGAGTGGAGGCCAAGCGATGCCATCCAACGGAGTCTGGCCGACCCTGGCGAAGGTCGCGAACCTCATCGGGATCGTATGGGCGGTGGCCGCGCTCAGCGTGCTGGGCTACTTCCTGAGCCTCGGCATCCGGCTCATCCGGCATGGTGGCTGAGGACGGCGACCGTTCGACACACCGGCCTTCTCTTGCCGCCGGCCTAGGCGATAGCGACGAGTATCTGTATGGCCGCTATGACGCCGATGACCCACGCCAAGCCGGCGCAGAGGACGCCGATCACGTAGAGCCAAAGCCTGGACGACAATCGGCCGGCGAGAGTCTGCACCGCGACGGCCGTAGCGACTAGGGGCAAGCCGACGGTCAAGGCGTGCAGTACCAGTGACCGCGGGGCCGTGTAGCGGTACCCATGCACCGGGGCGAGGACGTTCCCACCCATCGCACTGGCGACGAAGGCGGCGAAGAGCAGGACCAGGCAAAGTCCGAGGCCGGTGGCCAGCCAGAGCCGAGCAGGACCAGAGACGCGCCAGGCCCACACCGCAAGAGCCGGAAAGAGGAACATAGTCGCCACGCGAAACGCGACCTCGAGCAACGAAAGGGCCAGTGTCACGTCTCCTCCCCCTCGACCACGATCAGCCACCAGCGCCCATTTCAGCCGCCGGCACCGGAATACCCTCGACGCGGTGGACCATCGCGGCGGCATCATATCCCCTGGCGGAATCGCTCCTCAGCGATTCCGCGCAGATACACGCGAGGTATCTGAACTCTCACATCCCCCGCCTTCTCAAGAACCACCGCACGTTACGCATCCAGACCTTGCAGACGACGGCAAGACGTAGCATCGCGTACGGTCAGTCCGCAACCGAGGCGCAACCACTCTGAGGCGCCCCGCCTACACCCGGCCGACCGATCGAGGCCCTTGGGAGTCCCCCAGTCTGCTTTGCCCGGGCATTGGCCACCCTACCCCCTGCCTGGCTCCCCGCCCTAAACCCCGCCGGGCGAAGCGAACGGGAAATTTCGCGGCGCGCAGGCAAAAGGACGGGAAGCGAAGGTGACGGGCCCGCTCGGTGCAGGGCCACCGCGGGCCGAGCACTCTCCCTGATGCTATCCTGAGGGCTGGGTGGGCGCTCACGCCACCCCCGGCCCGCGTCATCGCAGGCGGCGAGGGTCGGCGAAGGAGGCGGGCATGTGGGTCTCCTCGGTGGTGGCGCGCCGGGTAGTCCGCAGGCTCCTGCTGATGGCCCTCGCGTGTGTCGCCTCGAGGTCTCGCTCTTCCCGCTGACCGCACAGTTCCTAGACTAGGCCCAAAGTATGTCGTGCCGTGGGTGGGGATCGAGATGTTTGACTTCCGGGGCCCGACCCGGACGTGCCTCGTCACGTGCTCGACGAGCCGGCCAAGCACGAGCTGGGGCCGAAGGGATGATGCGGGCCGTTCTTCTGAATGGACGGGCCTTGGTCGCAGCGGAGCGTGTCTCGGCAGGTCCAGTGACATGGGGGCCTCGCCAACCGGGCGCGCATGCAGGGAGGCGCCGATGACCGACGCTGAGCGGAGGAGGCTGGAAGAGGAACTTGGCTCGTTGAAGAATCAACTGGCGGAGTTCCAGACGCAGTTAGCCGGCGTAGCTCAGGGCGGTGCCAGGTACCAGAGAGCGCGAGAGTACTGGAAGGGGCGCATCCAGCAGGCTCAGAAGCAGATCACCCAGATCGAGGCGAAGCTGAAGGCCGAGTAGCTGAGTGAGGCTGCGTCGCGCCCCTGGCCGACTAATGACGTTCACCTTGGCGGTCGTCTGGCTCTTCGACCTCTTCACGCGCAGCGTCCCTCGCTTCGTCTCCGACCGCCCTAGCCGGCCCCCGAAGTCTATTCCCACGCGAACCAGGTGCCGCAGTAGCGACACTTCAGCGCGCCCTTGGGGATCTGCCGCGCGCACGCCGGGCAGGGCCGGGTGCAGCGGCCGCGCGGTCCCACGGTGACGATGAGGAGGTCAAGCCGCTTCCTCAGGCGCGCGAGGATGGCGTGGAGCATCGATCCTTGGACACTATTCCGGCTGTGGCGGCGACGGCGGGGGCGGGGCAGCTGGGATCCAGACCCACTGGTACGGCTGGTTCACGCCGTCGCCATAGAGCACGTACTTCCCGTTCGGGTAGATCACTTCACGCTGGACCGCAGGCTGCTGATAGACCGGCGGGGGTGGCTCCACGACGACCGGTGGGCCGTAGACGGGGTACGGATAGTAGTAGGGGTATGGGTAGTAGAAAAACGGGTCATAGACGAAGACGAAGCTGCTGAAGTGATGGAAGTGACGGTGGCCGTGGTGATGGCGGTGATGGTGGCCGTGCCCGCCGTGCCCCCCGCCCCCGCCGTGCGCGGGGTTCGGCGTGATCAAGGCGGCCAGGATGGCGAGAACGAGGAAGAGCGTGCGGATCATACTACCCTCCGCAGCCCCCGGGGCTGCACGCCCTGGATGCAGCCTAGCAGGGCCGGCGTGGCACGCACCTGAGGGTAGTGCAGGGCGTCAGATCTCACGGAGGAGCGAAGAGCGGAATGGGGACCGCCCGGGAATTGCCGGTTACTCGCTTTCCTGGGACATTGCACCAGGAGCTTGCAGCAGCCCCTACAGCGATCCCATCCCTGGATTGGCTTCTCGCAATCTGGCGAAGCCGGAGGAGGCGAGCTAGCGGGAGGGGTTCACGGCGTGTGGAACTCCGCATCGATATTCGCGCCCTCGATGCACCGCTCCGCCGATTGAATCAACTCTGCGAGATCCTCCCGGCGCGGGAGGCCGATCCGGACTTGGTTGCGCTGGAACTTGGCCGCGGCGGTGTCGAAGACGGAATAGCGGGCGCGCTCCCGGAAGAACGCAATCCACGCCGGATCTGGTATTGCACTCAGTAAAATGACGGCCACGAGTGAGCGTCCACCTTCTCTCTCGAAGCCGAACCCACCCAATGTGATCGGTCGCATTCACCGCCTTCCCCCTCTCGCTAGACGAACGGATGGGGTGGGCGGTTGACCGCCCCACAGAGCCGAGCCGTTACCGTGTAAACACAGCGCATCCTTGGTGGAATATCAGCCGGCGAGCCATGCTAGGAACTGACCAACCCTGAGCCCAGGAAAGACGCCATCGGTGCGCGCGCCAGCATGGGCGAAGGGAAGGCGCCAGATAGTCAGGGCGCCTTTCCCGTGGGCGCCGACTGGCCCACCTTGTCGTGAGGACGGCCGTGGATGAAGAGGAGAAGCGCAATGGCGACAGCAACAGAAAACGAGGAGACGTGCTGCTGCGGACATCGGTACAGTGAGCCGGGCTATGAGAGGAGTAGCCACTACTGTCCGGTCGGGAAGCGGCCCCTGGGCCAGGAATGCGCGACGAACGGGAAAGGTAGGTGCCCAAGCCACAAGGTGCCGGTGAGGTTCTGAGGCCGGGTGGCGCGCGGCGCCAAAACGGACTATGTTGGCCGCGATCAATTCACCTGAACAGGAGGCGACGATGCCACATGTCTACATCTGCCCGGGCTGCACGGAAAAGGTCACCGAGCAGTAGGACTTCACGCTGGCCGAGCGGAACGGCGAGACGATCCGCACCCACGTAGAGTGCGCCAAGAAGAAGGGCGGCGAGCCCTAAGCCTGCGGCGGGAATCGTGCCTACCTCGTCCCGTGGGGGTCGCAGGCGGCGGTAGGCGATCCTCCCGGCAATGGGATAACCGACCAGGCGCTGGGGTTCGGTCGGGCGCAGGCGTACCGCTACCTGGAGCCGACACTCAGGCCGGAACCGTATTCTTTACAGCGTGAGGATAGGGTGCGTTCGCGAGAGGCTGCCCCGTTGGGTTGCTTCATGGCCGCGCCTTCAGTGCCTTGGGAGATTCGTTGCCCGAGCCGGCAGCTGCGCCACTGATCTCGCTCAAGCCGCGGTGCTCGACTGACCGCTTCTTCCGCCGCCACGTGCGGGAGAAGACCGCCATGATGATACCGCTGAACGCCACGTAGAGTAGGAAGGCGGCCACGACGAACCCGACGAGCTCAAGCGAGTATCGGCCCGCCGCCTCGCCGTCCATGGCTTCGGCACAACCAACTAGGTATCCGAACAGGACCAGGACTCGCATCGCCACGCGCGTCATTGCGCCACCTCCATCGGCAGACTCGGCCACTCAAGGAGGCAGCAAGACTCACACCAGCGGGGGGAATCAAGGGAACTCAGCTAGTTAACGCGGCGGGGTGAAGCGAGGACTGCCAATGGCCGTCAGGCGGGTGGCGATGCTGCGGCATTGTCCGCGATGACCGGCTCTCGCGGAGCCGCCGGACCCACTCGCGCAACGCGTCGATGCCGACCGGCTTGTTCAACACGACCGCTGGCGTCGTCTGCAGAAACTCGGCATAGGTCGGGCCATCGGCATAGCCCGTCATGAGGAGCAGGGCCGGCCGAGGTGGCGCCAGGTGCTCGACCGCACTGGCGACGGCGGCCCCGTCGACGTCGGGCATCGCCAGGTCGCAGACAACCAGGTCGTAGACAGTGTTCTCAAGCCGCTGCTTGGCTCTTTGTTGCGGCGTGGTGGCCAACCCGACGAGGGTGTCAGCGCCGATGGTAGAAGTCTAGAGAACACCGAAAGAGGAAGTCCCCCAACCACCAGCGAGAATGTCCCTTCACCGATCGCCATCGGGAGGAGGGACACGATGCTGGGACTGGAGGA
>Ga0070699_100003280_pt1 | contig 14309 bp, 11 predicted proteins | sample KBSK1503metaG_FD_65473 | JGI IMG/M metagenome (GOLD analysis project Ga0070699, IMG submission 65473) | Corn, switchgrass and miscanthus rhizosphere microbial communities from Kellogg Biological Station, Michigan, USA - KBS K1-50-3 metaG | ecosystem: Host-associated > Plants > Roots >...
GTCGGACGGCCGCCTGCGGCTGGTGAGGACCTGTCCGATGCGACGGTGCAGTTCCGGGCGGTCGGACGGCCGCCTGCGGCTGGTGAGGACCTGTCCGATGCGACGGTGCAGTTCCAGGTGATCAGCCAGCTGGCCGACCCGCTTATGCCGTTCCGCGTGATCGGCCAGCCGGCGGCCTACCTCCCGGGTCACGTCCACGCTGACCAGGGGCAAACCGAACTCCGGAGTCTGATCCACTGCGTCCTGGCCGGACTGAAGCCTCGTGAGCGTGAGGTCATCGAGCTGAGCTTCAGGCACGACCTTCACGACGACGATCTGGCCATCGCGCTCGGCGTGTCCCAGAGCCGGGCGCACGACCTGGCCACACGCGCCGGAGGCCGGCTCGAGGAAGCTCTCGGTGCGCTGCACATCGCACTTACCGGACGAGAGGCCTGCCCGGTGCTGGGGGAGTTGCTGGCCGACTGGGATGGGCAGCTGACCGAACAAACCCGCGACCTGGTCGTCGGGCACATCGGGGAATGCCACACCTGCGCCCATCACGGATGGGGCGCGATGCGCCCGGCGGTGTTTTCCCGCCTGCTGCCGCTGGCGCCGTTGCCCCACGAACTGCGCGAGCAGGTCCTGAGCCTCTGTACCTCCACCGCTGAAGATGCGGTCGCGTATCGCCGACGGGTAGCCCGGCACGCGAAATGGATATGGTTCGGGCGGCTCTCGCGGACGATCAGGCAGGTGAGCTGGAGTAACGTCAGGGCCAATCCCCAAGCGGCGATCGCCACCGTAGCTGTAACGGCGTGGGTGGTGGCGGCTGTGAGCGTTACGATGATCATCCTCATCGGCTCCCGCGCCGCACATGCCCAGGTAACCCGGACAGGCGTCGCGACCTCCTCGAGGAGTCCTGCGGCGGCCACTGCGACCGCTCCCACATCCGCTGCCGCGAGGCCGTCCCCAACCGTCACTCAGCCCCCGGCCTCCGTGCCGACCCGGGCCCAGACGGTGCCGTCGCGCCCGGCGGCGACTTCGCCCGCGCCCTCGCGGTCGGCTTCATCCTCACCCCGGCCGTTGAATTCGCCCAAACCATCACGTTCAGGCTCACCCTCACCCTCACCGTCGCCTTCGCATACGACATCCCCGTCCCCCTCGTCATCCACGTCGCCGCCGGCAGCCTGAGGCCGTTAGGCCTGAGACTGGCAGCGGCCGGTGAACTAGTCCGGCGTGGCGGCCTCATCGCCCGCCAGCGCGGTCCAGTGGGCAAGCTGGTACCAGACGGCCAGCGTCTCCGGGTGCTCGGGGCCGAGGACTTCCTCATAGGCGGACAGCAGCGCGGCGAACTGGTCGCGGGCGGCGGCGGCGGCCCCGGCGCACCCCGTCCAGTACGCGAGTTCCTCTCGTGCGGCCAAGGTGTCGGGGTGGTCCGGGCCATACATACGCTCGCGGATAGGGAGCAGCGCGGCGAACTGGTCCCTGGCGGCGGCCGCGTCCCCGGCGCGCCCGGTCCAGTAGGCCAGGTTGAACCTCGCCACCAGGGTGTCGGGAGAGTCCGCGCCGAATACGCGCTCGCGGACGCGGAGCAGCGCGGCGAACTGGTCCCTGGCGGCGGCCGCATCTCCCGCGTAGCCCGTGAAGTTGGCCAGATTGTGGCGGTTAGTCAGAGTGTCGGGGTGCTCGGGACCGAGGACGCGCCCGGCCACGGGCAGCAGCGCGGCGAATTGATCCCGGGCGGCGGTCGCGTCCCCCGCCTGCCCGATCCAGTAGGCCAGGCTAGCGCGGGCGGCCAGGGTGTCGGGGTGCTCGGGGCCGAGCACGCGCTCGGCCACGGGCAGCAGCGCGGCGAATTGATCCCGGGCGGCGGTCGCGTCTCCCGCCTGCCCGGCCGAGTAGGCGAGTTCGCTCCGCGTGGCCAGGGCGCCGGGATGCTCGGGACCGGCTGCGTAGCTGCTCACATCGCCATTGGCGGAAACCGCGTCGTCGGACGCTGACAGCGAGCCGGCAGTCAGTGCTCCCTTGATCCGCTGAACGAGGGCCCGCAGTTCAGTCTCGGCGTCCGGGTTCTCCTCCAGCAGATCTGCCCACCGCCCCGCCCACCGCCCCGCCAGAGCCATGCGGATCATCTCCATATCCGCCCCGCCTCCGCCGGAAAGCTGCTCGCGTGTCTCCTCCAGCCACCGCTTGGCCAGCTTGGTCTGCTCGGCGTTCCCGCGGCCTAGCAACTCGGCGTACCCGCGCTCTGCCGTCTCCCACTCGTCGCTGGCGGCGGCATCCACCACCATCCGGCCGGCCAGCGCCGCCAGTGTGAGCAGGCTCTCCCCCAACATTTCCCCGACCCCCTCACATCTACCAATGGGTGCAAGACAAGACGGCTGGGCCTGAAAATTCTACCGGCCCGGACAGTGCTCTCCCGAACACCAGGACTACCAGTCATCCGGAGCCGGTCAAGTACCTGGACGCTGCCCATCGCGCTGGCCGCCGCGCCCAGGGTCGGCGTGCGGCGTGCTTACCGGGTCCTTTCCCAAGGGAGGCGTGTCTTGTTTATCCGGGCTGAGGCGGGTATGACGAGGTCCGTAACCGGTATCACGGCGGTTATCTGTGCAGAGCCTGAAATCCTCGTAGGGACCCTGACAGTGGATCCGACGGTCATCATTCAGCCCGCGGGCGGCACCGGGGAGCGGTATGCCGTGGAACCGCCTGCGCGGGCGACGGCGAATGAGCCGGTCGTCGTCGGTGAAATCCCGGCTCTGCGGCCCGGTTTCCAGCCCAGGCCAGCCCTGATGGCGCAACTGAACCGGGCCAGCCAGGGGGCGCCGGTGGTGCTAACGGGCACCTGCGGAGTGGGCAAGACCCAGCTGGCGGCGGCGTACGCGCGGGCAAGGCTGGCGGACAGCTGGCGGCTCATCGCGTGGGTCAACGCCCGGGACAGCGAGACTCTGCTGGCCGGGCTGGCCGCGGTAGCCGAAGCCGCGGGGCTGTCCTCCGGCGGTTCCTGGCCGGGCATAGCTGACGCGGGCCAGGCGGTCCGGCGCTGGCTGGAGGCTGACGGGCACCGTCGCCTGCTGGTGTTCGATGGCGTGGAGGATCCTGGTCTGCTGCGGCCGTTCGTTCCGGTCGCCGGGGCGGCCCGGGTGCTGCTTACCGTGGCCCGGAAGCCGGTGGCGGAGCTCGGGACAAGTGTCTCGGTCGGCGTGTTCAGCGCCGAGGAGGCAGTGGCCTTGCTGGACGGACGGACCGGCCTGGCCGACGAGGCCGGCGCCTCGGCCGTGGCCGCCGAAGTGAGCCTTCTGCCGCTGGCGCTGGATCAGGCCGCGGGGGTAATCGCCGGGCAGCGCCTGGGGTACGAGGCGTACCTGGCGAAGCTGCGGGCGCCGTCGGCCGGGGATGCCCCGGTGCGGGGGGAGGACGGGCGGGAGCAGCCGTCCCAGCCGGGCGTGACGGAGGTGGTGATGCTGTCCCTGGAGGCCGCGTCCGCTGCCGACCGGCTCGGCGTGAGCACCGGGGTGATGGAGCTCATGGCCATGTTGTCGCAGGCCGAGGTCCGCTGCGACCTGCTGCGTGCCGCCGGGCAGGAGGGGATACTGCTCGGCGGCGGGCGCCGGGTGTCCGCGCCGATGGTGGATCAGGCGCTGAGGCGGCTCAACGAGCGGTCACTGCTAGGTTTCAGCCTTGACGGCCAGGCTGTCAGCGTGCACGGCCTCGTGGCGCGGGTGGTCCGCGAATGGCTGGCCCGGCGGGGGCGCCTCGTGACGGCGTGCCGGGCGGCCGCCTCCGCCCTGGACGGGGCCGTCACGGCGCTCAAGGAGCCGCGCGATCATCGGGCGGTCAGGGAAATGATCGGCCAGATCACGGCGCTGCTGGACAACGCGGGAGCATCCGCGGATGACGCCGACGACAAGCTAGCCGGGACGCTGATGCGGCTTCGGTTCCTCGCGCTGGAGCGCCTGATCGAGCTGGGCGACAGCATGCCGCGCGCCATCGCGATCGGCGAGCCGCTGATCGCGGACCTCGAGCGCCTACTCGGCGCCAGCCATCCTGACACTCTGAGCGCGCGCAACAGCCTCGCGGCCGCCTACCAGGACGCCGGCCGGATCGCGGAGGCGATCCGGCTGCTCGAGCAGACCCTGGCCCGGCGGGAACGGCTGCTGGGTCCGGACGACCCGGACACCATGCGCTCGCGGAACGACCTGGCCCACGCCTACCGAGAGGCAGGCCGGGTCGCCGACGCGGTCCCGTTGGTCAAGCAGACTCTCGCGGCCCGGGAGCGCCTCCTCGGCGCCGACCATCCCAGCACCCTCGCGTCGCGGAACAATCTCGCCAGCGCCTACCGGTTTACCGGTCGGCTCGGCGAGGCCATCCCCTTGTTCGAGAAGAACGCGGCCGCATGCGAGCGGCTGTTCGGTGCCGATCACCCCAAGACCGTGGCCTCGCGGCACAGCCTCGACCTCGCCCGCCAGGAGTCGGCGCAGGCCGGGAACGACGGCTGCGGATGATCACAAGTTGCCGCGCCTGGCCTGCTCTCGCTCGATCGCCTCGAACAGCGCCTTGAAGTTGCCCTTGCCGAACCCATGCGAGCCGTGCCGCTCGATCAGCTCGAAGAAGACCGTCGGCCGGTCCTGCACCGGCTGGGTGAAGATCTGCAGCAGGTAGCCGTCCTCGTCCCGGTCGGCCAAGATGCCCAGCTCGCGCAGTTCATCCGTTGCCACGCGCGTCTGGCCTACCCAGGAGCCGAGCTCGTCGTAGTAGCTGCCCGGGGTCCGCAGGAACTCCGCCCCGGCCGCCGTCATCGCCCGGACGCTGGCCACGATGTCGTCGGTGGCCAGCGCGATGTGCTGAACCCCCGGGCCGCCGTAAAACTCCAGGTACTCGTCGATCTGCGACTTGCGCTTGCCCGCGGCCGGCTCGTTCAGCGGGAACTTCACCGTGCGGGTGCCGTCGGCGACGACCTTGCTCATCAGCGCGGAGTACTCGGTGGCGATGTCGTCGCCGACGAATTCCTTCATGTTGGTGAAGTCCATGACGCGGTGGTAGAAGTCCACCCACTCGTCCATCTTGCCGAGCTCGACGTTGCCGACGCAGTGGTCGATCTCGCTGAAGAAGGCGCGCTCTCCCGGGGCCACCACCGGCTCGGCCGGGACGAATCCGGGCAGGTAGGGCCCCGAGTAACCGGACCGCTCCACCAGCGTGTGCCGGGTGTCGCCGAAGGTGGCGATGGCCGCCACCACGACCTTGCCGTAGTCGTCCTCGAGCAGATGCGGGGCCTCCAGGCCGCGCGCGCCGTGCGCGACCGCGTAGTCGTAGGCCTCCTTGGCCGAGCTGACCTCGAGGGCCAGGTCCGTCACCCCGTCGCCGTGCGCGGCGACCCGCTGGCCGAGCCGGGTCCGGGCCCGCGCCGGGCCGCGGAAGACGAACCGTGCGCCGCCCGACTCCAGCACATGGACCGCCTCGTCCGGGTATCCGGTCTCCGGGCCGCGGTACGCGGTCCGCCGCATGCCGAACGCGGTCGAGTAGTAGTGCGCCGCCTGCTTCGCGTTTCCGACCGCGAACACCACGGCGTCCATGCCGATGACGGGAAAGCCGAAGGGTCTGTCCTGTGATGGCGTCGTCATCTCGCTAGCATGTACACGGGTTTCCAAACTGCGCAACCAATAGGGTCTCTGCTAGTCATCTTGCCTAGTAATACCGAACGGACGATGGTATCTCTGTACACCATGACCATTGTTTCGCCCGGGCGGGTGGATCCTCTGGACGCCGCCCTGATCGAGCTGCTCGCCGCTGAGCCCAAGGTGGGCGTGCTCGAGGCCTCCAGGCGCCTGCGTGTCGCCCGCGGTACTGTGCAGGCGCGCCTGGACCGGCTGCAGGAGCGCGGTGTGATCACCGGGTACGGACCCGACGTGGATCCGGTCGCGCTGGGCTACGAGGTGACCGCCTTCATCACGCTGGAGATACGCCAGGTCGGCGGGCACGACCCGGTGGCCGAACGGCTGGCCGCGATCCCCGAGGTACTCGAAGTGCACACCATCACCGGAGCCGGGGACATGCTCTGCCGGGTCGTGGCCCGGTCCAACGCCGACCTGCAGCGCGTGATCGACACGATCGTCTCCGCCGATGGCGTGGTCCGCTCCGCTACCGTGATCTCGCTGGCGACCCAGGTCCCCTACCGGATACTCCCTCTGGTTCACTCCGCTGCCTCGCCCGACCACGACCAGAAGTACTGACCGCGCAGGATGCGTTACTTGATCCTGGCTTGTCCGCCAAGCAGAATAAGCGGAAACACGCGGATCGGGGGATATCGGCATCAATGGCAGGCATGATTAGGAGCAGACGGCAGTTTCTTCCCCGCAGGAAGGACACGGCGGCGATGAAGTGCTGGTTGGCCCGGACGGCCGCCTTGGCACTCACGGCCGGGCTCGCAGCGTGCGGGGGTGACGCCGGATCGGCCCCCAGCCCAACTCCGACCCCTACATCGGCGTCGGCGTCGGCGTCGAACCCGGCGCCGACGCCGACGGGCAAGTCGACGTCGGCTTCGAACGGAGTACTCGGCCCCTTCGTCTACTCGAAGATCAGCAATACCAACGGCTACAACACGTACGTGGGTAACAACATGTGGGGTGCCGGAGGATCTGGGATGACGCAGACTCTTACCGCTGCTGACCCCGGCAAGTGGTACGTCGTGGCCAAAGCGCGAGCCGGGAACACGGCGGTGCTGAGCTATCCCAGCACCCAGCAGCTCTTCAACAACTGGGACGGCAGCGGATGGAACGGCAGCGGCTCGCAGACCGATACCCCCATCAAGGGGCTTAACCAACTGACAAGTACGTTCGCGGAGAGCATGAACGCAACCTCCGGAACCGACGCCGAGGCCGCCTACGATATCTGGCTTTCGGGTACGTCCGGCCCGAAAGAAATCATGATCTGGATCGACAACGCCAACCGGGGCACCGGCGGCGCCCAGAAGATCGGCGTCGGCAGATTCGGCGGCCACAAGTGGACCCTGCTGAGGTACGGCGGCGAAGTGATCTGGTCCCGCGATGCCAACGTGCGGTCCGGCGCCGTGAACATCCTTCCCATGCTGCGGGACCTGCAGTTCCGGGGCCTGGTATCCCCTGACGCGGCCGTCAGCCAGATCGACTTCGGCTTTGAGATCTGCTCTACCGGTGGAGTGCCTGAGACGTTCTCCGTCTCCCACTTCGCGCTGACCGCGAAATAAAGAGGTGATGCGCCGCCCCCGCTAGCTAGCCAACGCCATGGCAGGTCGCGCAGTAAAAGGACGGCGCGCTGGGCATAGTTGTCCTGCGAAGATACGGCGCTAGCTGATCAGGTCGGTGGCCATCTCCAAGACGATGGCCCGGAGCTTGTCCCGGTCATCTACCTGCTGCAGGAAGAACATGCAGGTCGCGCCCACGGAGAGTACGGCGGTGGTGGCGCGCACCCGGTCGCGCAGCGGGGCGTCGGAGCCCACGAGCACGTCGACGAGCGCGTCGAGGCGGACGCGGACCCGGGCGAAGCGCTCCTTGCCCGCCTCCATGGACTGCACCGAGGCCCGGTTCTGCTCGAGGAAGCGGAAGACCTCGTTGCTGGCCAGCACGACGCTAACGTAGCGGTCCAGTAGCTCGCGGCGGGTCGCGTCGTCGCGAGGCTGGCCCCTGGCCCAGTCCACCAGGGCGTCGAGCTCGGCGAAGTAGTCGTCGGTGAAGCTGTGGACGATGTCTTCCTTGGACTTGAAGTGGTAGTAGAGGGCGGCCTTGGTTACGCCCAGGCGCTCGGCGATCTCGCGCAGGGACGTCTTCTCGTACCCCTGCTCAGCGAACAGTTCGAGCGCGACCTTCTGCACGCGGGACCTGGTGTCGGTCCGCGGCGTGGGACCCGTAGACCCGTCATGCATGTCCGTCTCGCACCCCTCGGCGCAGCCTGGGAGCCGCCATTTTTACTTGACGGCCGGTTAGTTACGGTCCTAGCATAGTGACTTGCCGGCCGGTAAGTCAACGACGGCGGCCGGACGCGGACGGGACGACGGCGGACAGAAGGAGCGGACGCGTGGCGGAGGCAACGGGCGGTGCAGGGGCCGGATCGGGCATGACCGGACCGGGTGGTCCAGGGTCGGCCGGATCGGGGCCAGCAGACGCGGTCCCGGCCGCCGGGGGCATGAGCGGGCAGTTCCTCGCTCCGCGCGAGGTAATGATCGTGCTGCCCGGGCTGCTGATGGCGATCCTGCTGGCCATGCTCGACAACCTCATCGTGAGCACCGCGCTGCCGCGGATCGTGGGCGACCTGGGCGGGGTCGCGCACCTGTCCTGGGTGGTCACGGCCTACATCCTGGCGTCCACGATCACCACGCCGTTCTACGGCAAGCTCGGTGACATGTACGGCCGGAAGAAGTTCTTCGTCGCCGCGATCATCATCTTCCTGGCCGGATCGGCGCTGTCCGGCCTGTCGCAGTCCATGGCGGAGCTGATCGCCTTCCGTGCCATCCAGGGCCTGGGCGCCGGCGGGCTGATGGTCGGCGCGATGGCGACGCTCGGCGACATCGTGGCGCCGCGCGAGCGCGGCCGCTACATGAGCTACATGATGGTCGTGATGATGCTCGCCACCATCGGCGGCCCGCTGCTCGGCGGATTCATCACTACCTCGTTCTCGTGGCGCTGGATCTTCTACATCAACATTCCGCTGGGCGGCGCGGCGCTGGTGTACCTGCTCGCCACCCTGCGCGTTCCGGCCAAGAAGGTCAGCCACAGGGTCGACTACCTGGGCGGGTCCCTGCTCGCCGTGGCCGCGACCGCGCTCATCCTGCTGGCCACCTGGGGCGGGACGCAATACGCCTGGGGCTCGCCGCAGATCATCGGCCTCGCCCTGCTGACCGTGGCCGCCGGCGTGGCGTTCTACGTCACCGAGATGCGGGCCGCCGAGCCGATGATGCCGCTGCACGTCTACCGCAACCAGAACTTCTCCCTGTCGATGGCCATGACCTTCCTCACCGGCCTGGCCATGTTCGGCGCGATGACGTTCCTGCCGCTGTTCCAGCAGACGGTGCAGGGCGAGTCGCCGACCGTCAGCGGCCTGGCGCTGACGCCGATGATGCTCGGCGTGACCGTCACGTCGATCGTGGCCGGCCAGGTGACCACCAAGACCGGCCGGTACAAGGTGTTCCCGATCCTCGGCGGCGGCATCATGGCCCTGGGCATGTACCTGCTCACCGGCCTGGGCGTCGGCACCTCGCGGCTCACCTCGGCGCTGTTCTACGTGGTGCTCGGCCTGGGCATGGGCTTCCTCATGCAGATGGTCTCGCTGATCGCGCAGAACAGCGTGCAGCAGAAGGACATGGGCGTGGCCAGCAGCGCCCGGATGTTCTTCCAGCAGATCGGCGGGTCGCTGGGCGTGGCCGCGTTCGGCGCCATCTTCGCCCGGCAGCTGACCACCTCGCTCGCCGCCGCGACAGTGAAGGGGGCTGGGGAGGCGGGTGGGGTGCACATCAGCGCCAGCGGCGGCCAGCTCAACCCGGCCACGGTCAACTCACTGCCCGCGCTGGTCAGGCACGACGTCTTCGCCGCGATCGCGGACGCCACCCAGCACGTCTTCATCTGGGCGCTGCCTGCGGCGGTGGTCATCTTCGCCCTGGCCTGGTTCATCAAGGAAGTGCCGCTGCGCGGCCGGGCGCCGTCGGCGGGAGCCGGCGAGGCGGCCAGCCAGCAGCCGGAACTCGTGTCCTGACCGGGAGGTAACCCCGGAGCAGCGGGAACGGGCCGTGGTGGCAGTCACCACGGCCCGTTCGGATTGATCAGGGGCTGACCTCAGGCGCCCACGTACGGGACCGCCTCGAGGATCTCCACCGTGTTGGCGCGGCCGTTCGGCAGCGAGTAGGTGGCCTTCTCGCCCACCTTCTTGCCCATGATGGCGGAGCCGAGCGGCGACTTCGGCGAGTAGACGTCGATCGGCGCGCCGCTCTCCTCGCGGGAGGCAAGCAGGAAGGTCACCTCGTCGTCGTCCTTGACGAACCTGATCGTGACCGTCATGCCCGGGCCGACCACGCCGTCGGTGCGGGCCGGCGCGCCAACGCGGGCGTTCTCCAGGATGTGCTGGAGGAGAATGATCCGCGCCTCGATCTGGCCCTGCTCGTCCTTGGCCGCGTGGTACCCGCCGTTCTCGCGCAGGTCCCCTTCGTCCCGGGCCGCTTCGATCTTCTTCGCGATATCGATGCGACCCGGTCCTGAGAGGTGGTCAAGTTCGGCCTTGAGCCGGTCGTACGCCTCCTGGGTCAGCCAGGTGACGCTGGCATCGCGCGTCTCAGTCACGGGCACTCCTAGTACTGCGCAGGACTTGCAGTCCGCGGGACCACGGTCGGTCCTCGGGGGTAATCTCCTTGAGGCTAACTAGCGTCGGCGACTAATGCGTTCTAGTCAAATGGGAGCACCGGGCCAACTGCTCAGGAACGGGGAATGTCGCACCGCCGAACAGGTGTTTCGGAACTAGAAGTTTTTCCGGGGTTCCGGGGGCGGGCCCCGGCGGGGCCAGCAGGGTAAACGAGGGAGACCACCGTTGGAAAGTGAAGCTGACCAGCTCAGGTTGATGGCCGTGCACGCGCACCCGGACGACGAGTCGAGCAAGGGCGCGGCAACCATGGCGCGCTACGTCCGTGACGGCGCCCAGGTCCTGGTCTGCACGCTGACCGGCGGAGAGCGCGGTGACATCCTGAACCCGGCCATGAACCGGCCCGAGATCAAGGCCGACATCGCCGCGGTGCGCCGGGCCGAGATGGCGCGGGCCAGGGAGATCCTCGGGGTGGAGCAGCGCTTTCTCGGGTTCGTGGACTCCGGGCTGCCCGAAGGCGACCCCAAGCCCCCGCTGCCGGAGGGCTGCTTCGCGCTCATGCCGGTGGCCGAGGCGGCCGAGCCGCTGGTCCGCGCGATCCGCGAGTTCCGGCCGCACGTGATGCTCACCTATGACGAGAAGGGCGGCTACCCGCACCCGGACCACGTGATGACCCACGAGGTCAGCGTGGCCGCCTTCGAGGCGGCCGCCGACCCGGACGCGTACCCGGATTCCGGCGAGCCCTGGCAGCCGCTCAAGCTCTACTACTTCGTCTCCTTCCACAGGGCCAAGTTCGTGGCCCTGCACGAGGAGATGCTCCGCCGCGGCCTGGAGTCGCCGTATACCAAGATCTTCGAGGAATGGGCGGACCGGGAGAAGGAGCGCGGCGACGACTGGCGCGAGCCGGAGATCACCACCCGGGTGCCGTGCGGCGACTACTTTGGGATCAGGGACCAGGCCCTGATCGCGCACGCCACCCAGATCGACCCGGACGGCTTCTGGTTCCGCTGCCCGCTCGAGGTGCAGCAAGCCGCGTGGCCCACGGAGGACTATCATCTGGCTAGGTCTGTCGTGGATAGCGAGTTGCCCGAGGATGACCTGTTCGCGGGCATCCGGGAGAGGGTGTGCCTTTGACGTTCGGCGTGCTGGCGGCCGCCGCCCCGGCCAGTGACAACGTCACGCCAGGGCTGCTCGGGTTCGTGGTGTTCGCGGTCATGGCCGTGGCGCTGGTCTTCCTGCTGCGGTCCATGAACAAGCAGTTCCGCAAGATCACCCCGAAGGCCGAGGGAGCCGCCGCGGCCAGCGCCGCCCCAACGCCCAAGACCGCGCCTGGCGAACCGCCCGCGCAGGAAACACCCAAGTAGCAGACGGGCCCGGCGGTGCGGCGCGAAAATTGTCCTAGCCCCTTGTTAGCGTGGGCGAAGGCGCGATCGGGAGCACTTCATGCGGGTAATCCACGGGGTCTGGGCGCACGGCGCGCTCTGCCTGTGGGCCGAGGACCCAGACCTGCCGCCGCTGCCTGCGGCCGCGCCATCCGGCGTGCACCTGCCGCGGCCGCATCCGTTCGCCTGCCAGGCCGCCGAGCTGGCCGACATGCTGGCCGGGTCGCCAGGGGCGGCGGGCGACGCGGCGCGCAAGGCCGTCCACGACGAGCTGACCCTGCAGCTGCCCACGGCTGGCGGCGGTCCGCTGGCCTCGCCCGAGCTGGTCCGCCCGGAGGCGCCAGGGGCACCGGGAGCCTCGGGGGCTTCGGTTCCGGCCAGGCGGGGTCGGCTGTCGCTGGCGAGCTGGCGGGTGCCGGTGCTCGCCTACGGGCCGGCCGACGCGCTCGCCGTGCTCTGTGGTTCCGGGCTGGGTGGTTCCGGGCTGGGTGGTTCCGGGCCGCTGGATGAGACGGCGATCGCCGGCGGGTCGCTGACCTACCTGGCTGCGGTGGCCCGTTTCGCGGCCGGCCTCGCCGTACGCGGCCGGGTACTGCCCGTGCTCGAGGCCGAGGCCGAGACGTACACCGCTCGGTGGCGTCCGGTGCTCGGCGGCGCCGACGCGCAGCGCGCCCGCGACCTGGCCGCGGCCATGCCCCCGTCCTGCCGGGCCGCGGCCGGCCAGGCGCCAGGAACGCTGCTCGGCAGCGCCCTGGACGCTCTGGCCGACGCCGCCGCCCGGGCCCGGCTGACCGTCCCGATGCTGCCGGCGCGGCGCGGCCGCACCCCGGCGCGTCTTCCGCTGGCCGAACGCTACGTGCTGGCCCTGACCGCGGCCGATGCCCGCGTCGATGTGCTGACGCCGCGGGACGAGGCGGAAGCCACCTCGCTCGGCGCCGCCCTGGACGCGTGGCGCGACGGCGCGCTGATCCCGGCGGGCCCGGTGCGTACCTGCTTCCGGCTCGCCGAGCCCGCCGCCCCCGAGGCCGATCCCTGGCGGGTCGAGTTCGCCCTGCAGTCCGCCGACGATCCGAGCCTGATGGTCTCCGCCGCCGACGTCTGGGCTGGTCACGGGACCGGGCTCGCCGCTGCCGGCGACCCGGTGGAGGAGTTGCTGGCCGGCCTGGGATCCGCCGCCCGGCTCTTCGGCGAGCTCGACGATGCGCTGCACGAGGCGGCCCCGGCCCTGGTGGAGATGGATACGCCGGGCGCGTTCCGGTTCCTCAAGGAGACCGGGCCGCTGCTGGCCGGCGCCGGGTTCGGCGTGCTGCTGCCGGACTGGGTGCGCAAGGCCCGGCTCGGGCTGAAGCTGACCACGCGGTCCCGGGCCGCGTCCGGCGCATCGGCCGCCGGAACGGCCGTGGCCAGGTTCGGCCTGGGTGACCTGGTGGACTTCCGCTACGACGTGGCCGTGGGCGACGAGGCGCTCGATCCCGCCGAGCTGGCTGAGCTGGCCCGGCTGAAGGTCCCGCTGGTCCGGCTGCGCGGCCAGTGGGTCGAGCTGGACGACGCGCATCTGAAGGCGGCGCTGAAGTTCCTCGAGCGCAACCAGGCCGGGACGATGACCGCGGCGGACGCGCTGACCGCCGGGCTGGGCCTAGCAGGGCTGGGGCCGGGATCGAGCGGCCTGGACGAGGACGTACCGCTGGTCGGGGTGGACGCCGACGGCTGGCTGGGCGACCTGCTCTCCGGCCAGGCCGACCGGCGGCTGCGGCCGATGTCGACGCCCGCGGGCTTCTCCGGCCAGTTGCGCCCGTACCAGGAACGCGGGCTTTCCTGGCTGTCCTTCCTCGGTGATCTCCGCCTCGGCGGCATCCTGGCCGACGACATGGGCCTGGGCAAGACGATCCAGCTCCTGTCGCTCATCTTGGCGCAGCGGGCCGGGCCTGACGGGCCCGGCCCCACCCTGCTGGTGTGTCCGATGTCGCTGGTCGGCAACTGGCAGCGCGAGGCGGCGCGGTTCACCCCGGACCTCCGGGTGCACGTGCACCACGGCGCGGACCGGCTGGACGGCGACTCGCTCGCTTCCGCTCTGGCCGGGGCGGATCTGGTCATCACCACCTACGGCGTGGCCACCAGGGACCAGGCCGCGCTCGGCCAGGTGAATTGGGCCCGGGTGGTCTGCGACGAGGCGCAGAACATCAAGAACCACGCCACCAAGTCGGCCCGGGCGGTCCGCGCGCTGCCCGCCGCGGCCAGGATCGCGCTGACCGGGACGCCGGTGGAGAACCGGCTGTCCGAGCTGTGGTCGATCCTGGACTTCACCAACCCGGGCCTGCTCGGGCCGGCCGAGAGGTTCCGGGAGCGATACGCGGTCCCGATCGAGCGGCACGGCTCGCCGGAGGCGACGCAGGCGCTCAAGCGGATCACCCAGCCGTTCGTGCTCCGCCGGCTGAAGACGGACAAGACGATCATCTCCGACCTGCCGGACAAGCAGGAAATGAAGGTCTGGTGCAACCTCACCGCCGAGCAGGCGAGCCTGTACCAGGCCACGGTCACCGACATGCTCAGCCGCATCGAGGAGGCCGAGGACGACATCAGCCGCCGCGGCCTGGTGCTGGCCACCATGGCCAAGCTCAAGCAGGTGTGCAACCACCC
>Ga0070699_100003281_pt1 | contig 14308 bp, 17 predicted proteins | sample KBSK1503metaG_FD_65473 | JGI IMG/M metagenome (GOLD analysis project Ga0070699, IMG submission 65473) | Corn, switchgrass and miscanthus rhizosphere microbial communities from Kellogg Biological Station, Michigan, USA - KBS K1-50-3 metaG | ecosystem: Host-associated > Plants > Roots >...
AATGGTAATTCCAGAGCGCTAGACGACACGCCCATAGACGTCGGCCATGCGCACGATGTCGTCTTCACCGAGATAGCTGCCGACTTGCACCTCGATCAGCTCGAGCGGGATCTTGCCCGGATTGGCGAGCCGGTGAACGCTGCCGATCGGGATATAGATTGACTCGTTTTCATGCACCGTGCGCACGTCGCTGCCGAGCGTGACCTCGGCCGTTCCCTTGACCACGACCCAATGTTCGGAGCGATGAAAGTGCTTCTGCAGCGAGAGCTTGCTTCCCGGCTTCACGACAATACGCTTCACCTTGTAGCGCGTGGCAATATCCACATCCTGGTAATAGCCCCAAGGCCGATAAACGCGGCGGTGCTCGACCGCCGCGCGGTGGTTGTGCGCCTTGAGCTGCTCGACCAGCATCTTCACCTGCTCGGCCTTCGCGCGCGCGCCGACCAGCACGGCGTCGGCGGTCGACACCACGATGACGTCGTCGAGCCCGACCACTGTCGTGAGCACCGGTTCCTCCGAACGCACGAGGCTGTTGCGGCTGTCCAGCATCACGACGGGACCGTCGGTGGCGTTGCCGGCGGCGTCCTGATCGAGGACGTCCCAAACCGTGCTCCAGCTGCCGATGTCCGACCAACCCAGATCGGCGGGAACTACGGCGGCGACCTTGGTACGCTGCATGACGGCATAATCAATCGATTTCTTGGGCGCGCGCGCGAAGGGTTCGCTTGCCAGCCGCAGAAAATCGAGGTCGCGCGTGAGGCCGGCTACCGCCGCCTTGGCGGCCTTGGCCATCGCCGGCTCAAAGCGCTCGATCTCGCCGAGCATAGTCGCGGCCTGAAACAGGAAGTTGCCGCTGTTCCACAAATACCGTTCCGTCACGTAATTCGCGGCGGTCGCAGCATCTGGCTTCTCCACAAACGCCTCGACCGTGCGCGCGGATGCGCCATTGAGCTTCTCCCCGGGGCGGATGTAACCGTAACTCGTCGCTGGGTGAGTGGGCTCGATGCCGAAAGTGACGATCCTCCCCTCAGCGGCGACGGCGGCGGCGCGCTGGCAGGCCGCGCGGAATTCGTCCGGCTTGCGGACGACGTGATCGGCCGCCAGCACCAGCACGAGCGCGTCGCGATCGCGTTCGGCCGCGAGCACGGCGGAGACTGCAACGGCGGGACCTGAATCACGACGCACGGGCTCGAGCACGATATCAGCCTCGACCCCGCGCTCACGTAATTGCTCGGCGACCACGAAGCGGAAATCGGCGTTGGTAATGACGATCGGGCGGGCAAACAACTCGGCGTCGTTGACGCGCGCCAGTACCTGTTGGAAAGTCGACGTGGAACCGACGATTGGGACGAACTGCTTCGGCATGCTTTCCCGCGAGACGGGCCACAGGCGCGTTCCAGTACCGCCGCACATGATTACCGGGACGATCCGAGCCAGCATTCGTAAGGGCCCTTCTTACGGCGGCGACAGTTCAAGCCGTCCTGGCACAAAACGTCAAGCCGTATGGCAACAAGCTTGAGGATGGGAGCGCTTTGCGTCAGAGCCAGAATGCCATCATTAGGTCAGATTTTTCGCCAGGGTCTGTTCGATGACCCGGGCACCCGCCTCGGTTTGTGCCACGTCGAGCGAGCGCGAAGCCGGCGACGTGGGTCACGCCCGCAACCAACTTGACATTCCAGTTATGGGGAGCTTCGGATGATAGGTCTTGTCTACAGTGAGAGGGGAACTTGATGCATATCGCAATGATTGGCAGTGGCTATGTCGGACTTGTCTCGGGTGCTTGTCTTGCCGATTTTGGCCACAACGTGGTCTGCGTTGATAAGGACGCTGAAAGGATCTCGGCCCTGAACCGTGGCGATGTCCCAATCTTTGAACCCGGTCTCCAAGATCTCATCGTTAGCAACACGCGCCAAGGGCGCCTCGCCTTTACGTCGGAGTTGGCCCCCGCCGTGGCCGCAACGGAGGCCGTTTTCATCGCGGTCGGCACACCCTCGCGCCGCGGCGACGGACATGCCGATCTTTCATATGTTTACACGGCTGCGAGAGAAATAGCCGCCGCACTTGATGGCTTCACGGTGATTATCACGAAATCGACCGTCCCCGTCGGCACCGGCGATGAGGTCGACCGCATCATTCGCGAAACCCGACCCGATGCCGATTTCGCCGTGGTGTCGAACCCAGAATTCTTGCGCGAGGGAGCCGCTATTCAGGACTTCAAACATCCCGATCGTATTGTCGCCGGCGCTGACGAGGACCGCGCGCGCAACGTTTTTGCAGAAATCTACCGGCCACTTTATCTCAACAAGGCACCCATTCTATATACCAGCCGCCGGACCGCTGAGCTTATCAAATATGCGGCGAATGCGTTTCTCGCCACGAAGATCGCGTTCATCAATGAGATGGCTGACCTCGCCGAAGAAGTTGGCGCGGATGTGCAGGATGTCGCCCGCGGCATTGGGCTTGATAATCGGATCGGGTCAAAATTTCTACACGCCGGCCCTGGTTTTGGAGGCTCGTGTTTTCCGAAGGATACCCGGGCGCTTCTCCAGACGGCCCACGACTACGAGGTGCCGCTTCGTATCATTGAAGCCGTCATCGCTGCAAACGATATCCGCAAACGCGCCATGGCGCGAAAAGTTTCCGCCGCTTTCGGTGGTGCGCTAAGGGGCAAGACCATTGCGTTGCTCGGTCTCACATTCAAGCCGAATACCGACGATATACGTGAAGCACCCTCAATTCCATTGATCACCGCGCTGCAAGATATGGGCGCCCTGGTGCGCGCCTTTGATCCTGTCGGGATGGAGCATGCAAAAGCAATTCTTCCAGATGTTGTCTATTGTGATGGACCATACTCTTGTGCCGATGGAGCCGACGGCGTGGTAATTGTCACCGAATGGGAGCAGTTTCGGGCTCTTGATTTCAATTTGATGAAGCAGCGTATGGCTTGTCCCCTTCTGGTTGATCTCAGGAATATTTACTCTAGCGATGAAATGGAAAGGCACGGCTTCTTGTATGTGGGAATTGGAAGAAAAGTGCCCAGCCATGCTCTGCGGCTTTGAGCGAACAATATTGAAGACTTACGAGCGATAATCATTCCAGCGGATTTTTCGCCGCGACAGGCGAACAATGGTAATCGCTCTGAATTGGCTCATAACATGACGGTCCTGGTCACCGGCGGCGCTGGCTACATCGGCAGCCACATGGTTCACGCCCTCCTCGAGGCCGGAGAGCAAGCCGTGGTGCTCGATAATCTGACCACCGGCTTCGACTGGATTTGTGCCGACCATATCCTCATCCGAAGATTTCGCTTGCGATGCGCGGCCGATCCGTAGATCAGATCAAATAGAAACGTCTACAGTTTTGTGGTGGTGAAACATGGTAAGTCGGCGATCTTTGCTCGCAGGAATGGCAGGGGCCTCCTTCATGGCTAGAACGCGGAAAGCCAAGGCTGCCCAATCGCTGCCGGGACACGAGACGTTCGGTCTTTATGATTCATTGTTGTTTATCGGCAAGCCCGACCTTTCGCCCAACGGTTTCAAGCGTAGTCGCGCCGTCTATCAAAATGAGCTGTGGCCGCCAAAAGCGGATTATACAACCCCAAACGAAGCCGCCGTTCGATCCAAAGCTCTTGCGGTGCTGGCAGAAGGGGTAACGGCTGCGGTGCCGGTAATTTTAGACGTGGAGCAGTATTCTGTCGATGTTCGGTTGGATATATCTCATATCAACCCGGACACATCCACTGTTGACGCCAATATCCTCAGGTTGGAACAAATCATCGGTTGGTTCAAGCATGAAGCACCGACGCTTAAAGTTGGGTTTTACGATGTCGCCGCGCCTGTTACGGGCCTCCCTGTTACGGGTCAGCAACCGGCTAATGATACTGAATGGGCTATACGGGAGAAGGCCAATTCATATCTCATTCCCTTCGTCACTCATGTGGATGCGCTTTATCCATCGCTTTATACATCTACAACTGACAGGTCAAAATGGGTAGCGTTTGCCCGGAGGATCATATCCGAGGCGAAGAGGATTAGTGGAGATAAACCAGCGCGGCCTTTCATCTGGCCGCAGTACCATGACGTTATGCGTGGCCCGTTGGCTCTAACGTACATTGATTACGATTACTGGATGCTCCAACTGACGACAATCAGGGATGCCGGGGTCTCCGGTATCGTTTTTTGGGGCGGCTACCAGAGACAATGGGATGATACTCAGGGCTGGTGGCGTGCAACGCTGGACTTTATTGCTAAGCTGTGAGTGCTCGAGTGGGAGTGCCAGCGCGACGCGCGCCCGCGGCGATTGGGGCCCATGTGACGCAGGACCAAGCGCTCCCAAACCCGCGAGACGTGATGTTGAGCATCCCGCGGGACACGCGATGGCGCGCCATTATCTTTATGCCACGCTCATCGCCGGCGCTCAAGTCGCCGAGCACGAACTCGTGCATTTACGCTCCAGCGGATTTTTCGCCGCGGCAGGCGAACAATGGTAATCGCTTTGAATGGGCTCACAGCATGACGGTCCTGGTCACCGGCGGCGCTGGCTACATCGGCAGCCACATGGTTCACGCCCTCCTCGAGGCCGGAGAGCAAGCCGTGGTGCTCGATAATCTGACCACCAGCTTCGACTGGGCGGTGCCTCCGGACGCGACGCTCATCGTCGGCGATGCCGGAGACCAATCGCGCGTGGGCGCCCTGATCGCCGCCCATCGGATCGACGCCATTATCCATTTCGCCGCCTCGATCGTGGTCCCAGACTCGGTCCGCGATCCGCTCGGCTACTACCGCAACAACACGGTCAACTCCCGCGCCCTAATCGAGGCCGCGGTCAAAGCGGGGGTGCGCTATTTCATCTTTTCCTCGACCGCGGCGGTCTACGGCAATCCCCAGCGCGTGCCGGTGCGCGAGGACGATCCCACCGTGCCGACCTCGCCCTACGGGTCCTCGAAGCTGATGAGCGAAATCATGTTGCGCGATGCCGGGATGGCGCATGGATTGCGCCACGTCATCCTGCGTTACTTCAACGTCGCCGGCGCCGACCCGCTTGGGCGCACCGGGCAATCGACTAGGGCGGCCACCCATCTCATCAAGGTCGCGGTCGAGACGGCGCTCGGGCGGCGGCCGAAAATAGATGTCTTCGGCACCGACTACCCGACGCCGGACGGCACCTGCATTCGGGATTATATCCACGTCTCCGATCTCGTCGCCGCGCACTCCGATGCACTCGCCTATCTGCGCGACGGCGGCGCTTCCGCGACGCTCAATTGCGGTTACGGCCGCGGCTTTTCGGTGCTGGACGTGATCGACATCGTCAAGCGTGTCGCAGGCGTCGACTTCAAGGTCGAGCTCGCACCGCGGCGGGCGGGCGACCCGACACAGATCGTGGCCGCCTGCGACCGGGTCCGTTCCACGCTCGGATGGCAGCCGCGCTTTGACGATCTGCAAACCATCGTCGCCCACGCGTTGGCATGGGAGCGCAAGCTTTCGAAACGTGCCGGCTGACAGGCGACCAACCCCTTGGTCGGCCGCACCTTCGCGCTGTCGCCAAGCAGCCATGCCTCATTTGCGGTCGCAAGCCATCCGATCCGCTCTCGGCGTGTTGATAATTGCGGGCGTTAGTCGTGATTTTGGCATCACGGACGAGGTTTTCAGCACACACAGGCCTCTCAACGTATGCCCATAGGTTGGACCACCGTCAGTTGACCATTGCGGATGCAGTTAAAGACATAAGTTGCACTCTCTCCGACTATGCTGGCGTCAATTTCGACCATGACGTTGTAGAAATCAGGGTTACGCCGTCCTTGGGCCTGCGGTTGCGGCAGCACGCGGCTTCCCTCGACCTTGAGCCCGGGGATATTGGGCAGCTTGGCGACAGAGCTAATTATAAGGATGCACGCCCGATCTTCGGCAGAAAACTTCTGCGCCAAGGATGCTTCGACCTTCAGGAGCGACATGGCCGAGGCCAATGGAGTGTCCAATCGACCATGATCGAGCATTCTCGCATTTCGCTCGCCCCCGACGTGCTCGTCGGCAAGCCTGTCATCCGTGGGACACGGCTGTCTGTCGAATTCGCGATCGGGCTGATGGCCGACGGATGGAGCGAGGCCGATATCCTCGGGAATTACCCGGGGGTTACTCACGATGACATCATCGCGTGTCTTGCCTATGCGCGCGATATATTGAGCTCGGAGAGGGTATTCCCGAACGCAGCCTGAAATGCGTTTTCTCGCCAATGAGAATTTCCCTGGCGCGGCGGTCACCGCTCTTGAGGCAGCTGGGCACGAGGTCGTTTGGGTCCGGATAGCAGCGCCGGGCACGACCGATTCGGACCTGCTGGCACTCTAAGACACCCGGTAATCAGCCGACACGCCTGGTCGAGGCATTGGGTCAGGTGCATCGAACTTTCATATCTGGCGCATCCTACCTCAACAACATTGCGCAATTCCAGGCCAGAGTGCCATAGCTACTCGTAATTTCGAATCTGGCCATAACCCGCCGCTAATGGGGGCGGTGGACCGCCGGGGACGCGATTTCATCGTCCAAGTTCCAAGTGGCATTTGACTTTTCGCACCGAGCAAGTGTCACCGCAAAGGCTCGGCTCTAACTCCAAATTGCGTTGCCACCGGTCGCCAACCGTATACGGCCCCGGGTGAAACTACGCTGGCGCCTGTGCCAATGGCCATAGAGCTCGAGCTGCCGCCATCAAGAAGCATCCCGTCCCTGGCGCCAAGATCGGCAAGTGTCTGAAACATTACATTCGGAGAAATATGAGTGCCGACGGCCAAGAACAAAAGCTTGCGCGGCAAATCGACGGCCACCGCAGTTCGCGCATCTGGGATATAGCAGCGGCGGTCACCGGACCAAACTTTACCATCTCGCAGCCAAAGGTCTTGTCCCCCGATGCCCCACTTCGCCATTGCGAGCTCTGCCTCTGTTAATGGCTTGGACGGCCGCAGGTGGGGCGTCAATTGGTCGTCGAACCACAGCAAATAGGTATCAAGCCACACATGACTAATGGTGTGATCTGCCACTACGGGTTCCACGGCGTTGGCTAGGTCGCCGGACATTGGAAGCATGCGATTGGATTTGGTATGGAACAGGGTTCCGTTGATGGCGACCGCAAGATGCTCCCTTGCCACGACCTCTCCGACCCGGCGCAGACGGTACTGCCAACCTTGACTGACAGCCGTGGGATCTTCACTCGTGACATAAAGCGCAATGCCAGGGGCAGTCAGATTGATGCGCACCCAGTGAACAACCCCACTGGCTTCCTCGCTTGGCTCCAGTTGCTTACAGCCGTAAGTAATTCCCTCAAATATTTCCGCCTCTGCGGGGCGCCCCGAACATGTAGGCGCTATAGAGAACGCTAGGAGGGCAGCTATGGGGACCACAAGGGCCCCAGAAAGGAAATGGCTCGCCCACGACAGGTTCGAAACCATGCGTTGATTATCTCGCGCTAACAGCTTGGCCGGCCAGACTTCTTCTCGTAACAGCCATGGGCACGTTTCAGTGCGGCGCGCCGTCAAGTGGTTTGAGTCATATAACCGCGTGGCTCGTCAAGGCGCAGCGGCGCGCTGAGCCTCATGGAAGAGTCACAATGCCCCGGTCCCTCCGCACGCCACAGAAAATGGTGCTGCCGAGATTGTGTTGCGAATTAGGCCAGTCAAACCGCATTTTTCAGTTTGGAGGAAGAAGGAGGAAGAATATGAGATCGGGCACATGGAGAAAATCGCACGAGAACCGCCGGATCTTCATCGGCGGCTCGGACGCCCGGGTCATCATGGGCAATGTGACGACTTCCCCAAGCTTGATCACCGCACCGCTCCCTCTTTCTGGACAGAGCGGGATTGGGTGATCGATTCGCTGCCCATCCCCAGGGCGCGCCCTGGGGATCGGCGGCACGATCAACAGGGGAATTTTCAAACGGCACTTCTGGGGAGAATTACTCCGGTATCAACACGGCGGAAAAGAAGAAGTTCTGGCGCTGCCTCCAGTCTGGCGAGGTCCCGCACCTCATCATGGCAGAGCCGCCAAGGCCGCGCATCGAGGCCATCCGCATCGTCGATATGAGCTCGTCGAACTCCTGGGCCGAGTTCGCAGCGCTCTTCCGCAACACCCGGGAGGCCTTTCTCGACCATGAGCGCGCGAAGAGCGAGCTCAAGGCCCTGATGCCGGAGGACGCTAAGGAGGCGATCGGGCATGGGGTGCGAGGGAAGCGGTCGAAAGCGGGCGCCGTGACCTTTGACGTCCTAACGACGAAGGCCGCCCATGCACCGGTCCAGTGAATCGGTTGCGGCGCTAGCTTCCGCCTTTGCCAAGGCGCAAGCCGAGCTGATCAACCCGGAAAAGTCATTGACCGCCACGATTCGCACCGGACGGCGAGGGGAGGGGGAGCGCAGCTTCCGCTATGCCCCATTGTCCAGCGGCCTCGATATCGTGCGCAAGACGCTAGGTCAGCATGAGATCGCCACGGTACAGACCACAGCAATCGATCAAACGGCAGGCATCGTCAATTTGACCACCATGCTCGCCCACGCCTCGGGCGAATGGATTGCCTCGGACTGGCCGGTCTGCCCCGTTGCCGAAACTGCTAATCCCCAACGCATGGGCGTTATGCCTTGTTCACCCTCGTCGGCATTGCCGGTGAGGATGATTTCGACGCACCCGATCTTTGCGCGGCACCCCCATCGCCGCCGACGTCAACTGCCAACCGCCTGCTCAAGGCGATACCCGATCAATCGCGGGTGCCATCTCGCAGCCCCGGCAACGGCCATGACGCCGGAATAGCTGGGGGCAAGGCTCCCACGATAATTGATGCTGAGCAATCGTCCGCCCTGCGCGATAGGCTGCTGGCGGACATTGGCAATATTGCCTCAGCAGAGCTTAGCCGCGGGTTGGGCCCACCGGCACCGCCTTTGCCGATCTCCTGGTCGATGGTCATCGGGAAACCTGGCCCATCCGCAGCAAACGCTTTCGCGGCTGGCTGCGTCGCCGATACTACGAAGCCACGGGAGGCGCGCTCGCCGGACACGCGATCTCCTTGGAGCTCGATCTGCTCGAGGCGCGGGCGGAGCCAGGCCGGCAAGCCGGAGAGGTTATCGAATGCCAGCGCATAGCCGTTGTTGGCAGCAATCATCAGCTCGCGTTCTTCGCGTGGCAGCGTCCGCACCGGGGCGACATTGGGGTCGATTAGGGCCTTGAGCATTTTCGACAGAACCGTGTTCGCCGAGCCTTGCTCCCCGGATCACCAATTGGCGGCAACATCAGAAAAATGCCGCGATCAGCCAAATCTGGTCGGGTGATGACATCCTCGATCCCGTTCGCCAGCAGCGGGCGCGCCGCTTGAAACAAGACCTCTTCGTCGTCGGTGTAGAGCTGCCGCACCGCGAGACTGCCACCTGTCGCGAGCCGACAGAGCCCATCCGAGAGGGGCGCCCTGCTTGACGCGGCCGTGCGTGGCTTGCAGACCATGCCTAGCATTCGTCTCACCAGCTTGCCGCGGATGGCCGACTTCGCCCTCTGGGCTACGGCTTGTGAAACAGCGCTGTGGCCTGCCGGCACATTCGCGCGCGCCTATGCGGCAAACCGCAGAGCCGGCATCGAGAGCATCATCGACGCCGATCCGGTGGCCGCTTGCGTGCGAGAGATCATGGCCGAGCGCAGTTCGTGGATGGGAAGCGCCGCCGACCTTCTGCGGGCCGGCGCCGATCGCAGCAGTGATGGCATTTCGAGATACGGTGCTGGCTGGCCCAAAAATCCACGCCGCTCGCCGGCCGTCTGCGCCGGGCGCAGACCTTCCTGCGGGCCGCCGGCATCGAGGTGGCCTTCGGTCGTGAAGGCCGCGCCGGAACCAGGGTCATCAGGATGCACACGACGCTCGCAAACCCCGTCGGCACCGTCAGCAGCGTGCGCCACAACGGAGTGCGGCGAAGACGACCGCGGCCGTGTCCGAGCGAGGAGATGACGGCGCGGGGGAGATGACGGTCACGGGCTCATCAACGACCTGCAGCGGGCGCAGCGTTGAAGGAAACCGATGCGATAACATCGTCAGCACCGTCGGCCGCGTCAGCGATAGAAGCCCGCGGCAAACACTCCAACTTTCGAACGTTTCGGCCGTGGCGTAGCGCCGCAAGATCAGCGACGTTCTGGCCGGAGTCTGAAGCAGCCGTCAGGGCGTGCCTCCTGTCCATAATAGACCCTGGCTGTTCTCTAATTCCGGGCGTGGGGTCAAGCTCTCCGTAAACATCCTTGCCGGGTCCATTGTTCTCTCCGCGGTAGGGCGAACCCTCCGCATGATGGCGTAAGACGACGCTGGTGGATCAATGTGTGAAGCGCGTTTTGCTCTTTACAAGCATCGCAGAGCCAGGGGCGATCGCACCAACGCCAGCGCGCGATGGCGCTCGTGGCTGGGATCGGCGATGGCCTCAAGGAACCCGCCATAGCCCCAAGGACCACCGACGTCCTCGGGTGGGCAGTGGCCCCTGGCTTCGATCAAGCGCGGATAAAGGATGCCCGGTTCGGGATCGATCAAGCGTTCGACCTTGATCGTGTGCTCCCAGCCGTCGCCGAAGTCATAGAGATACTTCAGGGTCTTTGTGCCGATGTCTTCGAGGATGTCGTCGAGCCGAGCTTTGCGGGCATCGATGAAGTCGCCGGCCCAATCTGCGTCGGGATAGGGCGTACTCCAGCCGACGCTGCCCGCGCGGATCTCGTACAGATGGCTGTTGGTCCAGCCCATGGCCGCCTGGATGGTCAAGTGCAGCCGGTCGAGCCGGATGTCGAATGGAACCTCGACGCGGCGCAGGACCACGGGCTTGACGTCGTCGAGGGTGATCTTGAGCCGGGCGATGGTGGCGGCACTCATGCCGCCACTTTACGACGCTCCATCTCGGCGGCCCAGTTCCACGGCAAGAGCTCGTCCAGCCTGTGGATAGCGTGATCGTTGATGCGCGCCAACACGTCGGCGAGCCAAGCTTGCGGGTCGATGTCGTTGAGCTTGGCCGTGTGAATCAGCGTCAGCATGACTGCGGCGCGCTCGCCACCACGATCAGAGCCGGCGAACAACCAAGACTTCCGGCCAAGGGCAATCCCGCGCAGCTCACGCTCGGCCGCATTGTTGCTCAGACAGATGCGGCCGTCTTCGAGGAAGCGCGTGAAGACATCGACGCGTTTGAGCATGTAGTCCATGGCCTTCGCCACTTCGTTGTGGCGCGAGAGCTTGGCCCGCTCCCGCTTCATCCACTCGATGAGATCATGCACCAGCGGCGCGATATCTTTGCGACGCGCGGCCACGCGCGCCTCGGGCAACCAGCCGTTGATCGAGCGTTCCAGCGCGAAGATGGTGTCGAACTTCTGAACCGCTTCGAAAGCAATCGGCGAGATCGTGGTCGGCTTCTGATTGCGCGCCTTCGAGGCGATGTCGGCAAGCTCGAACAGCTTGCGTCTTGCATGCGCCCAGCAACCGGCTTCCGTGATCGGTCCGCCCTTTCGATCCGGCGCGTAGAGCGTGTTGAACCCGGCATAGGCATCGGCCTGAAGGATTCCGGAATAGCCGACGAGATGCTGCTCGGGATGGATGCTGGCGCGATCCGGTGAGTAGAAGAACACGGCCGCGGGCGGCGCCCGGCCGCCGAAGGGACGGTCGTCACGCACATAGGTCCAAATCCGCCCGGTGCGGGTCTTCACCTTGGCCAGCACCGGCACCGTGGTGTCGTCGCCATGGATGCGCTCGCCGGCGAACACGTGCGCCTTGATCAGCTCACAGAGCGGCCTCAGCGTGGCCGCGCAGGCGCCCACATGATCGGCCATGGTCGACAACGACAGCTCGATCCCCTCGCGCGCATAGTGCTCGCTCTGCCGATTGAGCGGCTGATGGTTGGCGTACTTCTCGACCAGCATCATCGCCAGCAGGCTTGGCCCGGCGAAGCCGCGCGCGATCGCGTGGAACGGAGCCGGCGGCTGCGTGATCGTCTCGCAGGACCGGCAGCTGAACTTCTCCCGCACATGCTCGGTCACGAACCATTGCCGCGGCACGACGTCGAGCGTCTCGGTGACGTCCTCGCCGAGCTTGCAGAGCTTGCTGCTGCCGCAGCACGGACACGCGGTCGGCGCCGGGTGAACAATGCGCCGGCGCGGCAGATCGGCGGGGAAGTTGCGCCGCGTCGCCTGGCGCCGCGTGAAGCCCTGCACCTCGACGCGCGTCGCCTCGGCCTTCGCGTCATCCTCCCCGGCCGCCGCGGCCAGCTCGTCGAGCTGCAGCTCCATTTGATCGATGAGCCGCTGGCTGCGCTCGGAGCGCGGTCCGAACATCTCCCGCTTCATCTTCGCGATCACCAATTGCAGGTGCTCGATCAGCGCCTGCGCGCCCACGAGCTTGGCGCGCGTCTCGATCAGCGCCGCCTTCAGCGCAGCGGTGTCGTCGGGAAGAGGATCGGCGGTGTCGGCCATGCGCGCGACATCAACACAATCGCGCTGATTCGTGCGATCAATTCCGCGTCCTGAGTCAATGAGCCGCAGCTTTATTCACACTCATCCGGCCGCCGTCGGACGCCACGTGTGCTGGGGATTTCTCCAATCGATTCCGTCCAGCATATAAGCGAGTTGCGACATCGAGATCGAAACGACGCCGTCCGTAGCCGATGGCCAAATGAACCGGCCGCGCTCCAGTCGCTTGGCGTAGAGCGACATGCCCAGTCCATCGTGCCAGAGAATCTTGATGAGCTTGCCGCTCTTTCCACGGAACACGTAGAGATCGCCGCCGTGAGGATTACGCTTGAAGGCTTCTTGCACCAGCAAGCCCAGAGAGTTCATGCCGCGGCGCATGTCGGTGTGGCCGGTCGCAATCCACACCCGTACTCCGGAAGCAATCGGGATCATCGCCGCCGTCCGCCGCCCAGCACCGCGATCGCCGCCGTCAAGGTCGCCGCGTCGACCGCGCCCGTGATCCGCATCCGCGCGCCAATGGCAAACTCGATCTCGATCGTTCCGGGGCCGGACAGAACGGCCTGCGTCGCATCCGGCGCAATCCGCACGGGCGCAAATCCTATTGGCGAAGGGACCCGCAGCTGGCGCCGCCAGCCATACAGCTGGCCCGGATGAATCCCCGCTTCCCGCGCAACCGCCGACACGCTGGCGCCCGGCTCCAGCGATGCCGCCACCAAGCGCTGCTTCTCCACCGCGCTCCAGCGACGCCGCCGCTCAACCGCGGTGATGACCTCAACCCGACTGTTCGTCATGTGACTATTCCTATGAATAGTCACATGACTCACGCTCTCACGTAATCCGCAAGGCGGTCGCTACCGGATGGATACTTTTGACTCTCAGAGATGCAATTGATCAAAGAGATTTCTACGTGTGGCGCGAGCGCTGGAGTTTTCGCACGGCACGGATGCTTCCTAACTAACAAAAGCGCTTGCGAGTCGAACGGCTCGCGGCCGACGATCGTCGGTAGCGCGCGGCCCCGCCTACGGCGGGGCCGCATCTATGCCCACAAGAAGTGTAGCCAATTCTGCGATTCCGTCGGTCCCGTCTGAGGTGCAAGCCCTCTTCGGCGATCCGCCTTGATGCGGGGCGAAGATATCGGACCCTGCAATAAGCTTTTCGCCAAGATCGTCGAGCCGAAGGACATGATCGAATGGTGGTGGGTCAAGGACATTACCGATTACAGTTGGGAAATCCGCCGCCTGCGCCGCTTTTACTATGGGAAGATAGTGAGATAGCTTGCGGTCCAAACTGTCCGCATGCACGGCTGTTGTAAGCTGGCTCGTAATAGTTGTATCAACTCGCAATACACCAAAGAGGCGTATGACGCAATTTTTGGCAGAACAAAGCCAAAATAGCTAATTATTTCAATGGTTCTTGGGCTGCGCCTACCTGGATTAGCTTCTCCGCAACCTCGTTCGGGCCCGAGTTGTGGAGCACGGTATCGATGAGGCCGAATCGTCTGCCATGATGCGCATCACTCTCGTTGTCCTGGCATTGCTATTGACGGCCGGCAACGATGAAGGGTCGCCCTGGCGTGCTCGCGCCCATCAGCCAATGGAAGATAGCTTATACCAAAACTCGCAGACCCTGACTCATGCTGCGTGCGCCCTTCCGAAACATCTAATTGCAGAAACGTACGGAAATACAATGGGATATCGGCGCCTTGCTCACGCGCAGACGATGGCGCCCATGAGTCAACGTCTCCGCAGGCTAGTCGCCCGAGTCACTCGAACTGAGGGTACAGTCTCTTCAGCTTGACGCGGGCGTTGGCGGTTGTGAATTGCCAGTCGGCTTTGGCGTGGTGCTTGTTGCGGTGGTCCTGCCATGCG
>Ga0070699_100003284_pt1 | contig 14300 bp, 14 predicted proteins | sample KBSK1503metaG_FD_65473 | JGI IMG/M metagenome (GOLD analysis project Ga0070699, IMG submission 65473) | Corn, switchgrass and miscanthus rhizosphere microbial communities from Kellogg Biological Station, Michigan, USA - KBS K1-50-3 metaG | ecosystem: Host-associated > Plants > Roots >...
AAATCCCAAATCCCAAATCCCAATCCCAAATCTCAAAACCCAGGTTCCACATCCAAAGTTACCAATCCCCAACTACCAGCTACGGTTTTCGTCACCGGCAACCGTGATCTCCTGCGTTGCTTGCGAGCGAACCGAGCTGTGTGAGAGGACTTGGGCGCGCAAGGTATAGGCGCCCGCTGCAAGGTTCTTGAACCGGACGGTGTGGAGACGCTGTTCCCTGTCGCCGGCAAGCTGAACCTCAGTGGAAGCGAACATGTTGTCGCCATCGGCCTCGACACGCAGGGTGCGGTTCTGAGCATCAGGCTCCACAACGATGATCATCTGCACCGTCGCGGGTTCGGCGAAGTAGCGTCCAGACAACCTGATTTCCACATCATCGTTAGCGGATCCCGCGGCGCCAGTGAGCGCGACGAGTGAAGCGGTCAGAGCAGCCCAACGAATCCAGCAAGCCACGGCGTTAACCTCTGCTCAGCCATTAGCAACTGGAGTGCCATCGGAAATCCCGAATCCCAAATCCCAGATCTCAAGAAATCCCAATCCCATCCTTACGTCTTGGTGGGACTTCAGACTTGATTGGGATTTGCGCTTGGGGATTTGGGTTTTGGGATTTGGTATTTGGGATTTGGTACTTACTGTTGCCGCTCGAAGATCCAGCAGAGGGGCTCGATGAGTTTCTCGAACGTCGGGCGCGCTCCCCACTCTTCAAGCGTGATTTGGTCGCTGGCGGCGAGATCCGACTCGAAATCCCGGTGCAGACGTTGAGTGACCGTCGCCTCGCGGAACGCGACGTTCACTTCGTCGTTGTGCTCGAAGGAACGGTTGTCCACATTTGTGGTGCCGATGACCGCCCATGCGCCGTCGACCATCAGCGCCTTGACGTGCGTCATTGCCGGCCGGTACTCATGGAGCTTCACGCCCCCCTCGAGCAGTTCGGGGTACATACGGCGGCTGGCGAACCGCACCAGACGCTGATCGGTGTGTTTGCCGGGCACGATCACGCGCACCCTGACGCCTCGGCGTGCGGCCCGCACTAATGCGCGGCGCAACGCCTTGTCCGGAAGGAAGTACGGCGTCTGGATATCGATCGTCCTGACTGCGCCCTCGATCAGCATCTGGAACACGACGCGTGACACCGTTGCGCGATCCGACGGCGAGCTCTTGACGAGCATCGCCTCGGTGGCCCCGCATGGCGTCAGCTTGGGCCACTGGCTCGGCGATGTCAGGATCTCACCGCAGCATTCCAGCCAGTTTTCAGCGAACACACCCTGCAGGGCCGCCACGATCGGGCCTTCGATCCGTGACATCGAGTCGCGCCATGCAGGACGCCCGCGCTCGGGCTTCAACCACCAATCGGCGATGCCGGCACCGCCGGTAAAAGCGACGCGGCCGTCGACAACCAGCAGTTCACGGTGCGTCCGGTTGTTGAGGCGGTGGAGCCGGTACCAGGCGATCGACTGGTAGAAGTTGACGTTACAGCCGGCGTCGCGCAGCCGTCGCAGCGGCGCGCCGAACATGAACATGCTGCCGACGGCATCGAGCGTGATTCGCACGTCGACGCCGGCCTGCGCGCGATCGACCATCGCGTCGATGAGCATGTCGGCCGCTTCGCCCGGGCGGACGATGTATGCCTCCAGGTTCACCGATGCCTCCGCCGCGCGTATCGCGTCACGCATGGCGGGGTAGAACTGGGCTCCGTTTGTGAAGATTTCGACCTTGTTGTGGAAATGGACGGCTGCCTGGCAGGTCGTCTGGATGATGTGGAGGAACTCATCGCTGTCGGGGCGGATCGGTTGCGTCACCTTGTAGTCGATGCGGGGCGTGAAGAACAGCACGAGGACGAACCACGTGAGGAATGCGACCGCGATGATGGTCCATCCCACGGTTACGCCGCTTCCAGAAAGCCGATTGGGAATACTTCGAACACGTCTGCCGCCTTGATCCACGTCCGACCGGCGTCTTCGATGGCCGGGACGCAACGTCCGGTGAACAGCTGCTTATAGCAGCGTGGCGCCGATTCGGGAACACGAATGCGCGTGTCTCCCCAGACGTCGCCGACGGGAGCTCCGCCGTCCGGCTTCAGCGTTGCGACGAGCCGCGGCACGACCACGAGCGCCTGGCGCTGGCCAAGGACGCGGGCGAAAGCGAAAACGTGGTCGCGGCGGCTGCCGTCGGCCGCGAGCGGCTCATAGGAGCCGTTGCCGAACACCTCGTGACTCGCCCGCCTTGCGCGGAGCATCGTCATCGTCGCAAAGAGCTTTAGGGAATCGCCTTCAGGCTTCTGGAGGAGATCCGCTGCCAGCTCGCCCTCGCGCCCCTGCTCGCGGGCCGCATCCAACTCATCGAAGAGCGCTCGACGCTTCTGGTAGTCGACGGGCCGGCGATTATCAGGATCGACAAGGCTGAAGTCCCACAGCTCGGTCCCCTGGTAGAAATCAGGGACGCCAGGCGCGCCGATCTTGATGGCGAGCTGCGCGAGCGAGTTGTAGATGCCAAAACGCGCAACCAGGCGCGCCAGCTCGAGAAAGTCCCGGCGGAAGGCCGCGTTGTCGGGGGAGAGGACCTTCTCGACGAAGCGGGCCATCGCCTTCTCATGCGGCTCGCTCGGATTCAGCCAGCTCGTGAAGACCTTCGCTTCGCGCATTGCCTTGAGCATGTAGCTGCTGATGCGGTCCCGATAGGCACGTTCCTCCTCGGCCGTCATTGTCCCGAACGGCCACGAGCCAATCAAGGTCTGGTAGAGGAGGTACTCTTCGTTCCGGCTCGGGTAGGACTCGGCGTCGATGATCGTCCGCGCGTTGCGGTTCAGACGCGCCCACCGCCCCGCCGCCTGTTTCCACATGACCGGCAGCTCGGACAGCGCGTTGATTCGCGCGCGGACGTCCTCACTGCGCTTGGTGTCGTGCGTCGAGGTTGCTGAGAGTCCGTGCGGCCACTTCTTCGCCCGCTCGATCATCCAGGTGTGCAGGGCGTCCGGTGCAACGCCGAACCTGTCAGGTTCACCACCGACCTCGTTCAGCGACACCAGGCGGTTGTAGATGTAGAGGGCGGTATCCTCGATGCCCTTCGCGGTCACCGGGCTCGTCACCTGCTGGAATTTGCCGATGAATGTCAGGTGCTCGCCCCGCTCTTCTTCGGGGATATAGTCCGCTTTCTTCAGAAGAAGACCGCGGATGAAATCGAATACGACCCGGGGATGACGCGGATTGCGGCGCTTGGCTTCGGTGGCCGCATGCTCGATGTAGCGCCGGTCGTGGTCGCTCACGTCGGTCTCGCGTCCGTTGACGTACGTCCGGTAGACAGGAAACGCCGCGATGATCTCCCTCATCGCGTACGCGAGGCTGTTCAGCGTGAAGTCACGGTAGTGACGGTTGCGCTCGGAGAACCGGTTCAGCCCGTGGGCCAGCACGTTGAGCTCACTGGCCATGCTCATGCGCAGGATGAGCTGCTTGCTGCGGTATGCCAATTCGCGAAACGGTGCGCGCAAGCGGGTGAAGCGCTCGAACGCCTCGTTCACCGCGCGCTCGTTTCGTCCATCGACGAACAGCCCGTTCACCCGGACCAGGAAGTCGTATCCTGTCGTCCCTTCCACAGGCCATGACGGCAGCCACTCGCCGTGGCCGAGAATTTTCTCGACAACGAGATAGAGGCGCGCGTCGTCCGTGAAGAGATCGGGACGCATATCGCGCGCCCGCGCCTGGAGCCGGTCGAGGTAGTCACCCGGATCGTAGAGGCCGTCCACGTGATCGATCCTGAAGCCGTCGACCTGTCCCTGCGTCAGCAGCTCGAAGGCGAATGCATGGGTGCGCTCGAAGACCACCGGGTCTTCCATGCGGACTGCGGCAAGCTCGTTGATGTCGAAAAATCGTCGATAGTTGATTTCCTCCTCGGCAACACGCCAGTACGCGAGCCGGTATGCCTGCATCGAGAGCAGAGCGTCGAGGCGGTCGAAGCTCCGGGCGCTTCCCTTGATCCCGTTCAGCGCGACCACCGCACGGTCGATGTGCGCGAGCACCGGCGGCGAAATGGAGGTCAGCCCGGCGAGCCGCCGCTTGATCACTTCCTTCTCGCGATCGCGCTCCGCTCGCAATGCCTCCGTCTGCGCATCCCGCCCGGGAAGGCGCTGAATCGCTGTGAGGATGCTGAGGAACTCGATCCCAGCGTCGCTCTCGCCTATCCCGGCGAGGAGTGCGTCTGCCTCGAAGCTGAGAATGCCGCCGTACGTGTCCGGCGAGATCGGAAGGACGCAATCGGCGTAGCGCGCACTGAACACTCCATTCACGTACTGGATGGTGATCTCCTGTCGTTCGAGCACCGCGCCATAGGAATCGCCAAGGATCGGCAGCAGGACCCTGTCTTCCAGCTCGGGTTTCAGCGGATGCCAGTCGATATCGAAGAATTGCGCATACCGCGAGCTCGGACCGTTCTCGAGCACGTCCTGCCACCATGGATTGGAGGAATGCGCGATGCCCATGTGATTGGGTACGAGGTCGATGATGTGACCCATGCCACGCGCGCGGAGCGTGTTGACCCAGCGGTCGAAGGTGTCGTGATCTCCGACTTCCGGGTTCAGCTGCGTCGGATCCGCGACATCGTAGCCGTGAGTGCTCCCGGGCACTGCTTTGAAGTAGCTCGAGGCATAACAGTGCGAAATACCGAGCGTATCCAGGTAGTCGACGATGGCCGTGGCCGCATCAAAGGTAAATGACCCGTTGAATTGAAGGCGATACGTTGCGGTCGGAATGGTCGCGAGGGGCATGGCCGAGTTTCAGGAACCAAACCCGGTGCCACCCGTTGTCCACTTTGAATCATTGTTGGAACGTCGCTTGCTGAAGAGGTCACGTGATCGCACGCGTCAGCTCAGCCGTGGCGTTGCTCGGCGTGATTGTCATCGGCTGCGGCGGCGGTATCGCGATTCGCGCCCCTGAGCGGCCGCCGTCTCCGGATCAAATCAAGGAACTGTGGATAGATCCAGGTATTCAGCCGCGTGATCTCGTCTGGGGCGTCGGCGGCCAGAAGTATGCGCCGGCCCCCGATGCGGTCTACACATTCAAGGCGCGGGACGACGTCGGTTTCAGCTCGAGTTACGACGTCAGGGATCCCCAGGGTGGCGAGTGGAGCGCCAAGATCGGCCCCGAGTCGCAGAGCGAGGTCGTTCTGTCGCGAATCTTATGGGGCCTTGGCTATCACCAGCCTCCTGTCTACTACCTCCCGTCCTGGAAGCTCGAACGGGATGGCCACGTTCGCATCGAGAGTGAAGCGCGGTTCCGCCCGAAGCTGCCGCAGCTCGAGCGTCTCAAGGAATACTGGTGGTGGCAGCAGAATCCCTTTGTCGGCACCCGTGAGTTGAGCGGGTTGCTCGTCGTGCTGATGATGTTCAACAGCACAGATTTGAAGAACGACAACAACAGTATCTACAAGCTCACGGAGCCGTGGGACGGCGCAGACCGCTGGTTCATCGTCCGCGATCTCGGCGCCTCGCTCGGAGAGACCGGTAAGCTGTTCCCGCGGCGCAACTGGCTCGACGGGTTCGAGAAGCACGGCTTCATCACGGCCATCGACGGCGACAGGGTCGAGTTCGACTATGTCGGCCGCCACCAGGAACTGCTCTCGATGATTCATCCGCCCGATGTCCAGTGGGCCGCGCAACGCATGCAGCGAATCACCGACGCGCAATGGCACGACGCGTTCCGGGCGGCCAACTACGCGGACGCGGACGCGGAGCGTTTCATCCGCCGGCTCAAGCAGAAGATTGACGACGGCCTTGCCCTTCGGGCGCGTCCGATCGACCAGGCAACCCGCTAACCGTCACCGTCACTATGCAGCCTCCGCCGCCAGAACTTACGCAATCGATCCCTCAAGTGCTTACCACCCACTTCGACATGGTAGAGCGCGCCGTGCTGTCGCTGCCCATCGCGACGGTGCTCGGCGCGGCGCTCGCCTTCCGGCCGCGCCGCCGCGGCACGCCGGCGCGATCCGCGCCGGTCATCGAGACCCAAATCGTCCTCGCCATCGTCGGCGCCACCGTCATGCTGGTCGTCGGTTCGAGTCTCGCGCGCGCGTTCGGCATCGTCGGCGCCGCCAACCTGATTCGATATCGCGCGAAAATCGACGATCCGAAAGATGCCGTCGTCATGCTCTCGACCCTCAGCATGGGCCTGTGCTGCGGTGTGGAGTTGTACGGTCTGGCTGCGTTTGCCACCGTCTTCCTGTTGGGTGTCTTGTGGGCGGTGGAATCGATCGAGCCGGAGCTGACCAAGCACTTCGAGCTGAAGCTCATCGCCGCGGACCCGGCCGCGATGCGCGGCGAGCTCGAGGCGATCCTCCGGCGGTATCACGTGAAGTTCGAGCTGCGCAGCGCGGGACAGAAGGAACTGGTCTACGACACGGAGCTTCCGCTCCACACGCGGACCGATCGGATTTCGAACGCGATCCTGGCGCTTGGGAAGAACGGCGATACCGAAGTCGCGTGGGAAGAGAAGAAAACGAAGAAATGATCGTGGTTTAGCTGTTGTAGCCTATCCCCGATAATTTCCGAACTGCAGCGCGACCCCGAAGTCCTGCTCCCGCAGCAGCCGCATCACTTCCTGTAAGTCATCTTTGGACCCGGACGTGATGCGCAGCTGATCGCCCTGAATCGACGCCTGCACTTTTTTCAGCTTCGCATCTTTCAGGTACTTCACGATGTCCCTGGCGGTGTCCGATGGGATGCCCTGCTGCAGCGTAATCTCCTGCCGTACGGTGCTGTTGGCGGCCGCCACCGCGGCGCCGCGACTCAGGTTCTTGACGGGAACGTTGCGTCTGACCAGTCGCGTGGAGACGATTTCCCAGAGAGCATTCACCTTGAACTCGTCTTCGGCGGCGAGCACGAGTTTCGATTCCTTGGCGTCGAAATCGATCGACGCTTTAGCGCCTTTGAAGTCATAACGCTGTGCCACTTCCTTACGCGCCTGATTGAGGGCGTTGTCGACTTCCTGAAGATCGACATTGGACGTGATGTCGAAAGAGCACTGCGACGCCATGCGCTCACATGGTAACGCAACGAACAACGTTCACGATGGACACGATTGCGTCGCCTCGCATGGTTCGCGAAGTGCGCGTCGTGCCCGCGGTCAACGCTGCATGCGATCCGCGATCGATGCGTCGAGGTGATAGCGATCGCGCGCACGTGCATCGGCCGACCCTTGTGCGCCCGGGAACGGCGACTCTCATCGCCCGCGACAATCGAAATGAGGTGGGGACGAACGCGCCAGCGAGACCGCTCCCGGACCTCATCAGGCATTTGCGCCGCCAGGATTTAGGGACGTCCTTTTAAGCGTGCGGCGCGAGGGCTACAGCTGAGTTGGTTCGCGAACTTAACGACGATTTGGGCTCAACTGCTGTTGGAGCGTCGTACGAGCGCGATCTATACTGCGACGGTTCGCGTGAGCTTCGCGTCGGGCATTTCGCCCGACTTCGCGCGACGAAGGGACAGCCGACCGCACCGACCGCATGCCGACCGACCTGACAGGAAGTCCGACCCGCGGCAGTGCCGGGCTGGTCGACATTCTCGATCGCGTGCTCGACAAGGGCCTCGTCGTGGCGGGTGACATCAAGGTGTCGCTCGCCGAAGTCGAGCTTCTCACCATTCGCATCCGCCTGATGATCTGTTCGATCGACAAGGCAGAAGAGATTGGCCTCGACTGGTGGAAGTACGACCGTCACCTGTCGCCCGGGCACCAGCAGGGGAAGGTGTTGCAGGAGAATCTCGAACTGCGTGAGCGGCTCCGGCTGCTCGAACGGCGCGTCGCGTCGCTGACGCGGACCACCGGCCGACGCGGGCGATCCCGCACGCCAGGCAAAGAGTGACACTCGACTAAGGAGCTTTCACGATGGCCGTCGAACGTGCAGCAGGTGGATCGAGTCTTATTGACGTCCTCGACCGAGTACTCGACAAAGGCATCGTCATCGATGCGTGGGTGCGAGTCTCACTCGTCGGGATCGACCTGATTACCGTCGAAGCCCGCGTCGTCGTGGCGTCGATCGATACTTACTTAAAATATGCCGAGGCCATCGGCGCTTCCTCCGCCGTCGCGCGTCCGACGATCGAGACGCAGCGGCCGTACGACGAAATCGCCGCCGAAAACGTGTCACTTCGCGCACAGCTCGAGAGCGGGACGCCGACGCGGGCGCGGACGCCGGCCGCAACGCACCGCCGTCGACAGAAGTAGGACAGGCAACGAGACCGTACGTGTGGGCGGCAACGACCTGGCAGGGTAGGGACGAATCCTCCTTCCTGCCTCTGCCCAGTGGACCACGCCCATGAAAATCGAACGAACCGCAGAGCAGGAATGAGCTCGCTTCAGGCGCGGACCTTTGCACGTGCAGCCGGAACGGCAGCAAATTACCCAGCACGCCTCGAGCTGCTCGAGTATTACCTCGCCCATCACGACGACATCGTTCGCTGCGCGCAGGCGTCGCTCGCCTGGCTTGCCCGCTATGCGGGCGTGAAGCAGTCCGCCTGCCTTGCGGTCGACGGTGAATCCAACCTGCTCGTCGGTGTCGCCGCCCACGGTACCCTTGGCGAGGACATCGAGCTCTTTTCCTGGCCGCTCTCCGACACACACGATCCGCTGATGGCGGCACTGCGCTCGACGGGCCCCACGTCCTTCAAGCAGGGGAGGGCCAACGGTCACGCGGCGCAGGTGTCTCCGACGCCGCTCGGGCGCGGGTCGTTCACCGGCATTCCGCTCGGAACACGACACGGTGACTCCGCCGCCGATGACGTCGCGCCGGGCCTTCTGCTGTTCCGCGCCGCATCGGGCGTGACGCTCGAAATCGCGTGGGTGGTCACGGTCCTGGGCCAGAAGATCGACCAGGTACGCGGACGCGGCAGCCTTGCCGAGGAAGCCCGCAAGCTGCGGCGCGAGCGGGCGCTCTTCTTCACCATCATCAACGCCGTGACCGACCCGATTCTGCTGACCGACACCGAAGGCCGGCTGATCGTGGCGAATGCGCGCGCGGAAAAACTGTTTGCCGCGAGCGAAGAAGAGAGCGAAGGCCGCCGCCGCGCGGTCGAACTGAACAACATGCTCTTCTCGGCCGCACTGTCGCGCTCGGCCGTGGAAGGGACCCCGGAGGCGCGCGAGCTGCTGCTGGTCGACCCGAGCGACGGTTCGGACCTGCTGTTCGAAGTCCTCTCGACGACGGTCGAGGATCCGCGTGAAGGCACCGGTGTCGTGTCGGTGCTCCGCAATATCACCGACCTGCGCCGCGCGACCGAGCAGATCGAGGAGAACTATCAGAAACTCCGCGTCGCCGAAGCGGCCGTGCGCGCCGAACGCGATCGCCTCAACCTGATCATCGATTCGGTGGCCGATCCCATCATCGTGACCGATGCGACCGGCGCCACCGTGCTGATGAACTCACCGGCGGAAGATCTCTTCACGCTGATGTCGAGCGTCAGCGACGTCGCGCAGCGCACTGTGCAGGCGAACGACGCGCATTTCTCCTCATTCATTTCCGGGTTGCTGCTCGGCGAAACGGGCCCCGGCGAGATCCGGCGGGGCGAGATCGGGCTGATGAATCCGGCGACGACCGAGCCGATCCCGGTCGAAGCCATCGCGGGGAAGGTGCTCACCGAGACCGGCGAGTTGACGGCAGTCGTCACCATCCTCCACGACCGCCGCGAGGCGCTCGAGCGCGCGCGGTTGTACGAACAGTTGAAAGCGGCCTCCGACGAGCTCCAGGCGCGCGTCCAGGCGGCCACCGCCGAGCTTGCCACGCAGAACGAGCTCCTCCGGCGCCAGGCCATCGAGCTCGAACAGGCGTCGCGGCTGAAGTCGCAGTTCCTCGCCAACATGTCGCACGAGTTCAGGACGCCGCTCAACGCGATCCTGGGCTACACGCACATGCTGCTGCAGGGCGTCGCCGGCGACCTGCTGCCCGCGGTGAAGCGCCAGTTGCAGAGGATCGATTCGAACGGCCGTCACCTGATGACCATCATCAACGAGATTCTCGACATCACCCGCATCGAGGCGGGGAAGATGCCGATGCAGCTCAGCGAGTTCAACCTGAATGAGCTCGTCCCCGAGGTGATGGCGGAGCTCGATCCGGTCATCGCGCGCTCGAAGCTGACCGTCAGCCCGAAGCTGTGCCCGGCCATGCCGCTCGTTTACAGCGATCGCCAGAAGGTGAAGCAGATTATCGTCAATCTCCTGAGCAACGCACTCAAGTTCACGCATGAAGGCGGGATCGCCATCACCGTCGACTACGATCCGCGCGACCGGATGGCGGCCGTGGCGGTGAAGGATACGGGCATCGGTATCTCTCCCGAGAACCACGAAAAGATTTTCGAGGACTTCCGCCAGGTCGACGACTCGCCGTCGCGCCAGTACGGCGGCACTGGCCTGGGCCTTGCGATTTGCCGTCGCCTTGCCACTGCGCTCGGCGGACGCATCACGCTCGAGAGCGTGATGGGTGTCGGTTCGACGTTCACGCTGACCATCCCGGCGGAAACAGAACAATGACCGAGCAGAACGCACCGCTCATCCTCGTGGTCGATGACTACCAGGACGCGCGAGAGATGTACGCCGAGTACCTCCAGTTTTCCGGCTTCCGCGTGGCGGAGGCGCGCAATGGCAACGAGGCCGTGGCGCAGGCGTTTTCACTCAGACCCGATCTGATTCTGATGGACCTGTCGCTGCCCGGCATGGACGGGTGGGAAGCAACCAGGCTCCTGAAGGCCGACGACCGCACGAAGCACATACCCGTCGTGGCGCTGACGGGCCACGCGCTCGCGGGCGCGTCGGAGGGTGCGAAAAGGGCCGGCTGCGATTCATTCGTGACCAAACCCTGTCTCCCGGATGACCTGGTGGTCGAGGTCCGGCGCATGTTGAGCGCGGTGAAGAAGTCATAAAGGAAGAGGACCATTTCATGGCGAAGGCCCCGAAGGCCCCGAAGCGGTCGTCCACTCGCAAGTCCGGCCGCGCCTCCGCGAAGGCGCGCCCGGTCGCGGTGTCGCGTGCCGCGAAACGCGGCAGCCACACGGCGCCAGCGACTCGGATCGCAGGAAAAAAGGATCGCCAGGGCGCGGCGACGACGCGCGTGACCCGTGAGACTGAGGTGCGCGGAACCGAGACGCGCATCGAGCGCGTGGTCGAGCGTGCGCCGAAGCCCAGCTTGCCGGACGTCGATCGCGCGGCAGGACGCGGGCGCTACGTGTACTGCATCATCCGGGCGAGCCAGCCGTTGAAGTTCGGGGCGATCGGCATGGACGAGCAGTGGCCCGAGGTCTCCACGATCAATTTCAAGGATATGGCGGCCGTCATCTCCGATATTCCGCTCGCGCCGCTCGATTCCACCCGAGAGAACGTCCTCGCGCACGAGCGCGTGAACGAGACGGTCATGCGCGATCACACGGTCATTCCGATGTCGTTCGGCACGATCTTCAAGACGCGCGAGGACATCGTCGAGCTGCTGCGGTCGGCGTACGACGCCTTCGCCGACGTGCTGTCGAAGATGCAGGACAAGCTCGAGTTCGGTCTGAAGGTGCTGTGGGACCGTGATGAGATCGTGCGCACGATCGAGCAGGAAGACGAGGATATCCACCGGCTGAAGACGGAGATCTCCTCCCAGAAGGGGTCGACCTATTTTGCGCGGATGCAATACGGCCGCCTGATCGACGGGGCGCTGCAACAGCGGTCGGAGCGCTACGTGGCCGAGTTCTTCCAGGGGCTGCGCGATGTGTCGGTGGCATCGCGTGTCAACCGCGCGATCGGCGACAAGATGATCATGAATGCCGCGTTCCTCGTGCAGCGCGACCAGGAGCCGGCCTTCGACAAGCGGATCAAGGAAATCGCGTCGCGCTTCGACAAGCTCACCTTCAAGTACACCGGACCGTGGCCGCCGTATAACTTCGTCAATATCCGCCTGAAGCTCGAGAGATCGGGGCAACATTGAAAAACCCCAAATCCCAAATCCCAAATCCCAAATCAAAACGGGAACACGGGATGCTTCTTGGGATTTGGGATTTGGGATTTGGGATTTGAAATGTTCCTCTTGGACTCGCTGATGATTTCGGGTATTTCGTGGACGCTGAAGACCGTCCTCACGGCGGCCGAGGCCGAGATGAACGACGACACGGCGCTGCGCGAGCAGCTGCTCGCCGCCGAGATGCAGCGCGAGACGGGGGAGATCACGGACGAGGACTACGCCGAGATCGAGCGCGATCTCCTGGCCCGCATACGCGAGATCAAGGAGCGCCGCGAGGGTGGATCGGGGGCGCTCGCGTTCGGCGACGGTGAGCCGATCGAACGCACCGCAGACAGCCGCTTCCAGATCGAAGCGACCGTGTCCGGAGATTTCCACCACCCTGAGAGCGCTCCTCACACCACGGTCGTCGAAACCGAGCCCGCGCGCGGCGGCATCATTGGATCCCAGACCGGGCGTACCCTGTCGGTGCTCGACGTCGAACCGATCCATGCCGAAACGCTGAAAGCGCCCGCGCTTCCTCGGCCCGCCACCACGCGGCGCCGCAGGAGCCTCGTTCCCCGCCGTCGCCGGGCAACTGCGTCGCCGCGCGCGCCCAAGGCGAAGCCTCGTCGTCGCACCTCTGCAGCAAACACGCGAGCGAAGGCGGGTAAGATCCGCAAGTCGTGAGCGTCAGGGTCAGTTACGTCTTCTGCCTGGTGCGCGGCGCCAGGCGGCCAGTCGTGCGCGACATTCCCGGCGGAATGCCGGGAGGCAGCGACCTGCGCGCGATCGAGGTCGGCGACCAGCTGTGGGCAATCGTGGAGACCGTTCGCGAGGCGGACTATGGCGAGGGCGCGCTTGTCCGCGGCCTGCAGAATCTCGACTGGGTCGGCGAGCGCGCCGTTGCGCACGAGCGAGTCATCGAGCGATTCCTCTCTGCGCCTGCCGTTCTTCCGATGCAGCTCTTCACGATGTTCACCTCCGATGAGCGCGTCGTGGAGCACGTGCGCGCCGACCGGCGCAGGATCGCCCGCATCCTCAAGCGGATCGATCGCAAAGTCGAATGGGGCGTCCGGCTCACGTGGGACGAGAAGGCCGCGCGCGAGAACGTCGAGCGCAAGCACTTGCCACGCCGAGGCCGCGCGTTGTCGGCCGAGGCGGCGAAGGCGGGCGCGGACCCAAAGCATCCGCGAGAACGCGAGGGCGCGGCATATCTCGCGCGGAAGCGAGACGTGCTCGACGTGAACCGGGCGCAGCTCGCCGAGGCGCGCCTGGAGGCAGGCCGCCTGTACAAGGCCATTTCGCGAGAGGCCACCGAAGCGCTGCGGCGGACGAGCCTCGAGCGTGCGGCGCCGGGATCACGGCTGCTGCTCGATGCCGCCTTTCTTGTCCCCGCGGCAAAGGCAGCAGCGTTCCGTGCTTCGCTGCGCAGGCACACACGGGCCCTCCACGGATCCGGCGTGGCCGTTTCGCTCACCGGACCCTGGCCACCGTATAACTTCATCGAGCCGCCTTCGCGCAAAGGCACTTCGGCGAGCCAGATCCCGCCTTCGCGCAGTGGCGCTTTGGCGCGGCAAGCGAGATGAGCCCCAGGAGGCGAAGCGGCCGACCTTCCCGCCTTCGCCAAGGTCGGGTCGCGTCGCGCCCCGACGAGCCAGTGCTGGTTAGGCGCGAAGCGCGAAACCTGGCAGGTCCGCCTGAACCGACAGAGGCCGAACAGATTCTCGGACCCGAGGATGCCTCGCTTCTCGACATCGTCGACAACCTGCTGAACAAGGGGGTCGTCCTGAGCGGGGACATCACGATCGGCCTGGCGCAGGTCGACCTGGTGTACGCGCGACTCTCGCTGCTCCTGTCGGCCGCCGATCGCGTCCTGCCTGGCGAGGATACAGAGTTCATAGAGCGCCATGAGGCGCGGCGCGCGCTGCGCGACGCTCGCCGCCGGGCGCGCGCGTGATCGTCTGCGTCTACGCACTGATCGCATCTTCGTCCAGGGTCGTCGGCAGCGGAATGGGCGGCGAGCGCCTTCGCGCCGTCACGGCCGGCGGAATCGTGGCGCTGGTCGGCGAACTGCGACGGGCGCCGAAGCCGACCATGACGAACCTCCGGCGGTATGCGATCGTGATCGAAAAGGCCGCGGCGCAGACGCCGGCGATCCTCCCTGTCCGCTTCGGCACCGGGATGGCCGACCTCGATGAGGTGACGATTGTCTTGCAGTCGCGGCAGGACGCGCTGCGGCGTCGGTTGCGCGCGGTTCGAGGCCGCAGCCAGATGACCATCCGCGTGGTGCTGGGGAAGTCGGGGTCAGACCCTGGTGACAACCCATCACCGGGGTCAGACCCCGGGGATCA
>Ga0070699_100003285_pt1 | contig 14297 bp, 16 predicted proteins | sample KBSK1503metaG_FD_65473 | JGI IMG/M metagenome (GOLD analysis project Ga0070699, IMG submission 65473) | Corn, switchgrass and miscanthus rhizosphere microbial communities from Kellogg Biological Station, Michigan, USA - KBS K1-50-3 metaG | ecosystem: Host-associated > Plants > Roots >...
CACAGAGACACAGAGACACAGAGAAGCTCATCCCAAAATACCTCTGTGTCGTTGTGTCTCTGTGGCCCGGAACAGCGTCTTTCTTCGTGATCTTCGTGGTTTAATTCCGACCCATGTCGCAGCTCTTCGCGCGCAAACCGATCGCGGAATTGCAGCCGGGTCCCGAGGGGGCCCAGTCGCTGAGGCGCGTGCTTGGCGCCGGCGACCTGGTCATGCTGGCGATCGGGGCGGTGATTGGTGCCGGCATTTTCGGCGCGATCGGCACGGCGGCAGCGGGGCAGATCGGCCCGGACGGCAACGTGATCCGCTACGGCGCCGGTCCCGCGCTCGTCTTCTCGTTCCTGCTGCTGGGCGCCGCGTGCGCGCTCGCGGCGCTCTGCTACGCGGAGCTTGCCGCGATGATCCCGCAGGCCGGCAGCGCGTACGCCTACACGTACGCGACGCTCGGCGAGCTGGTGGCGTGGATCATCGGGTGGGATCTGATCCTCGAGTACGCGGTCGGCAACGTGGCGGTCGCGATCTCGTGGGGTGATTACTTCACGACGCTGTTACGCGGCGCCGGGCTGCAGCTCCCGGTCTGGATGACGACCGGCTATCGCACCGCGCTTCTCAGCTCGGATCCGGCGGTGCACGGCCTGATTGCCGCGGCTCCGCGCGTGGCAGGCCTGCCGATCCTGCTGAACGTGCCCGCCTTCGGCATCGTGATGCTGATTACGTGGCTGCTGCTGCGCGGCGCGCGTGAGAGCTCCACCGCGAACAACATCATGGTCGTCATCAAGCTGCTCGCGCTCGGGCTGTTCATCGTGGTGGGTCTGATGAACATTCATCCGGAGTACTACCATCCGTTTGCGCCGAACGGCTTCAGAGGCATCCACCAGGGCGCGGCGATCGTGTTCTTCGCCTATATCGGGTTCGACGCGATCTCCACCGCGGCGGAGGAGACGCGCGACCCGCAGCGGAACCTGCCGATCGGGATCCTGGGCGGTCTGGCGATTTGCACGGTCATCTACGTCATCGTGGGCGCCGTGCTCACCGGGATGGTGCCCTACACGCAGCTCGCCGTGGCCGATCCGCTCGCCCGCGCGCTCCAGATTGCGGGCTACGCGGGGGCCGGCTGGATCGTGGCGCTGGGCGCTGCCGTTTCGATGTCAGCCGTGCTTCTCGTCTTTCAGTACGGCCAACCGCGCATTTTCTTCTCGATGGCGCGTGACGGTCTGTTGCCCGCATGGGCCGCCCGTATCGACGCACGCACCCGCGTCCCGTATGCGACCACGCTGCTCACCGGAATCGTCGTGGCGCTGGCATCGCTCATTGGTGACGCGGCGGAAACCTACGACCTCACCAACATCGGGACGCTCTTCGCCTTCGCGCTCGTCTGCGCAGGGGTCCTCGTGCTTCGGGTTAAAGAGCCAGGACGCGAGCGGCCGTTCACGGTGCCGTTCGTCTGGGTCGTCGCGCCGCTGGGCGCCGCCGCGTGCCTGTTCGTGATGGTCGGCCTGCCACGTCAGGCGTGGGAACGCTTCGGTATCTGGCTCGTTATCGGAGCTGTGCTGTATGCGAGCTTCGGCTACCGTCATTCCCGTCTACACAACCGCCCGTAATTCCGCGCGGTAGGGGCGGGTTTCAAGACCCGCTCCTACCAGTCGAGTACAATGAAGGTTTCAGAAGTCCGTCAAATTCACAGCAGTAGGTATGGGGCACGACTGGATCGCGGTACGCGGCGCCCGCGTTCACAACCTCAAGAATATCGACGTCGATCTCCCGCGCGATCAGCTGGTCGTCATCACCGGCCTGTCGGGTTCCGGGAAGTCGTCACTCGCCTTCGACACGATCTACGCCGAGGGGCAGCGGCGCTATGTCGAGTCGCTGTCGGCGTACGCCCGCCAGTTCCTCGAGCAGATGGAGAAGCCCGACGTCGATCTGATCGAGGGCCTCTCGCCCGCGATCTCGATCGAACAGAAGACCACCGGATCGAACCCGCGCTCGACCGTCGGGACGGTCACCGAGATCTACGATTACATGCGCCTGCTGTTCGCCAACATCGGCGTGCCGCACTGCTACAACTGCGGCCGCGAGATCTCGGCGCAGTCGCTCGAGCGGATTCTCGACCTGGTGATGCTCTACCCGACCGACGCGCGCATCAACGTGCTCGCGCCGGTGGTCCGCGGCCGCAAAGGTGAGTTCAAGAAGGAGCTGCAGGCGCTCCGCCAGCGCGGCTTCACGAAGGCGCGCATCGACGGACAGTTCCGCTCGCTCGACGAGGACGTCAAGCTCGATCGCCGCCGGAATCACAACATCGACATCGTTGTCGACCGCCTGATCGTGAGGTCGGGTCTCGAGCGCCGGCTGTCGGAATCGCTCGAGACGGCCCTCACGCTTGCCGGCGACATCGTCGTGATCAATTCGTACGAGACCGGCGATCAGCTGTTCTCGCGATCGCTGGCCTGCGTGACCTGCGGAATCTCGATGCCCGAGATGACGCCGCGCGCGTTCTCGTTCAACTCGCCGCACGGCGCGTGCCCTGACTGTCAGGGGCTTGGCGCGACGTATGACTTCGACCCGCGCCTCATCGTCCCGGACGAAGCGAAGTCGCTGCTTGGCGGAGCGATTGCGCCGTGGGTGCGAGGCGATCGGAAGCTGATTCGCGAAGCGATCATGACGCTGGCGCACACGTTCGGCATCGACCCCGACGCACCGTTCTCGAAGCTCCCGAAGAAGCATCGCGACTTGATTCTCTACGGTCCGCCGGCGGGTGCGAGGGTCGCACGGGTGGGCACGAAGCCGGCGCTAGCAGCGGACGACGATGAGGACGACGAGGCTGATGAGGAATTCGAGATGCGCAAGCCTCGCCGAAGCGCCGCGAGCCGCGACGCCGATCCGTTTGGAAAAGGCTTCGAAGGTGTGATCCCGAACCTGCGTCGGCGCTACGAGGAGGGCTCGTGGGCCGTGCAGGAGGACCTCGAGCCGTTCCGCACGCTGCGCGAGTGTCCGCAGTGCAAGGGGCAGCGGCTGAAGCGAGAGAGCCTTGCCGTGCACGTCAAGGACCGCGGGATCGCCGACTACGTCAACCTGCCGATCAGCGAAGCGCTCGAGGTCTTCAAGGCGTTCGAGCTGACCGAGCGCGAGGGGCTGATTGCCGCGCGCGTGGTTCGCGAAATTCGCGAGCGCCTCACGTTTCTGCACGACGTCGGCGTCGGCTACCTCACGCTCAACCGCAGCGCGGCAACGCTGTCGGGCGGGGAAGGGCAGCGCATCCGTCTCGCGACACAGATTGGCGCGAACCTGACGGGCGTGCTGTACGTGCTCGATGAGCCGTCGATCGGCCTGCATCAACGCGACAACCGGAAGCTCCTCTCGACGCTCGCGCGACTTCGAGATCTCGGCAACACCGTCGTCGTCGTCGAGCACGACGAAGAGACGATCCGGATGGCGGACTGGGTGGTGGATCTTGGACCGGGTGCAGGCGAGCATGGGGGAGAGGTGATCTTCCAGGGCATCCCCGAGGACCTGTTGAAGAACGGCAACGGCTCGCTGACCGGGGCCTACCTGCGCGGCGAACGCGCGATCGCCACGCCGGCCTCGCGCAGGCCGGCGCTCAAAGGCGAGATCGTCATCCGCGGCGCCCGTGCCAACAACCTGAAGAACGTGGACGTGACGATCCCGCTTGGCACGCTGACGGCGGTCACAGGCGTCAGCGGGTCCGGGAAATCCACCCTCGTCAACGACATCCTCTATCGCTCGCTCGCGCACACTTTGTACAAGGCGGCCGCAGATGCGGGCCTGCACGATCGCATCGATGGCGTCGAGCTGATCGACAAGGTCATCGAGATCGATCAGTCGCCGATCGGACGGACACCGCGCTCGAATCCGGCGACCTACACCGGCATGTTCACCTTCATCCGCGAGCTGTTCGCGATGATGCCGGATGCGAAAGCGCGTGGCTTCAAGCCCGGGCGCTTCTCGTTCAACGTGAAAGGCGGGCGCTGCGAGGCGTGCCAGGGCGACGGCGTCATTGCGATCGAGATGCACTTCCTGCCCGACGTGTACGTCACGTGCGAGCAGTGCAAGGGGCGCCGCTACAATCGCGAGACGCTGGAGATTCGTTACCGCGGTAAATCGATTGCCGAGGTGCTCGACCTGACCGTCGACCAGGCCTTGCCGCTGCTCGAGAATTTTCCGCCGATCGCCAACAAGTTGCGCACGTTGCAGGACGTGGGACTGGGCTATATCGAGCTGGGGCAATCGGCGACAACGCTGAGCGGCGGCGAGGCGCAGCGCGTGAAGCTCTCACGGGAGCTCTCGCGGCGCAGCACCGGGCGCACCCTGTACATCCTGGATGAGCCGACCACGGGGTTGCACTTCGAGGACACGCGCAAGCTGCTCGACGTCCTCAACAAGCTGGTCGACCAGGGTAATACGGTGGTGGTCATCGAACACAACCTTGACGTGATCCGCTGCGCGGACTATCTGATCGACCTTGGCCCTGAAGGGGGAGCGGCGGGCGGCCGGGTGATCGCGAGCGGCACACCCGAGGAGGTTGCGGCGAACCCGAAATCCGTGACCGGCAAGTACCTTCAGCCGCTGCTGGGGACTGCGGCGTAGGAGGGTCAGACCCCGGTGATGCGCTGTTCCGGGGTCTGACCCTGGAACGAATCGACTCAACCTCGCAGTTTTTCCAATGATCTGGTGTGTTAAACTCGCCACAACCCCCGCACCGATGGTTGTGGCTGAAGAGCCACAGTTCTTGGCAAGTCGATCCAACAGGTCCGCGCGATTAGTCGCTAAACCACCGATTGCAAGCAGGTTAGGAGGGTTTCGCTTGAACGCCAGGCGCGGGCACCCTGATTGCTAGGTAGCAGGTATTCCTCGCGGACGACCCAACAATCAAATGAACGCACAACGGACACTTCGTCGACCTATCTCGTGCGCCGGGATTGGCCTCCATTCCGGTAACAAGGTCAGGTTGTCCCTCAAGCCGGCCCCCTCCGACTTCGGCATCCGTTTCCGCCGTTCCGATCTGGGCGGCCTGGAAGTGCCCGCGAGCGTGGGCCATGTCGGCGGCATCAACTACGCGACGGGCCTCACGCGCGATGCGGTCAACGTCAACACGGTTGAACATCTGCTCGCTGCGCTCGTCAGCCTCGGCGTCGACAACGTCATCGTCGAGCTGAATTCACCGGAAGTGCCGATCATGGACGGCAGCGCGGCGCCGTTCATCTACCTGATTCAGGAAGCCGGCATCAAGTCGCTTCCCGCGGCGCGGCGGTACCTGAAGGTGCTTCGCCCGCTCTCGCTGACGCGCGGCGACAAGCGCATCGCGCTCTATCCGTCCGACCACTTCAAGGTGACCTATAGCATCGCGTTCGATCATCCGTTGCTGAGGCATCAGTCCCGGACGATTCGCTTGAGCGAAGAGACTTTCATCGACGAGATCGCGCCGGCACGCACCTTCGGCTTTTTGAAGGAAGTCGAAATGCTCCGCCAGCATGGGCTCGCGCTCGGCGGCTCGCTCGAGAACGCGATCGTCATCGGCGACACCGGCGTGCTGAACAACGCGCTGCGGTTCGACGATGAGTTCGTGCGGCACAAGATTCTGGACGTGATCGGCGATATGGCGCTCGTCGGCCACCCGATCATCGGCCACCTGGTGGCACATCGCGGCGGGCACGCGCTCCACACCGAGTTTGCCGCGATGGTCCTGCAGGAACGTGATGCGTGGACGCTGGTGGAAGTGCCGAGCGACTCGGTCACGGCCCACGCGCCGATTGCGCAGCCCCTCAGGGAAGGCGCGCGCGCAATCAACTAGAGAGAGTACTGTCCCCGGAAAAGCCTCCAACGTCGATCAGGGCCGCGATGGATCATCGCGGCCCTTTTTTATTTCGAAATCTTCTTCATGTACGCCCCGAGCTTGTCGTTCTCGTAGCGCACGGTGTTGAGGAACAGACTCTCGAGGAGGTACGCGCGCCGCTCTGCGTCGTCCATCTGGTCGATGAGATGCGTGATCTCGCCCATCATGTCCTCGAACGAGCGATCGAGCTCGCGCCGGGCGGTCACCTCGCGGTACAGGATCTCCATGATCGCGAGCAGGTCTCCGTCGAGCGAGACCGACGCGCCGGTGGTCGTGCGGATGGTTCGCATGGCTATGCTCCGAAGCTCTTCATGGCCGACGGCTCGTCGGCGTGAATCTCGAGGAAGTTCTGCGCCCCGGTCATCGTCAGCATCGTCTCGACGCGCTTCTGGACGCCGGCCAGCTTGAGGGCGCCGCCGGCCGTGGTCGCCTGCCGGTACAGGTCCATCAGGCAGCCGATCGTGGCGCTGTCGACGTAGGTGACGGTCGAGAGATCGAGCAGCACCTTGCGCTCGCCGCTGCCGATGAGGGACGTGATCGTATTCGCGAATTCGGAAAGCAGCGGATACATCAGCCGGCTCTCGTGGATGCGGACGATGGCGACACCCTGCGAGTGGTCGGTGGTCAGATTCATCCTGAAACTCCGGTTCTGGTGACGGTGTCCTGCCGGTCGCGCAGCCGTGCGATCTGGCGTGCAAGCTCCGTCCGGCCTCGATTGATGCGGGACTTGACCGTGCCCTCCGGTACCCCGAGCCGTTCCGCGATCTCCTGGTAGCTCAGCTCCTGGATGTCGCGCAGCATGATCGCGGCGCGCAGCGAGGGGGTCAGCTTGTCGAGGGCGGTGCGCAGCAGCGCGACGCGGTCGCGACGCTCGAGCATGGCCTGCGGCGTGTCGCCGCCGGTCGGACGCGCGAGCGTGACGACATCGACGTCGTGGTTCACGAGCTCGCGCTCGCGGCGGACGCTGCGATAGTGATCGATGCAGAGATTACGGCTCACGCTGATCAGCCACGTCGAGAAATTCGCGCGGCGATCGAAGGTCCGCAGCGACTTGAACACCTTGAGGAATACGTCCTGGGTGAGGTCTTCGGCTTCGTCGTGCCGGCCGACGAACTTGTACGCGATGTTGAACACCTTGCGCCGATAGAGGCGAACGATGTCTTCCCATGCGGCCTGATCACCGCTCAGACACCGCTCAATGAGAGGATCGATCTCCTGCGGCGGAGACGCGGCGTCAGAAGCCATCCGTGGCGTGCGAAGCGTCGATGGCGGGAATGCGCGCATGATAACATGCGATTCGCTCGTGTACCAACCGTTTCAACCCTCGGATCAGGGTCTTGCCTGCGACGGCGTCAGCATTCAATCGATCGTCGACCACGCGGGCACGCCGACGTACATCTACAGCGCGCATGCGATCCGCGACGCGTATCGCGCGATTGACGACGCGTTCGCACCCTACCCGCACGCGATTCACTACGCGCTGAAGGCGAACTCGACGCTCGCGGTCGTGCGCCTCCTGCGATCCCTCGGCAGCCGCGCCGACGCGAACTCCGGCGGCGAAATCCGCGTGGCGCAGCGCGCCGGCTTCGCGCCGGACGACATCGTGTTTACCGGTGTGGGGAAGACGCGCGACGAGCTCGAGTACGCCATCGCGGAAGGCGTCGGCACCATCAACGCCGAATCGGCGGGTGAGCTCGATCGGATTGCCGCGCTTGCGCGGACGCAGGGACGCGTCGCCCGGGTGGCGGTGCGCGTGAATCCGGACATCGACGCCAGGAGCCATCCCAACATCTCGACCGGCCTCAAGACGAACAAGTTCGGCGTGCCGCTGCAGGAGGCGCGCACCATTTATCGTGAGCGCCGCACCATGGAGGGCCTGCGGTTTGTCGGCATTCACATCCACATCGGTTCGCAGATCACGTCGGTCGAGCCGCTTCGCCGTGCCGCGGAGTCGCTCGTCTCCCTCGCGCTGGCCCTGCGCGATGACGGGTTCAGCCTGGAGCATGTCGACCTCGGCGGCGGGCTTGGCATTGCGTACGAGGGGCGGCCCATCATCAATCCGGCCGACTACGCGGGCGCTGTCCTTCCCGAACTGCGCCGCAGCGGGCTGCCGGTGGTGCTCGAGCCGGGCCGCGCGGTTGTCGGCTACTCGGGCGCCCTTGTCGCGCGAGTTGTCGATACCAAGAGCTTTCCAGATGGACGCACGTTCGCCGTGCTCGACGCGGGCATGGGCGAGCTGATTCGGCCGGCGCTCTACGGATCCTTCCATCGCATCGTACCGGTTGCGCCGCGACCGGGTGCCGAGACACCCTGGGACGTGGTCGGGCCGATTTGCGAGAGCAGCGACGTCTTCGCTCGCGATCGCATGCTGCCCCCGCTCGAGGTCGACGATCTCGTCGCGCTGCTCGACGCCGGCGCGTACGGATCGGTGATGGGCTCGAACTACAACCGCCACCTGTTGCCGGCCGAAGTGCTGGTGGACGAAGGCACATGGTCGGTGATTCGCCGCCGCCAGACGCTCGAGGACGTGCTCGCCCTTGAAAGCTAACGAGGGACTTCTGATCGCCTTCGAGGGGCTCGACCAGAGCGGCAAGCAGACGCAAGCCGAGCTGTTGCGCGATCGGCTGACGTCCGGTGGCCGGCCTGTGCGTCTGCTCTCGTTTCCCGACTATCAGACGGCGATTGGCACCGAGATCGGACGCGGGCTCCGTGGCGAGCGCGACTACGGTCCAGACCTCATGCAGCTGCTGTACGTGGCAAACCGCTACGAGCAGAAGGCCGAGATCGTGCGTGACAAGGAGGCGGGGACGATTCTCGTCTGCGACCGGTACCTCGCGTCCAGCGTGGCCTACGGCGAGGCACATGGCCTCGACGCCGTGTGGCTGACCGAGATACAGAAGTACCTTCCGCAGCCCGACATCACGTTCCTGCTCGACATTCCGCCCGCCGTTTCGGCTCGGCGCAAGACCGAGGATCGCGACAAGTACGAGCGCGATCTGGCACTGCTCGCGCGGGTCCGCGACAGCTATCTTCGCCAGGCGCAGGCGGGATGGGTGCGGCTCGACGCGACCCGCGATCGAGACGTGGTTGCAGCGGACGTCTTCGCCGAGGTGCGTACGCGCCTTCAGGCCAACGTCTCCAGGTGATGTTCGACCGGGTGTCGATTCAGGTGTCCGTCGTTCGACGAATGACTGGAGGAGAAAAACGGTTGTATGAAGAAAAGCGTCACTCCGAAGAACGTGGATGAATACCTCGCACGCGTGCCGGAACCCGCTCGCGGCACGTTGAGCAAGGTTCGGGCGGCGATTCGGTCCGCCGCGCCGCCAGAGGCCACGGAATCCATCAGCTATGGGATGCCGATGTTCAAGTACAAGGGTTTGCTACTGGGGTTCGCCGCTTTTTCGAACCATTGCAGCCTATTTCCTGGTCCGGCGGTGATCGAGGCGTTCAAAGACGAGCTCGAGGGTTTCACGACATCCAAGGGCACGATCCGATTCCCCGCGGACAGGCCTCTGTCCGCCTCTCTTGTGAAAAAGCTGGTGAAGGCGCGAATCGCGCAGAACGAACGCAAGAAGCGACGCTGATCCGGACGGGTCCGTTACCGAGGTGTGTGGAGATGTTCCTGGGAGGCTACCAGACGAGCTGATTCCCGGTTGCCTGACCTTGATGGGGCGTCTTCCTGCGCACGCCGCAATTTTCGAGAAGCATCCGCTGCGCCCCCTGACACAGACTGAGTGACGCGTGGTGACCCGTCAACAGGCTGGAGGAGCTCATGCGAATCAAGCTGACCAGCATCATGGTCGACAATCAGGATAAAGCGCTTACGTTCTACTCAGAGGTGCTCGGCTTTGTGAAGAAGCACGATATTCCCGTTGGCGAGTTCCGGTGGATTACTGTCGTCTCGCCCGAGGGGCGCGACGATCTCGAGTTAGCGCTCGAACCGAACGCCAACCCTGCCGGCAAGACATTTCAAGAGGCGATCTTCAAACAGGGCATCCCGATCTCGGCCTTCGAGGTCGACGACATGGAGGCAGAGTTCCGCCGCCTGAAGGGCCTTGGTGTCGTGTTCACCAAGGCACCGACACGCGCAGGCCCGGTCACCCTCGCGATTTTCTCCGACACGTGCGGCAACCTGATCCAGCTCTATCAGCGCAACGCCGCGTAGTCAACGATTGCGACCGTCAACGCGCGAACCTCACGCGCGCCGGCCCTCTTCAATACTCTCGCGCACGCATCCAGCGTCGCTCCCGTCGTCCGCACATCGTCAACGAGAACGACGATGCGGCGATCGAGCGGCGAGATGCGCGGGGAGAGGATGAACGCGTTGTGGACGTTGACACGCCGGGACTGTGCTGGCAACGCCATTTGGGGCGGCGTGGAGCGGACCCGCCACAGGGCATGCACGATCGGGCGATCCAGCGCCCTCGCGAGATCTGCCGCCTGGTTGAAGCCGCGCCTCAGACGGCGCCATGGGTGGAGCGGCACCGGAACGACGCAATCGGCATCCTCCAGCAGCGCCGTGCCCGCCTCGCGCATCAACCTTCCAAGAGGCGGCGCCAGTGACCGCCGTCCTTCGTACTTGTATGCGTGGATGATGTCGCGCAACGCCCCTTCGTAATGCCCTCCGGCTGCGCCGACCGTGATCTCGGCGTCGCTCCATGGCGGAGGAGGCAGGCGGCTGACGGCGCCCCAGCAGATCGGGCAGACGCAGCCGCGTGACGGCTCGTCAAGGGGTTGGCCGCACGCCGCGCACGATGGCGCGAGCGCGGCGGCTACCAGGGCGTCTACTCCTCGTCGGAGAATTCGTAGCGCTCGGCGTTGCCCCAGAGCCGCTCGAGCTCGTAGAAGGCGCGGCACTCGCGGCTGAACACGTGCACGACGAAGTTGAAGTAGTCGAGAAGGATCCACTGCGATTTCTCGATGCCCTCAGCCAGATGCGGTCGCTCGCCGAACTCGGTTCTCAGCGTCTCCTGCACCCCGTCGGCAATCGCGTTGATCTGGCGCGGGTTCGTGCCGGTGCAGATCACGAAGAAGTCGGTGAAGCCGCCCGCCTTCCGCAGGTCGAGCACCACGACATCGATCGCCTTCTTGTCGAGCGTCGCGCGCACCGCGCCCGCCACGCTTTTCGGAAACTTCGGCGGAGTTTTCTTCCTCGTCGCAGCCGTCGTCGCGACGATCTTCGTTTTCAAGCCGCTACTTTTCGCCATGCAAGTCGTCTACCGCTCCATACAAGTGGTGTTTGAGGATATGCCGTGCGACAGGTGCGGGAACGAGATCGTCAATCGGCTGGGCCGCGGCGATGCGTTCTCGAATCGCGCTGGAGGACACAGCGTGCGTCTGCGCTTCCACGAGGAAAATGCGCGTGGGGCCATCGGCAATGCTTTCGCCGTGCGGCGCGGCGCACATGCGCGCGCGTAGCAGCGGCGTGCGGGCGGCCGCAGTCTCGATCGTCGTACCAGGCCTGGCGATGACCACGAAGTGCGCGAGGTCGAGGAAGGACGGGAAGCCGTACCACGCGGCAATTTCCGCAAACGCATCGGTGCCCAGAATGAAGAAAAGCTGCGATGCGCGCCAGCCCTCCGCGTGGAGCGAACGCAAGGTGTCTGCGGTGTACGACGGTCCCTGTCGCACAAGCTCCATGTCCGAGACGCGATACGCATCGCGTCCCGCGATCGCCAGTGACACCAGTGCGAAGCGGTGGTACACCGAGGCGCGCGGATCGATGGGCCGGTGCGGCGGGTCGTGCGCGGGAATCAGCAGGATTGCATCGAGCGACAACGCGGCGCATGCCGCGTCGCCCGCGTCGAGATGGCCGAGATGAATCGGATCAAAGGTGCCACCGAGGATGCCGAGACGCCGCGCGCCTCTCATGCGTCGCGCGGAGTCCGCTTCGCCGCCACGAGCCAGTCGTCGTCGGGTTGTTCCGCAGCCGGGGGCGGCACGGCGCGGACGGCGACAATCTGACGCCACGCTGCTTCCAGCAGGTCGTCGAGCCCGGTGCCCGCCACTGCCGAGATCCGGAAGAACGGCAGGTCCAGTGCTCGGACATGGTGCTCGAGCGCTTCGACGCGCGACGGATCGTCGACCGCGTCCATCTTGGTTGCCGCCACGAGCTGCGGCTTCGCCGCCACCTTGGCATCGAACAGCCGCAGCTCCTCCAGGATCGTGTCGAAGTCCTGCACCGGGTCGCGGCCCGACGCGCCGGAGACGTCGACGAGGTGCACGAGGACCTTGGTCCGCTCGATGTGGCGCAGAAACTGATGCCCCAGGCCGTGACCTGTGTGCGCGCCCTCGATCAAACCTGGCACGTCGGCCGCCACGAAGCTGCGATCGTCGCCGAGCCGGACGACGCCCAGGTTGGGAGAAAGCGTCGTGAAGGGGTAGTCGGCGATCTTCGGGCGTGCTGCCGAGATGCGTGAGATCAGCGTGGATTTGCCTGCATTCGGGAACCCGACGATGCCGACGTCGGCAATCAGTTTCAACTGGAGACGGAGGAACCGTTCCTCGCCGGCCACACCCGGCTCGGTGCGCCGCGGCGCGCGGTTCGTCGAGGAGACGAATCGTGCGTTGCCGCGGCCGCCGCGGCCGCCTTTCGCCACGAGCACACGCTGGCCTTCCTCGGTCAGGTCCGCCATCGGCGTCACCTCGCCTGACGTCGGATCCTTCTGGAAGACGAGCGTGCCGATCGGCACGGGAATCTCGAGATCGTATGCGGTCTGGCCCGTTTTGTTCGCGCCCTGGCCGTGATGTCCGCCCTTCGCCTCGAATTCAGGGTGAAAGCGGAAATCGATCAGCGTGTTCTTGGTGAGAGTGGCGACGATGAAAACGGATCCGCCCGTGCCGCCGTCGCCGCCATCAGGGCCGCCGCGCGGAACGAACTTCTCGCGGCGGAAACTTAGACAACCCCGGCCGCCATCGCCGGCGGTGACGTGGATGTCCACCTCGTCGACGAACATTCTGTAATCAGTATAGGGGGTGTCGGGACTATCGAGGGCGGGTCTAAAGACCCGCCTCTACACGTCGATCTGACGAACTACTCGACTGGAATGACGGAGATACGACGGCCGTGCTGGCCATGGTCTTCGAATCGCACCTTGCCGCCAACTTTCGCGAACAGGGTGTGGTCCTTACCGAGTCCGACATTCAGCCCCGGCTCGAAGCGGCGCCCCTTCTGACGGACGAGAATCGAGCCGCCGGTGACGAGCACGCCGTCGTGACGCTTGACTCCAAGACGCTGCGAGTTGCTGTCGCGGCCGTTGCGTGAGCTGCCCTGTCCTTTTTTATGAGCCATGTCTATTTCCTATTCGCCGGGTCTGAAGACCCGGCGCTACGTTCGTCGTAGAGGCGGACCTTCAGGTCCACCTACAGCTGGATGTCGGTGATACGCACTCGGGTGAAGATGCTGCGATGGCCGCGGGTCTTGCGGAACCCTTTGCGGCGCTTCTTCTTGAACACGCGCAGTTTCGGGCCGCGCGACTCACCGTCCACCACGCCAATCACCTTCGCATTGGCGACGAACGGCGCGCCTGCGACGATGTCGCCCGCATCCTTCTCGACGAGCAGCACCTGCTCACACGTGAACTCGGAGCCGAGCTCGCCGGGGGTGCCGTCGACTTCGATGATGGCGCCTGGCGAAACTTTTACTTGGCGGCCACGGGTCTGAATGATCGCGTACACGGTCGTTCCCTCAGCTGTGATGGGTATGGCCGGTCAAACGGGACTGGCGCAAAGGACTTAGCTTAACAGGCTGGCGGCTGGCCTGACAAGGCCCGTCGGTCGCAGAGGTGGACCTTCACGTCCCCCTGGATTACTGGAGAAGAACGCGCGTTCCCTTGATCTTTTGGCTGCTCAGCGTGCTCAGGAAGCTCGGGATCAGCCGATCCATCAATTCGAAATAGGACGAGAGCGCCGGCGTACTTTGATTGGCGTTGTACAGGATCTCTTCGCGGAAGTTTTCCGAGTGCATCACGGTCCCTGTGCGGCCATCGATGAAGATGAACTTCGGCTGCAGGATGTAGCCCTTCCGTTCCATGTACGTCCTGACCGGCACCACGCGGCGGCGGCCGAACGAGTCGTACACCTCTTCCTCGCGCTGGACGATGCCGGAGCGCGCGTGCGGAGTGAACATGACGGTTCCGGTCACGATCAGCGGATTCTGATATTCCTCGCCGATCTTCTTCCAGTACTCCACGTCGGCGAAGACGTGCTCGTACGGCTCGAGGTCCTTGGCGGCCTTGATCGGGCTTGCCTTCTCGGGCGTCGCCTGTTGCGGCGCCTCACCCTTGGGCTCGGCCTTCGACTCCGGCTTCCCCTCGGAGCCAGCATCGGTCTTGCTCGATTCGGTGTTCGCCTCTGGAGCGGTATCCTCGGCCGCCACTTCCATCAACGGAAGGACGTCGGTGTCGATGACGCGCAGCTCGGACTTGGTGCGCAACTGGCTGCGCAGCAG
>Ga0070699_100003286_pt1 | contig 14295 bp, 15 predicted proteins | sample KBSK1503metaG_FD_65473 | JGI IMG/M metagenome (GOLD analysis project Ga0070699, IMG submission 65473) | Corn, switchgrass and miscanthus rhizosphere microbial communities from Kellogg Biological Station, Michigan, USA - KBS K1-50-3 metaG | ecosystem: Host-associated > Plants > Roots >...
GAACCACTTCCGACACGCGCAGTCCGGCAGCATAGACAGTGGTCAGCGCGGTGCGGCTCTTGAGGCTTGGAATTGCCTCCAGGAAGCGCACGACCTCATCGGCGCTCAAGACGACCGGCAGCTTGCTCGGCTCACGTGCATGTGCGATGCGCTCCGGCACGGTGTCTTGGCCGAGTGTCACACCATAGAAGAACCGCAGCGCGCAGACGATCTGGTTCAGGCTTGGCCAGGAAACTCCTGTCGCGACCAGATGAAGCTGGAAGGCATGCACTTCCTCTAAACCCAGTCGGTCCGGGGACTGACCAAAATGGCGGCTAAACTTCGACACCGCATGGAGATAGGATTGCTGCGTCGCCGGTGACAGATTGCGGACCGTCATATCTTCGATCATGCGGCGGCGAAGAGGGCTGATCTCAGCCATCGGAAAACCTCCTGTCTGAAGGGTTGGGCTTTGACACCCACGATCCTCTCAGACAGGAGGCGAGTACTGCGACTGCCCCTCAACTGCCGCGCCAGCGGCTTCGTTCAATCAACGTTGCGCATTGACGCCTGATCTTGAATCAATCTTGCGCGCTCGGAGGGGCAAAATAGTTTTGCAACACAATCCCCTGGAAGCGGACAAATAGAAGATCGTGTCGATAAGTCCGCTTAGTGCCAATCGCGTCCTAACGTATTGCAGCAAACAGGCGACCATCGGCAATCCCCCACAAAGTCTCCTTCCTCGACGAGATGCCGATGACCACCATGGGCAAAGTGCTCCGCAGATTGCCGCGGCAGCGGGCGTGGGCAGTCGACGCACAGGATCGCGCTTGGGAGGTCAGGCCGTCAGAGCGCTTGTCCCAATATAAGCGGCAATGACGCGCGGATCTTGCAAGACCGTACCAGGTTGGCCTTCGGCCAGCGTCCGCCCGTAATCGAGCACGTGGATACGGTCCGCGAGATCGGCCACCATCTCGAGGTCGTGCTCGATCCAGATCATGGTGATGCCGAGCTCGTGCTTGATGCGCAGGATGAAGCGGGCCAAGTCCTCTCGTTCATCGCGGTTGAGCCCGGCAGAGGGTTCATCGAGCATCAGAATCGCCGGCTCGAGTGCAAGCGCGCGCGCGAAACCGACTAGCTTTTGAATCCCGAAGGGAAGGCCGTCTACGGGTGCGTGTCGATAGCGCTGGAGCTCTACGAAGTCGATGATACGCTCGACCGCAGCTCGATGGCGCACTTCCTCGTGCCGTACCGACGGCAGGAACAACATCTCGCCGAGCGGATTGGTGCGGATGCGTGTGTGACGACCCGTCAACAGGTTTTCCAGCACCGACATCTGCGGAAACAGCTCGCCGTGCTGGAACGTTCGCGCGAGCCCGAGCCTTGCGATCTCGTGCGGCTCGCGGCCGGTAATGTGGTTGCCGCGAAACCGGATCTCTCCCTCGCCGCGGTAGATGCCGCTCACGCAATTGAGCACGCTGGTCTTGCCGGCGCCGTTCGGGCCAATGAGCGCGAACAGCTCGCCCGCTGCCACGGCGAGCGAGATGCGATCAAGGACGGTCAGGCCGCCGAAACGCAGGGTGAGGCCGTCGATTTCCAGTTCAGCCATACCATCTCCGGCTACGCCGATATTGCTTGACGTCGCGATAGCTTCTTCGCCCACCGCTCTTGCGGCCGAGATAGAATTCCTGGATGTCCGGGTGCTGGCGCAAGCGCTCGGCCGTGCCGTCGAGCACGATGCGGCCGTTTTCCATGACATAGCCGTAGTCGGCGATGTCGAGCGCCACGGTGGCGCTTTGCTCCACGATCAAAATGGCGATGCCGAGCTCGCGCCGGATTTCGGCAAGCCGTCGCATCAAATCTTCCACCAGCACGGGTGCGAGACCGAGCGAGAGTTCGTCCACCAGCAGGAGTTCGGGCCCGCAGACGAGGCCGCTTGCGAGGGCCAGCATCTGCCGCTCGCCGCCAGAAAGAAGGCCGCCGATGCGGTTGCGCAGGTCGCCGAGCTGCGGGAAGAACTGATAGGCCAGCGCCTCGCGCCGCCGCCGTTCGATCGCCGCGGTGGTGCGTGGAACAGGCGCGATCAGATTCTCGGCGACCGTGAGATTGGGAAATACCTTGTCGCGTTCGGGCACCAGCACGACTCCGCGCCGCGTGTTCTCGTACGGCGGACGATTCTCGATGCGTTTGCCCTTGAAGGTGATTGCCCCTTCGGTGACGCGCGCGTCGTCGATGCCAAGGAAGCCCGAGATCGCCCGCAAAGTCGTGCTCTTGCCGGCCCCGTTCGTCCCCAACAGCGCAACGATGCGGCCCGGTTCAACCGCGAGCGTGATGCCCTGCACGGCCGCGATGGCGCGGTGATAGACCACCTCCAGCTTCTCAATCGTCAACAGCGCATCGGTCATCTGCGCGGTCCCGACACCGAACGGTGCCTGAAAGGCCACAGCAGGAAGTAGCTCTGCATACGACGCCAAATTCCGACTAGCCCGAGCGGCTCGAATATCAGGAACAGGATCATGACGAGTCCGAAGGCGGCATAGTTCGCTGCAAACAACAAACTTGCGTAGCGCTGCGCGCCAGGAAGCGCGAACAGGCCGATTTCGATGATGTAGGGAAAAATGGTGACAAAGACTGCTCCGAGCACTGCGCCGAGCAGCGAGCCCATGCCGCCGATGATCACCATGGCGAGATATTGGATGGTAAGGAACAGGGAGAATGCCTCGACCGACACGAAACCGCGATAATAAGCGAACAGCGCGCCGGCGACCGCGGTGAGGGCGGAGCTGATGACGAAGGCCAGGAGCTTGTAGGAGGCGATGCCGATGCCGAGCGCCTCGGCGACGGTCTCACGCGTACGAAGAGCGCGCCAGGCGCGCCCTGTGCGCGCGCGCAGCAGGTTGAGGCAGAGGAGAAGCGTCGCCGCTGCTGCCGCCAGCAGAATGAAGTACCAGACGCGCCCGTCGCTGATCGACAACCCGCCGAGTTTGGGCGGATCGACGACGATGCCAGTTGAAAATCCGCGCCGCGTTTCGTATTCGCCCCCGAGATAGATCACAACGAAGTGCAGTGCGAGCGTGCTCACGGCTAGGTAAAGCCCGCGCAATCGCAGCGACGGCAATCCGAAGATGATGCCGAGGAGCGCCCCAACCAGCGCCGCTACGGGCAACGTCACCCAGAACGGCGCGTTCGTTTCGCGGAAAAGGATTCCGACCGTGAACGCACCCGCCGCGAGCAGTCCGGAGTGGCCGAGCGAAATTTGTCCGGCATAGCCGGTCAGCAGCATGAGGGAGAGTGAGCCGACGCAGGCGAGAAAGACCTGGCAGGCGAGATCGAGCTGGAACGGAGACGCAATCAGCGGAAACGCGAGCAGCACGATGCTGAACACGCCCAAGCTGGTACGCTCGAGCCGCGTCTGGAGGAGGACAAGGTCCTGATCGTAGTTGGTGCGAAAATAGCCGCTGGCGCGCGGGGACCTAGACACGGTCAAGCTCCTCTCGCGTGCCGAACAGCCCCCACGGTCGCACGATCAGAGCGGCAATGAGCACCAAGAAAGGCACTACGTCGGAGAGCAGTGGATCGACGTAGTGAATGGCAAAGACCTCGGCGGCGGCGACAATGACTGCACCCACGAGGGCGCCGAGCAAGCTGTCGAGCCCGCCGACCAACGCCGGCGCGAACGCCTTGAGCCCGATGACGACCATGGTCTGGTCGAGGCCGGAATCGACGGCGAGCAGCATGCCTGCAATCGATCCCGTCAAGGTCGAAAGGGCCCAGGCGAGGGCATAGATCGCGTTGAGATTGATGCCGCGCTGCGCCGCCAGAAGTGGATTCTGCCCGGCGGCGCGCAGTCGCATGCCCCAGCGTCCGTAGCGCAGAAATGCGAACAGGGCGCCATAGACCAATACGGTCATGAGCACGATCAGCGCCGCGCAGGTCGAAATCCGGGCGCCAGCAATAACCTCGATCGAGGGATTGGACAAGTTGAGCGCCTGCAGCGGATGCTGTTGCGCCGCCGACCAGATCAGCACGACTAGGCCGCGCAACAGGATGCCGATCGCGATGGTGGTAAGGATGGCCGCCAATACCATCTGCCCGGTCATTTCGCGCATCAAGACGATGTAGACGAGAACGCCGACGGTGAGGCTGAGCACAACCGCCGCCGCGATCGCACTAAGGGGATGATCGACGAACAACGAGGCAGTCGTGTACAGGAGATAGGCGCCGAGCATTGCAAGTTCGCCGTGCGCCATGTTCATCACGCGGCTGACGCGATAGATGAGCACGTAGCCGCAGGCGAGCAGCGCATAGATTGACGCGAGAACGGTGATGTTGACGATGAGCTGCACGGATTACAGCAATCGCAAGTAGGCCGCGCACGCGCGGCGATGGCGCGCCCGTGACATGTGACGCAGTACAGTAAGCGCGAGTTCGGATGCGAGCGACGCGAGGGAGAGTGCCAAGTTCGCGCCGCTGTGGAACATGATCACTTCACATCGTAAGCAACCCAATCCTTGGCCACCGTGATCGCTGATTTCATGGGATCCCAGCGATAGACGCGATAATACTGGCGCGTGCGGAAATGGTTCTCCTTGCTCCACTCGATTGGACCGCCCCGCAGGCCCTGCGAGTCGACCTTTACGTTCTCCATTGCGGCGCGGATTTTTGCGGCATCGGCGGGCCAACCCGCGCCTTTGAGCACGGCTTCGAGCACCAGTCCGCCGATCCAGCCTTCGGTTAGCTGCCCGGCGGGATATCGCACGTTTCCTTTTTTCGCTTCCTCCACGATCTGCTTGTGAATGGGCAAGTTGTCCTGGAACAATGAATTCGCACCGATGACATAGAATTTTCCATCCTTGAGGCGTGCCAATTCGCTTTCGGCCTCGATGTGAGCCTCGCGCCGTCAACCATCGTTCGATGTAGAGCAGCGCCCATTTGCAAGGTAATGTAGTCGCCCTCCCAGCCCAGGCGTCGCAACGCCTCGAATGTCTTTACCTGGGTCACCCATGGAGCCCAGGAGAATATCCAATTCGGGTTGGCATCCTTCAATTTGGTCGCGAACGGGGTGTAGTCGGCCGTCGGCGGCGGGATCACCTCCTTGTCGACGGGCGTCATGCCCATCGTCTTCGCCTGCTCCTCGGCATAGTCGATTTCCCCGCGCGAGAGCGGAATGGCCATGGCGGCGAAGCCGATGCGCACCGGCGCCTTTGCCGTCTCCTTGATGAAGGCGAGCGTCGCGCGGCTGTCGTAGCCGCCGGCGTAAGCGGTGGTACAGAACTGCAGCAGATCGGCGGGCGGATAAACTTCTTTGGGACAAACCGCGCCCATCAGCATGAGCGCCACGTTGGCACGCTTGGTTTCCGCGATGACCGGCGCGAATGTCGAGGAGAGGCTCGAGAGCACCAGCAGACTCACGTTCTCCTGAGTGAGGAGGCGCTTGGCATTGGCCGCCGCTTTCGATGGCTCGCCTTGATCGTCGAGCACGGTCAGCTGAATTTTCTTTCCGTTGATCCCACTGGCCGCGTTGAGACGATCCACATAGAGACGCAAGCCTTCGATCGGCGGCCCGTTCGTGCCCGCCGCTGGACCGGTCATCGCGCCGGTTGCGCCGATCAGATAGGCGTCCTGTGCGCCGGCCGGACATGCCAATGCCGCCGCCGTTAATACGGCCGCAAGAGTTCGTCCCAACATGCTATTCCTCCCTGCGTCTAACGAGAACTTATATGACTTCTGCCGCACTCTCAGCGATGAGCCGCTGCTCGCGATCATCGTACATGTCTTCGACAATCGACTTGAAGCGCTCGTACATAAGGTCGCGCTTGACCTTGCGTGTCGGAGTTATCGGCTCGCCCTCTTGTTCAGGATCGAGCGCCTTGGGGAGAATGCGGAACGCCTTGATCTGCTCGGCGCGTGAGAGATCGCCGTTCGCCCGATCGACTTCGGCGCCGATCAGCCGGACCACATCGGAACTGGTCGCAAGGCTGGTGAAGCCCGTGTAAGGCACATCGTGGCTGCGCGCCCAGTCCGCCACTGTATCGGCCTCGATCTCGATGAGGGCGGTGAGATACTTGCGGCCGTGGCCGAAGACGATGGCCTCTGCGACGTAGGGGCTGGTGCGCAGAATGTTCTCGATGAATGATGGAGAGATCGTTTTGCCGCCGGAGGTGACGATGAAATCGCGCGCGCGGTCGATGAGGCGCAGCGCCCCCGCGCGCCATTCGGCGACATCGCCGGTGCGCAGCCACCCATCCTCGCCCTTGATCGCGCGGGTAGCCTCCGGATTGTTCCAATAGCACTCGAAGAGATCAGGCGAGTTCACCAGCACTTCACCATCGCTTGCGAGCTCCACCTGCCAGCCCGCGGGCACTGTTCCGACATCGCCCGGGCGGGAAAACGGGCCGCGCTGACCGCAAATGATCCCACCGGCGGTCTCGGTCTGTCCGTACATCTCGACAACGTTGACGCCGAGCATCTGCCAAAGCGCCATCGTTTCCAGCGGCAGCGGAGCCCCGGCGCAGACCACGAGTTCCAGCCGGTCCAAGCCGAGCTTGTTGAGGATCGGCACAAACACGCCAGCACGGAAGGCGCGGTAGAGCGCCTCCTGAGCGACCCCCGTCTCACCGCTCCAGCGGCGTTGTGCGTGGCTGCGCGCAAATCGCATGGCGGCAGACGCGCTGGCGCGCTTGAGGCCGCTGGAGTTGTGAATGCCCAGCAGGACCTGCGAGGCGAATTTCTGCAGGTAGCGGGGGACGGTGAACAATACGGTTGGCGCGGTCTCAAACAGAGTTGTCGGCAGGTCCTCCGAGTGCTCGCCGAAATGCGGCACGAGATGCGAGATCAGCGGCAGCGTGACGGCAACGTCGCGGCCCAGCACGTGGCAGAGCGGCAGGTAACCGACCGTACGGTGCTCTTTTTGCGTGAGCGTGGGATAGTGTTCGACGACGTTAGCGGCGGCCGCAAGATGCTTGCCGTGGGTTACCAACGCCCCCTTGGGCGGACCGGTGGTCCCGGAGGTATAGACGATGAAGGCGGGAGCCTGCGGATCCAATCGTGCGGCTTGCTGCTCGAGCCAAGAAATATCCGCTTCTCCAGTTGGGGCGAGCAGGGCACGGTAGCTTCTGAGCTTGTGGTGCTCGTAGTTGAACATCGCCGTGTCATCGACCACCACGACCCACTTCAGTTCACGCAATTCGTCGGCGTAGGGCAGGATCTTGTCGACGTATTCCTGATTTTCCGCGATGAACAACACCGCGCCGCCGTCCCGCATTTGATATTCGACTTCAGATGCGGAGGCGGTCGGATAGATGCCATAGACGATGGTCCCGATCGATTGCGCGGCAAGATCGCAGATCACCCATTCCTCGCACGCGTCCCCCATGATGGCTACTCGGTCGCCCTGCTGAAGTCCGAGGGTTGCGAAGGCGCGCGCGGCACCGGCGACCAGCGCTGCATAGTCGCGCCAGTTTCGTTCGCGGTAGAGACCGAGGTGCTTGGAGCGAAATGCGATCGAATCCGCTGCCGTCCGTGCACGCTCGCACAGCAAAAGCGGTACGGACTTGCGGCGCAAGGCCTCGCGGCCAAGCGGCGGGCCGGCGGTCATGCGGCGCTTTCCCTCGGTTGCGTTGCTACTGTGTTGTGCCATGCCAGCGGACTAAATTCTACCTATTGATCTATAAACAACCGGATACGAGACGCGAATGAGCATTCGCCGAGATGGCCGCCCCCCGTTTCGCGCCGATCACGTCGGCAGCCTGCTGCGGCCGCAGATATTGCGCCAAGCCTTCCGCCGTCATGCCGCAAATGAAATCGAAGACGACGAGTTCGAGCGCATTCAGGATGACTGCATCCGTGCGGCGGTGTGCATGCAGGAACAGATCGGGCTTGAAGTAGCGACCGACGGGGAATTTCGGCGCGGCTCCTATTGGGGGCGCTTCGTGGAGCGCACCGAGGGTCTGGAGGTTCGGCCCGCGCTACTCAAATTTCGCAACGATCGAGGCGAAGAGCTCGATTTCACCGCGCCCTATGCGACGGCGATGATTCGGCGCACGCATCCGCTCGCAGTCGATGAGTTCGTTTTCCTGCGCGCTGTCACTGCCGTTACGCCAAAGATAACGCTGCCGGCGCCGTCCACAATGCACTTTCTGCGGTTTTCCGACTTTGCCGACCGCGCCGCCTATTGCGATGTTGATCGGTTCTTCTCGGATCTCGTTGGCGTGTTTCGGCAGGAGATCTCAGAATTGGTGGCGGCGGGCTGCCGGTACCTGCAGATCGACGAGATCGCTTGTGCGTTGCTGTGCGATCCTACGATCCGAGACAGGATTACGGTCGCGGGCTGCGATCCCGATGCGCTGGTTGAGCGCTACATCGATTCGATCAATGCCGCGCTCGCTGGCTGTTCCGGCGAGGTCGTCGTCGGCATCCACATGTGCCGCGGCAACTTCAGGGGTCGCCACCTCGCGGATGGCGGATACGAATGGGTCGCGGAGCGTTTTTTTGCGCGCGCGGCCGCAAACCATTTCCTGCTCGAATATGACACGTCACGAGCAGGCGACTTTGCGCCGCTGCGCTTTGTGCCAAAAGGAAAGGGCGTCGTGCTTGGATTGATCAGCAGCAAAACGCCGGCACTTGAAACGATCGATAGTTTGCAACGGCGGGTCGAGGAAGCGACGAAATATATCGCCCTTGAGCGGCTCGCTATCAGTCCGCAGTGCGGCTTTGCCAGCAGCGTTGGCGGCAATCCGCTGACCGAGGCGGACGAGCGCTCGAAGCTGCAACTGGCCGTGGACGCGGCGCGCACGATCTGGCGGTAGCGGCTGACGCACCCGAGGAGCCGTGAAGTGCTAGAAGGAACGAACCTGAAGTCACCAAATCATCCGAACTTCTCATAATAACGATCCTGATGGTCCTTCAGCGCAAGGGCGATCGTTTTGAGAGTGTAAGAGCCGCGCTGATCTTTAACTCGCTTGACCATTGGAATGTCCCTCCGCTCCCCCCTGCGCTCGTTCAATTCCAAAGCCGCTTTGTTGCCAGATCGGCGCCCTGTCGCATGGCCTTGAACTTCTCCCACACGACCGTGGGATGAACTTCGGTCTTATAAAGGGCTTGCGAAGAGAACCCGCAGTCCGCGCCGGCCATGACATTCTCCCGACCGATCAGCTGGGCGAAGCGGATCAGTCGCTCCGCGATCAATTCGGGATGCTCGACGATGTTGCTGGCATGCGTGATCACGCCCGGGCACAGCACTTTCCCTTCCGGTATCTTCACGCGCTCGAACAGGTGATACTCGTGTTCATGGCGGGAATTTGCCGCCTCGAAGCTGAACGAACCGGCATTGATCTTGAGCACGTAGTCGATGATCTCGGGCAGGTTCGATTCGTAGATGCGCGGTCCCTCGTTAATGCCGTAGCAGGTATGAAAGCGGACACGCTCGGCAGGAATCCCGCTGAGTGCCGCGTTGGTCGCTTCGACGTAAATCTCCGCCTTCCGTTTCTTCTGCTTGTCGTCAAGCCCGGGCTCGACAAAGATGTCCGGCAGGAATGGATCGTCGACCTGCACCAGAATGCCGGCGGCTACGATCGCGCGGTATTCCTTGTTTAACTCGGCAGCGAGCGCGTGAAAGTACTCTTCCTCGCTCTTGTAGTACTCGTTGATGCCCACGCCCGAGGGTGCCGTGGCCGGCAGAAACACGTGATGATCAGGGACCCCTGCGGACTTAGCGGCGGCCTTCACATTGGCGATGTCGATCTGCAGTTTCGCCTCGCCCTTGTATTTTACCGGGGCGCTGCAGACGACCGGGACGATCGGGAGAATGGCGCCGCCCATCATCGCTTCCTTGAAGTACTGGGCATAATATTCAGGAAAAGCGGAGACCTCCTGCTGGAATAAAATGAGCTTCTGATTGGGCCGAGCTTCGAACCCATCGAAACGCTCGCGGATGTAGGTGAAAAAGCCCGGCTTCGAATATTCGCCGTCCGTTATGATCTCAATGCCGCAATCGACCTGCTTGCGCACACATTCAGCAATCTCCCGCGCCAAAACCGCATTCAGCTTGCTCTCGTCATACGGCTGACCCGTATATTTTGCTTTCAGCAGATCGAGCAGATTGTGCGGCCGCGGCAAGCTGCCGATGTGCGTGGTCTGGATGTGATCGGCGTTCTGCTGCATGGTCACTGCGTTTCCTCCGAGTTCGGGTTGCCGTCCAGTGCGGCGTTCACGCGCGCCCAGAATTCGCTTATTTTTTCCCCTCGCTTTTCGTGCCGCATTGGCCAGGCTGCCGCCGCGCTACCAACGATCATGATGAACTCGCGCCGTCTCATGGACCTTAGCCTTGGGTCACGGACCAACTATAGCAGGTCAGGGCCGTGCATCGCAGCAAAGGCGCGCCGCTCATGTCCGCTGTGGGTCACAAGCGGCGGAGATTATCGAGCCAATGCTGCGGTTTATGTCCGCTTGCCCCCGAAAGATGGGGTAATCGGCCTGCCAGCTTGTGATCGCCCGGGTCGAGCACCGCGGCGAGGCGGTAGTGTTTGCTGTCGCCGAACAGTCTGAGGGCGTGTGGTGGTGCGGCACTGGGTGTGCGTGCCGAAAATTAGATTCTGCAATATTGATGATGAAGGCCGCCAAGGACAGGCTGTGATGTGATGGCGCCGACGCGCTCAATCGCCCGATGGAACGGGGCATCCTTATCCAGCGAGCGATGAATGCGCGATTCATTATAATAAGCGGCAAACTTGCCGAGGACCCGTCGCAGGTGCGCCTGCCCGAACACGATCATGGGGTCGAGACATTCCCGTCGGATCGTGCCGATCAGTCTCTCGACGTACGGGTTCTGCCACGGCGATCGGGGCGCAGTCGGCTTGTCCCGAATGCCCATGGCGCGCAAACGTTGCACGAAGAGCGGGCCATACGCAGTGTCCCGGTCCCGAATAAGGTAACGAGGTGCACTGTCCCAGGGGAACGCCTCGGTGATTTGGCGCGAAATCCACTCCGCAGTCGGATTCGTCGTCACCCCGAACGATACCCACAGTCGGCGCCCGTAACGCAGAATCACAAGACAATAGAGAAGCCGGAACGTAATCGTCGGCAGGACGAAGAGGTCGATTGCCGCGATGCCTTCGGCATGATTGGCCAGAAAGGTCCGCCAGCCCTGGGACGGTGGGCCGCGATACATGTACCGCGCGACTGTCGACTGAGCGAGCGTGAAACCGAGCTTGAGCAATTCACCATGAATGTGTGGCGCACCCCAGAGGTGATTTGCGCGGCTCATCTCGCCAATGAGCTTGCGCAGTTCGGCTGAGATCCTCGGTCTGCCAACACGACTGCCTGACCGCGAGCGCCAGTATGTCCGGAACCCCTGTCGCTTCCGAATACTCCGTCCCGGTCCATTTGACTCGCGGTCAGAGGCGAATCAGAACATGATCGCCGCATGATTGCAGTCGGCCTCCTATTCGTCCGCATGCTGTGCGACTGCTTCAAGTCGCGCCGGCGACTGGAGGCCGAAATCCTGATACTGCGACATCAGCTCAACGTGCTTCGGCGTGCGCCACGCCGTGGATTGAATTTGCGTTGGGTCGACCGCGCTCTGTTCATTTGGCTTTATCGCTGCTGCCCTCGCATCCTTGATGCCATAACCATCGTGCGGCCCGAGACTGTCGTGCGTTGGCATCGAAAGGGCTTTGTCGCCTCCTGGCGATGGCGATCCCGTTCGTCCGGCGGCCGGCCGCGGATTGCCAAAGAAGTGCGGGACCTCATCCGAAGAATGAGTTTTGAGAATCCTCTGTGGGGCGCCACCAAGATCCACGGCGAGCTACTCAAGCTTGGCATCGAGGTCGCCCAGTCCACGGTTTCGATCTATATGGTGCCCCGGCGGGGTCGGCCATTGCAGACCTGGAAGACCTTCCTTCACAATCATATGGAGGGGATTGCATCGATCGATCTGTTTGTTGTTCCCACGATTACGTTTCAACAGCTATTCGCATTTCTTGTTCTGAGCTACGAACGTCGGCGCTTGTTATGGTTCGCGGTGACCCGCAATCCGACGGCGGAGTGGTTAGCACGGCAAATTACCGAAGCGTTCCCGTGGGACAGCGCACCGAAATATCTCATCCGCGACAACGACAGGGCATTTGGCGCCGCGTTCAAAGCTCGTGTGCGAGCGATGGGGATCCGGGACCGGCCCACTTCGTTCCGCTCGCCCTGGCAAAATGGATATGTTGAACGCTTGATCGGCTCGATCCGGCGCGAGTGCACGGATCATTTGATCGTGTTCAACGCGGAACACCTTCGGCGAATTCTTGCGAAATATGCCGCCTATTACAACGGATTACGGACTCACGTTTCCCTCGGGAAGGATGCGCCTTGCACGCGCGCAATCGAGCGGTTCGGAGACATTGTCGCCCATCCGATCCTCAGCGGGCTACACCATCGATATGCACGAATCTGATTTTTCGGAAGCGACAACTGCGGGAAGGTCCTGAGGATGACGCGCACTGGGGTGGCGTGGTTTGCGGTGGGCTGCCAGATGGGCGCCTACGAGCATGCGCTGCGCTACGCGCACGAGCGGGTACAATTCGGCAAGCCGATCGGCGGTTTCCAACTCGTCCAGGACCTGCTCGTGCGCATGCTCGGCAACGTCACCTCCTGCCAGGCCATGATGTTGCGGTTGAGCCAGTTGCAGGACCAGGGACTGATGAAGGATGAGCATGCGTCGCTGGCGAAAGCCTTCACCACGGTCAAATGCCGCGAGACTGTAGGCTATGCACGCGAATTGCTCGGCGGTAACGGAATCCTGCTTGAGAACCATATCGGTCGCTTCGTTGCCGACGCCGAAGCCATCTATTCGTATGAAGGCACGCGCGAAATGAACACGCTGATCGTCGGCAAATCCATAACTGGCCTCAGCGCCTTCGTCTAAACGCGGCGGCCCATCTGGCCAACGCGGCACCGGGTCTAACCACGACCGTGATCAAGGACCCGAGCGATGCGGTTGCGGTCGATACAGAGTCAATCGGATAGACTTGATGACCGAGCATGTGATCGTTACCGATGCCGACGGCATCCGCACCATCCGGATGAACCGGCCCGACAAGAAGAACGCGCTCACGCTCGCCATGTACGAGGCGATGACGGCTGCGCTCGAGGGCGCGAACGCGCTTGATTCCGTGCGTTGCGTGCTGATCGCGGGCGTGCCCGGAGCGTTCTCGGCCGGCAACGGCGGACTTTCTCAAGGCCGCGCAAAGCACAGGCGGCCTCAGTCGCTCGGCGCTGCACTTCCTGCCCGCGCTCGTTCGCTGCAACAAGCCGATGGTCGCAGCCGTGCGCGGCGTCGCGGTCGGCGTCGGCACCACCATGCTGTTCCACTGCGATTTTGTGGTCGCGGGCTCGGACGCATCCTTTTCAACGCCGTTCGTCAGGCTGGGCCTGATGCCTGAAGCGGCCTCGAGCCTGCTGGCGCCGCGCCTGATGGGCCAGCGCCGCGCGTTCGAGTTCCTGATCATGGGGCACTCGCTCAACGCGATGCACGCCAGGGAGTTCGGCATCGCTAACATCGTAGTCGCGCCTGAGGACGTCGATGCCGAAGCCTTGAAGGCGGCACGTGAGATCGCAGCGCTGCCCGCCGGCGCGGTCGCGCTTTCGCGCGCTCTGACGCGCGGAGCGACCGATGAGTTGCTGGCGCGCATCGATCAGGAAGCCAAGATCTTCAGCGAGCGCCTAAATTCGCCGGAGGCGAAGGCGGCCTTCGAAGCATTCTTTGCACGCAAGCGGTGACGCCGATGTCGCTCAAAGGCAAGACCCTCTTCATCACCGGCGCTTCGCGCGGCATCGGACTCGTGATCGCGCTGCGCGCCGCCCGCGACGGTGCCAATATCGCGATCGCGGCCAAGACCGACACCCCGCATCCCAAGCTCGAAGGCACGATCCATTCAGCGGCGGAGGCGATCGAAAAGGCTGGCGGCCAGGCCCTGCCGCTGGTCGTCGACGTGCGTGACGAGGCCGCGGTCAAGGGCGCGATCGACCAGACCGCGGCGCGCTTCGGCTCGCTCGACATTGTCGTCAACAACGCGAGCGCGGTTTCGCTCACCCCGATCGCCCAGACCGATATGAAGCGCTTCGATCTGATGCATCAGATCAATGCGCGCGGCACCTTCATGGTTTCCAAGTATGCACTCGCCCATTTGGAGAGGGCGCAAAACCCGCACGTCCTGATGCTGTCCCCGCCGCTCGACATGGCGGAAAAATGGTTCGCGCCATATACTGGCTACACGATGGCCAAGTTCGGCATGAGCATGGTGGTGCTTGGGCTCGCCGGCGAGCTGCGCC
>Ga0070699_100003287_pt1 | contig 14293 bp, 19 predicted proteins | sample KBSK1503metaG_FD_65473 | JGI IMG/M metagenome (GOLD analysis project Ga0070699, IMG submission 65473) | Corn, switchgrass and miscanthus rhizosphere microbial communities from Kellogg Biological Station, Michigan, USA - KBS K1-50-3 metaG | ecosystem: Host-associated > Plants > Roots >...
CCCACTCGCTGCTCACCGGTGCCATTGCTGGCAACAATATTCATCTCTAATCTCATGACTGAGCGCAGTTGAGGGGAGGCTGCCTCGAGGAAACGCCGCAGAACCTGGTCGAGCCAGGGGTTCTTGGGGCGTTTTCCTTTTTTCCACTCGACTCCTGCTTTCGCGCCTAATTTGGCTATTGAACGCGTGAGTTGGGAAGGGTAGTTTACAAGCGCGCGCCGCGCTATTGGAGAGAACCAATGATTAGAACCGTCCGGTTCGGTTTGATCATCGTCCTCGCTGTGGCCATGTCCGCCGCTGCGTTCGGACAGACTTTCGATTTCACCCTCCGCAAGCCCTCGATCGTCGGCTGCGTTCAGGCGTCGAAGGGCACAAGCAGCTTGATAGATGAAAAGGACAACCGGACCTATGTCCTAGTTCGCGATCACGTCGCTCTCCCCAAGAGTGGTGAGCGGTTCAAATTGCAGGGTAAGAAGATCGAGGGTGCCGACGGGAAATACACGTTCGATGTCAAGAAGGTTGGTAGAGATTACGGACCCTGTCAAGTAATGATCGTGAGATAAAACCGAACCGGATTTGGGAAAACCTTTAGGAATAGATTTAAACCAGCGCGCCCGTGAAGAATTTAAGAAGCGCGGCGCACTTAAAGGTCCAGAGGACAACTTTAACAAGCAGATTACGGCCATCCAAAAGGAGGGATATCCGGCGTCACTCGATTGTGTGATCATTCCAGCCCTGTCCTCTAACGGAGTCTTTTTGGACCAGCATCAGATTGAGAACATTGTTTTTCCGCCGATCACGTCAGCCTACATTTAGCTCGATTCGCACCACCGAGCAGTCTTTTTTCTTAAATGTTGGCAAATGCCGCCGAAACAAAATCATGCGCGCCACCTTGTCAATAGCACTCTCAAGTAAGAGAGCGGCCTGATAGTGCGACACGGCCATTTCAGTTGGAATGAAGACTATCAATCCTCCTGCATGATCCGCTCTGCCCACTGAATACTAGCCTCTATAATGCGGTCGGTGATGGGCGTGCCGTTCGGCATTCCGAATAGATCATCCACTCTTTGCATGTGCATGGCGCTGAGGATGGCGGCCATCAGTCCGATCACAGCTCGGGGATAAAACCAGCCGGGGTTGACGGTATATCGCACTTTGGAAACTTGCGCTGAACGCGATATGAAAGCTCAGAATCACTCATGTCTTTATAGTCGGTTGGGAATTGTTTGCGCACCTTGGCAACACATTCTTTCTCCGACTTTGTTAGCTGTTGATATTTTTTCCACGGTTCGCCGATGGTTGCGCCTTGCGGAATCGGCACAGCCTTACTGAAGTCGAGCTTAACTGGTGGGGCTTCCGACTTTGCGTTAGCTGCAAACCAGTCTTCGCCAGCGGGCTGAGCAGCTTCGATCTGCGCAGCCTTAGCTCGTTGCGATGCGTTATAGTTGCCATAAACCACAAAGGCTCCGATACAAATGACTGCAACGAGGCCGAGTGAAATGGTGATTTTCCAGAGGGCCCGCCACTTCTGACTCTTGTCAACGAAATAGAGGACAGTCGCAAACACGATTGCAGCAGCAAGTAATTCCATAACCTCAGCAAGTCTGTTCCTCCACTGAACTCTAAGTAAGCGGCAGCGTGGTTAACACTCTAGGTGGTAGGTAAGCTAAGCCCTGTGACGGCCCGGGTGAAATGAAGCTGATCGAGCGTGTGCGGTTAGGACGAGAGAACGAAAGAGCGAGCGAAAAACTGGAGCGGCTTAAGCCGCTACGCGCCAGTTGGTCTGTAGAGACTGTGGGGGTGTACTAGGCGAGAAGTAAACACATGGGTGTGCCTCTTTATGATCCTTAAGATTGTTGAACACGTCTGGGAGGGCGTGAAAGTCGTAAGTCCTGGGATTGAGATGCTCGTGTTCTTATTGATTGCGTTCGAGGTCTACGTTGGGATCAAAGAACGCAGGAGAGAGCATAGGCGGAAAAGACTCGTAGATGAACGGGTAGCGGAGATGCGAAAGGCAATGGCTGAAGGACAAGTTCTCGTACTTTCCAACCCTCAAAGCGACGATCCGCGAGTCGCAGGGTGGGCGCAAGCAGTTAGCAACTGGAGCGAGGAAACAAGGCGGTTGCTAAAGTCGTATTCTGAACACGCCGAATTTCACGTGCCGGGAGCGGGGGCACGTTGCTTTCGTAGATTCCGTGCTGCCCAACTGAAGCGAGCGGCCTGTCCCGACGATCTGAGAAAGTTCTGGCTCGGTCATGCTAGCGACGACATCAGCGATCATTACGCTCTGCAGCTACTGGAAGATGTGAAACGGCGAAAGGTGGTTGCGGCGAGTGTGGGTCTAGGCTTTGAAGTAGCGGAGAGTCCCTACAGTTTCCACTACAGGGGCCTAGCGAATGCAGCAGAACAGACGGTAACTCAATGAGAACAATCGAGAACGATTTTGCCAAACATCTGGCTATTCTCCATGTATTCGTGCGCGGCGCGGATATCTTTCAAGGGGAAAATACGATCAACGATTGGTTTGAGTCGTCCGGCAAACACGTGTGCCAGTACCTCGTACAACTCGCCCATGCTTCCCATGTAGGAGCCAAGTAAGGAGAGCTGTCGCGAATAGACGAAGCGTAGTTCGAGTCCCACGTTGGGGCCGGTCGTCGCGCCGCAGGTGACCAACGTTCCAGCCGGTTTGAGCGACTTCACGCTTTCTTCCCAGGTGGCGGCGCCTACGTGTTCGACCACGATGTCTACGCCTTCTTTGTTCGTGATCTTCCTAACTTCGTCGGAAATCTTCTGCTGGTAGTGGTTGATACCATGGTCGGCACCGAGTGCACGAGCCTTATCGAGTTTCTTCTCATCTCCTGCGGTGGTAATCACGCGCGCGTGAAATAGTTTGGCGATCTGAATGGCCGCGATGCCCACACCGGAACCGGCGCCGAGGACCAAGACTGTTTGCCCCGGACGGATGCCCGCGCGACCCACCAGCATGTGCCAGGCGGTCAGGAAAACCAAAGGAACGCTGGCGGCTTGATTAAAGTCCAGGCTCTGCGGAATAGGAATGACGTTGACCGCAGGAACGCCAATCAGTTCGCAATTACCTCCGTCCACGCGGTTTCCGAGAACCGTGAACTCGGGGCATTGATTATGTCGTCCTGAAGCGCAGTACGAGCAACGGTTGCAGAAACTCATCGGCGCCAGGAGCACACGTTGTCCAGGCTGGAAGCCGGTAACGTACTCGCCCGTTTCAACTACTTCGCCCGCAACGTCGCTGCCCAGAATATGCGGAAGATCGACGCCGGGCAGGCCCTTGCGCACCCATATGTCAAGATGGTTCAGCGCACAGGCTTTCACACGGACCAGCACCTGATCTTTGCGTGGCTTTGGATCGGGGACGTCTTCGTAGCGAAGAACTTCCGGACCACCGAATTCGTGAATGCGAACCACTTTCATTAGGAGGCATCCCTCTTTAGAAGCCTAAGAACCTAGCATGGATGGCGGAAACGAAAAAGGCCGAACGCCGTTCGGCCTTGGAAATCTGGCGTTGTAGGGCAGGCCGTTATTTGGGTGTCAAGTCCATGGCTTCGACAATCCGTTTGAAAGGGATTTTCGCGGTTTCGTTCAGCTCCTTGACCACTTCGGGATTAGCTGCCTCGAAGAAACACATGCAATGTTCCTCGGCGGGTACGAAGGCGCTACGGATGTAACGCACCTTCTTTCCCTGGGCAGTCATTTTTTGGCTGAGATCGATGGCGGCTTTCTGCGCGGCAGCGAGCTGATCCATCTTAATTCCGGGCAGATCACGATCAACCATGTATACGGGCATTGAGTCCTCCTAGCACGCCAGCCCCAAAGCTTAGTCCCCCGTTTGCTAGATTTCAACGCTGCGTTTGACTTGAGTTGCGGAAAACCGAATAATCAGGCCTGAGATGGATATCTACGAGGAGATCGTTCAATTGCGACGGGACGGACGCCGTGGCGCAGTGGCCACGATCGTCAACGTGCGCGGCTCGATTCCTTCTTTTAAGACTGCCAAGATGTTGGTGCGGGACGATGGGTCCATCGTCGGGACCATCGGTGGCGGCTGTGTGGAAGCTGAGGTCTGGCAAGCGGCTCGCGAGGTAATGGAAAGCGAGAAGCCGCGCACTCTAAGTTTTAACCTCAATCAGGATCCTAAATACGATACTGGGTTACTGTGTGGCGGCACCCTGGACATCTTCATCGAGCCTGTATTACCTCCAGCTCTACTTTATATTTTCGGTGCAGGTCACATATCCGTAAACCTTTATAAGGTAGCAAAAGATGCCGGTTTCGAAGTAACCGTAGTGGATGATCGCGCAGCCTACGCCAACCGCGAACGTTTTCCCGAATCGAAGGAAGTCATTGCTGAGGATTTTGACCAAGCCATGGCTCGGCTCGCTCCAAATGAGTCTTCCTACATTGTGATTGTCACTCGCGGGCATCGCGACGATATGCGAGTGCTGCGCTGGGCGGTGCAGACATCCGCCCGCTATATTGGAATGATTGGTTCCAAACGCAAAACTATTGCGGTGTTCCGCGAGCTTACGAAAGAAGGATTGTCTCCAGAACTATTCGAACGGGTTCATGCTCCGGTCGGGCTGGATATTGGAGCGATTACGCCGGAAGAAATCGCGGTTGCCATTGCCGCCGAATTGATTGCCACTCGCCGTCGTGTCGAACGCGCATTGCCGCACATGAGCTGGTTTCATCGGCGGCGGAATGAGCCACCCGATCTTGCCGATGCGGCGGCCGAAGCTCTGGAAGAACAAGAGTAGTGGGGGTACGAAGTACGATTTATGAAGTACGATTTACGAAGTACGATTTATGAAGTACGATTTACGAAGTACGATTTGCAAATCGCGAATTTACGACTTTCTTCGCCTTACCATTCGACAATCGTCAATCGTAAATCGTAAATTTCTGCTATCTTCCCCCCATGAGCCGGGCGCCAAGTCTGAGTGGATTGATTCTCGCCGCCGGCGAATCGACGCGGATGGGGACAGACAAGGCGCTACTGGCCTGGCCACCGGCCGGGTCGGCAATTCCGCCTCCTCCGGGACAGACTTTCCTTTCCGCGGGCATCCTCGCCCTGAGTCCATTCACCGATGTTGTAACGGTGGTGGTGGGCAAGAATGAAGTAAATTTATCTTCGGTGATCTACGCCAGTGGCGCTGGATTAGTACGGAATCCGGCGCCTGAGTTGGGACAATTCAGCTCTCTCCAAACCGGCTTGCGAGATGTATTGAATCGCGGACGGGACGGCGCAATGATCACATTGGTGGACCGTCCCCCGGCCAGCGCGGCAACGCTGCAAACCCTGCTTACCGCTTTCGAATCGGCGCTTTCTGCTGGGAAGTGGGCGGTGGTGCCTGAATACGGGGGGAAACACGGGCATCCAGTTCTGGTCGGACGCGAAATGATCGAGGCATTCCTGCGAGCTCCAGCTACTTCGACCGCGCGTGACATCGAACACCAGAATCAAGATCATATTCAATACATTCCCGTGGATGATCGTTTCGTGGTGTCGAATGTAGATACGCCGCAGGAATACACCGCGCTGCTGTCGCAGGTATCGTCGCAACTCAAGTAAACTTTTCCCAATGGATTCCACAAGTGTGAGCCGGGCTTCATCCCCCAGAGCTGCTGATTTTGTCGCGTCGGTTCTAAGTCTTCAGCCTCGCATTGCTGCCTTCGACTGTGACGGCACCTTATGGGCGGGCGATGCCGGTGAAGGTTTTTTTGATTGGGAGTTAAAGCAAGGCTTGCTTCCGGATGAAATCGTGGCTTGGGCGCGTTCACGCTATGCCGATTACAAGTCAGGCAAGGTTGACGAAGAAACTATGTGCGGCGAAATGGTGACCATGCATCGCGGGCTAAACGAAGACGTAGTACAGCGAGCTGCCGGTCAGTATTTCGATCTTCAGATGGCCAGCCAGATTTTCGCGGAGATGCGCGATCTAGTGCAACGACTACAGGAATCAGGCTGTGACATTTGGGCGGTCTCTTCCACCAACGATTGGGTGATCCGGGCAGCGATGAAGCACTTTGGAATTCCCGCAGCCAGGATTTTGGCGGCGAAGGTACAGATTGAAGCCGGCACCATTACCGACCGATTGGTCCGCATACCGAGTGGGGAAGGCAAGCCGCGCGCCATTCGCGAAGTTGTGCTGGGAAGTCTTGACGCGGCTTTCGGCAACTCGCGGTGGGATATTGCGATGCTGGATATTGCCCAGAATGCCTTTGCGATAAATCCGACTCCCGACTTGGAAGAAGTAGCTCGGGAACGCGCATGGACAATTTACTATCCCTAACCTAGCGGGGTGAGGTTTTCAGCTGCTTCAAAAGTGCCGCCCACGCATCCAGGGCGAGGTGGCTGGCATGATGGGACGCCTCGGGTAAGCCGCCAATTTTCAACAGCAAGTCCTCCCTACGCAGGTTACGTGCAACTTCTATAGTGCTTCCCAGCAGCAGTTCGGTTAGCAGGGAAGCACATGCTATGGCGGGAACGCATCCTTTGGCGCGGAATCGGATTTCCGCGATGCGACGGTCGGCGACCCTGATGCTCAACTTCAAAATGTCGCCGCAGGCTGGATTTTCAATCTGCACTGTTGCGTCGGGGTTAAGTACTTCACCGGCATTGCGCGGATTCTGAAAGTGGTCGAGTAGTTGAGGAGAATACATCACGGCAGAATTGTAACCTCCCTTGTACCATTAGAAGTGATGCCCTCCGACCATAGTCCTCAACGGATTGTCTCCCTGCAACCGAGCGCTACGGTTATTCTTGCCGCAATTGGCAAGCTCGATCGCATCGTTGCATGCACGAAATATTGCGCGGATGTGTGCCCGGAAGTTGTGCGGAGCGGGCGGGCAATCGTCGCCGATTCCTGGACCGCGCACAGCCAAGAGATCCTTCGCGCCCAGCCGGACCTGGTCATCGCGGCTGTTCCTTATCAAGAAAAAGCCGTGATCGAGATCCTGAAGTCGGGGGCACGTTTTCTCGGATTGGCACCGAAGACATTAGCAGACATCTATACCGATATCGCGACCATCGCCGGGATTATGGGTGTCGCCGAGTGTGGGCAGCAAGTCATCACGAAGATGGAACTCGCCATTGATGAGGTTCGCAGTCAGGTCGATGACGGGATACGGCCTCGCGTGTTTTGCGAGGAATGGGGCAAGCCGCTGATCGCCTCGCAGCCATGGGTTGCGGAACTTGTGCGAGCCGCCGGTGGAGAGTTTGTTGGAGTGCCAGGCTCAACCACGTCGGCAGACACCATACTCTTGGACGATCCGGATATTGTTGTCGCTGCCTGGTGCGGAGCGGGCGACCGCGTTCCATTGGAAAAGATGGTTCAGCAACGCGGCTGGAATGAGATGCGAGCGGCGAGAGAAGGTCGCGTGTATTGCATTCGAGACGAATTTCTGAATACTCCGGCACCGACATTGATTCAAGGTTTACGGGCGCTGGCCGCGGCCATTCGTGCCGACCGTTTTCCACAACCGCCAGGTCTAAGATGCATTAACGGTCATTATTCGCCGGACTGAAATTTGTTGTGAGCAACTGAACCCGCCTTACCAACCAGAACGGCTCTCCAGTGATGAAGCAAGTGGTCGCAGCTTTGATTTTGAAAGACGGGAAGGTGCTGGTGTGCCAGCGAACCCGTCACCAGAGCATGCCGCTGAAGTGGGAATTTCCTGGAGGTAAGATCGAAGACGGCGAACAGCCGCGGGACGCATTACGCCGCGAGTTGGAAGAAGAATTGGGGATCGACGCCCACATCGGCGAAGAGGTGGCCCGCATTCGTCACGATTATAAAAATGGTGGAGCGGTGGAATTACGCTTTTACGTGGTGAACGAATACACGGGCGAGATGGAAAATAGAATTTTTCGGGATGTGCGTTGGGCTAAACGATCCGAGCTGCCCAAGTACGATTTTCTGGAAGCCGATCGGGAGCTGGTGAAAGATTTGGCAACCGGGAAAATTGTTCCCGGTCATTAAGCTGCTTACATCGTCCAAAACAAGGCGATGGTGAGGCCGATCATGATGATGGTCGTCCCCCAAGCGATTACGTTATAGAACGGCGAGTTGACGTAGGTATCCATGAGCTCCTTTTTGTTGACCAGCAGGAGCATGAAGACCAGCACAAATGGCAGCACTGCCCCGTTCACTACTTGGGAGAGAATTGAAATCCTGACTAGTGGCAGGTTTGGGATGAGAATGACGCCCGCTCCCGCCACAATAAGAATTGTATATAGCCAGTAAAACACCGGCGCGTCGCGAAATCCCTTGCCTACGCCCGATTCGAATCCCAGGCCCTCACACACTGTATAAGCCGTTGACAGCGGCAGGATCGATGCCGCAAACAGCGAGGCATTGAATAATCCCATGGCAAAAAGTATGTAGGCATAGTCTCCAGCCAGCGGGTGCAAGGCCTGGGCCGCATCTTTGGCATCCGACACATTGCGGTAGCCGTGGGCATACAAGGTGGCGGCGCAGGCCACCATGATGAACCAGGCCACGATGTCAGTAAAGATGCAGCCGGTGATCACGTCCAATCGGGACGTTTTGTACTGGCGCCGGGTCACACCTTTTTCAACGATAGAAGCTTGCAGATAAAACTGCATCCAGGGAGCGATCGTGGTCCCCACCACGGCGATCACCATATACAGATAGCTCGGCTGGCGAAACATTTCGCGGGGAGGTGGCTTAACCGTGGAGACGAGCGCGTCGATCCAGGCTGGTTTCGCCAGGATACCGGCGAAGATATAAGTCACATAAAAGAAAGAAGCGACCAGGAAAACCTTTTCCACGGTCTTGTATTGGCCCTTGAGGACGATTATCCACACGATGAAGGCGCAGATTGGAACCGTGATGTACTTGGAAAGCCCGAACAGCTCGAGACTGCCGGCGATACCCGCGAACTCTCCCACTACGTTGCCGAAATTGATGATCAGGACCCCGATCATCATGAAGAACGTGATTCGGAACCCAAACTCTTCGCGGATGAGGTCACTAAGTCCCTTGCCGGTAACAGCACCCATACGGGCCGCGATCTCCTGAATCACGATCAACGCCAATGTGGTGGGGATCATGGTCCATAGGAGCATGTGACCGAATTGGGCGCCGGCGGAGGAATACGTCCAGATGCCGTTGGCATCGTTGTCGACATTTGCCGTTATGAACCCGGGACCGACTACGGCAAAAAAAATCAGCGCGCGGGTTTTCCAACGCCTCAAGAATCTCATACCAGCCGCGAGTGACGCATCAGAATAAATGCAGTTGAGGGATCTGAACAGAAGAAAGCAATCAGCACTAAGCAGTCAGCATTCAGCCATTAGGGGCAGGGGCTGATTTGGAGAACGGCCTGGGCGATATTAAGGGCAAACTGGAAAGGGTCCGTATTGGCTGAATACTGAGTGCTGATTGCTGATTGCCAGTTTCCTACAGCTTCGCCCGCAGCAGACTGATGATGTCGTCAGAAGTGATGACTCCGGTGAGTTTCTTGTTGTCATCCACTACGGGGAGGGTGAGCAAGTTGTATTTGTCGAACAACTCCGCGAAGTCTTTTTCCTTCGCGTTTGAGTTAGTGAAGATCAGAGGTTCCTGCGTAAGTGATTTTAACGGCGTTTCGGGACGAGCTAAAACCAGCTTGGCTAAGGGCACTGCGCCTGTCAGCCGTCCCTCTTCGTCCACCAGGTAGATCGTGCTCACTGTTTCAACGCCACCTTCAAAGCGGCGCAATGTTTCGATGGCGTCATGTACCGTGGCGTCCTGGTTGACCGCCAGGTACTCCGTATTCATACGCCCGGCAGCGGTCTTTTCGCCGAACTCAAGGAGTTCGACCATTTCCCGGCGCTCTTCCGGCTTCATCTCGAGCAGGATTTCCGAGGTGCGCTCCTCGGGGAGGTCGGCCAGCAAGTCAGCGGCGGCATCGGGTTCCATCTCTTCAACAATCTCGGCCGCGCGATCGGAATCAAGGGATTCGACAATCGCTTTTTTCACCTTCGGGTCAACTTCTTCCAACGCCTCGGCCGCCACGCCCTCGTCTAGAGTTTCGAAGACAGCTTCGCGCTCATCGGGGGCCAGGTTTTCGACGATATCGGCAATGTCAGCGGGGTGAAGCCGGGCTAAACGCTCGTGTGAGATCTTGAGCTTTACGCGCCGGGCGGGATCAGTTTCGATCAGATCGACGAAATCCCAGGGAATTGTGCGTGGCGGGATTTTCCGCAACAGGGCCCGTAAGGCGGGAAGGGGCACGACCCCCTTCAGCAACCTTCGAACCGCGCCCCGTGGACCTACGTCCACAGAACCTACTTTCAGCACTGGACGGTTGGCGACCGACTCGTGGTGCAGGTCCACGTCGTTAACACGAACGACTTTTCGTCCAAAAACATCGATCACCTGCTGATCAAGCAGGTCACGGCTCAACAGGAGCAAGCCTTCCCCACTCTCTCCCAGCAACCATTCGGCGGAAGAGGTGGCGGCCCGAATGCCGCCATTGACGGACGTTACAGAGCTAAAAGGCAGTAAGCGATCGCCAGTCTTGGTTCGAACGATGATCACAGCGATGCGAGCGTGATCTTCCTGGGGAGCCAAAGCCAGCTCGCGAACGCGCCCGCAGCGGCTGCCCCCAAGGTCGAAAACCGGTTCGCCCAGCAATTCGGTGAGTGCGAGCATCGCCATCGCCCTGAGAATACTGAAGTGTCGAATGGTAATCCAGACAGTTTGAGGGTTTTTGTTAACGATGGTGTCTAATCGTAGTCGTGGCCACAGAAGCGCCTGCCCAACCCGGCCTATCTCAGCCCATGCCTATCTCAGCCCATGCGTTGACATTTGCCTAGGGGAAGGGCAAACTACCGGATTCACTAGCCATGCGGTTTCCCCGCTAGAGCCAATGAGGACGAATGGATCGGATTTTGGGGTCGGCAAGTTTATTCATAAAATCTTCGCCATGACCAAACAACGGGTCTCCTACACGCTGGATTCGACGCTGGAGACCGTCGATAACGCAGAGCAAACAGCCACGCGCATCGCGGCGGAGGCGGGTTTTGAGGAAGATGAGGTCATGCGGATCTCGATGGCAGTGCGCGAAGCTGCAATCAATGCCGTACTGCACGGCAATGCCTACGATCCGGGGAAGAAAGTAAAGCTGGATTTTGAGAGCACCCCGCGCGATCTGGTGATCACCATTTCTGATCAGGGTAAGGGGCTGGACATGAGCAAGATTCCCGATCCGCTGGCCCCGGAGAATCTTTTAAAAACGTCCGGGCGGGGTATTTTTCTCATCCGCTCGTTTATGGACGAGGTACATATTCATCCTTCGCATTCAGGCACTGAAATCAAACTTATCAAGCACGTCCACGGTCCAGCCGTGGGCGGTAAGGAGGCTTCTCCGTGAGCATGAAAATCAGTAATCGGCAGGTGGATGGTGTGAGCATCGTAGATTGCAGTGGCCGTATCACGTTGGGCGAGGGCAGCGTCACCCTGCGTGATACGGTTCGTGAATTGCTTTCCAAGGGGCGGAAAAAAATTCTGCTCAATCTTGGAGAAGTCAATTACATCGACAGCTCAGGCATTGGTGAACTGGTTAGCGCGTTTACCACAGTGCGCAACCAGGGAGGCGAACTCAAGCTGCTGAATCTGACCAAAAAGGTTCACGATCTGCTTCAGATCACCAAACTCTATACCGTTTTCGACGTGAAGGACGACGAAGCGGCCGCCGTCAAATCATTTAACTAAGTTCTTGAGATTCTTCCCGCGTGGGCCGGTCTGAGACTGGCCCCACTTCCCTTCTCCATTTCGGGAATAATTTCCATTTCTCTCCTCGCTGTTTCCGTTGCGCCTCGAATTGCACGTTTTACAATGAGAGCTGGTGTGGGTTCCGTCCGCCCTTCCAACCCTGATCGTGGCACTCCTCTTGCCCGCTATTTCCATCGCAGATTGCATCGCTATTTGGGAAGCCAAAAAACACATAGGTGAAACTCGATGTGTCAGCGGCAAGGTGCTGAGGGTCAAAGAAGGCAATCGGGGAGTCACCTTTCTTGATTTCTGCGAGGATTACCTGGTGTGTCCCTTCGCCCTGGTGGTGTTCCCCAGCGACCTCAAGCATGTCGGGGACGTACGTCAATTGCAAGGCAAGATGGTTGAGATCCATGGGCCGGTCAAGGAGTATGACGGTCGGGCGGAGATAGTTCTGGAACGCGCCAGACAATTGACGGGGATGCTGGGCAAATCCCGCCTTTGCCCAAGGGTTATGACGTAGAAAAAAAGGTCCGTTATAGTGCGGGGAAATTCAGTCATCCAAAGACTGGGCGGAAAACCAAGAAGAAACGTCAGAGCGCGCCTGGCGAGACAGAAGAACAGATCGATCCAATGGGCACACAGCAGTAAGTGCCATCTACACCATTCCTTTCCTAAGCTCTGCCAATGAATATTTTGTGCCGCGCCAGACTACGCCGCCACGCCATAGGGTGAGCGTCATGGAGCGCAGCATAGTATAGACGAACAGTGTTGTACTAATCGGATGTAGCAGAAAATAGTACGGCGGCACTGGAGACTTCCACGACATGCCAACATAAATCAAAAATATAGTTAACAGCGCCACGGCGTAGGGTAGGCGCTCCCATCCCTGCGCCAGTCCCACTCCGATGAAGGGCATGAGATTCAGAAATGCCAGAGCAAAACACGTTGACAGCGCTCGCGGCCATTGAAATGACATGATGGCAAAGAAATTCTTGGTCAAGTTGCGTACGACGCCCATGGCGCCCTTTGCCCAGCGAATGGAAATCAAATCCCCACCGAAAACGTTGCGCTGACGATAGCCGGCATTTTTCACGACTTTGCCCAACTTCATGTCATCGACCACTTCAAAGCGCAGTGCTTGATAGGTGCCGACGGCTTCGTATACCCGGCGACGAACCATATTGAATGCGCCCACTCCCATGTGATCGCGAGTGTCTGGATCAGCCACCTTCCAGGGGCGATGTCCGAAGACAAACAGAGTTTGAAAGAAAGCGATCATCATTTTTTCGCCTGGACTCTTCATGATCATGCGGGGAAACAGCACGACATGGTCGGCTGCTTCAGCTTCCGCGTAAGCCAGAGCTCGACGCAGCGCGTCTGGCTTGAAAAGCACGTCGGCATCGGTGAATAACAGCCATTCCCCGCCGGCCTGTCGCGCTGCGGTCCACATGGCATGGGTTTTGCCTAGCCAGCCGGAAGGCAACGTTGCGATGTGGATGACTTTCATCCTCCCTTGGTCTTTGGCATTGGCGGCGATGCGATCCAACATCTCGCCCGTGCGATCGGTGGAACGATCGTTCACCGCGATGATTTCGTAGTTGTCGTAAGCGATATCGAGCAGGCGAGTGAGGGCCTGTTCTATGGCTTCTTCTTCATTGCAAGCGGGAACAACGATGCTGACTCGAGGATTGCCGGTGGGACGGACTGGATTGCGATCCCATTCGGGGCGGGAAATATCGGGGATTTTTGGCATCCCTAGCGCTGCGCCAACTAGACGCGACAGCCACGCAATAGACAGGATGCTGCCTGCAATCCAATGGAAATAGCTCATCCTGCCTCGGCCCCAACTGCGCCGGGGGATTTTCGGACTCGCACCTCGGGAGCAAAACGCATGCCGTAAAAGAGTATGGCAGAAGAGACCGCCATGGCGACGACTGGACAAATAAAGGCGACTTGCAGCGAACGCCGGTCAGCGATCCATCCCATCACGGCTGGGGAAGGTACGTCCCCCAAGAGATGAATAATGAAAATGTTGACCGCAATGGCCGTGGAGCGAATATGAGCGCCAACAGAATTGATCAGAGCCGCGTTGAGGGGGGCTGTGTTGAGCAAGAGAAGAAACGCAGCGACCAGAATTCCAGGCACCATTGCCGGTCCCTTGGCGAAGAGGGCAATGATCATCACTGGCACTCCGAGGGCCATGCTGATCGCTGACACCATGTAATAGGATCCTTTTGTATTTCGAAGAAAGCGGTCTCCCAACCACCCGCCGGCCAAGGAGGCGAGCGTTCCATCCAACACAATGATTCCACCAAAAAGCTGATTAGCAGCCTTCAAGGAGTATCCACGCATAGTGGAGAGGAACGTCGGCATCCACACCTGGATACCGCCAAGAGCGAAGGTCATCATGGCCATGCCCAGAGTTGCAGTCCAAAAAGCAGGGTTTCTGGTAAGGCCCCGGATGGTTCCGCGCTCGGCGGTCTCTTTCACAGAATCGAATTGGCCACGAGGCGGTTCGGGGATGAACAGCATCA
>Ga0070699_100003288_pt1 | contig 14289 bp, 11 predicted proteins | sample KBSK1503metaG_FD_65473 | JGI IMG/M metagenome (GOLD analysis project Ga0070699, IMG submission 65473) | Corn, switchgrass and miscanthus rhizosphere microbial communities from Kellogg Biological Station, Michigan, USA - KBS K1-50-3 metaG | ecosystem: Host-associated > Plants > Roots >...
CGGCAGCTCTTCGGGGTTGGAGGCGCCGCGCATCTGGTTGTAGAGCGCCTCCTTCTCGAGTCGCTCCGTCCGCAGCGTCGTGAGCGCGGTGCCCAGCTCCTTCAGCTTCTGGTCGAGCAGGGTGCGGCGCTCCTCGATGTTGACGATGCCCTCCTGCTCCTTCACCTTCTGCAGCGCCCGCTCCGCCCCCTCGACCTTCCCCTTCTGCTCTTCGATCTGCTGGCCCAGCCATTGGGCGGCCTCGGACGAGGTCTGGTAGCGGAACTCGAGCGTCTGCTCGATGTAGAGCTGCGAGAGCCGGTTGGCGGCCGCCGCGGCCATGTCCGGGCGGAACGACTCGTAGGCGACCATCACCAGGCGGCTGTTCTTGATCGGCACCACCCTCAGGTTCTTGAGGAACGCGTCGATCGCCTTCTCCATCACCGGAGACGCGCCGGGCGCGGCGACCCTCACGGCCTGGATCTCCTCCGGCGACCGGGGTCCCCCGTACTCCGGGTCCTGGAGCAGGTTCATGCTCTCGATCACGCGGCGGGCGAGGGCCCGGCTCTGGAGCAGCTTGTACTGGGTCTGGTAGTAGTCGTCGCGCGCCGCGTCGACCTGGGCGACCTCCTTGAAGGTCAAGACGTTCGGGGTGTCCCGCTCGATCAGGATCTGGGCGGAGCCCTCATAGACCGGCCGGGTGAGCAGCGAGCGCAGGGTCGCCAGGGTGGCCACCCCGAGGAAGACGGCCAGGACCAGACGGCGCCGCCGCAGCACGACGTAGATGTATTCCCAGAGATGGGCGTCTTGCGGCTCGCCTTCGTAACCAGCCGGCGGAGTCGCGGTCACCGACGAAGCACCTAGCCTTCCATCCGGTACGGCCGGGCCGCACCGGCACGTCGGCACCGACGGGAGCCTGATCCTGATGAAGATACCCAAAAAGTGGTGAGCTGTCAAAGATCGGAGCGAGCGAAATCACAATATTGACGCGCAAAAACACTACAAGCCGTGAAGCTCTGCTTGATGGGTCCTTGCCGAAGTGGGGCTGAGTGGCGTCAGAACAGCTTGGACTTCACGACGATCGTATCGCCGGGCTGTATGGGCTCGTCGATCTTGATCTTCAGCTCGCGGCTCTTGCCCTCGACCGACCGCACGACCCGGATCCGGCCCGAGGAGCCGTCCTCGGTGAGGCCGCCCGCAAGGCTGATCGCCTGCCGCACCGTCGTCCCCGGGGCGAAGGGGTATGCGCCGGGGTTGCGGACCTCCCCCGAGACGAACACCTTCGGCGCCTGCGGGACGAAAACCGTGTCCTTTGGGCGCAGGACGATGTTCTTCGTGAGGTCGCCGGCCTGGATGTCGGGCAAGTTGATCCGGATGACGTCGGCGGTCGCCGACGCGTCACCGGACGCCGTTCCGGCCACCTGGCTCGGGAGCACGGGGCCCTGGACTTCTCCGTGCGGGCGCACGACCACGACCTCGGCCCCCGCGTTGGCGGTGGCGGGGCCGGCTCGCGCGAGCGCCTCCACCAGCGTGCGGCTGCCGGAGAGGGGATACGTCCCCGGCCGCACGATCTCGCCCACGACGAAGATCGTCTTGCTGCGGTACTCCTGGACCAGCACCGTGACCTGCGGGTTGCGGATGAAGCCCTGGGAGAGGAGGACCGTGATCTTGCGCTCCAGCTCCTTCGGCGTGAGGTCGCCCCCCTTAATCCGACCGACGAGCGGGAACACGAAGGTGCCGTCGCTCTGGACGACCACCGTCTGCGTCAGGTCCTCGTGGCCGTAGACGGTGACGCGGAGGATGTCCTCGGGCCCGATCTGGTACTCGGTGGCGGGCGGGGACGGGGAGGGCGCGGGAGCGGCCGCGGCGACCGGAGCCGCGCCCTCGGCCGCCGCGGGCGCGGCCGCCCGCGGGCGAGGGGCGCCGGCGAGCGCGGTCACCCTCGAGACGCCGTCGAATCCCTCCGGCTTGCGCGTGGTCCCGCCCGAGAAGACCTCGACGTCGCCGGCATCGACGGTGTCGGGCACGCCCGCCACCGACGAACAGCTCCTCGCCTCGCGCACGATCCTGGTCCTGATCTCCGAGGTGCGGTTGACCCGGCCGTCCGGAAGCGTCGCCTCGATGAAGTAGACGACGGATCCCGCGTTCTCCTTCGGCCTCGGCAGCGTCCCCACGTAGCGACCGAGCCGCGGCGTCATCGGCACCGAGTAGAACTCGCTGTCGCCCGACCTGAAGTAGACGCGGGCCCGGACGTCGTCGGGGGGCGAGAGCACCGCCTCGATGCGGGGAGATTTGTTGGCCACGAGGCAGACGAGCGGCGGGTGGGTGATCCGCACGTCGGCGGTCGCGGCCGCGAGCAGCACGCCCAGCACGACCATCGCTACGACTGATGATAGCAGTTGACGGCCGCAACTATACTGCACGAGCTCGACCCGCCCCCCCGGGTGGGAAGGCGGGCCGGCCTCGGCGCTGCGCGCGGGGGCTCAGCCCAGCGGGTAGCCGCCGTGCTCGATGGCGGCCTCGGCCACCTGCCGGCGGAGGGCCACCGTGTTCGCGAGGTCGCGCTTCGTGAACTGCCGGAGCGCCGAGACGTACGTGCGCAGCGGCTCGCCATCGGCCAGCGCCGAGAGCAGGCGGCGGGCGGAGACCTCGACGCGGTCGAGGGCATCCTGCGCGAAGCAGCTCACCGCCGCGGCCGGGAGCCGAGAGGCCTCCGCTCCGCGCGTCCCGGCCTTCTTCTTCGTGCGCAGCAGCGCGCTCTCGAGGGCGTAGGTCTCCATCGCGATGTCGGCGAAGTGGCCGAGCACCTCCTGCTGCTCGGTCAGCTCGGTGCCGAAGCGCTGCGCGGCCAGGCCCAGGCACATCAGGGCGACCTTCTTGGCGCCGGCCAGCATCCGCGACTCCGCGCCGAGGAAGCCGTCCTCGGACGCGGGGGCCGCCGCCGGGGACCCCACCTCGCCCATGAGAGCCGTCGCCTTGTCGAACAGCGGCAGCCCGCCCTGCGTCTTGAGTGCCCGGCGCACGAGCCGGCCGGGCACGAGCAGGCGGTTGATCTCGTTGGTGCCCTCGAAGATGCGGTTGACGCGGGCGTCGCGCCAGTAACGCTCGGCCGGGTAGTCCTCGACGAAGCCGGCCCCGCCGAAGACCTGGACCGTCTCGTCGACCGCGTAGTCCAGCATCTCCGAGCACCACACCTTGATCATCGAGCACTCGACGTCGTACTCCTCGATCCGCGGCAGCGCCTCGGCGGCCTGGGTCACCCCGGCCAGGTTGCGGTCGATCATCCCCGCCGTGCGGTAGACCATCGCCTCGGCCACATAGATAAGGATCGCCATCTCACCGAGCTTGTGCTTCACCAGGCCGAAGTCTGTGATCGGGTGGCCGAAGGCGGTCCGGCCGCGGCCGTACCCGACCGCCACCCGTAGCGCGCCCTTAGCCCCCCCGGTGCAGCCCGCCCCCAGCTTGAAGCGGCCGATGTTCAAGGTGTTGAACGCGATCTTGTGGCCCTTGCCGATCTCGCCCAGCAGGTTCTCCCGCGGGATCACCGCGTCGGCGAAGATCAGGGGCCGGGTCGAGCTGCCCTTGATGCCGGTCTTCTTCTCCTCGGGGCCCAGGCTCACGCCCGGCGAGCCCTTGTCGATGATGAAGGCGGTGAAGCGCTCGCCGTCCACCTTGGCGAACGTGATGTAGACGTCGGCGAAGCCGGCGTTGCTCAGCCACATCTTCTCGCCGTTGAGGATCCAGCTCTGGCCGTCGGGGGAGAGGACCGCCCTCGCCTTCGCGTTCATGGCGTCGCTGGCGGAGGACGACTCGGAGAGCGAGTAGGAGCTGATCCACTCACCGGCCGCGAAGCGGGGCAGGTACTTCTTCTTCTGCTCCTCGGTGCCGAAGTAGAGGATCGGCAACGTGCCGATTCCGGTGTGGCCCATGAACGAGACGGCGAAGCTGCCGTCGCGGGCCGACTTCTCCGAGACGAGGCAGCCGCTGACCTTGTCGAGGCCGAGGCCCCCATACTCCTCCGAGATCTCGACGCCGAGCAGACCCAGCTCGCCGGCCTTGCGCAGGACCGAACGCGTGGCGTCGTAATTCAGGGCGAGGATCTCGGGGAGCCGCGGCACCATCTCCTTCTCCATGAACTCGGCGGCGGTGTCGCCGATCATGCGCTGCTCCTCGCTGAAGTCCTCGGGGGTGAAGACCTCCTCCACCCGGCGCTCCTCGATGAGGAAGCTACCGCCCCGCGCGGCGAGGACCGGGGTCTGCGTATCCGTGGCCATGTTCACCCTCACCCTATCCCTCTCCCTTTCGGGGAGAGGGGATTGCCCTACGCGGCGGCGCCGCCGTAGAGACGGTCGATCACGTCCTTGTACTTCTCCTCCACCACCCGCCGGCGCACCTTCAGGGTGGGCGTCAGCTCCCCCGCCTCCAGGGTGAACTCGCGGGGCAGCAGGGCGATCTTCTTGATCTTCTCGAACTGGGCGAGGTCGGGGGTCATCTCCTGGATGAGCCGCTCGTAGAGGGCCACGACCTCCGGCCGCTGGATCAGCTCCTCGCGGCTCGCGAACGGCACGCCCTTCTGGCGGGCCCAGCCCTCGAGCGTCTCGAAGTTCGGCACCACGAGGGCGGCGGGGAAGTTGCGCCGGTTGCCGACGATGACGATCTCGCCGAAGAACGGGTTCGTCTTCAGCCGGTTCTCGATCGGCTGCGGGGCCACCTTCTTCCCGCCCGAGGTCACGATGAGGTCCTTCTTGCGGTCGGTGATCACGAGGAACCCGTCGGCGTCGAGGTGGCCGATGTCGCCGGTGTGGAACCAGCCCTCGGGGTCGATGGCGGCCGCGGTGGCCTCGGGCTTGCGGAAGTAGCCCTTCATCACGTGGGGGCCGCGGGTGAGGATCTCGCCGTCGGGGGCGATCTTGACCTCGACGCCGGGGATCGGCCGGCCCACCGTGCCCGGCCGCATCGCGTCGGGCAGGTTCACCGCGATGACGGGGCTCGTCTCGGACAGGCCGTAGCCTTCCAGGATCAGCAGGCCGGCGGCGCCGAAGAACTCGGCCACTTCCCGCGCGAGCGGAGCGCCGCCCGACACGAACACCCGGATGCGGCCGCCCACCCGGGCGCGGATCTTCTTGAAGACGAGCCGGTCGGCCACCGCGTGCTTGATCCGCAGCGCCGGGCCCGGAGACGTCTTCTCGACCCGGTGCCGGAAGCGCTCGCCCCCGACCTTCAGCGCCCACGCGAAGAGGCGCTGGCGGTACGCCGGATCCCGGGCCACCTTCTCCCGGACGCGGACGTGGACCTTCTCGTAGAAGCGCGGCACCGAGCACATCAGCGTGGGCCGCACCTCGGCCAGGTTGCTCACCACCTGGTCGACGCCCTCCGCGTACGCGATCGTCACCCCGTGGTGGAGCATCAGGTACTCGGCCATGCGCTCGAAGATGTGGCACAGGGGAAGGAAGGAGAGGGCCACGTCGCGCTGGTCCAGGCCGGCGAAGGCGGCGGTAGAGGCCTTCACGTTGAAGACGATGTTCGAGTGGGTCAGCATCACGCCCTTGGGGTCGCCGGTGGTGCCCGACGTGTAGATGATCGTGGCGAGGTCGCCGGGGCGCACTTCCGCCGCGCGCTCCCGCACCGCCGTGGGACGCACGGCCAGCTCCGCCCGCCCCTTCGCGCGCACCTCGTCGAGCGTCGTGACGCCGGGAGGGAAGCTCGCTCCGTGCTCCATCCCGATCACCAGGCGCAGGGACGGCGCCTGGCTCTTCGCCTCCATCACCTTCGCCGCCTGGGCGGGCGTGGAGACGAGCGCGATCTTCGCCTCGCTGTCCTTCAATATGTAGAGAACCTGGGACGAGGTGAGGGTCGGGTAGATGGGGACGTCGATCGCGCCCGCGGTGAGCGTCGCCATGTCGGCGTAGGCCCATTCGGGACGGTTCTCGGAGAGCAGCGCCACCCGGTCCCCGCGCTCGAGGCCGAGGGCGCGCAGGCCCAGCGACAGCTCCTCCACCGCGCGCCGGAACTCCTCCGAGCTGACGGAGCGCCACGCCCCTCCCTGCTTGTACTTCAGGTGCTCCGGCTTGCGATAGGTCTCCACCGACCGGTAGAAGAGGTCGCACAGCGTCGCCGGCTCGCTCACCGCTTCCTCCCCCCCGCCACCGCCCGCAGGGGCGGCCGCGATTCCCGCGCCCCGGGGCCGCGCAGCGGACCCGCATGATGAGCGGCGGCGAATTCATTTCGCCGCCGCGGAAGCCGCGGCCCGCCCGCCCCGCGGAGGAACAGGTCCACCACCGGACCCGCCAGCGCCGCGAGGTCGTACTCCTTCCGGCTCAGGATCCACGAGGTCACCATCTCGTCGAGGACGCCGAAGAACGCCTTGGTCGCCACCTTCACCGGGAGGTCGGAGCGCAGGGTCCCCTCCCGCTGGCCCTGCTCGAGGACGTCCGCGATGAGCGCGAAGTAGTCCTGGAGCCAGGAGGCGGTGAAGCGCTCCATGAACTTGGTCGACTGGCGCAGCTCGACCTGGAAGACGATCGCGAGGTCGCGGTTCCTTCCCAGGAGGCCGAGGTGGCGCTCCGCGATCGCGCGCAGGCGCGCGGGCGCGGGCGGGCCCGGCTCCAGCTCGCGCCGCTTGCCCTCGAGGTGCTCGGACATCACCTCGTCGAACAGGCTGACCAGGATGTCCTCTTTGTTGCGGAAGTAGAGGTAGATCGTCCCGTCGGCCACTCCCGCCCGGCGGGCCACGTCGGTCACGCGGGCCGCGAAGTAGCCGCGGCGGGCGAACACCCTCACCGCCGCCTGCAGGATCCGGGAGCGCTTGTCGTCGCTGCGCCGGCGCGCCATGTTATGAATGAACCGCCATTCAGTATGGGCGGGGGGCCGGGCGCGTGTCAACCCCGCGCGCGGCGTGACGACGGGGAGTGCGGGGGGGACGCGGGGTCCCCCCCGTCTTGATGAGCGAGCACGGATTCATTCCGGGCGAGCGAAAGCAGGGAATGGTAATCTGCCCCGCATGACGGGGGTCCCCTCCATCTTCGTCGCCCTCGGCGCGAACGTCGGCGCGCGGGAGGCGAACCTCCTCGCCGCCCGGCGCGGGCTGGAGGCGCGCGGCTTCCGCGTCACCGCGATGAGCTCGCTCTACCTCACCGAGCCCGTGGACGCACCGCCCCAGGAGTGGTTCTTGAACGCGGTGGCCGGCGGCGAGACCGCGCTGACGCCGGAGGCCCTTCTGCAGGCCTGCCTCGACACGGAGCGCGCGGGGGGCCGGGTGCGCGACGTGCCGCGCGGGCCGCGCACGATCGACCTCGACCTTCTCCTGTACGGGAACGAGGTGCGGGCCGCGCCCGGGCTGGCGTTGCCCCATCCGCGGATGCACGAGCGGCGCTTCGTGCTCGTGCCGCTGGTCGAGATCGCGCCGGGAGCGCGCCATCCGGTCCTCGGCCTGACCGCGGCGGAGTTGCTCCGCCGCTGCCCCGACCGCGCGCAGGTGATCCTCCACGAGCGGAGCCTCCCGCGATGAAGTTCCAGTACCTGGCGGTGGAGGGACCCATCGGGGTCGGCAAGACGGCCGCCGTCGAGCGCCTCGCCCAGCGCCTCGAGGCCCACACCATCCTCGAGGAGTGGAGCCAGAACCCGTTCCTCAAGTCCTTCTACGACGGAGGCGCGGGGGCCGCGTTCCAGGTGGAGCTGTTCTTCCTCCTCTCGCGCCACCGCCAGCAGCAGGAGCTGCTGCAGCGCCGGCTCTTCGCCCAGCCCAGCATCTGCGACTACGTCTTCGAGAAGAGCAAGCTGTTCGCCTACCTGAACCTCGAGGACAGCGAGCTGATCATCTACGACAAGCTCTACGCGCTGCTCGCGGAGGCGGCGCCCCGGCCCGACCTCGTGATCTACCTGCAGGCGCCGACCGAGGTGCTGGGGAGGCGCATCCGCCAGCGCGGCCGGCCCGAGGAGACGCGGCTCTCCGAGGAGTACCTCGCGGAGGTGAACCGCGCCTACAACCACTACTTCTTCCACTACTCGCAGACGCCGCTCCTCGTCGTGAACACCGCCGAGGTGGACTTCGCGAAGCGGCCGGAGGACGTGGACGACCTCCTCAAGCAGATCCGGCAGATGGGCAAGGGCACGCAGTACTACGTGCCGATGGCGAACAAGTGATGAGTGCCCTTCCCGCGGCCATCCGGCGGCTTGACGAGCACCCCGGGCTGGTCCATGCTTCCGTCCTCAGGAACCCGATGCCTTCCGCAATCCGGTCCCGGCCGCGTCAACTCTCCCTCTTCGACGAGACTCCGTTCTGGGACCAGGCCAGCCTCGAGGCGGCGGTCCTCCGCGAGACCGGCCGCGAGGTGCGGCTCACCCTCACCGACAACCGCTCCGTGCTCCTCTCCTTCCGCCGCCGCGGGGGCGCGGTGCTGCTGCGCCTGCACCGCATGTTCCTGCACGCGCCGCTCGGCGTGGTGAGGGCGGTCTCCCGCAGCCTGCGGCGCACGAGCCGCAGCGCGGACGGCGAGGTGCGGCGGTTCATGAACGAGAACCTGCACCGCGTGCGCAAGGTGCCGCGCCCGCTGCCCCCGCTCGTGACCGGCGGGAAGCACTACGACCTGCGCCAGGTCTACGACCGCCTCAACGCGCGCTTCTTCGCGGGCGGGCTTCACGTGCCGCTGACGTGGGGCCGGGGGGGCGGCCGCGCCCGGCGCGGCGGGCTCACGTTCGGCAGCTACGACCCCGTGCTCGCCCTCATCCGCATCCATCCCGTGCTCGACCGGCGCGAGGTGCCCAGCTACTTCCTCGAGAGCGTCGTCTACCACGAGATGCTCCACCACCACCTGGGCGGCGTCTCCGACGGCGCCGGGCGCACCGTCTACCACTCGCGCATCTTCCGCGAGGCGGAGGCCCGCTACCCGTGGCACCGCCAGGCGCTCACCTGGGAGAAGGAGAACCTGCCCAGCCTGCTGCGGGCCAGCCAGGAGCTGGACCGAAGGCGCAAGGCGGAGACCGCGGCCTTGCGCCGCTGAAGTAGAGCGCCTCCCCTTCCTGCGGAACCATCCGTTCCCGGCGCCGTCTTAGAATAAGGATCCGCATGCGGCATCTGCGCCGGCTCCTCCCCTACCTGCGCCGTCATCGCGCCCGCATGGCCGGGGGCCTCCTCTGCCTCGTCCTCACCACCGCGCTCTCGGTGGCCTCGCCGTGGGTGCTGCGCTACGCCATCGACGACCTCACGCTGAGGGTGACGCGCGAGAAGCTCTGGCTGTACTCCGGCTTCATCGTCGGCCTCGTCCTCGGCGAAGGCGTCTTCCGCTACTACATGCGCATGGTGCTCATCGCCATCAGCCGCGAGATCGAGTACGAGCTGCGCGGCGACGTGTTCGCGCACCTGACCCTGCTCCCCGCACGGTACTTCCAGTCCCACCGCATCGGCGACATCATGAGCCGGGCCACCAACGACATGTCGGCGGTGCGCAACGTGCTCGGGCCCGGGATCATGTACACCGCCAACACCGTGGCCACCTTCGTGGGCACGGTGGTGCTGATGCTGCGGATCAGCCCGCGGCTGCTCGGCCTCGCCCTCGTGCCGCTCGTGCTCGTCTCGATCCTCGTCCGCTACTTCGGGCGCCGCATCCACGACCGCTTCGAATCGGTACAGGAGCAGCTCTCGGAGATGAACGTGATCGTGCAGGAGAGCCTGTCGGGGGCGCGGGTGGTGCGCGCGTACGCGCAGGAGCGGCACGAGGTCGCGCGCTTCGAGGAGGCGAACCGGGAGTACGTGCGGCGCAACCAGGCCCTCATCCGGATGTTCGGCTCGCTCTATCCCGGCATCCAGCTCCTCATGGGCACGGGGGCGGTGCTGGTCGTCTGGCTCGGCGGGCGCATGGCGGTGGCGGGCCGCATCACCATCGGCGAGTTCGTGGCCTTCGGCGTGTACCTGGCGATGCTGCACTGGCCGATGATCGCGCTCGGCTGGGTCGTCAACATCTTCGAGCGCGGCGAGGCGTCGATGGGCCGCATCGCCGAGATCCTGGAGGCCCCGCCCGAGATCCGCGACGAGAGCCCGGAGCCCGTGACCGCCCTGCGCGGCGACGTGGAGTTCCGGGACCTCACCTTCGCCTACGACGGAGAGCCCGTGCTTCATCACGTCGACCTGAAGGTGCCGGCGGGCTCCACGGTGGCCGTCGTGGGCCCCACCGGATGCGGCAAGTCGACGCTGGTGAGCCTCATCCCGCGCCTGTTCGAGGCGCCGCCGGGCGCCGTGTTCGTGGACGGCCACGACGTGCGGCGGATCCCCCTCGCCCTGCTGCGGGGCGCGGTCGGCTTCGTGCCCCAGGAGACCTTCCTCTTCTCGGATACCGTGCGCGAGAACGTCGCCTTCGGCCTCCGCGCCGAGGCCACGAGCGGGGGGGCCGGCGCCGCCCCCCCCGGCATCATTGACGACGAGGCTGAAACGAGGCGCCGCGTCGAGTGGGCGGCGGGCGTGGCCCAGCTCGCCAAGGACGTGGCCGAGTTTCCCCAGGGCTACGACACGTTCGTCGGCGAGCGGGGCATCACGCTCTCCGGCGGGCAGAAGCAGCGGGCAGCGCTCGCCCGCGGCCTCGCGATCCTTCCCCGCATCCTCGTCCTCGACGATGCGCTGAGCGCGGTCGACACCTACACCGAGGAGGAGATCCTGAAGGGGCTGAAGGAGGTCCGCGCCGGCCGGACCACCTTCCTGGTCTCCCACCGCATCTCGACCGTGAAGGACGCGGACCTCATCGTGGTGCTGCGCGACGGCCGGGTCGTGGAGCGGGGGACTCACGACGAGCTGGTGGCCCGCCACGGCTTCTACGCCGACCTCCACCGCCGGCAACTCCTGGAGGAAGAAGTGGAGAGGACGGCATGAGTCCGTTGGAGCGCCCGCACGCGGCGCTTCCACTCCGCCCGAGCGGGATTCACTCCCGCGAGGGCGGAATCTCGATGGACGGGCGCCGCCGAGGACGCGGATCTCAGGCCGGGCTCGCCGGTCCGGGAGAGGCCCGGCCGCGTTTGAATGAAGACGAGGAAGTGGAGAGGACCGCGTGAGCACGGCCGCGTTCACCGAGGACCTGGTCGCCAAGAGCTACGACCGCACGCTGCTGCGGCGTCTGCTCACCTACCTGCGCCCGTACAAGACGGCGGTGGCCGTCTCGTTCCTCCTCATCGTGGTCATGGCCGCCCTCGACCTCGTGGGCCCCTACCTGACCAAGATCGCCATCGACCGCTACATCACCCGGGGCGACGCGCCGGGCCTGGCGCGGGTGGCCGCGCTCTACATGCTCACGCTGCTCGCCGCCTTTGCCGTGCGCTACGGGCAGGTCTACATCCTGCAGATGACCGGGCAGAAGGTGATGCTGGACATGCGCCGCCAGATCTTCGGCCACCTGCAGCGCCTCCACGTGGGCTTCTTCGACCGCCATCCGGTCGGCCGCCTGATGACCCGCGTCACCACCGACGTCGACGCGGTCAACGAGCTGTTCACCTCGGGCGTGGTCACGGTGTTCGGCGACCTCTTCACGCTGCTCGGGATCATGGGCGTGATGTTGGCCATGAACCTCAAGCTGGCCCTGGTGACCTTCTCGGTGATCCCGTTCTTCTTCGTGATCACCAACTGGTTCCGCCGCGGCTCGCGGCAGAGCTTCCGCGAGGTGCGGAAGTGGATCGCGCGGATCAACGCCTTCCTCCAGGAGAACCTGACCGGGATGTCCGTCGTGCAGCTCTTCCGGCGCGAAGAGCGCAACCGGGAGGCCTTCGCCGCCGTCAACCGCGCCCATGCCGACGCCAACGTGTCCCAGATCTTCTACTACGCCGTCTTCTATCCCGTGATCGACCTGCTGGCCGCGGTCGCGGTGGCGCTCATCCTTCTCTATGGCGGCGGGCGCGTGCTCGGGGGGACGCTGACCCTCGGCGCGCTGGTGGCCTTCGTGCAGTACTCGGAGCGGTTCTGGCGCCCGATCTCCGACCTGTCCGAGAAGTTCAACATCCTGCAGGCGGCCATGGCCTCCTCGGAGCGCATCTTCACCCTGCTCGACACCCCCGCCGAGGTGACGGCGACCGAGAGCCCGGTGCGGCTCCTCCAGGTGCGCGGCCGGGTCGCGTTCGAGCGCGTGTCGTTCGCCTACCACCCCCCGCAATGGGTGCTGCGCGACGTGGACTTCGTGGTCGAGCCGGGCCGGAGCGTGGCCATCGTCGGCGCGACCGGCGCGGGCAAGACCACGATCATCAGCCTGCTCGCGCGCTTCTACGACGTGCCGGAGGGCCGGGTCACCCTGGACGGCGTCGACGTGCGCGAGCTCGACCCCGCGCAGCTCCGCTCGTCCCTCGCCCTCGTGCTGCAGGACGTGCACCTGTTCAGCGGGACGATCGCATCCAACATCCGGCTCGGCTCGCCCATCCCCGACGAGAAGGTGCGCGAGGCGGCCCGCGCCGTCCACGCCCACCGCTTCATCGAGGCGCTGCCCCGGGGGTACGACACCGAGGTGAAGGAGCGCGGGGCGACGCTGTCCGTCGGCCAGAAGCAGCTCCTTTCCTTCGCGCGCGCCCTCGCCCACGACCCGCGGGTGCTGATCCTCGACGAGGCCACCTCGTCGGTCGACACCGAGACGGAGTCGCTCATCCAGGAGGCGCTCCGGGTCCTGCTCCGCGGCCGCACCGCCATCGTCATCGCGCACCGGCTCTCGACGATCCAGAACGTGGACGAGATCCTGGTCATGCACAAGGGCCACATCCGGGAGCGCGGGACGCACCAGCAGCTGCTCGCGCAGCGGGGGATCTACTGGAGGCTCTACCAGCTCCAGTACAAGGACCAGGAGGTGGGCGTCCGCGGGGAAGCCGAAGCCGCCCGCCTCTGATCGTCAGCTTCGCTTGCCGCTCAGCAGGAGCGCCGCCCCGACGACGACGGCGCCGGCGCCCAGCCAGACCGGCAGGTTGACGTACTCCTTCTCCTTCACCTGCAGCTCCAGGGGCCCGATCTTCGCCTCGTGGGTCTCCTTGGTGTAGCTGAACCCCCGATAAGCGAGGGCGAGCACTCCGCCCACGATGAGCAAGAGGGCCACGATCTGCCTTGGCGTCATCGCATGCTCCTTTCTCCGCCCGCCGCGGCGGGCCGCGCCTCCAGGAGAGCCACGTCGTCGGGCCCCAGCGACCGCCACCGGCCCGGGGCCAGATCGCCCAGCTCCAGCTCGCCGATCCTCACCCGCACCAGCTCGCGCACCTCGTGGCCGACCGCCGCGCACATGCGCCGCACCTGCCGGTTCTTGCCCTCGGTGAGGACGACCTCCAGCCACGTGCCGTCCCGGCCCGAACCCAGCGCGCGGAGCCGCGCCGGCCGGGTGCGGGTCCCGTCGCCCAGCTGGACGCCCGACCGCAATGCGCCCAGAGCGGCCTCCTCCGGTACGCCTTCGACCCGCACGTGGTAGGTCTTCGGCACGCGGTGCTCCGGGTCGGTCAGGCGCTGGCCGAGCCGGTGGTCGTTGGTCACGATGAGCAGCCCCGCGCTGTCCCGGTCGAGCCGGCCCACGGGGAAGACCCACCGGCCCACGTCTCCGAGCAGGTCGTAGACCGTCGGCCGGCCGCCGGGCTCGACCCGGGTCGTGACGTAACCGGCCGGCTTGTGCAGCGCGAGCACGACCCGCTCGGTGTCGTCGCCCACCCGTCGCCCGTCGACCTGCACCTGCTGCCGGCGCGGGTCGAGGCGGCGGGCGGGCCACCGCACCACCTCGCCGTCGACGCTCACGCGCCCCGCCTCGATCCAGCGCTCCGCCTCCGCGCGTGAGCACACGCCGAATTTCGACAGGGCCCGGGCGAGGGACAAGGGACCCTTCAATGAGCCGGGAGTGCGGTCCAAGCGCAGCGAGGACCCGCTGGCGCGGCTCCGCGTAGCGGAGGCGCGCAGCAATCCCGCTCCGCTCGCCGCCATTACCTTCCTTCTCTTGTTCACCACTTACGCGGGCGGTCGGCGAGGGCGAAGGTCATCTGGCCCTCGCACACGACGCGGCCCTCCACCCGGGCGATGCCCCTCAACGTGCCCATCTTCGCCCGCAGGCGGACGACGGTCGCCTCCAGCATCACCGAATCGCCGGCCACGACCGGACGGCGGTAGCGCACGCGGTCGATGCCCATGAAATAGATCAGGCGGGCGCGGTTCTCGGGCTTGCTCAGGATCAGCACCGCCCCCGCCTGGGCCATCGCCTCGGTGAGGATGGAGGCGGGCAGGGTCGGCCGGCCGCCGGGACCGGCGATGAAATAGCGCTCGTCGGAGGCGACGTTCTTCAGCGCCAGGCAGCGCCGGTCCGGCTCCAGCTCCAGCACCCGGTCGAT
>Ga0070699_100003292_pt1 | contig 14282 bp, 9 predicted proteins | sample KBSK1503metaG_FD_65473 | JGI IMG/M metagenome (GOLD analysis project Ga0070699, IMG submission 65473) | Corn, switchgrass and miscanthus rhizosphere microbial communities from Kellogg Biological Station, Michigan, USA - KBS K1-50-3 metaG | ecosystem: Host-associated > Plants > Roots >...
GCGTCCTCGAAGGTCCGGAATTTCCGCACCGACATCAGCCGTCCTCGATGCCGAATTTGGCCTTGAGGTCCGCGGCGTCGGCACGGTCGATCGGCCGCAGCGTGTCACGCTTCATGCGATAGAGCATGCGCGGCGTCGTAATGCGCACGGGCACGCCGTCGACTTCCAGCACCTCGCTCTGGACGTCTTCGAACCTGAACACCTCTCCCGAGACGAGGTCCACGTTGAAGCCGTCCGGGGTGCCGTAGCGGACGACGGCATAGTCTCCGGCCAGGTCGCGCGCCTCGATCTCGTCGACCGCGGGATCGCTCCAGAGCCGGCGGAGCGCCGGAGTCGATCGAATGCCGTCATCTGCGTCCGCTCTCCCATGTCGCACGAGACCGGCGGGCAAGCGAGCATTCACGGCCCCGTTGATGCCAGGCGATCGAATAGAGCTGACTGCGGCAATCGTGAGGGGGACAACGTCGCTCGGGATGGCGCTCGGCCTGCGGGTCACGTGACCGCGCGCGCTCACTGTCCAGCGTCCGGACCCCCGCCGAACTTCGCGACCACCTCGTGCCCTGCCTCGACGACCCGCAGCAGCGTCGCCTCGTCGCGCGCTCGCGGTTGGTACAGGATCAAGCGCCGTACCCCGAGCTCCGCGAAACGCTGGGCGGTCTCGATGTCGAGGGCGGGCCGCTCGCGCTTGGGTGCGGGCGTGACGCTCACCTCGACCTCGTCGAGAGACCGGCCGATCGCCGCGCACGCGTTCTTGAGGCCCTCGATGCAGGCCCGCGTCCTCTCCAGATCGAGCGCGAAGCCGTACCAGCCCTTGGCGAGCCGCGCGGCCCTGCGGAACGCTGCCGGCGTGTGGCCACCGAAGACGATCTCGGGATGCGGCTTTTGCACCGGCCGGGGCATCGCCTGGATGCCGGCGAACGACACGAATCGGCCATCGAACGCCGGCTTCTCCATCGTCCAGAGGGCGAGCATCGCGGCGAGGTACTCCTCGGTCCGCGCGCCTTTTTCCTCGAAGGGGATGCCGAGGGCGTCGAACTCGGGCTTCAGGTAGCCGATGCCGATCCCGAGGATGAGCCGTCCCCGCGAGAGCACGTCGAGCGAGGCGAGCTCCTTGGCGAGCACGAGCGGGTTGCGCTGCGGCAGGATGATGATGCCCGTCCCGAGACGGATCGTCCGCGTATGCGCCGCCAGGAACGCGAGGGCGACGGCAGGATCGAGGAGGGGAATCCCCGGCGGCAGCGGCGAGGGCGGCACCTGCGGGTCGGGCAGAACGACGTGCTCGCCGGTCCAGAGGCTCTCGAAGCCTGCCGCTTCGGCGGCGGCCGCGACCTTCGCCGCGACCGCCGGGTCCGCGCAGGCGCCGATGTTGGCGGCGAAGAGTCCGATTTTCATGGCGCGACGGGTGGCCGAGTAGTCGACGCGCCCCACGCTGTCAACGTGCCCGCCATTGACAGCAGCGCCCGAGATGCCGCAAGACGAGCGGCAGCCTGCTCGGACGGGACGAGGAGCGCGCGATGGCCGACTTCGACCTCGTCATCAAGGACGGCATCGTCATCGACGGCACGCGGTCGCAGCGCTACCGGGCCGACGTCGGCATCCGGGCCGGGCGCATCGCGGCCCTCGGCCGGCTGAGGACAACCGACGCCAGGCGGACGCTCGACGCGAGCGGCATGATCGTCGCGCCCGGCTTCATCGACCTCCACACCCACTACGACGCGCAGCTCTTCTGGGACCCCTACCTGACGCTCTCGGGTTGGCACGGGGTCACCTCCGTGGTCATCGGCAACTGCGGCTTCGGCTTCGCGCCGATGCGCCCCGAGATGCGCGAGCGTGCGATGCTGACCATGACGCGCGTCGAGGCGATTCCCCACGAGTCGATGCGGCAGGGCCTGCCCTGGGACTGGGTCACGTATCCGGAGTTCCTGGACAGCGTCGAGCGACGGCCGAAGGCGCTGAACGTGCTCCCGTACGTCCCCGTGGCGCCGCTCCTCGTCTGGGTCCTCGGCTTCGAGCGCGCCAAGGCGGGCGCGCGGCCGACCGAGGCCGAGCACCGCGAGCTCCGCCGGCTGCTGCACGAGGGGATGGACGCGGGCGGCTGCGGATGGTCCGCGCAGCGCCTGCACCCGGACGGCCCGGGCGCCGTGCAGCGCGACTACGACGGCGGCCCCATGGTCACCGACATCATGCACGACGAGACCGCGCTCCACCTCGCCGAGGTGCTCGCCGAGCGCAACCACGGCTTCATGCAGATGGCGCTCGCCACCACCGACGGCGCCCACGACTTCGCGCACATCGAGCAGCTCGCCGAGGTGAGCGGCCGGCCGATCCTCTACAACGTCGTGCAGTCGTTCGTCCGCTACCCGGAGGCGCACCGGGGGCTGATCGCCTGGCTCGACTCCTGCCGCCAGCGCGGCGTCCGGGTCTACGGCCAGGGCGTCACCACCACCGCCGCCTTCACCTTCACGTTCGAGGACTGGAACCTCTTCGACGACGATCCGGCCTGGGTCGAGGCGACGCTCGGCACGACGGCCGAGCGGAAGCAGAAGCTCGGCGACCCGGCCCGGCGGCCGCGCCTGCGGACCTACGACTCGGGCATCGTCACTGTCCCGATCGGGCGGACCGTCGTCCTCGACTGCTTCACGCCCGCGACCAAGCCGTTCGAGAATCTCACCGTCGCCGAGGTGGCCGAGCGGACCGGGAAGCATCCGGTCGACGCCATGCTCGACATCGCCGTCGCCGACGACCTGCGGACCGTGTTCTACGCCGAGCCGGCCAACGTCGACCGCGACGCGCTGCGCGAGATCATCGACTACGAGTGGATCATCCCCGGCGTCTCCGACGGCGGCGCCCACACGAAGTTCTTCACCGGGGGCCGCTATCCGACCGAGTTCCTGAGCCGCATCGTGCGCGAGGAGGGGATGTGCTCCCTCGAGCACGCCCACTGGCGGCTCTCCGCCCTCCCCGCCCACTGCGCGGGATTCCGCGACCGCGGGACGCTGGTCGAAGGGGCACCGGCGGACGTCGTCGTCTACGACCTGGAGAAGCTCGAGTGCCTGCCCGCCGAGGTGGCGCACGATTTCCCCGGCGGCGAGTGGCGGCGTGTCCAACGGGCACGCGGGTACCGCTTCGTGCTGGTCAACGGCGGGGTGACGATCGAGGACGACCGCGAGACGGGCGTCCACTCCGGGCGCCTCCTCCGACACGGGGCGATGTGACGACTCACTCGCGCCGCCGTTCGAGGACGCGGGCGTAGGCTTCAGGGTCACGCCCGACGCGGATGAGGCCGTCCACCAGCGCTTCGGCCCGCTCGGGCGTCTCGATGAACGGGGACGCGTCCACCAGCACCTCGTCCACCGGAGTGGCCGCCTGCTCGAGGACGGCGAACGTCTCGCGGCTCGTCTCGGCGAGCCGGCGGACGATGTCGCGCGGCATGCTGAACTCGACGAGCATGTTGTCGTCGGTGTTGATCGGCGCCCCGTGCACCAGGCGCCGGACGGCGTCGGGACCCAGGTAGAAGGTCGCGAGGAAGTGCTCGGACCGGGTGAGACCGATGCGGCCGAGCTCGGCCTGCGTCGGGGCATGCGCCCAGCGATGGTCAAGGTCGGCCAGGTCGAGCCGCAACGGCTGACGCGAGCCGACCAGGATACAGTCGAGCGCGAAGGGCGAGCCGAACACCAGGACTTCCGGGAAGACGGACTGAAACGTGGCAAGTAGCGACCGATACGTGTCGAACGACATCTGATACGTCTGCAGCCACTGGGAGAACACCCCGTCGGGGCGCAGGCGCCGCGCGGCGAGGCGGAAGAAGTCCTGGGTGAAGAGGTTCGACACGCCGCTCACCCAGGGGTGCGAGGGCTCGGAGACGATCACGTCGTAGGTGTCGTCCGAGGCGAGGAGGATGTGCCGCGCGTCGTCCTCGTAGAGGCGGAGCCGTGGGTCGCTGCGCGGATCGTGGTTGACGTGCGCGAAGAACGCCGACGCCTCGACCACCGCCGGCTCGATCTCGACTGCCGTCACCTGCCGGACCGGCGCTGCGAGCGCCGTGCCGGCGCTCACGCCGCTCCCCCAGCCGACGAGAAGGACGTCGTCCACCCGCGGCGCGATCAGGAGGGGGGCCTCGGCGACGAGCACCTGCGTCATCATGTCGTCCCGGCGGTCGCTCGCGTTGACGCGCCCGTTGATCGAGAGCGAGCGGCGTCCGCCCTGGGTCCACTGGGCGACGGCGACCGTCGCAGTGGGGCCCTCGCGGTGGTAGAGGATCTGCGCCCGCGACTCCGCGAGCATGCCCTCGACCGTCTCCAGGTGCGGCTGGGAGACGCCGGCGTTGAGCGCTCGCGGCTCCCAGGCGGGACCCGCGACGACGCCGACGCCGACCGCCGTCGCGACGGCGAGCGCCGCGCTCGGGAGCCGTTTGCCGCCGACCGCGAACGCGAACACCACGCCGATCGCCGCCGCGAGCGCGGCGATGCCGAGGAGCGTCGTGTGCGATCCGAGGCGCGGCACGAGCACGAAGCCCGCGAGGACGGCGCCGACGATCGCGCCGACCGTGTTGACGGCGTAGAGCCGGCCGACGATCCGGACCGTGTCGTGCGCGTCGGGCGGGGCGGCGCCGATCAGCACGAGCGGCAAGACGGTCCCTGCGGCGAGGACCGGGACCGCGAGGAGGGCGAGCACGACCGCCACGTTCAGGACGACGGTCGCCGCGATCGAGCTCGGCCGCCAGACCTGGAAGAGGGCGACGTACCAGAACGGCAGCCGGCTCACGGCGTACACGGCGGCGAGGACGCCGAGCGCCATCACGAGATGCACGACGGCGAGCGCGGGCCGAACGTCGGCGGCGCGCGCCCCGCGGCGCGACGCCCAGGCGCTGCCCGCGCCGAGCGCCGCCAGGTAGGCGACGAGCACGGTGCTGAACGCGTACGTCGTCGAGCCGACGATCAGGACGAGCACGCGCGTCCATGCCACCTGCGTGGCGAGCGACATGAACCCCGAGCCGATCGCCGCTGCGAGGAGCAGCCCACTCGGGCGGTACGTCGAGCCGAAGGGCCGGTCGACGCGTGGCGCGACCTCCGAGGCGAGACGGGGCAGGCAGAGGACGGCGCCGCCGATCGTCACGTTCAGGGCCGCGGCGGCGAGGATCGTCCCGTGCAGCCCGAGCACCGGCATCAGGACGAACCCCCCGGCCGCCACGCCGAGCACCGCCCCGGCCAGGTTTGCCGTGTAGAGCCACGCCGGCGCCACGCGCGCGCCGCGCACCGTCGCCACGTAGTCGGCGAGCAGCGGCAGGGTCGCGCCCATCATGACGGTCGGGGGCAGGAGGATCCCGCCTGCCACCACGAAGCGAAGGATACTGAACACCGCGAAGGAGAAGTGAAACCGCCGCCAGAGCGCACCGTAGAGCGGCTGCACGAAGGTCAGGAGGAGCGGGATCACGAGCGCCGAGACGCCGATGCCGATCTCGAGCAGCGCGTAGACGCGCGGCCGATCGCCGAGCCGCGCGGCGCGCGATCCGACCAGGTGGCTCCCGAGGGCGAGCCCGCCCATGAAAGCGGCCAGCACCGTGCTCACGGCGAGCGAGGTCGCCCCGAACAGGTGACCGAGGAGACGGGCCCAGACCACCTCGTGGACGAGCCCCGCGGCGCCCGAGAGGAGGAAGACCGCGCCGAGGGCTGGGATCACCCAACCCGACGGCTCGGGGCCGCGGCCGGCCTCGCGGGGCGCGACCTGCTCGGCGCGCCGGTGCCGGCGCCGCTCGCGGGCCGTTCTCGCTCCCGCCGGCACGCGCCGGGAAGCTACGCTCCGCCACGAAGTCGGGTCAAGGGGGAATCAACTAGCGGCACGTGACGCGTCTCGCGTCACCGATACAGCGCGGCCGCGACTCGCCCGGCCCGTTCCACGCGACCGCCGCGCACTCCGCGGCGTCTCCGAGGATGACCGCGGTCCGCACCCGGTGGACGTCGGGTAGGACGACGCTCCCGGCGCTCTTGCCGCTCACGCGCCAGTGGAGGAGGCCGTCCTCGCGCGCCGAGCGGTCGCGGATCGCGATGCGGGTGATGCCGGCGTGGCTCCCGGACGGATCGACGAAGCTCCAGCGCTTCCCGTCGGTGCTCACCCGCCAGCCCGAACCGCCGGGGATGACGGCGTCGACGCCGCCGGGCCCGCGCGTCGCGTCGATCACGATCCGTATCCCGTGCGCGACGGGGTCGATGCCAGTCCACGGCTTGGGGATGACCGCCTCGCCGGCCAGACGCACCATGAAGGGGCTCGCCCGGACCGCCGTTGACCCGGCGCTGAAAGAGAAAAAGCGTCCACCACGGCACGTGCGGGCACCCCGGCGCAGTAGCGCCGCCTGCGTCCATCCGGTCACGGCCGCCGATCGCCACCATGATGATATTGAAAATCAATCTCATCCATGCCATGGTCGGCCATGACCCACTTCTGGCGGTTCGTCCCCCTGGCGGGCGTCCTCGTGTTCTTCGGGCTCGGCATCGGCGTGCGCGCCTGGCTGCACGCCCGGCGCTACGGATCGACCGGCGTCGTGCTGTTCCGCGGCGGCACGCCGTCCGAGCGCCTCCTCGGAGCCCTCGCCCTCCTCGTTCCCGTCGCGCTCCTGGCACAGGCGACGCTGGCCGTCGTCGCGCCCGAGAGGGTGCACGCGGTGGCGGCCGAGCCGGTCGCCCGGCTGCTTCGCCCGCTCGGCGCGGCGCTCCTCTTCGGCGGCTCACTTCTCATGTTCGCCGCCCAGCTCGACCTGGGGGCGTCCTGGCGCATCGGGCTCGAGCGCGAGCGAGCCAGAGCGCTCGTGACGAGCGGCCTCTACCGCTACTCTCGCAACCCGATCTACCTCTTCATGGGCGCAGCGTTCGTAGGGTTCGCGTTGCTGCTGCCCACCTGGCCCCTCCTCCTGATCCTGGCGGGCGGGGCGATCGGCTGGCGGGTCTGGGTCATCCGGGTCGAGGAGCCTCACCTGCTCGCGATCTACGGGGACGCCTACCGCGCCTACGCTGCCCGCGTGGGCCGGTTTCTCCCCTGGATGGGCCGCCTTCGCTGAAAGGGTCGTTGCGCATCCTGACGAACGCGTTCAGCGCTCGTCATGCCCGCCGTCGGACGGCGGGCGGGCGACCGGCGTGTAGCGGCGTGCGATCGCCTGGAGCACCGCGCGCCGGGCGGCGGCCGGATCCCCGCTTCGCTCGAGGGCCTGCACCTCGTCGGCGAGCTCGTCGTCCTTGATCGCCTCGCGCAGCCAGCGGCTCACGTCGCCACGCTCCAGATGATGCAGCCAGGTCGCGTCGTCGACGCCCTCGGCGAGCATGCTGAAGGTCTCGAGGTTGTGAGCCACGAGGTTCAGGCGGTCTTCGGGGCCACGGAAGCGGAAGGAGCTCTCGGGCGGGAGCCGGCCGGTGGCGTATTTCCGTACGTGGCGGCGGTGGCTCGTCTCGCGCTCGGCGACGCGGAACCGTTGCACCCGCGGGCGCGGGCGCTCCGTGAGCACGATGTCGAGGGCCTCGCCGGGCGCGAGATCGCCGCCCGGGATCGCGTCCCGTGCGAGCAGCCGCAGGCGCTCGGTGACGGCTGCGACCGAGGTCGCGAGCACGCGTTCCGCGACCCCCAGCACCGCGGGCGCCACCTCCTCGGGGTCGCTGGTGACGAGGCACACGCCCTCCCAGTCGAAGTCGAACATCGACTCGGCGACGCTTCCGCCCCGCGGGAAGAGATGGTGCGCCTCGTCGATCAGCACCCAGTGCGGCGCGCCCGTCTCGGCGCGAAGTCGCTGCACGGCGTGCAGGAAGTGAGCCGCCGCGCGCACTCGCTCCGCGCGGTCGAGCGACGAGAGGTCGATCGCCACCGACGTGCAACGGTGACGGAGGAGGTGTCCGATCTCGTCGGCCCGGGTGGCTTCCGTGCCCGGCTCGCTCGCGAGGACGACGATGCCTTCCTGCTCGGCGAGCGGCCGGTAGTCACCCTCCGGGTCGAGCAGGCAGACGACGTATTTCTCGCGCACCAGCCGTTCGACGAAAACGCCGGCGAGCGTCGACTTCCCGCTGCCCGACGCGCCCGTGACGAGGAGGTTCGGGCCCCGGACCGGCAGGGTGACGGGAGTCCCGTCGAGCGCCGTGCCGACGGCGATGCTGTGCGGCCGGAAGGGCTCGCGGCCCGCGAGCAGCCATTCTTCGACGAGCTCCCGCACGCCGGCGCCGTTCGCGCCGCGGGTCACCAGGTCCGCCTCGGCCGCCAGCGACGGCACCGCGTTGCCCACCGCCACGGCGAACCCGGCCTGTCGAAGGAACGCGTGGTCGTTCTCCGCGTCGCCGACGCCGATGGCGTTGTGGGCCGGCACGCCGAGGCGCCGGAGCGCCTCCTCGAGCCCGCTCTGCTTGGAGACGGCCGCCGGCAGCACCATGACCGACTCGCGGTTGAAGATGATCTGCAGCTCGAGCCCGAGATCGTGGATCGCGCGCAGGACCGCCGTCTCGTGCGGCACCACCGTCGACACGATGACGCGTCCGGTCGAGAAGGGCACGCCCGCCCGCTCGAGCCCGGCGAGGAACGCCGGCGGGGGGGCCGCGGCGAGGTCCTCGACCCGCTTGCCGCGCGGCTCGTAGAGCACGGCGCCGTTCTCCGCGACCACCCAGTCGAAGAAGTCGATCTCCGGGCAGACCCGGAGGAGGTCGTCGAACTGCCGGCCGGTGATCAGGACGACCCGGCGGCCCGAGTCCCGGACGCGGCCGAGGGCCTGGATCGTCTCGGGGCTCATGCGACCGTCGGTCGCGAGGGTTCCGTCGTAGTCGCAGGCGATCACGTGGTACCACATCGCCCCGGACGATACCGGGGGAGCCGACGCAGCGGAAGAGGCCGCCGGCCCGCGCGAATGGCCGTGCTGGCAGCCTCTTGCTTGCTTTCATGGCGATGCATTCGCGGTGCCATACGTTTTGCAGCCGAGGAGTGCGTTTTCGCGGCTTCTGAGGTAAGCGCTGTTCCCGCGTGACGCTCGACCGCCTGCCGCCCCTCGTCCCCTTGTCGCTCCCGGAGCCGGCTCGCCGCGAGCTTCGCCGCCGCGCGGTCCGGACCGTCAGCACCGCGGTCCGCCACCTCCGCGGGGTCGCCGTGCGCCGCCTTCTGCGCCGCGCGCGCGACGGAGCGACCGTGGCCCGCTCACTGCGGCGCGTGTTCGAGAGCCTCGGCGCCACCTACGTGAAGCTCGGCCAGCTCGTCGCCTCCTCTCCCGGCGTGTTCGGCGACGCGGTCGCGAACGAGTTCCGCTCCTGCCTCGACACCGGCCCCGTCGTCCCCTTCCCTCACGTGCGCGCGGCCGTGGAGCGGACGCTCGGGCGGCCGCTCGGGGACGTCTTCCCGCGCTTCGACGAGACGCCGATCGGCCGCGCCTCGCTCGCGGTGGTGCACCGCGCGACCTTGCGCGACGGGCGGGTCGTCGCCGTCAAGGTCCTGCGCCCCGAGGTCGCCCGGGTGGTGGCGACCGATCTCCGCCTCATGGGACCCCTCTTCGAGTTCCTGTCGCTGCGCGTCGGTCTCGCGGAGGCGGGCCAGCTGGTGCGGCTGCACGACGGCTTCCGGCAGCAGGTGGCCGAGGAGCTCGACCTGCGCAACGAGGCCCGCACGATGGCGTTCTTTCGCCAGCGGTTCGGCGAGCTCGGGCTCACGATGGTCGCCGTGCCCGAGCCATTCCCCGCGCTGTCCGGACCGGACGTGCTCACCATGGAGTTCCTCGACGGCGTGACGATCGACGACCTGCCCCGCGTCGCGGCGCTGGGCCTCGACCCGCGCCCGCTCATGGAGCAGGTGGTCCGCGCCTGGATCGAGGTCGCCGTGCGCGACGGGACGTTCCACGGCGACGTTCACGCGGGCAACATGCTCCTCCTGCGCGACGGACGGCTCGGGGTCCTCGACTGGGGCATCGTCGGCCGCCTCGACGCGGACACGCACCGCTTCTTTCGCCGCACGCTGGAGGCCGCCCTCGGCGACGAGACCGCCTGGGCCGACATCGCGGCCCAGCTCCGGCAGGCCTACGGCCCGGCGCTGCGCGAGCAGCTCGGGCTGGGCGACGCGGAGCTCGAGACCTTCGTGCGCAACGTCATGGAGCCGCTCCTCACGCGACCGTTCGGCGAGGTGAGCCTCGCGACCTTGCTGATGGCCATCCAGGGCCGGGCGCCCGAGGTCGACGGCGCGCCGCGTCCGTCGTGGCGAGCCCGGCTCCGGCGCCTGCGCGCACAGCGACGCCTTCACGCCGGCGTCTTCGAGCACGGGGCGGTCGGCTCGAGCTTCGATCGCGGCACGTTCCTGCTCGCCAAGCAGCTCCTCTACTTCGAGCGCTACGGAAAGATGTTCATGGCCGATGCGTCGCTGCTCTCGGACCGCGCGTTCCTGACCGCGCTCCTGGCGGGCGAGGACACCTGACGGCTCGGGTCCGCGAGACCGGCACGCGCGGGCCACGATTTCAAAGGCGGGACTTCGGGGGCCCGTTCGCTACCGCTGGTGACGCACGGCTGTCAAGAAACAACGCCGGCCTCCCGCGCGTCGCTCACGGCGGCCCGGGGTCGACGGCCGGGTCGATGACGAAGCCGCCGGCGAGATCACCCGCCCGCCGCAGCCTGAGCGCCCGGTTCGGGGCGGGAGTGCACGGCGGCGGGGCACCCCAGCATTGATCCGACGACACCGGAACCGTCACCGTGAGGTCCGCCGCCAGGCGGACGTCGCGGAGCTGCGAGCGAGGCTGCCCCTCGAAATCGACGAGGTCGCGGCGGAGCAGCGGGCCGTCGCGAAGGTGAAGGACGGCGAGCGCGATGGCGCCCGCGGCGAGCGCGGCTCGCCCCCGCCGCCCGGCTCCGAGCCCGCCCACGCCGACCGCGAGCAGCACGCTCTGGGCCGCGAGGATCCACGGGAGCGCGCCCGCGAAGCGGGCCTGGGGAGCCGCCACGAAGGCGAACGCCAGCCCCGAGAGGGTCGGCACCAGCAGGAGCGGCGACAGCCTGACGCGCGCCGGTGGCTCGGACCACCAATCGCGACGCACGATCGCCACCGGCGCCGCGGCGACGGCCAACGCGAGCGGCAGCAGCACGTCGCGTCGGGTCCAGCCGAGGTTGCCGAGCAGGCCCGCAAACCAGCGCGGGTCGCTGAACGCGGTGCGCCACGCGCCCGCCACGCCGTTCCACTCCCGGATGGCGTTCGCCTGGCTGATCGTCGCCGCGAGCGGTGCACGCCAGTCGACCGGCACGGGTCCGAGCGGGCTCGGGTAGAGCGGATAGCCGGAGAGGACGATGCCGTGCGCGACCCACGGGATGATCGCGACGCCGGCCGTGGCGACGACCGCGAGGGCCGCGCCCAGGCGGCTCGTACCCGCGGCGGTCGCCCGCCCGACCGCCACCACGAGCAGGAGCGGCAGCACGGCCGCCGCGAGTCCCGCGAACGACAGCTTGACCGTGACGCCGGCGGCCGCGAGCAACGCGCACGCAGCCGTCCGCCAGGTGGCCGACCCCCCGGCGTCGGCCGTCGTGAGGTACCCGAGGAACGCGCCCGAGAGCACCACTTCCAGCGCGAAGACGGCGATGTCGGGCGACGGGCTCGTGAGGTTGATGTCGAAGCCGAGCCCGAAGATCGCGGGCAGCAGAAGCGCGTAGTAGAGGTCGGCGGCCGAGCACGGCACGCGCCGGTCCAACGCCCGCGCGAGGCCGACGCACACACGCCCGAGTAGCGCCAGCACGAGGAGGCCGTTTGCCAGGTGGGGACCCTCGTCGGCCAACGGCCCGACGTCGAGCAGGGTAGCGTAGGCGAAGAAGGACTGGTTGTAGGCGAGAAACGGGAACAGGTTCACGAGGCCGGGTACCACCGGATAGGCCGCGAGCCAGCGCATGATCGGGATGTGATACGAGCCGCTGTCGCCGTTGCGCGTCCCGGCGAGGCACTGCCGCGACAGCCAGAGCGCGGCGACGACTACCGCGGCGACCACGAGCGGATGGTCGCGCCCTCCCCGGACGAGCGCCCGCCAGGGACGCGGTCCTTCGGCCGCGAGCCCGACCGCGCCGAGCGATACGACGAAGGCGAGCGCGCGCGCGTCGATCGGCAGCACGAAGTGCCACACGTGCAGGACGACCGTGAGAGCGGCCCAGCCGGTCCAGAAATCGAGCCAGGCTTCCCCGTCGGCGGCCCGGGCGCGACAGGCGCGGCGCACGAGCATGCCGAGGCCGACCACGGCCGAGGAGAGCACCGCCCACGCGAGGAGGATCCGGCACGACGCGGGCGGCACGCCGGCAGCATAACGATGGGCCCGCCGGCGGACCAGCGCCTCAGCGATACGACCGCTCGAGCTGCTCCACACGCACGAGCTCGAGGACTGCCGGCGGCGCCTGCGCGCCCGCGGGCTCGAAACGCGTGGCGGGGCCGCCCGGCTGGCGCGCGAAGAGTCGCCAGCGAGCGTCGAGCCCGTCGCCGGCGACCTGCCAGCCCTCGCCCCTTCGCGCGAGGATCAGACGCTGTGGCGGCTCCGTGGAGCTCTCGTACACCACACGGTCAGGTGCCCCGCCCTCCTCGACCCTGGTGAAGGTCCGTCGCTCGACCGCGGTGAGGGTCAGAGGCTCCGGGGGCTCCGGGACCGACGCGGCAGCGGCCGTGTCGAAGAAGCGCCCGCTCGAGCCGACGATGACCTCGCTCGCGGCGAAGCGTTCCACGAAGGGCGCGAGGTCGTCGTCATGGACCGCGGGCAGCGGCGCCGTGAGCTCGAGCGGACGATCGAGCAGGTAGGCCAGCGCGGGCCCGCCGATGTGATGGAAGTAGTAGAACTCGTCGTAGGGCAGGAACACGGGGTCGCGGGGATACATGGTGTAGAGGAACCCGAGCCCGCCGCTGGCGTTGGTGAAGAGAATCCGCTGGCCGGGGCGGCTGTGGGCCAGCACCCAGCGCGCGACGTCGGGAAGAAACGGTGTCGAGTAGACGGGGTCGTGAAACCGGCCGTGCTCCCTGACCGCCAGGACGACGGGCCTGACGGCCACGAGACCGATGAGCAGCCCGAACACCAGCTCGGCGGGGGCCCGCGACGGTCGCCCGGCCACGCGGCCCCACGCGTCGGTGAAGAGCTGCGGCAGGGCCTGCACGCCTCGTACCGCGAGGTAGACGAGCGGGGGGACGACGGGAAATGCGTAGCGCGCCTCCTTGTGCGCGACCAGCAGCGTGAGCAGCGTGAAGACGGTCCCGAACCAGGCAAGGCAGAGCAGGTCGAGGTCGGTCCGACGGGCCGCCGCGACCAGCAGTCCCACGAGCGCCACCGCGACGACGGGCAGCGAGAACGTCGCGGCGAGCTCGGAGGCGAATTCCCACGTCGGGTCGCCCGGCAAGGCGTGCGCCTGCCCCTGCACGCGGAAGAGGTCCACGAGCCGCGTGAAGTTGTTGCCCGAGCCGGGGGCGACCCGCACAAACACCGCCACGTGGGCGAGGTAGAAGATCAGGAAGGCGCCGCCGCCGACCACCCACGGCCGGACGTCGGTCACGAGCTGCCACAGCCGCCGCCCCGGGCCGTGCGGCCGCGACCCCGGCGGTCGCGGACCGATGAGCACGGTCGAGGCCTCGAAGAGGCCGAAGGCCGCGGCCGCCAGGACGGCGGTGTACCTGGTGAGCAAGGCCAGGGCCAGCGCGGCCGCCGCCACCAGGTGGGTGAGCCAGCGTCCGCTCCGTCGGGCGCGCACGTACGAAGCGCCCGCCACCGTGAGAAAGAGGATGACCGGGATGTCGGTCATGACGAACGGGGCGTAGTGGATGAACAGCGGGTTCATCGCGAGGAGCGCGCAGCCGAGGAGCGCCTCCGGGCTGGGGAACGTCTGCCGCAGCAGCCGATGCATCGCGAGGAGCGCCAGCCCGCTCAACGCCACCGCGAGCACGTGCGGCCCGCGGAGCGACGTCCCCTCCCCGCCCGGCGCGTACCAGTGGAGGACCGGGGCGACGAGCAGCGGCACGAGCGGAGCCCGGTCGGCCCGGTAGCCGACGGCCAGCCGCCCGACGTCATGGCGCGCGAGCACGCGCGCGTTGATCAGGTACTCGTAGCCGTCCCAGAAGTCGACCGGCAGCCGCCAGGCGACGAGCGCCAGATGAAGGAGCGTGCCCGCGAGCACCGCGCCGAAGACCCAGGTGACAGCCGCCTCGAAGCCGCTCCCAGCGCCTCGCCTCACGCCGGGCAGCCCGGCTGGCTGGACGACCCTTCGGGCGTCGTGACCGCGGCTCCGCGCGCCTACCGGCGCGTCGCGACCGCCTCGATCTCCACGCGCGCGCCGGCCGGCAGC
>Ga0070699_100003295_pt1 | contig 14273 bp, 12 predicted proteins | sample KBSK1503metaG_FD_65473 | JGI IMG/M metagenome (GOLD analysis project Ga0070699, IMG submission 65473) | Corn, switchgrass and miscanthus rhizosphere microbial communities from Kellogg Biological Station, Michigan, USA - KBS K1-50-3 metaG | ecosystem: Host-associated > Plants > Roots >...
GACTTCCCGAACGTGCCGACCAGCACCCCCTGCCCGGACACCGACGGCGACAAATGCACGATCTCGGGCTGCGACGGAAACGGGAACTGCGACCAGACGCACATGATGACGATGTGTGCCGACGACAACAACCCGTGTACCGGGCCCGGGGTCTGCAACCCCCAGTCGGGGATCTGCGAATTCCCGAACCTTCCCAGCAGCACGCCCTGCCCGGATACCGACAACGACAGCTGCACGACCGCCGGCTGCGACGGCAACGGGGTGTGCGACCAGAGTCACATCCTGTGCACGACCACCACGACGACGATCACCACGACCACGACCACCAACAGCACCACCCCCACGCAGTGCATACCGACGGGGCCCGAGAACTGCTCCGACATGATCGACAACGACTGTAACGGGCTGATCGACTGCGCCGATCCCGCCTGCAAACCGAGCATCTGCGTGGGCGGGACGGCGAACGGTCAGGACTGCTCGACGTTCCCGGGTCTGACGGCCTGCACCAAGGGCGGTGGAAACTGCCCGTGCCCGCCCATCCAGCGGGACCCGACGAGCATCAAGTTCGGACCACCGGGGGCGGGTCTCGACCAGTTCACCTCGCACGGGCGCGTGACGATCCTCGCGCCCGTGGACGTAGCCCACTCGGAAGTCGGATGGCTGATCAGCAACGCCCGGGGGCGAATCTTCAGCGTCGTGCTGCCTCCGGGCGCTTTCCGCGAGAACCCTTCACACAAGCTGTTCGTCTACCGGAACCTCGCGGCGATCACCCAGGGCGGCGTCTCCAAGGCCCAGGTGCACATCAGCAACCACAGCACCTGGTACGGCTATCGAATCGAGGCCTATGGCGACATGTCGGCGGCGACCGACTCCCAGATGGCGCTCCAGTTCTACGTCGGCAACCGGCCGACGCCGGCGATTCACAACGGGGCGTGGACGCGGACGCGGGCCGGCTGGGTGGTCCGCGACCTGAGCCGTCCTCAGCCGCCGAGGTGAGCCCGGGATAGGCGCCGTGGAGCAGGCCCTGGCCGCCGGGGTCACTGCGCTGCTGGTCTTGCTGGCGCCGGTACGTCGTGCGGCGCGGCCTACTACGTCCGGCAGACGGTTGGCGACGACGCGCATGACGGGCTCAGCCCGCAGACGGCGTGGCAGCACCTGTCGAAGCTCTCCTCGGCGATGCACGCGGGCGACGTCGCGTACGTCGGCCCGGGCCTCTACCGCGAGGGGGTCGTGGTCGAGAACGACGGCCTCCCGGACGCGAGGATCGTGTTCGTCGCCGACACGACGGGACAGCACACCGGGGACCCTGCGGGTACGGTAATGGTGACGGGTGCGGACTGGTGATCGACAGCGCCTACAGCGCGGAAGGCAATTGCTACGAGACCCACCGCTCGGGCGAGCTCGTCGCCGAGTTCTATCCCTACTTCGAGCGCGACCGGTACGCGACCCTCGTGGAATACCAGCAGGCTCGGCACCAGGACCTGAGCTCCAAAGCCGGTGGCTGCGAGCCCATGCCGGCGAAGGTGGACGTCCACCAGCTTCATGCCGAAACCGTGGCGTACGCCGCGCGAGCACGCAGGCTCTTGAGCGGTGAGCAGCAGGCCGAGGCGGGCGGAGGCGCCCGCGGCTGGCTCGACTGGCTGCGCGGAAAATGAGGGAAAAATCGTCAGAAAGAGCTTGACCCGAGCGAGCGGGCGGCAGTAGACCCGCGCGGGCGGGGCCCCGAGCCCTCCGGACACAAGGAGACGAAAGATGCGCGGTACGCGGAACGTCGTGGCGAGAGCCCTGTCGGCCGCCACGGTGGTGGGTCTCGTCGTCGGCGCACCCTCGATCGGTCGCGCCAACACGTGCAACGGCTTGCTGACGATCGACTACGTGTCGGGCCCGCAGTTCACGAAACCTGGCGACGTGGTTCGAGTTCAGCTGACGCTCGGCACCGGCAGCGTCCAGGGGGGCACCAAGCTCACCGTGAACCGGGTCCGGTTCGACCTCGATTGCAACTCCAACTTCGCGCTGGGACTTCCCTGCACCGACGAAGGAGCCATCGTCGAGTACGAGGGCGACTCGACGATCACCACCACCTGCGGTGGCACCTGGACGAGCGGTCACCCGGTGAGCGCCACGCCGAACGAAGTCGTGTTCACGCCGAGCACCCCGGTGATGATCCCCGCCGGGCGACCAACCTTCTGTGCGCTCGCGTTCGACGTCAAGGTGCTCGCCAACAGCGTGGACAACACGCCGGAGAAGATCGAGCAGGTGACGGGCTACCTCTCTTCCCAGAACGACGCCGGCTGTGACAACGGGCTCACCTCCCAGGGGCAGCAGTCGAGCTCGATCCCGCTCTGCAACTGTCCCTCGACCGTCTGCGTCGATTCGGTCTGCAACCAGGACACGGGGGCGTGCACGGACACTCCGAAGCAGAACAGCACGCCATGTCCGGACACCGACAACGACCAGTGCACGACGGCGGGTTGCGACAGCAACGGAGTGTGCGACCAGCGCCACATCATCTGCGTCACGACGACCACCACGGTGACCAGCACTACCGTGACGAGCACCACCACCTCGACCACGGTCGCGACCACCACGACGGTAGCGACGACAACCACGGTGGCCACCACGACGACGGTAGCGACGACGACAACCGTGGCGACCACGACCACGGTGGCGACGACGACCACGGTAGAAACCACCACCACGGTAGCGACGACGACCACGGTGGCGACGACCACCACCAGCACGACCTCAACCGTGGTCACGACGACCACCACGACCACGAATACGACCACCACGACCACCTCGCCGGGTGGATGCCGGCTGACGGGCGGCGGCCGCGTCAACATCACCTCGCCCGAGGTCGACTACGCGACCCACGGGGGGCAGGTGGGCGCACCGCTCGGCTTCGTGACCGCCTTCAGCCCGGGGACGCCGTGCATCCACGGCAACTGGACGCACGTGCGACACACACGGAGCGGTAACTTCCACAGCGACAGCTTCGACAGCCTCGTCTGCGGGTGCCTTCCCTGCCCGGAGAATCCCGACGCGCCGGGCGAAGTAGGGGGGCTCTGCAATCCCGGCGATCGCATCTGCGGGCCCGAGCCGCCGCGCGCACCGGCGAACAAGATCTGCTTCACGGGCGTCGGCGCTTACACGATGACGAGCGGCAGGAGGGACATGGACGTCGCCTTCCGCGTCGACGTCGAGGATCGGAGCGAGCCCGGCGGAACCAACGGGCCGGCGCCGCCCGATCGCTACCGCATGCGCATCTGGTTCCTGGACGGCGACCCGGACAGCCAGAGCAACCTCGACCTGCGGCAGTCGATCAGCTGCGGCGCCAGTCTGGCCGAGGACCTCAACGCGCCCACACCCGACATCGACGACGGTGGTACGGCGGCGAGGGGGAACCTACAGATTCACCCCGAGATCAACAACAAGCCCTGCCCGTAGGCACCGCGTCGTCTTACGGTACGAGCGTCACGACGTCGACGACGCCTGCGCTGTCACCGACGTAAGCGGCCGCACCGGTGGCGGCCACGGTGCGCACGATGCCGGGCACCGTGACCTGCTTGACGAGCTGCGGGGCCGCGACGTTCGAGACGTCGAGGACGTAGAGTCCGCCCGACGGGTCGTGGTTGAGCGCGGGGGTGGCGAGGAACGCCAGGCTGCCCGCCACGTCGATCCCCTGGGCCCCGAAGCCTCTGGTCGCGCTCAGCAGCGCGGGGGCCGTCGGGGTACTCACGTCGACGATCTTGAACTGTAAGCCGCCGTCGAGCACGTAGGCGCGGCTGCCCGCCACGGCCACGGCTGTCGACCTCGTCGCCAGCGACCCGACGATCGTGGGTCGCGCGGGGTCGGCGACGTTCACCACCTGGAGCGCCGTGTCGTCCGCGACGTAGGCGTAGCCGTTCGCGACCGCGACGGCCGTCGCAGTCCCCGGCGTGTCGACGGTGCCGAGGATCGCGGGCAGCGAGGGATTGCGGACGTCGACGATCTGAAGTCCTGCGGCCCCGGCGGCCACGTAGGCGAGCGAGCCCGACACCTTCAGGTCCGAGCCGCCGGCGAGCGTCGTGCGGCTCGCGACGGCGGGCGCGGCAGGCGCGTGCAGGTCGACCACGACGAGGTCGGTGTGCCCGGGGTTGCCCGCCACGAGATCGAGCGCGTAGGCGAACTGCCCGGCCATCGCGACGCCGCGGATGATCCCGCCGACGGTGGCGACCGCCCTCGGCGCCGACGGAACGCTCAGGTCGACGACCTTCATGCCGAAGGTGTTGCCCGCGGCCGTGGCCAGGGAGCCCGAGACCGCGACACCCCAGCCGTCGAACCCGCCCCAGCTGTTGCCGACGACCCGCGGCGCGGTCGGGGTCGACGCATCCACCACGTAGAGGCCCGCGGTCCTCGTCGTGCTGTCGACCTGGGGGCTCGCGAGGAACACGAGGCTGCCGGCGGCGTCGAGGGTTTGTGCCCCGAGGCCGTTGGTCGCGCTCAGCAGCACCGGCGCGGCCGGGTTGGTGACGTCGACCACCTTGAACTGCGGGCCGCCGTCGAGCACGTAGAGACGCGTGCCGACCGCGGTCACGGACCGTGCCCGGACCGCCAGTGCGCCGATGATGGCCGGGCTCCTCGGGCTGGTGACGTCGAGCACTTCGAGCGCCGTGTCGTCGGCCACGTAGGCGCGCCCGTTGACCACCGCAAGGCCCGTCGCCGTTCCGGGGGTGTCGATCGCCCCGATGACGGTGGGGGCGAACGGGTTGCTCAGGTCGACGACCGCGAGGCCGGCGGCGCCCACGGTCACGTAAGCGAGTGCGCCGTCGATGCGTATCCCGGTGCCGTCGATGCCGAGGGTGACGCGCCCGACGACCGCCGGCGTGGTCGGCGCGTGCGCGTCGATCACGATCAGCTCGGTGTGAGGCGGGTTACCCGGCACGACGTTGAGCGCGTAGGCGAACTGCCCGGCCATCGCCACCGCCCGCATCGTGCCGCTCAATGAGGCGACCGGCCGCGGCGCCGACGGCACGCTCACGTCGAGCACCTTCAGCCCGAGGCTGTTGCCGGCGACGACGGCGAGTGACCCACTGACCGCCACGCGGTCACCGTAGAACGGCGGGTTCGCGGCCCCGAGGACGACGGGCGCACTCGGATTCGCGACGTTGACGACCGTGAGGCCGAACTCCGCGGAGGCCACGTACGCGAGGCCCCGGGTGGGGTCCACGGCGACATCGCGCGCCGTCCCGACGGCCGGCACGAAGCCGGTCAGCACGGGATTCAGCGCGCAGGCCGGAGTCGTCGCGCCGACGGCCGGCGACAGGGCCGACTGGTTGCCGGCGTTGTCCACCGCGGCGACCGCGTACGAGTAGCTCGTGGAGGCGCTCCGGCCCTGGTCGGCGGTCGACGTCGCGGGCGCGAGCACCTGCGTCAGGAACGCGCCGTTGCGGAAGACGTTGTAGCCCTTCAGGCCCGAGCCGCCGGTGTCGGTCGAGGCGGCCCAGCTGAGGTTGACCTGGCTGCAGCTCGTGGCCGAGGCGGAAAGGCCCGGCGGCACCGAGGGCGCGGTCGTGTCGGGACACGACGGTGTGTTGGTGGTCGCGGTGTTGCTCCGCCCCGACTCGTTCCCGGCGTTGTCCACCGCCGAGACCGTGTACGTGTAGACGGTCGACGCGGCGAGCGGCGCGTCAGTGGTCGAGGTGGCGGGCGCCGGCACGAGCTTCACGAAGGAGGCGCCGCGGTAGAGGTTGTAGCCCTTGAGACCCGAGCCGCCCGTGTCGGTCGCGGCGCTCCACCCGAGGTTGACCTGGCTGCAGCTCGCCGCCGACGCCGTGAGACCCGCCGGTACGGAGGGCGCGGTCCCGTCGCGCGGGATCGTGGTGGTCGTGGTGATCGTCGTCGTGGTCCTCGTCGTGCTCGTCGTGGTGATCGTCGAGGTGACCGTGGTGGTGGTCGCCACGCGGCAGAGCGCCGTCCGGACGCTCGCCGCCGCGCTCATGGCCGACTGGTTTCCGGCATGGTCGACGGCCGAGACGACGTAGCTGTACGGGGTGAACCCGGCGACGTTCGTATCGGCGGCCACCGTCGCAGGCGCCATCACCTGCGCGAGGAAGAAGCCGTTGCGGTAGACGTTGTAGGCCATCACCCCCGAGCCGGTGTCGGTCGAGGCGGTCCACGCGAGATCGACCTGGCCGCAGCGCGAGGCGGACGCCGTGAGGCCGTCGGGCACCGAGGGAGCGGTCGCGTCGGTACCGAGCGTCATCGCGCTCGCCACGCTCGAGTATGCGGAAGCGGTCCCCCGCGGCCCGAGCGACCGAACCCGGTAGTAATAGGTGGTCGCGGTCGCGAGGCCGCCGTCGGAATACGTCGTCACGTTGCGCAGCGTGGTCCCGATCGCGGAGAAGCTCGCGCCGTCGAGGCTGCGCTCGACCGAGAAGCCGACGTCGAGGCCACCGTCCAACCAGCTCAACTGGATGGTGTCCGTCGAGGCTGCGGTGGCGTCGAGGGACGTCGGCGCCCGGAGTACGGTCACGACCGCCGTTCCCGATGCGCACACGCCCGGGCCTTCGCGCCGGCAGCGGGCGATCGTCTGGCGGATGCATTCCGTCCGGAAGCCCTGGGTGGTGATGCAGTCCGCGATCGAGGCGGCGCACAGCCGCCGGCAGTAAATGGCCGCCGTTGCGGAGCGAGCCGACAGCAGTGTCGTCAGCAGGGTGGCGACGAGCAGTCCAAATCGACGCTTTCGCATGAGCGGGGCGTGCACAGCAAACCGCGGGCCAGGGGGGAAGAGCAAAGGGGTTGCATGGCGGCTCTTTACGCGCGAACGAGGTGTGGAGCGGACCGGCCGTCGGACGCGTTCAGTTCTGGCCACGGGCGTTTGGGATTCGGCGCAGAGCCTCGCGGGCCGCACGTGTGCCAGCATGTGACCCCCGAGCGGAAGGTGCGTGAGGAGCTGCGGGAAGGTGGCCAGGAATGCACAGCTGGCCGTCGTGACCGGCGAGGCGCATGGCGGCCGGGGGGTCCGGCGGCAAGACGCTTGCTCTCGGGGGCATGCGATTCGCTGCTGCTCTCCTCGGGCTCGTGCTCGCGGCCTGCGGCCCCGTCCGCCACGCGGTCGAGCATCCGGCGCCCGAACCGCGCGCGCGTCCGTCGCTCGACGTCGCGCGGCGCGCGAGGCCCACACCGACGACTCTCGCCTGCGTCGATCATCCGCTCGTCATGGCCTGGGCGCGACGGATGCGGACGCGAGAGTTCGCCGAGGACCGGAGAGAGACCATGACACGCGGCGCCCGCTACCTGCCGCAGCTGCGCCAGCTGGTCGTGGACGCCGGCCTGCCTCCCGGCCTCGCGTTACTCCCCGCGGTCGAGAGCGGCTTCGAGCCCGAGGCCCGTGGCAAGTTCGGCGAGCTGGGCCTCTGGCAGCTCCGTCCGGCCACCGCACGGCGCTTCGGTCTCGTCGTCAACGCGGAGCGCGACGACCGGACCGACCCCGCGCGCGCGACGCGCGCGGCCGCTCGCTATCTCGGCTTCCTGCACCGTCGCTACCGCGACTGGCCGCTCGCACTGGCCGCCTACAACGCGGGCGAGGGACGCATCGACCGGGCGCTCGCTCGACAGCCGCACGCGTCGTTCTGGGAGCTCACCGCGAGCGGACATCTGCCGCGGAAGAGCCGGGACTACGTGCCGCGGTTCCTCGCGCTGGTCCGTCTCGACGAGCACGTCACGGCGTGCGCGCCGCCGGCGGCGGAACAGCTGCGCGTCGCCGCGACCGCTCCTCCGGTGCCCCGGCCGGCTCCAGCCGCGCGCGAGACCCGCGGGCCGCAAAGCGTCGGTCCGCAGGCGACGCCGCATTGCGACGCCGCCTTCGCCCGCAGGCCGGGTTCCCGCGGCCGCTCGGCCGAGACCGGCGTCGCCCTCGCCACTCCTCCGGCGCTCTGAGCGCGCGCGCCGGCGTTGGAGCGCCGGGCGACACCTGTGTTAGGCGTGTCGCCCATGGCCGACTTCGGTTTCTGGAACCTCGCCGGGCAGGATCCCGGACGGATTGCGCTCGTCGACCCCGACGGCCGGGCCCTCGGCGCGGGCGAGCTGCTCGCGAACGCGAACCGCCTGGTGCACGGGCTGCGCGCCGCGGGCCTTCGGCCGGGAGACTGCCTCGCCACCGTGCTGCCCAACGGCGCGCCGATGGTCGAGCTCTACCTCGCCGCGGCGCAGGCCGGCTGGTATCTGACGCCGGTCAACCATCACCTGACCGGCCCCGAGATCGCCTACATCCTCGCCGACTCGGCGGCGAAGGTGTTCGTCGGCGCGGAGCCCTTCGCACCGGCGTGTCGCGCCGCCGTCGAGGAGATCGACTTCCCCGCGGCAGGGCGCTTCGCGGTCGGCCGCGTGCCGGGCTTCCGGGCGTACGCGGAGCTCTCCGACGGCCAGCCCGCGACGGCGCCCGCCGACCGCACCGCCGGCCAGGTGATGAACTACACGTCGGGGACCACCGGGCGCCCGAAGGGTGTGCGGCGGGCGCTCGCGCCCTTCGACCCCGACGGCGTGGCGTCACTCTACGCGATGTTCCTCGCGATGTTCGGGATCGGGCCGCGCGGCGACCACGTGCACCTGACCGGCTCGCCGCTCTACCACACGGCCGTCCTCATGTTCACGGCGAGCTCACTCCACTACGGCCACACGGTCGTCCTCATGGACCGCTGGACACCGGAGCGCTGCCTCGAGTGCATCGAGCGGCATCGCGTGACCACCACCCACATGGTGCCGACGCAGTTCCACCGGCTGCTCGCACTCCCCGACGCGGTGAAGGCGCGCTTCGACGTGTCGTCGCTCCGACACGTGATCCACGCCGCCGCGCCGTGCCCGGTCGACATCAAGAGGCGGATGCTCGAGTGGTGGGGCCCGGTGGTCTACGAGTACTACGCGGCGAGCGAGGGCGGCGGGACGCTGGTCACGCCCGAGGAGTGGCTCGGCCATCCGGGCACCGTCGGCCGTGCGTGGCCGGGCTCGGAGGTGCGCGTCCTCGACGACGCGGGGAACGCGTGTCCGCCGCGGCAACCCGGCACCGTGTACATGGCGCTCGGCGTGCAGGACTTCGAGTACCACGGCGACCGGAAGAAGACGGAGGCCAACCGCCGCGACGGCTTCTTCACGGTCGGCGACGTCGGCTATCTCGACGAGGAAGGCTATCTCTTCCTCTGCGACCGCAAGACCGACATGATCATCTCGGGCGGCGTGAACATCTACCCGGCCGAGGTGGAATCGGTCCTGCTGACGCATCCCGCGGTCGCCGACGCCGCGGTGTTCGGCATCCCCGACGACGACTGGGGCGAGCAGGTGAAGGCCGTGATCGAGCCCGCCCCGGACGCGGAGGCCGGCGCGGCACTCGCGGCGGCCCTCGTCGAGTTCTGCACGGCGCGGCTCGCGAAGTACAAGTGCCCGCGCACGATCGACTTCGTGGCGGCGATGCCACGCGACCCGAACGGCAAGCTCTACAAGCGGAAGCTGCGCGACCCGTACTGGCAGGGCCGGGAGCGGGTTATATAAGCGAGGGGCTCCGCCCCTCGCCCCGGCGGGCAAAGCCCGCCGGGTCCTCACTCCCTGCTCGCTTCGCTCGGCCGCGCGCGCGGCGCGCGCGGAGATTCGATCTCGAATCGATCTGCTAGCGGAAACGCTGCATCACCTGCTCGGCGAAGAGACGCATCGAGCGGACCAGGAGGTCGTGGGGCACGCCGCCCGGGCCCATCCAGAGGAGCAGGCGCTCGACACCGGCCGCTTGCAGGCGCGCCACCTTCTCCACGCAGCCGTCCGGGTCGTCGAAGAGGAGCACGTTCTCGAGCCAGTCCTCGTAGGCGTACTCCGGTAACCGCCCACCGCGTCGCTCGTACAGCTCGTAGCCGCGCGGCATCTCGGTCGTCGCCGGCGTGGTCAGGTGCTGGAGGATCGCCAGGTCCCATTCGAGCGCCGCACGCGCGAGCGTCCGCGCCTCGACGCGCGTGGGAGCGAGGAACGCGTACTTGAGCACCGTCGTGCGCGCGAGGAAGGGAGCCGGGTCGAGGCCGGCCGCGGCCAGCGCGGCCCGGTAGCGCGCGAACTCCTCCACCTGCTCGGCGAAGGGGCTGAGCGGGCGGGCCATCAGCGCGGGGAGCCCACGCGTGATGGCGCGCGCCATGCTCTCGGCGCTGTTGACGGTGTGGAGCAGCAGGGCGCCCGGCGGACGCACGGGGGCGGGCCAGATGCGCACGGCCGGTAGCCGGAAGTGACGGCCCTGATACTCGAACTCCTCGCCGCTCCACGCGCGCAGCACGACGTCGAGCGCCTCGTCGAAGATGGCGCGGGTCTCGTCGATCGGGATGCCGAAGACGCCGTACTGCGGGAACTGGTAGCCGCGGCCGACGCCGACCTCGACCCGACCGCCGGTGACGTGATCCAGGAGGGCGACGCGCTCGGCGAAGCGGAGCGGGTGCGTGAAGGTCAGGTTGACGACCGCCGTACCGATCTGGACGCGGCGGAGGCGCGCGGCCAGGTGGCCCGCCATGAGGAGAGCGTCGCCGCAGAGGCAGTACGGCGAGAAGTGCTGCTCGGGAACCCACACGTCGTCGAAGCCGAGCGCCTCGGCCAGCTCCGCGCGCTCGAGCTCCTCGGCCATGACGCGCGCCGGCGTCTGGCCAGGCGGGCACTGGAAGACGTGATAGGTGCCGAAGCGCATCGCCATTTATGGCAATCCCGGAGGGCTCTCAAGGGCGTGGCTTGAGCCACGCCACCGACGCGCCCCAGCCGCCGCGCTCGGGCGGCGCGTCGCCGAAACGGTCCACGTGCGGGCTTTGCGAAAGGACGCGATGCACCTGCGCGCGTTGCACGCCCCGGCCCTTGCCGTGGATCAGCCGGACCTCGCGGAAGCCGGCGTCACGGGCGGCCTCGAGGTAGGACTCGACGACGGACGGGATCTCGTCGGGGCGGAACGGATGGAGGTCGAGCGCGTCCTCGATCGGGACGACGACCGGATCGTCGCGCTCCGCCACGGCAGCGATCGTACCACACGTCCGTCGCGCCAAGACGTGCTTTTCGCGACGCTCGGGCGTTGGTAGAGCCTCTTCCAAAGGAGGCGCGCACGATGGCAGCCACCCTCGACGCCTACAAGGATCTTTTCCAGAAGAAGGCGTTCGCACACCTCGCGACCGTCGGCCCCGACGGCGCGCCGCAGGTGACGCCGGTCTGGGTCGACTACGACGGGAAATACGTCCGCTTCAACACGGCCAGGGGCCGCGTGAAGGTGAGAAACCTCGCCCGCAACCCCCGCGTCGCGCTCTCGATCCAGGACCCCGACAACCCGTACCGCTACGTCCAGATCCGGGGCCGGGTGGTCGAGGCGACGGAGGAGGGCGCCGATGCGCACATCGACGCGCTCGCCAAGAAGTACCTTGGCCAGGACCGCTACCCGTTCCGCCAGCCCGGCGAGGTCCGCGTCATGTACAACGTCCTCCCCGAGCGGGTGCAGGGCATGTGACCCGGGCCGTTTGACGAGCGCGGCGCCCGCGATCATAGAGGCGAGGAGGATGTGGCGGCCGGCGGTCGTGACGGTGTGTGCGCTCTCGGTCGGCGAGCTCGGCTGCTCGCTCTTCCGGAATAAGCCCGAGCGCGTCCAGGTGGGTCTCGCGTCCTGGTACGACCTCGAGGGGCGTCGGACGGCCAGCGGCGAGCGCTTCGACCGGCAGGAGCTCACCGCCGCGCATCGTTCGCTGCCGCTCGGCACCCGGGTGCTCGTCACCAACCTCGCCAACGGCCGTTCGGTCCGCGTCCGCATCAACGATCGCGGTCCGTTCGCACGCGGCCGCGTGATCGACGTGTCGCGCGCGGCCGCGCGCCGGCTCGGCATGGTCGGATCGGGCACGGCGCGCGTGCGCATCGAGGTGCTCGGGCCGGCGCCGCCACCCGCCGTCGAAGGCGAGGCGCGGTACCGCCGGGGACGCCGGAGCGGAAGGCGGTAGGATGATGCGGGCATCGGCCGCGGCCGGCCTGGCGTTCGTGATGCTGCTCTCCGGGTGCTCCCGCGTCCGGTCGTTCGGCGCGCGGCTCACCGGACCGCCGACGCTCGACGAGGACGCGTTCGCGCGGAAGCGGATCGCGACCCATCGCCTCTCGAACCCGCCCGACGCGACCGTCGTCGGCAAGGTCGGCTCGTACCGCATCCGCACCGGGGAAACCTTCTTCGACGTCGCGCGCTACTACGACCTCGGCTACAACGAGCTCGTTGAGGCGAATCCCGGGATGGATCCGTTGCTCCCGCCCGTCGGCGCGAGCGTGGTGCTGCCGACGGCGTGGATCCTGCCGTGCTGCACCTACGAGGGCATCGTCGTGAACGTGCCCGAGATGCGACTCTACGTCTACCGCCACCCGCCGGGCGAGACGCGCCAGCTGCTCGTCGAGACCTACCCGATCGGCATCGGCCGCACGGGCTGGCGGACGCCGCGCGGGAAGTTCCACATCCGCCGCAAGACCGTCAACCCGAAGTGGGTCATCCCGGAGTCGATCCGCCAGGAGCACATCAAGGAATACGGCGACGACCGGCATTCGATCGCGGGAGGCGACCCCGACAATCCCCTCGGCAAGTATCGCATGGAGCTGTCACTCGCGCCCTTCAGCATCCACGGGACGGACGTGCCGTGGGGGATCGGCATGCAGGTGACGCACGGCTGCGTGCGACTCTACCCCGAGGACATCGAGCGGCTCTTCCCGCTGGTACCCGTCGGCACGCCGGTGGAGTTCACCTACCAGCCGGTGAAAGTCGGACGCCGGGACGGGGCCGTGTACGTGGAGGTTCACCGCGACGTCTACCGCTACGGAGGCCCGTCCTACCGCCGGGCGCTGGCGGCGCTCACGCGGCAGGGGCTCGGCGAGGGCGTGGACGGCGACCTCGTCAAGGAGGCGCTCCGGAGCTCGGCCGGCATGCCCTTCCGCGTCTCACCGGCCGGTGCGCCGGGCCACGCCGCGGGGGTGCCGGGCCGCACCTCATAGGCGACGCAGCTCGCCAGCTGGCTGGATTGCCAAGCGCCGCGCGGCTGTGCCAAGAACGTCGCGCGTCGGGCGCCCGTGCCGGGCGCCGGAAGGAGGGTAACGGGATGCGTCTTCGATCGGTCGGTTACCTGGCAGGGAGCCTGATGCTGGCGGGTATGCTCTCCACCGGTTGCGCCAAGATGTCCGAGGGCAAGGACGACGCCGCGGTAGCGCGGGCCGAGGACGCCGCGCGGCGGGCCGAGACCGCCGCGAGCCGCGCCGAGGCGGCCGCCCAGCGCGCCGAGGCGGCGAGCGGCAAGACCGAGCGGTCGTTCAAGCGCAAGATGAAGAAGTAGCGCGGCGGCGTCTCAGCTGCCCGCGAGGCTCGACTGCACGTCGGCGTCGGTGCCGAACCCGAACCGATCGCCCCACAGGATGCCGCACGCGCGGTAGCCGGCCTCGGTGCGCTCGGTGATGAGCCCGAGGCGTGCGAGGTTCGGGATCACGGTGTGCATGAAGACCTCGCTGTTGAACTTCGCCCACTCGGGCTGTGAGAGCAGCATCGCGACGACGTTGTCCGGGTCGAGGCCGTACTTCGGGCCGAGCTCGCGGAGCATGTCGAGCTGCTGGTTGGCGTTGAGCGCCTCGAGGAGGCCGAACGAGAAGTCCTCCATCTCGACCAGCTCCTCCGGCGTCGCGTCGCGCACCGTCCGGCGCATCGTGAGGATGCCGAACGCCGCGTGGCGCGCCTCGTCCTGCTTCACCCGGCGGATGACGTCGGAGAGGAGCGGGTTGGTCGAGCCCTTCTGGATCAGGTCGAAGATGCCGACCGCCATGCCCTCGAACAGGCACTGCATGCCGAGCGTCTTCATCTTCCACGTTGGCACCGCGAGCAGCTTGTCGAGGAGCACCTTCAGCGTGCCGCCGATCGGGTAGATCGTCCCGACCTTCCGCTGGAGGAACTTGGCGAACACCTCGACGTGGCGCGCCTCGTCGATCACCTGGGACGCGGCGTAGAACTTGGCGTCCATGGTGGGACACGCGTTGGTGAGCTGGCCGCAGAGCTGGAGCGCCGCCTGCTCGCCGTGGAGGAGCTGCGAGAGCGTGTGGGCGAACTCGTCGAACGCCGCCTCGCGGCAGGTGGCTTCGTCGGCGCCCATGGCGGTCAGCACCGAGGGGAGGATCTGCAGCCCCTCGCGGGGCAGGAACCACTCGTGGCGCGGGAAGGGCACCGACCAGTCGACGTCGGCCTCGGCGTTCCACTGGCCCTTCTTGCCGCGCTCGTAGAGCGCGCGCAGCTC
>Ga0070699_100003297_pt1 | contig 14269 bp, 15 predicted proteins | sample KBSK1503metaG_FD_65473 | JGI IMG/M metagenome (GOLD analysis project Ga0070699, IMG submission 65473) | Corn, switchgrass and miscanthus rhizosphere microbial communities from Kellogg Biological Station, Michigan, USA - KBS K1-50-3 metaG | ecosystem: Host-associated > Plants > Roots >...
TCCTCGCGACGCTCCTCGCGACGCCTTTCCCCCGGTGGCTCGCGACGCTCGTCCCATCGCCGTCCCCACCGCGGCTCCCATCGAGGTGCGGCCTCGGCCCGCCAGTGCCGCCATCCCGGCGGCGGCACGCGGTAGTACCTCACCGGGACCGACAGGATCGGCCGGGGAACAAACTCGGGCGCCACGACCACCCAGGGACCGTTGTGCTCGCGACTCACGTACCAGGCGCCCCTGGCAAAAACGTAATACTGCCCCCCGTAGAAGAAGTAGTTGCCGTCCACGCTTGGCGCATACATGACGGGGCTCGACGGCACGGCCACGAGCGGTGGGGGCGCCCCCAGGTTGATCCCGATATGCACACTCATCTGAGCGGACCCCAGGCGTGCCCAGAGGATGACGGTCGCCACCACGACCATGCCGAGACTCAGCCGTCGCCGCATCAGCACTCTCCCTACCATCGCCGGGTTCACCGCACGCGAGCCGCGCCGACCACCGGGGCCGCCATCCTCGTGACGGCCGAGCTCGCTCCTGCAGTGTATCGCGCGGGGCCCCGCGCCCGTCACGTTCTCCGGCCGCGGCCTGCCGCCGGCGGCTCGGGGGCGTGAGTCGGTCGGCCTGTCTGGCCGTGCCGGCTACGGCAGCACGGGTGGATGGTACGAGAGCGTTTGGGCGAAGAGCCACATGAGAAAGAAGATGACCGGCGTGTGCACGATCACCTGCAGGATCGTGTAGCCGACGAGCTCGCGCGCCTTCACGCCCAGGATGCCGAGCAGCGGGAGCATCCAGAACGGGTTCACGAGATTGGGGAGGGCCTCGGCGGTGTTGTAGATCTGGACCACCCAGCCAGAGTGCACCTGGAGCGTGTTGGCGGCCTGCATCACGTACGGCGCCTCGATGACCCACTTGCCCCCGCCGGAGGGAATGAAGAGTCCGAGGACCGCGGAGTAGGCGGACACGAGGAGCGGAAACGTGTGTCCGTTGGAGAGCGACACGAAGAGCCGAGCGAGCCAGTCCGAGAGCGAGACGTCGCCCGTTCCCTTGGCGCCGATCAGGATCGCCGCGGTGCTGGCATAGAACGGAAACTGCACGAGCACGCCCGCGGTCGCGGGCACCGCCGCTGCCACCGCGTGCAGAAATCGCCGCGGTCGCCAGTGGAGGAGCAGGCCCAGGATCAGGAAGATGAAGTTGTAGGTGTTGAGGTTGGCGATGGCCGTCATCGGACCCAAGGTCGAGAAGGTGTCGACCATCCAGCCCAGGGCCAGGATTCCGATCAGAATCGTCAGGAGCGGGCTGTACTCGAGCCACTCGCCCGGCCGCGTCCTCGGCTCGAGGTCGCTGCGCATCGGCTCGAACCTGAGCCCGAAGGTCGACGCCGGGCGCGCGGCGGCGTCCGACGGCGCCGAGAAGAAGGCCACGGCCACGGACAGTACCAGAAGGATCCCGGCGGTGACGAGGCTCTGCCAGAGGAAGATCGTCTCCGTGAACGGGATGACGCCGGTGATCTTCAGCAGCGCGGGCGGCAGGCTCCCCTTGTTCGCCTGCAGCTGGGCGGCCGACGATGACAGGCCGAGCGCCCAGATGCTGCCGAGCCCGAGGTAGGCGGCGGCGCCCGCCGCCCGGAAGTCCAGGCGCGGCAGCCGCCGCGCCAGCTCGCGCACGAGCAAGCCGCTGAAGATGAGGCTGAAGCCCCAGCTGATCAGCGACGTGAGCATGCTGAGGAGGGCGACGTAGGCGATCGCGCCCCGACCGGTGCGTGGTCGCGCCGCCAACCCCTCGATGAGGCGGGCGACCGGGGGCGAGCTGGCCACGACGTAGCCCCCGACGATGATCAGCGCCATCTGCATGGTGAACGGGATCAGGTCCCAGAAGCCCTTCCCGAACTGGACCATCACGATCCGGGGCGGTGCCCCGAGGGCGAGCGCGCCGGCGGCGACGACCACGACCGCCGCAATCGCGAAGATCAGCGCGTCGGGAAACCAGCGCTCACTCCAGTCGGCGAGCGCCAGCGCCACCCGTGCGAGCGCGCCTTCCTCCGCTCCCGCCGGCGCCAGGTCTCTCGCGGCCCGGGTACCCGAAGCGGTTCGCTCGGCCATCCGTGTCCTCCGTGCGATGCGAGGGACGTTAGCGCCGGGTCACGTCAGGCCCGGCCGAGGCCAGCCAGCACCATATCCGGCGTGATGGGCATGTGTCGCACGCGGACCCCGACGGCCTTGAAGATGGCGTTGGCCACCGCGGGCGCGACCACCGTCGAGGCCGGCTCCCCGACACCGCTCGGGTGGTGTCCCGACGGGATGATCTCGACGTCGATCCTGGGGACCTGTGACAGCCGGATCGGGACATAGTCGTGGAAATTGCTCTGCTCGAATCTCCCGTCCTTGAGCGTCAGCCGTTCCGACAGGATCTGGCTCGCCCCCCAGAGGGCGGAGGCCTTGATCTGGGCCTCGATGTTCCGCGGATTGATGGCGATCCCCATGTCCATCGCGATCGCCAGACGGTTGATCCGGTACTTGCCCGTCTTCCGGTCCACCGTCACCTCGGCCACACCCGCCACCCAGGTCGGACTCTGGCGCTCCTCCGCCGCCGACACCGCCAGCCCCAGCCCGGTGTCGGGCGGCAGCGGCCGCGAGCCGTAGCCGGCCTTCTGCGCCGCCACCCGCAGGCAGTTGGCCAGCCGCCGCGCGCCCCCCACCGTGGTGGACTCATAGGGAATCCACGTGCCTTCCTTCGGCCAGGGCAACGAGATCCAGAGCTGGTCCATGTAGTAATCAGATGGCGTCCCCGGCGGATACCCGGCATTCGGGATCCCCCGGCTGCTGCCTTTGCCGCTCAGCATGGCCAGGCGGAACTCGAGAGGGTCGCGGCCGAGGGCGTGCGCGACCTCGTCCATGAACGACTCGACGACGAACATGTTGTACGAGTTCGACACCGTGCGCAGCGCGCTCGCCTGCACGGCCCACGTGGTCTGATCATGGTTCCAGGCCCGGACGCGATGGTTCTTCACGTAATACCAGTGGTCGCTGCCCCCGATCGACCACTGGTCGATGTCGCGCTTGGTGCCATCGACGGCGTCGAGTTGGAGCCAGTCGCTGCCGTACTTCTTGCCCACCGAGAACCGCGGTCCCATCCAACCGCAGACGATGTCGTGATTCATCGCCACCAGCTCGCGGCCCTTGAGGCCCGCCTGCAGCTTGTGGTACGTCGGCGTCCGCGGGTAGGCGGTGGCGAAGTTGGACTCGCGCGTCTGGATCAGCTTCACGGGCCGGCCGACCTCTTTGGCGCAGTACGCGGCCGCGAGGATCTCCTCGTAGTCCTGCTTGCCCCCGAAGCCGCCCCCGAGGAGGTGCTGGTGCACGTACACCTTCAGGTCCTCCGGCTTCTTGTCGAGGACCTTCGCGAGGTACCCCGTCAGCGTCATGCGGGCGAACGAGGTGCTCTGGGTCCCGACGTAGACGTGCCACTCGCCGCTGATCTCCTGCACGGTGGCGTTGAGCGGCTCCATGGTCGCGTGGCAGACCATGTCCGTCGTGTACTCCATGGCCAGCACACGATCCACCTGGCCGAGGGCCTGGTCGACGTCGCCGTCCAGTACCCAGGCGGCGCTCTCGCCCACGTCCTGCGCGAGCTGCTTGTAGGCGCCGAGGAGGTCGGCGCTGCTGAGGTGGCCGTAGGGACCTGGGTCCCACTCTACCTTGAGCGCCTTGGCGGCCTTGACCGCGGCGGGGAACCGCTCGGCCAGCGCCACGACCCAGCCGGTGCACTTGCCCGTCGAGTCGTCGATCTTCACCGCCCGGACGAAGCCGGGGATCTTCCGGGCCTCCGTGTCGTCGATGCCGAGCGCCTTGGCGGCGTAGCGGCTCCGGGGAACGACCAGCGCCCCGTAGACCATCCCCGGCAGGAAGACGTCGATGCCGTACCGCGCCTGGCCGTTCGTCTTCGCGGGAATGTCGAAGGCCGGCACGGACTTGCCGATGATCTTGTACTGCCCGCGCGTCTTGAGCGGCACGTTCTTGAAGTCGTCCGGGTAGCGGAACTTCCGGTCGATCGTCGTCTTCTGCAGGATCTCGGCGTAGCTGATGGAGCGTCCCGACACGCGGTCGATGACGCGGCTGTCCGCGGCATAGCAGTCGGCGTCGCCCGCGCGGAGGAGCTTCGCCCCCGCCCCGATGAGCGCGATGCGGCCGGCCGCGCCCGCGCGCGAGAGACGGTCGAACTCGGTCGTCACGCTGCCGCTGTTCACCGTGTAGGCGAGACCATAGGTGGCGAAGTTCTCCACGCTCTCGAGCGGCGTGTCGAGCCGGACGTCGTCCCACTTGACTTCCAGCTCCTCGGCGATGATCTGCGCGAGCCCGGTGCCGACGTGCTGCCCCATCTCGGCCTTCACGACGTGCACCGTGGTCTTGCCGTCGGGAGTCATCGTGAACCAGATCGAGGGGGTGAAGGACTCCATCCCCTCCTGGGCCTCGGCCGACGTCGGGAGAGCGAGCGGGCCGGGGCCGAACGCGATCCCTAGCATCACGCCGGCGCCGGTCGCCGCCGAGCGCACCAGGAACTCGCGCCGGGTCAGCCCGGGCGGGGCCGGGCTCGCTGCCGTCGTATGCGGGCTCGTGTCAGCCATTGTTCGCGCCCTCCCTCATGATCTCGGCTGCGCGCTTGACGGCGTCGACGATGCGCGAGTAGGTCGCGCACCGGCAGAGGTTGCCCTCCATGGCCCGTACGATCTGCTCCTCGGTCGGCTTCGGGGTGCGGGCGAGGAACGCCGCCGCCTGCATGATCTGTCCCGACTGGCAGTACCCGCACTGCGGCACCTGATGCTCGATCCAGGCCTGCTGCACGGCATGGCGGTTGGCGGGATGCAGGCCCTCGATGGTCGTGATCAGCGCGCCCGCGGGCACGTCGGCGAGCGTCACTACGCAGGAGCGCTGCGCCTGGCCGTTGATGTGCACCGTACAGGACCCGCAGAGGCCGAGCCCGCAGCCGTACTTGGTGCCGGTGAGCCGCAGCTCCTCCCGCACCACCCACAAGAGCGGCGTGTCGGGAGGCGCGTCGGCGAAGTAGCTCTGACCGTTGATCATCAGTTCTGGCATGGGTGCGCTACCTCCTCTCGGGTCGACGGCACCGCGCCGATCGACCATCCCCGGGCGCGAGCCGGTCTACCGTAATGGAGGGGGGCCAGGAATGTCAAACGGACGACGTCGACCGGCCCCGGCGAGATCGCGGGTCGAGGCGACCGCCGCCAGGGCGTGGCGGCCCGCTAGAACCCGAGCGCCACCGCGGCCGCACCGCTCAGCACGCCGAGCGCGGCGACCGTCACGCCTACGAACGCCAGCACGCGGAGGGGCACCGTCTTGGCCAGCATGACCAGCGACGGCAGGCTCACGGGTGGAAGCGTCGTCAGCAGCGCGGCGGCCGGTCCGACCCCGAGGCCGAACGCCATCAGCGTCTGAACGATCGGCACCTCGCCCGCGGTCGGAATGACGAACACGGTCCCCGCCACCGCCAAGCCCAGTGTCCAGAAGACGCCGTGCGCATCGGGGGTGACCGCAGGGAAGAGCCATGCGCGAGCGGCACCGAGCACCAGCACGATGACGACGTACTCCGGAATCAGCCCGGCGCTGAGCTCCCATAACGCCCGGAGCCAGCGCCGCCAGAGTGGAGCCGGATCGGACGTCGCTCGCCCCGTTGCGCTCGCGAGCCCAAACGGGACAACCTGTTCGCCGCGCAGGAACCAGTTCGCGGCGTAGGCCACGACGAGGACCAGCACCAGGCCAGCGGCCACCCGGAGGCCGACCCACCGCCAGCCGAGGACGAAGCCCATGAAGATCATCGTGGCGGGGTTGAGGACGGGGTTCGCGAGCCAGTAGGCCAGCGCCGCGCCCAGCGAGGCGCCCGTCCTTCGGAGCCCCAGTGCCACTGGGGCCGCACAGCACGTTCACATCATGGATGGAACGCCCGCTGCCCCGGCCAGCGCCACGTTCTTGAAGCTGATCCGACCGAAGTGCCGGGCGAGCCAATCCCGCGGGACAGCCGCCTGCACCCCGGAGCCGAGCAGCAGCCCCAGCACCATGGCCATCCAGATGGCCTTGCCGTAGGCCCAGGCATACCCGACAGCTGCTGCGAGCGAGGGCGGCGGCGGACTGGCCAACTTCCCGGAGACGATGGAGACACCGATCGAGTGCTTCTCGGCGGCGACGAATGCCCGGCGATAGTACGGGCTCCATTTGACGTAATAGAGCCCGGCGACGGCGATGACAACGAGCGCGGCGACACCGATGCGGTACTGGCGGGCGGGCCGGCTCGACGTCACCATCGGCTCAGAGCGCGGCGACCGCGTCCAGTACGGCCGCCGCGTGGTCGTCTACCTTCACGTCGTCCCAGCGTTGCGCCACCCGTCCGTCCGGACCGATGAGGAAGGTCGTCCGCGCGATACCCATGAACGTCTTCCCGTACAGGCTCTTCTTCTTCCAGACGCCGTACCTCTGGGCCACCGCGTGGTCCTCGTCCGCGAGGAGGGGGAAGTTGAGCGTATGCTTCGCCGCGAACTTGGCCTTGCTGGTGGTATCGAGCACGCTCACCCCGAGCACCGCCGCCTTGCTCTTCTGGAACTTTGGCAGCGCGTCCCGGAACGAGCACGCCTCCTTGGTGCAACCCGGGGTGTCGTCCTTCGGGTAGAAGTAGAGCACCAGGGGCCGGCCCGCGTAGTCGGCCAGCCGGTGGGCGCGGCCATCTTGATCTTTCAGCACGAACGCCGGAGCCGGGTCGCCGACCTTCACCATGGGCCTCTCCGCCGCGGCTGCGCGAGGCCGCGCGGCCTCAGCCTGGGAACGGGTCTTCCCACCTCCGCACCCGGGCCGTGCGGGCGGCTGCCGGGCAATCTGGCGACGATGCCAATTGGACGAGGGCCGACGGCGGGAAGATTCCCGGAGCCTGTGGCGACTCCGGTCTTCGGCGATAATACGTGGCCGGATCGATTGCGGGGCGCGGGTCCCCGCCCTCGAGAGTTCGGAGGGATCAGCCTAACGGAGGCCAGCCAATGCCCGATACAGCGTTTCGGATCGGCCTGCTGTTGTTTCCCGGCCTGACACAGCTCGACCTGACCGGCCCGTACGAGGTGTTCGCCCGCATGCCAGGCGCCGTCGTCTATCTGCTCTGGAAGAGCCTCGAGCCGGTGCGCAGCGATCATGGCCTGGCGATCCTGCCGACGTCTACGTTAGAAACCTGCCCGCCGCTGGATCTCGTCTGCGTGCCCGGCGGGCCCGGCGTGAACGAGGTCCTGACCGACACGGAGGTTCTCGCCTTCCTCCGCCGTACCGCCCAAGGTGCCCGATACATCACCTCCGTCTGCTCGGGGTCGCTCATCCTGGGCGCCGCCGGTCTCCTCCGGCGCCGACGCGCCGGTTCCCATTGGATGTCGCGCGAGATGCTGCGGTCGTTTGGCGCGGAGCCGATCGACGAGCGCACCGTCGTCGACGGTAACCTCATTACCAGCGGCGGGGTGACCGCCGGCATCGACCTCGCCCTCCGGGTCGTCGCCGAGATCGCGGGGCGGGAGGCTGCCGAGGCGATCCAGCTCGCGATCGAATACGACCCACGCCCACCCTTCGATGCCGGCTCGCCGCACCGAGCGCGTCCAGACCTCGTGCAGCAGGTGGTCCGGGCCGCGGCACCGATGATGCGCGATCGCGCCGAGCAGGTGCGCCGGGCGGCGGCCGCCTTGGACGGGGCGGATCATTGAGTGAGCGACCGGTCTGTCCGCCACCAGCGCCGCACGGCGACCAGAGACCAGATCGCCTCCACCAGTCCGAACGGCCACGCCCCTTGCAGGAACCCGTAGGCCGATCCCAGCCCACAGGCGGCGGCGAACGCCAGGATGAACCACCGGCTGCGCTCCTCGAGCGCGTAGCAGACCAGCATCGCCGTCACCGCGAACAAGCCGAACAGGGCGAGGCGATCCATGACCCCGCTCAGAGGCGGAGCGGGGAGGCGCCGCCCGCGCGGGCGGCGGCCACGCTCCCCGCGCCGGAGCGCGGAGCGGGAGCGCTCGATCGCTTCTGGAGCATCCAGGCACCCACGTGGGCGAACGCCCAGATCATGAAGGCGTAGGCAGCGACGCCGAGGATCAGCGTGAGCGCGACGCGGAGCCAACGGGGTAGCTTCCGGTGCGGGCGGAGACGCGCCGCCCGCGAGGCCGACACGACGCTCTGCGGGTGGGCCAACGCCTCGCGGAACTCGAGTGCGTTCTCGAACCGATCCTGGGGCTCCCGCTCGAGCGCGTGAAGGATGACCTCCTCGACCTCGGGCGACAGGTCGGGCCGCAGGCGACGGGGCGGGATCGGATCATCCTGCAGCTTGTTCCGCATCTCGGCATAGACGTTGTCCGCCGCAAACGGGACCTCGCCCGTGAGCATCTCGTAGAGGATGACACCGAGGCTGTAGATGTCGCTCCGCGCGTCGCCCCGCTGTCCTTTCACCTGCTCGGGCGCCATGTATGCCGGCGTGCCCATCGTCTGTGACAACCCGGACCAGGTCATCTTGCGGCCCGTGGTGTCGATCGCGATGCCGAAATCAATGAGCTTGATGTTGCCGTCCGGCCCGATCATGACGTTGGCCGGCTTCAGGTCGCGGTGCACGACGTGGTGATCGTGCAGATAGACGAGGGCGTCGGCGATCTGGATCGCGAGGCGGAGGGCGGTCTCGATCGGCAGCCGACGCTCCCGAGCGAGTCGCGCGCTCAGCAGTTCCCCTTCGACGTACTCCATGGCGAGGTACACGCGGCTCTTCGCGCGGGGCCGCAGGACCTTGACGAGTGCCCGATGGTCGAGGCGCTGCCCGATCTGCTCTTCGCGCCGGAAACGTTCGTGGAAGACCAGATCGCCTTCGTACTCGAGATAGGGAACCTTGAGGACCACCGGCTGCCCGCTCTCGAGGTCACGGGCCCGGAACAGGGTCGCCATGCCGCTGCGCGCCATGACGTCGATGAGCTGGTATTGATCGAGGCGCTGGCCAGGCGCGAGGTCACTCACGGAACAGGTATCCTAGAGAGCGGGGGCGAACGCGTCAAGGTCGCCGCGCGGACGAACGAACGACGGACCGTCAGGAGCCGAAGCGCCACCAGGGACGCGCGGGCGTCGTCGGCGAGCAGGAGAGCACCGAGACGATCTGGATGCTGAGGTTGTCCTGCCCCCCTGCTTCACGGGCCCGCTCGACGAGCACTCGGCAGGCGGCTTCCGCCGGGTCCTTCAGGAGCACGTCCAGCATCTCGGACTCCGACAGCGACGCGTGAATCCCGTCGCTGCACTGAACGAGGACGTCCCCGGGCTGGATCGGTCGCCGGAGGAGGTCGATCGCCGGAATCACGTTGTGGCCGAGGCAACGGCTGAGCACGTGGCGCTGAGGGTGCGCACGGGCGGCCTCCGGAGAGAGGATCCCATACTCGACTTGCTCCTGGACCCGAGTATGGTCCTTCGTCAGTTGCGTGAACGTCCCGGCCCGCAGGAGGTACAGCCGGCAGTCACCCACGTGGGCCGTGACCAGCTCATCGCCGACGACCGTGCTGGCCGTGAGCGTGGTCCCCATGCTTCGCAATTCCGGCACCGTCATCGCCCTGGTGTAGATCTCGAGGTTGGCTTCCTGCACGGCGCGCCGGAGGCGCTTCTGAACCGGCCACGAGGCCGGGGCGCGCTCCATCTCTCTGGCGAGCACCTCGAGGGCGAGGGCGCTCGCCAATTGCCCGCCGCTGTAGCCGCCGAGCCCGTCGGCCACCGCGAAAAGGAGTCCATCCTCGTGCGGCCACGAGCCCACCGCGTCCTCGTTCTCTTCACGGACGCAGCCGGTGTCGGTCAGATGGAAGAACTCTATCTCTGGCATTCAGCCGCCGAAGCCGCCGAGCGCCTCACCGGTGTGAGGCGCTCGGTCCCCCTGCTCAGCGAAGGGTCAACGACTACCGGGGACTACGAGGCCGGCCGACCGACCAGGGTACGGCCTGTCCGGATGCTCGCGACGCCGACGTACACCGCGCTCACGACCGCCCAGGCGCCCGCGATCGCGAAGCAGATGTACGCCTCCTTCTGGGAGTCGGCGTTACCGATGAAGTAGAGGTAGATGATCGCCACCAGCATGGCGACGTTCGCCAGCAGCCCGAGCACCGGGACGACGCCGTGCTTGAAGACGCTATATTCCGCGCGACCAGGGAACGCGATCATCGCCCACAGGCACGTGAGGCCGTAGAGCATGAAGGTTCCGAAGTTGGACGCGAGCGTGATGCCGGTCAACCCCACCACCGACTGCACACCCACCGCCCCGATCAAGCAGGAGACGACGACCAGCACCCAGAGCGCGCGGTGGGGGGTGGCGAACCGGCCGTGCAAGATGCCGAGGATCTCCGGCATCTCTCGATCCTGCGCCATGGCGTAGCTGACGCGGACGGCCGTGTTCAGGCAGCTCAGCGTGGTGCCGAAGATCGCGATGGCGACCGTCACCGCGATAGAGATCATGAGACCGAAGCCGACGCCGCCCAGCACGCTGTTGCCCACGAGGACCGCCAGATCGCCGATCGGCGCGCTCGATACGCCCGCCGCCGCCATCCCGGTGACCGTCGTCGCCTTGGCCCCCTCGCCGGTCGTCGCGACGAGCTTCTCGTTGATCATGTAGCCGGCGGCGAAGTACTCGAAGAGATAAGCGAAGAGCCCTTGAATGACGAGCGAGATGATCACCGCCCGAGGAATGTTGCGCTTCGGGTTCTTCGTCTCAGCGGCGAGAGCGGTGCAGCTCTCGAAGCCGACGAGGATGAGAATCGCCAGCGTCGACTGGACGAGCACGCCGGTCAGCGAGTGTGGCCGGATCACATCCCACGCGCCGGAGAAGGCCCACTGGGTGGCGCCCTGCGGATTCCCCCAGCGGTAGTAGATCGCCAGCGCGCTGAATATGATCAGCGTCGCCAGCTGGATGACGTTGATCAGGAGCGCCGTCATGGTCGACCCGGTGATGCCGCGATAGGCGACGTATCCAGTGAGAAATGCGAAGATGACGGCGACGACGATCAGCGCGGTGTTCGACAGCGTCGCCCCCGTGAATTGCGTGTAAATGTAGCCGATCATGGTGGCCATCATCGCCACCATCACCCCCGGATAGACCCAGTAGAACAAATGGGCCGCCCAGCCGGTGACGATCTTGGCGAGCCGCGCCCACTTGTGATGCTTCTTCTCCTCGCGGTCCAGGAACGCCTTTTCCGCGAAGTAGTAGCAGCTCCCGAACCCGGCCTCGGGATAGAGCCGAGCCAGCTCCGCGTACGAAATAGCGGTGAGGAAGGCCAGGATCAGCGCGGCGGTTATCCCCGCCCAGATGTCGGCGGCGACCGAGGTGCCGTTCGGCGCGGTGGCCGCGGCCTGCAGCTGATACGTGATCCAGAGAAACGCGCCCGGCGCGATCAGCGCCATCGCGTTGACGGTGGCGCCCGTCAACCCGAGAGTCGCCTGCACCCCCGAAGCACCTGTGCTCTGCTGAGCCATACGCTGCTCCTTTCCTGTCGATGCTGGACTGAGCTCGCGTCTCGAGGGGAAAAGCAATTATCAGGCCGTTCGTCCCCACCCTGGTTTCTGGCGGCTCCGAGTTCCGTGTCGACGGCCGCGGCGTCCTTCCTCGACCACCCTTCCGCCGCTCGTTTCCTCATCAAGGGTTAGGCGGCGCGCGTACGTGGCCCGGGAACTCCCGGCCGCGCGAGTCAGCGGACGCTTTCGCGCGATCCTCCAGTCCGGCCAAGATGATCACAGCGTGAGCAGACTGCGACACCGTGCCTACTTCTGCGTCACGACTTGGGCCCGGCCTCGCGAGGCCTGCCATGAGGCCAACCAGTCAGACGTCCTTGTCGTTGCAGCACCTCGTGATGGTGAACGCGCACGGCGGGGGCCCTCGAGCGGCCGTCGATTCCACCGGCATACCCCTTGCAACCTCGGCGCCGTTATCGTGCGGCGGCGGCACACAATTCCGCATGCATCGAGGATCCAGTGAGGGCGGGCCGAAGCCGGCCTGCGGAGGGCGCGATGAAGAAGGTCGAAGCCATCATCAAGCCGTTCAAGCTCGACGAGGTCAAGGAGGCGCTGACCGCCGCCGGGATCGTCGGCATGACCGTCTCCGAGGTCCGGGGCTTTGGCCGCCAGAAGGGTCACACGGAGACGTACCGCGGCGGCGAGTACACGATCGACTTCATCCCGAAGATCAAGCTCGAGGTCGTCGTGCCCGACAATCGCGCTGACACCGTGGTGTCGCTGATCTGCGACACGGCGAAGACCGGCAACATCGGAGATGGCAAGGTGTTTGTCTCCGAGCTCGAAGACGCCGTCCGGATCCGGACGGGTGAGCACGGTGATCATGCGGTTTGACCCGTCGTGAGAGGAGCCGACCATGACGCGTGTCTGGGGAGCAATGATCGTGACGGCGCTGGTGGTGCTCACCGCGAGCGTCGCGTCCGCGCAGCAGCCGGCCGAGGCGAAGCCCGAGGAGAAGCCCAAGACGCTCCTCGAAGAGATCGCCCTCTTCGGGTACGTCGAGAACAGCTATGTCTGGAATCTGGGCCACACGAGCTCCGACAGCTTCGGGCTCACCAGCGCCCGGCAGGTCAATACGCTCCGCCTCTACGACAGCGACGAAGGCTACACCTTCAACATGGCCGAGATCAGCGTGAAGAAGGACCCGTCCGACAAGTACCCGTTCGGGTTCGGCCTCGTCATCACCGGCGGCGAGGACACCCAGAAGAACCACTCGGTCGGCATCTTCCGGGACCTCGAGGACGCCCCCCGCCAGACCAAGCAGGTCGACCTCCAGGAGGCCTACCTCTCCTACAAGGTTCCGCTCGGCAGCGGGCTCACCCTCAAGGCGGGCAAGTTCGTGACGCTCCTCGGCTACGAGGTGATCGAGTCCCCCAATAACCTGAACTTCTCGCGGTCCCTGCTCTTCTCGTTCGCGATCCCGCTCACCCATACCGGTGGGTTGCTGAGCTACAGCTTCACCGACTGGTTCTCGGTGACGGCGGGTGTCGTCGAGGGGTGGGACGTCTCCGACGACAACAACGCGTCCCCCGCCTACACCGGTCAGTTCGCCCTGACGCCGCTCAAGGATCTCTCGACCGCTCTGAACTGGATCGTCGGGCCCGAGCAGAACGGGAACGACACCCGCCAGCGGTGGGTCACCGATCTGACCGCGAACTACGCTGGATTCAAGAACGTGACGCTCGGCGCCAACGTCGACGTCGGCGGCGAGGAGAAAGTGCCCAGCCTGGTGGCGACGCGTCGCGACGGGGACGCCTCCTGGTGGGGCTGGGCCCTCTACGCCGCCTATGACTGGACGGAGAAGCTTCGGACCGCGGTCCGGCTCGAGTACTTCGATGACCCGGAGAGTGTGCGGACCGCGATCCGGCCCGCCGGGAACCGGACGTCCCTCTACGAGGTGACGGCGACCGTGCAGTACAAGATCTGGAAGGGCCTGGTCGGCCGCCTCGAGTATCGGCACGACGACGCCAACGCCAAGGTCTTCGCCATCCGGGCGCCCGGCTATGTCCCGACGGGGACCGGCCAGGACACGATCAGCGTCGATCTCTACTACCTGTTCTTCTGATGGCCGAGCGCCAGCATGGGGGCGACGGCCGGGGTCGTGAAGATCCGGGTTGATCGGGGCGCCTGGCTGAAGGCGATGGCCATCCTCCAGGCCGCCCTCGAGAGCGGGCGGCCGTCGCGAGGGGGACTGAGCATCCAGATCCGGACCGACGACCAGACGGTGCGTGTGACCGCGTCGGAGCTCGGGGACGAGCCGGGCCCGCTGCCAGGGTCCTTGAGCCGGGCGCACGTCACCGCGACTAATCCACGCGTTCGTTGACGAGATGATCGCAGCCCGTCCCGGCCGCGTTCATCGGGACGTACTGGGAGTGTTCGAGCGAATGGTGCTGAAACGCGCGCTCGAGGTGACGGGCGGCCGGCAGCTGCAGGCGGCCCGGCTCCTCGGACTCAACCGCAACACGGTCCGCAGCCGATGTCGGGAGCTGCACGTGTACGTGCCGCGGGCGCCCCGTGTGGCCACGGCCGATCCGCTTGAGGATCATTCGTGAATCGTTCACAGAAAACAGGGAGGGGGGCGAGCATGATTCCCAAAGAGGTCCTGGCGTTCGCGAAGGAAAAAGGCGCGCGCATCGTCGACCTGCGGTTCATCGACCTGCCCGGCCTCTGGCAGCACTTCTCGATCCCGATCTCGGAGCTCAGCGAGGAGGTCTTCGAGGAGGGGCTCG
>Ga0070699_100003298_pt1 | contig 14268 bp, 11 predicted proteins | sample KBSK1503metaG_FD_65473 | JGI IMG/M metagenome (GOLD analysis project Ga0070699, IMG submission 65473) | Corn, switchgrass and miscanthus rhizosphere microbial communities from Kellogg Biological Station, Michigan, USA - KBS K1-50-3 metaG | ecosystem: Host-associated > Plants > Roots >...
CTAGCCGGCGGCCGGGACCGCCGCGGCCAGCAGGGGCGCCACGCTCGGCGTCGCGGCGAAGCCGTCGATCGCCGCGGCGACCCGGTCGACGGCCGCGTCGGGCAGGGTGCGCGCCGCGAGCGTGCGGAACTTCGCATCGAGCTCGGCCGGCGTCGGAAAATTCTCGGGATCGCCGCGCGCGTGCGACACTGCCAGCTCGTGGACGCGGCCGCCGCGCAGCACGATGCGGATCCAGCACGGCCACTGGCGGGGAAAGGCAGCGTCGAGGTGGCCGTCCCGCACCGGCACCACGCGTGTCGCCAGGTCGATCACCGTCGGGTCCGCGAGCCGCGGAGGTGCGAACTCCGCCGGTGAGGCGGAACCGCACACGAGGGCCACGGCGATGCCGTACGGAAGGCTGAACTGCGCGTCGACCACCGAGCCCGGACGGCGCTTCGCGTCGAGCGGCTCGCAGACGATCGGGAAGCCCGCGGCGAGCATGCCGACCTCGACGCGCTCGACGGCGGAGGGCTCGATGCGGTGCGTGCTGCGCAGCGCGAGCGCACCGTCGATGGGACCTTGCATGTACCGGCAGCAGGCGTGTGGCTTGATGCTCGTCCGGAGCAGCTCGTACTCGCCGCTCGGGTGGAGCGCGGCCGGGTCGGCGCCGTCCGAATAGGCATGCAGGAACCCGGAGCGTCCCTCGAGGATCGTGGTGGGCGCGCGGAAACCCGCCCGGGCGAGCGCCGCGGCGTGAAGGCCTCCGAGCGCGGCCCAGCCCGGATGGAGCCGCTTGGTCCACGCGCCGTTGGCGAGGAACTCCATCGAGCCCGCGGCCTGGCTGCCGGCGATGCCGAGCGCCGCGGCGAGCCGCCGGGCGTCGAGGCCGAAGACGAGCCCGGCCGCTGCCGCGGCGCCGAACGCGCCGCACGTCCCGGTGGGATGGAAGCCGCGCCGGTAGTGTGCAGCGGGGCCGAGCGCCATCGCGAGTCGCGCGGCCACCTCGTAGCCCGCGACCGCTGCGTTGAGCACGAGGCGGCCGCCGGCTCCCGTCATCTCGGCCGCGGCGAGTGCGGCCGAGAAGACGGTCGCGCCGAGGTGGATCGAGCCGCCCTGGTGGGTGTCGTCCATCTCGAGCGCGTGCGCCGCGGCGCCGTTGGCGAGCGCGGCATGCGGGGCCGAGAGTCGCTCGGCGGCGCCGAGCACGGTGGCGTCGCCCGCGGCACCGAGTGTCCCGAGGCCTCGCCGCAGGACGACGGTCGACTCCTCGACCGCACCACCGAGCGCCACGCCGAGGTAGTCGCGGAAGAGGTCGCGCGCCCGCTCGAGGACGGCCGGTGGCAGCTCCGCGCGGCCGATCGACGCGACCTCCTCCGCGAGCTGCTCGGCGAGCGGCGCCTCGCTCACCGGCGGCTCCGCGCGCCGATCGCTCGCGCCGCGAAGGCCTCGATCGCGGCCCGCGTCTCCGGCGTTCGCCACACGGCCCAGACGGGGTCCTCGCCGGTGGTGCGAGCCGCTGCGATCCGCCCCAGACTTTCGGCCCGCAGCGCGCGCTTGCTCGACGCAAAGGAGACCAGTGCGCTCGCCGCGAGCTCTCCGGCGAGGGCCAGCGCCCGGGGCAGCAGGTCTGCCGCGGGCACGACCTCGTCCACCAGCCGCCGCACCCGGGCCTCCGCCGGCGAATAGGTGCGGCCGTGATAGAGCAGCTCGGCGAGATGCGGTCCGGCGCACGAGAAACGCACGACCTCCAGCGCTGACGCCGGAAAGGGCACGCCGACCTGGATCTCGGTGAGCCCGATGCGGCTCTCGCCCTCGGCCGCGAGGCGGAAGTCTGCCGTCGCCGCGAGCACGGCGCCGCCCGCGATCGCATGGCCGTTCACCGCCGCCACCACGGGCTTCTCGAGCGCGAACAGACCGGTGAAGCCGTCGTCGAAGCGAGCCATGAACTCGCTCGCCTCGGCCCCGCGGTAGGTCAGGATCTCGAACAGGTCGAGGCCGGCCGAGAAGAAGCGGCCGGTGCCGGTCATGACCACGGCGCGGACGTCGGGGGCGGCGAGGGCCGGAAGCACCGTGCCGACCTCGGTGAAGAAGTCGCGATTGAGCGCGTTGGCGGGCGGGCGATCGAGGGTGAGCACGGCGAGCGGACCCGGCCGCTCGAGTCGGAGCATGGTCGTCATGGCGGGACCTTACTCGATCCCGCCGGCCGGTGGAACGCTCAGGCCTCGCGTGCCGCGGCGACGTGGCGCTGCCAGGCGGCGAAGCGTGCGTCGCGTTCGTCGGTCCCGATCGCGGGCTCGAACAGTCGCTCGCGTCGCCAGGCACCCTGGAGCTCGTCGGTGGTCGCCCACACGCCGGTCGCGAGGCCGGCGAGATAGCCCGCCCCGAGCGCGGCCGCCTGGAGGACGGCCGGCCGCTCGACGGGAAGTCCGAGCGCGTCCGCCTGCGTCTGGAGGAGGAGGTCGTTGCGCGCCGCCCCCCCGTCGGCGCGGAGCGCCGCGGGCGGCGGAAAGGGGCAGTCGGCGCGGAGCGCGTCGTAGACCTCGCGGCAGCGCCACGCGATGCCCTCGAGCATCGCGCGCACGACGTGCGCGCGGGTGGTGGCGCGCGACAGGCCGCCGATCACGGCGCGTGCCCCGGCCTCCATGTACGGCGTGCCGAGACCCTGGAAGGCGGGGACCGCCCACGCACCGCCCGTGTCGGGTACCGACGCCGCGAGCGTCGCACTCGCGGCCGGCGTGTCGATGACTCCGAGGCCGTCGCGCAGCCAGGTGATCGCCGCGCCCGCCGTGATCGCGGTGCCCTCGAGGCAGAAGGTGACGTGCCCGCCGCGCCGCCAGAGGACCAGGGGGTAGGTGCCCTGCATCGACCAGAGCGGCTCGGGCCCGGCGTTCAGGTCGAGCATGGCGGAGGTCCCGTAGGTGATCTTCACCTCGCCCGGCTCGAGCCGGAGCTCGCCCATCATCGCCGCCTGCTGATCACCGATCAGCGCGGCGATCGGGACTGCCGGCAGCCCGAGGCTCGGGTCGAGCGGTCCGAGGATGCCCTCGGAGTCCACGATCTCGGGTAGCGCCGCCTCCGGCACGCGGAGGGCGTCGAGGACGGCCGGGTTCCAGGTGCGGCCGAGCAGGTCGAAGAAGCCGCTGCACGACGCGTTGGACGCGTCGGTCGCGACCACGGCGCCGCCCGAGAGTCGCCGCGCGAGCCAGGCGTCGAGCGTGCCACAGCGAAGGCGTCCGGCCCGGATCTCGACACGACCCGGATCGACGCGGTCGAGGATCCACTCGACCTTCGTGGCAGCCGCGAGCGGGCTGACGAAGACGCCCTCCGCGAGCAGCTCGGCGCAGCGTCGCGCGGTCCGGCCGTCCTGCCAGGAGATGGCCGGGTGCACCGCCCGGCCCGACGCGACCTCCCACACGACGGCGGTGGCCCGTTGCGTGGTGATCCCGAGCCCGCGGACGGCGTCGCGCGGAGCTCCCGCGAGTGCTTGCCCGAGGACGTCCAGCGTGGCGCGGAAGAGCGGCTCGGTGTCGTGTTCGACCAGGCCGGGCGCCGGGCAGTTCGGCAGCACCTCGCGGTACACCTCGGCGCGCACCGTGCCCGAGGCCTCCAGCAGGAGCGCCCGCACGCCGGTCGTCCCCACGTCAAGCGCCAGGACGAACGACTTCGCGGCCTCTTGACGCATCGCCCCGCCTTCTATTGCAATAGGGTGCCGCCGACAAAGGTCGCGGAGGAGGCAGCAAAGTCATGCTCGTCAAGATGCGGCCGGATGCGACCAAGGACGAGGTCGCGGCGGTCGAGAAGAAGCTCAACGGTCTCGGGTACAAGACCGGGAAGCTGGTCGGCACCGAGATCACCCTGATCGGCGTCTACGGAGACATCTCGCGCCTGCCGGTCGGCGAGATCGAGGAGCTCGCCGGCGTCGAGCAGCTCATCCCGATCTCCAAGGCCTACAAGCGCGCGGCGCAGAAGGGAGCGCCCGACCGGCCCATCTACCAGACCGTCACCATCGGAAACGTCGCCTGCGGCGGCGGCGAGCTCGTCGTCATCGCCGGTCCGTGCTCGGTCGAGAGCGAGACACAGATTCTCGAGGCGGCGCGCCTGGTGAAGGAGGCGGGCGGTCAGTGCCTGCGGGGCGGGGTGGTCAAGTACCGCTCGAGCCCCTACAGCGGCTGGGAGGGTCTCGGCTCGACGGACACCGAATCGCTCAAGCGTGGGCTCGCCCTCATCGTCAAGGCCGGGCGCGAGTTCGGCATGCCGACGGTGGTCGAGATCCTCGATCCTGGCGACGTGCCCGTCTACGAGGACGCCGGCGTCGACTGCATCCAGGTGGGGGAGCCGAACAGCAAGAACCAGGCGCTGCTGAACCGGCTGCGCACGACCACGCTGCCCGTCATCCACAAGCGCGGCAACTCGCTCGACACGGAAGCCTACCTGCTCTGGGTCGAGCGCATGATGACGGGCGGCAAGGAGAACGTGATCCTCTGCGAGCGCGGGATCGCGAGCGCGACCCGCTACACGCGAAACACGCTCGACATCGGCTCGATCGCGGCCTTTCACTACCAGCTCTCGGGGCTGCCGGTCGCGGTCGACGCGTCGCACGGTACCGGTATCCGCGACCTCGTCCACCCCGCCACCCTGGCGGGGATCATGGCCGGGGCGTCGGTAGTGCTCGTCGAGGCGCATCCGAACCCGCTCATCGCGAAGTCCGACGGCTTCCAGGGCCTCTTCCCCGAGCAGCTCCGGACGCTCGTGCGCGCGGCGCGCGAGACCTGGGAGCTCCGCTGCCGGCTCGACCGCGAGTACCAGCCCTCGGCCGTGCTCGAGCGCGGCTACATGGCGCAGATGCAGGCCGATCGCGAGCGGCTGTTCAGATCGTAGGGGGCGTCGGTAGCCGTTCCGGTCCGGCGCAGACCGCGTCAGCGCCCATCGTTGCGCGCCACGTCGGCGCGCGCCATAAGCGTTCCGGGATGTGGTGGGACGCTGGCCGGAGGGTGCTCCTGGTTCTGATCGCGCTCGCCCCCGCCTGCGCGCACCGGGTCTCGGCGCATCACGCGGGCAACGTGTCGGCGGATCGCGTCGCGATCGTCACGACCCGCACGTGGCGACATGGGTTGAGCCCGGTGGTGCCCGCCCGGGGCTGGGTCGTGGGCGTGGACGGACACCCGTGTCGGGCCGACACCGTCGAGGTGCTGCCGGGAATGCACACCTTCATCATCCAGCGCGACCAGAAGCGAGCCGTGCGCCGCGGCGCGCCCCCGGCCTGCGCGCTCACCATCGACGCGGCGCCGGGGCACCACTACCGCGTGCACTACGCCGTGGTCGCGGGCACGCCGCGCGCGACGATCGACGACGGCCGGGGGGGCGCGTCGCCCGTCGTCTGCATGGTGCTGCGGCCGGCCCCGGTGCTCGCCGGTCCCGAGCTCAAGTGAGAGCGCGCGCTACGGGATCAGCGTGCCCGGGTTCATCACGCCCGCCGGGTCGAGCGCGCGCTTGAGCGCCAGCAGCACCGGGTAGGCGCTGCCCAGCTCCTCCGCCACCCACGACGCACGCATCCGCCCGATCCCGTGGTGGTGTGAGATCGTCCCGCCGTTGTCGAGCGTCGCGCGCAGCGTGCGCGACCACGACTCGAGGTAGAGGCGCTCGGCGTCAGCGAAGTTCGGCGGCTTGAGTACGAACGTGAAGTAGATGTTCGCCCCCTGCGCATAGCTATGCGAGCTGTGGCCACTGGCGACCACCATCCCCTCGACGCCCCCGAGCGCGGTGATCACGGCGGTGTAGAGGGCGCCCAGACGATCCCAGGTGGCGGCGACCTCGATCGTGTCGGCGAGCATCTCGCGGTCGAGGAAGAAGTCCCACGAGGGGACCACGTTGCGGTGCTCGAGCCAGTGGGCCACCGGCTCCGGCCCGACCGCGGTTCCCCCACCCGCCGTCGCGGTCGCCACGCAGGCAGCGAGCTCCCCCTCGACGAGTGCCATCGGTCCCTCCGAGACGACGAGCAGGAGGCAGGCATCCGCCGGAGCCCAGGCGGAGAAGTTCCGTGCCGCCTCCGGGGCGTCATAGAGGCGGAGCACAGGCGGCCGCCACCCAGCCCGCAGGATCCGCCGCATCGCCTCGAGACCGTCATGGAACGTCCGGAAGGCGAAGCTCGCGAGCTCGCGGCGCTCGGGAAGCGTGTGCAGGCGCAGGGTCACCTCGGTGATCACGCCGAGCGTCCCCTCGCTGCCGAGGAAGATCTCGCGCACGTTCGGGCCGGCCGACGCCCGCGGGACGAGCGGCGTGCGGACCACCTCGCCGCTCGGCAGGACCGCCTCGAGGCCGAGGCACAGGTCCTCGATATTGCCGTAGCGGGTGGAGAACTGGCCGGCGGCGCGGGTCGCCACCCAGCCACCGACGGTCGAGCGGTCGATGGACTGCGGATAGTGGCCGCTCGTGTACCCACGTGCCCCGACGGCGGCCTCGTACGCGCCGCCGAGCATGCCGGCCTGGACGCGCGAATACAGCGCGGTGTCGTGCACCTCGAGGAGCGCGTTCATCGCCGACAGGTCGATCACCAGCGAACGGTCGGGCGGCGTCGCGCCCCCCACCACACCCGAGCCGGCGCCGTACGGGACCACGCCCACGCCGAGACGCTGCGCCGCACGCACCGCAGCCGCCACCTCGGCCGTGCTGCGCGGCCGCACGACGCACGCCGGCCCGCCGGCGAGCCGTCCCTGCCGCGCCCGGAGATGGGCGAGGATCCAGTAGTCCGTGCGATGGGCGGCCAGCGTCGCAGCATCCTCCGCGACGCGGTCGGCCCCGAGCTCGCGGACGAGGGTCTCGCCGATCTCGGTCATGGTTTTCCTCCCGTCCCCGTGATCCTGAGGCTCGCCGCCAGCGCACGATAGCCGTCGACCTCCGCGGCGGTCCGGGCGGGTGTCCACCCGAGCCGCGACGCCACCATGCTGGCCACCGCCTCGACGCCGTCGAGGCCCTGGTGGGGATCGAAGAGGAGCAAGCGGGTGCGGCGCTCGAGCAGGTCCTCGAGGGTGAGCGCGAGCTCCTGGTCGATGTTGTGCGCCACCTCGGCACGGAGCACCGTGGGGAGGCCAGGGACCGTCCCGCGCTCGCCGCGCGCGACGATGCTCTGTGCTTCGGCCCCGTAGAGCCGCACGAGTCGTTCGCCAGCGCCTGCCGGCAGCGGGGGCAGCCCGCGGGCGACATCCTCGGGAGGTCGCTCGCCACCCGGAAGCGGCACGCTGTCCGTCTGGCACGGGGTCCGATGGCCGAGGCGTGCGCACACCAGGTCGACGACCCGCTCCGCCATCCGGCGGTACGTGGTCAGCTTTCCGCCCGCGATCGAGACGAGCCCCGAGGCCGCGTCGACCATGATCTCGTCCTTGCGCGAGATCTCGGACGGCCGCTTGCCTTCCTCGTGCAGCAGCGGACGGAGGCCCGCCCACGTGCCGGTCACGTCGGCGAGAGCGAGCGGCCGGCCCGTGAAGCATCGGTGCGCGGCGTCGAGCAGGTACTCGGCATCCTCTGCGGTGACCTCGGGATGGTCGACCGGCGGCCCGTGGTCCGTGTCGGTCGTCCCGATGTACGTCGCCCCGTCCCGTGGAACGGCGAACGCCGAGCGGCGGTCGCGCGTCTGCATGACGACGGCGTGGCGGACGGGCAGCCGGTCGTGCGGGACGACCAGGTGAATGCCCTTGGTCAGATGGAGGCGCGCCCCGCCGTGCGCGCCGGCGAGCGCCCGCACCTCGTCCACCCAGGGCCCCGCCGCGTTCACGACGACGCGTGCCGATACCTCGTATGTGCCGCCGCCGAGCGCGTCGCGCAGCCGGACGACCGTCGCGGTGGCCCCGGGCTCGAGCGCCGTGACCGCGACGTGATTCAGGCAGCGTGCGCCCGCGGCGTGCGCCCCCTTCACGGTGGCGAGCACCAGTCGCGCGTCGTCGGTCAGGTACTCGGTGAAGGTGGCGGCGCCGAAGATGTGCGAGCCGTCGAGCGTGGGCTCGTGACGCAGGGTCTCATCGCGGTTCCACATCGCGTGTCGCTCGTCGGCCGGGACGCTCGCGATCTTCTCGAACGTCCAGAGCCCGACGGCGAGCTTCGCATGCATCGTGCGGCCGTAGGTCGGCATCACCATGCGCAGCGGGACCGTGAGATGGGGCGCCAGGCTGCGGAGGACCTGACGCTCCGCCGCCGACTCGCGCACGAGGGCGACGTCGCCCTGCTCGAGGTAGCGGACGCCGCCGTGGATCAGCTTCGAGCTGCGGCTGCTCGTCCCGGCGGCGAAGTCGGTGCGCTCGACGAGCGCGACCGAGAGGCCGCGGAGTGCGGCGTCGCGTGCGATCCCCGCGCCGGTGATGCCCCCGCCGACGACGAGCAGGTCGAGCCGCTCGGCCGGCAGCGCGGCGAGCGTGGCCTCGCGCGTCTCGGGCGAGAGCGGCGGGGCCATCGGCCGCGCCCGATCAGCGCTCGGCGTGGAGCTCGGCCAGGGTGGCCTGCGCCTCGGCCACCTTGTCGGCGCGCCCCTGGTCGCGCGCGATCTGCAGCGCGCGGGTGGCGAAGGCGAGTGCCTCGTCGCGGTCGCCGCGTGACTCGCACGTCTTGGCGAGCATCAGGCGGGACTCGACGGCGTTCGGATCCTTCTGGAGCACGTGCCGGAGCAGCGTCTCGCCGCGCTCAGCGTCGCCGCCGAGCAGGCGAGGCAGGCGGATCAGCAGGATGCCCTTGGCCGCCTGCGCCTCGGTGTACTCCGGGTTCAGCTGGAGCGCGCGGTCGATCTCGGCGGTCAGGCGCCGGAGCTGGAAGACCGAGGACAGCGTCTCGCCGTCGAGGCGCATGAGCTCGCCCATGTTGCAGAAGACCGCGAAGTGCGCCTCGGCCGACTGGCCGTCGAGCGCGACGGCGCGCTCGGCGAGGATCTGTCCCTGCTGGAAGTGCGCCTGGCGGTCGTCGCGGACCGTCGAGCGGCGTCCCTCCTCGCACTCGGCGAGGCCGCGCTTGGCGAGCTCGAGAGCCGTGGGGTCAGCGGCGCGTGCCGGCGCCGACACGAGTCCGAGGGACAGGGTCGCAGTGGCGACCGCAATGAGCCGAGGGCCGGGCACGTGAAACCCGGATCATGCCGGAGGGTCCCCGGACTGTCAATTCTCAGTAGCCCAAGCGACGGATATGCGCGTCGTCAAGACCGAAAAAGTGTGCGATCTCGTGAATGACGGTGCTGCAGACCTGGCGCCGGAGCTCGGCCGGAGTTCGAAAGCGGCGGAGGAGCGGTCCGGCGAAGATGGTGATGCGGTCCGGCAGGTGTCCCGCGAAGTCGTGGGACCGGGCGGCGAGCGGGACGCCCTGGTAGACGCCGTAGAGCGAGTCACGTCGCGGGTCGAGGCCGAGGCTGCGCATGAGCGCCGGTGCCGGCTCGTCCTCGACCACCACGGCGACGTTCTGGAGGTACGCTCCGAACTCGGCCGGGATCTCGTCGAGCGCGTCCACGACCAGCTGGTCGAACTCCGTACGCTCCATGATCATGCGCGGGGACCTAACTGGGGAGCAGCAGCGAAACGAGCCAAGCGACGGCCGGAATGAACAGCCCCCACGCTACCCAGATCAGCCTCTCCCAGCCCTGCATTTCCCCGGCATTCTCTACAGCCGGTTGAGGCCGTTCAAGGCCGCCACCTTGTAGGCCTCCGAGAGCGTCGGATAGTTGAAGACGTTGTCGACGAAATAGTCGATCGGCCCGCCGAACGCGAGCACGGCCTGGCCGATGTGCACGAGCTCGGAAGCCTTCTCGCCGATGATGTGCACGCCACGGAGCCGGTGCGAGGCGCGTTCGAAGAGGAGCTTCAGCATCCCCGCGCGGTCGCCGACGATCTCGCCGCGCGCGATCTCGCGAAAGAAGGCCTGCCCCACCTCGTACGGGACGCAGGCGCGCGTCAGCTGCTCCTCGGTTTCCCCCACCATCGAGATCTCGGGGATCGTGAAGATGCCGTAGGGCAGCCGCGTGCCCTCGCCGTTCACCGCCAGGCCGAAGGCGTGTGCCATGGCGAGGCGTCCCTGGTGCATCGAGGTGGCGGCGAGGCTCGGGAAGCCGATCACGTCCCCCACCGCGTAGATGTGCGGCACGGCGGTCTGGAAGTGCGCGTTCACCTCGAGGAGGCCGCGGCGTCCCGCCCGGAGGCCGGCGCACTCCAGTGCGAGCCCGGCCGTGTTGCCCTCACGGCCCACCGCGTAGAGCAGCTTCTCGCCGACGACGGCCTTGCCACTCCGGGTCTCGGCGACGACGCGGTTCTCCGTCTCGCGTCGGACCTCGGCCACCTCCTCCCCGAGGCGCAGCGTGACCCCATGGTCGCGCATGCGGGCGACCAGCAGCTCGGCGATCTCGGCGTCGGCGAAGTCGAGCACACGGGAGCGGGCGTCGACCAGGGTCACCTTGGTGCCGAGCATCGCGAACATGCAGGCGTATTCGCAGCCGATCACGCCTGCCCCGACGATGGTGAGCGTGCGTGGCACGCGGTCGAGCCGGAGGATCGAGTCGCTGTCGTAGACGTGCTCGTCGTCGAACGGGATCGCGGCGTCGCGGGTGGGCCGCGAGCCGGTGGCGATCACGATGAATCGAGCGGTGAGCTCGCGGCGCGCCCCGTCGCCCTCGAGGACCTCGACGCGGTGGGGGTCGACGAAGCGCGCCGTGCCGGTGACCGTCATTACCGCGTTGCGGTCGAGCTTGTGCTCCAGCACCTCGAGCTGCCCCTCGATCACCGCCTCCTTCCGGCGCATGAGGTCGTCCACCGTCAGGTCCTTGCGGAAGGTCGTCTGGATGCCGTAGAGCGACCGCTGCTTCACGCCGGCGACGTAGAGGATCGTCTCGCGCAGCGTCTTGCTCGGGATGGTGGCGGTGTGGAGGCAGTTGCCGCCGAGCCGGCCGGGGCGCTCGATCACCGCGACGCGCTGGCGGAGCTTGGCGGCTTGCATCGCGGCCTTCTCGCCGGCGGGCCCGGAGCCGATGACGGCGACGTCGAGGTCCGAGGACATGGCTCCCGTGGAGTATCGGCCTCGCGGCCGGCGGTCTTGAGGCGGCGCGCCTTGCTCGCCCGCCGGCGAATCCGGTAGTGCCGCGCCATGCCGGCCATCCGCTTCGGGATCCAGACACCGCAGGAAGGGGCGACGTACGAGACGCTCGCCACGCACTGGCGCGAGGCCGACGCCCTCGGCTTCGACTCGATCTGGCTGAACGACCACTTCTACCCGGTCGTGCGGCCGCGGACGGAGCCGCAGCTCGAGGCCTGGACCGTGCTGGGCGCGCTCGCTCGCGAGACGTCGCGCATCCGGATCGGCATCCTCGTCACCTGCAACTCCTATCGCTCGCCGGCGCTGGTCGCGAAGATGGCGGCCACCGTCGACGTGCTCTCGCACGGCCGCCTGGTGCACGGCATGGGGGCCGGCTGGTACCAGAACGAGTACGAGGGCTACGGCTACGACTTCCCGGCGGTGGGCGTGCGGCTCGCCCAGCTCGACGAGGCGCTCCGGGTGCAGAAGCTCCTCTGGACCGAGGAGCGCGCGTCCTTCTCGGGAAGGTACTACCGCCTCGGCGAGGCGCGCTGTCTGCCGAAGCCCGTCCAGCGCCCGCACCCGCCCATCCTCATCGGTGGGGGCGGCGAGCGCGTGCTGCTCCGGCTGGTCGCCCGCCACGCCGACGTCTGGAACCATGGGGCCGACGTCGCGGAGTTCGAACAGAAGCTCGCGGTGCTGCGCCGCCACTGCGCGGCAGAGGGACGCGAGTATGCGGCGATCGAGAAATCGTGGTTCGGCAACGTCATCGTCGACGCCGATCCCGCTCGTGCGCAGGCCAGGCTCGAGCGCGCGGCCACCGCCTGGGGCATGACGCCTGCCCAGATGGAGAGCCGCGCGCTGGTCGGCACTCCGGAGCGCGTCGTCGCGCGCGTCCGGGAGTACGTTGCGGTGGGCGTCACGCACTTCATCGGCCTCTTCGGGCGCGTGGAGGACCTCCGTGGCACCCGTCTCTTCGCGGAGGAGGTGCTGCCCGCCTTTCGCTGACGCGTGCCTGCCGTCGCCGTCGATTTTTGGACGCTCGGTGGACAGTCTCGGCCGCCGGCCACCGAACGGCCCGGGGCGGAACGCGGCATGGCGGTTGCAGCGACTCCCGGGGTCCAGGACCATGCCCGTGTTCCGCAAGCGTCGCGCGCGGGCCGGCGGCGCGCCGGCCGAACCACCGAAGCCGATCCGGCAGCGGCCGCCCGCACTCGCCGAGCGACTGGCGCGCATCGCGGCGGAAGCGGCGGCGCCCGAAGAGGCCCTCGAGCCGGCGCTGCAGGCGGCGCTCGAGGAGAGCGGCGCCCACGCCGGCGCGCTCTGCCTGTTCGACCCGCGGCAGGCCGTCCTCAGACTCGCCGCGGAGATCGGCCTCTCCGACGAGGGTTGCCGACGGCTGAGGACGGTTCGCCGGGGCGACCCCACCACCTGGGACATGCCGCTCCACGGGCTGATGAACGGCCGCGCCTATCTGATCGAGAGCGCCGCGCGCAATCGGTATGTGCCGCGGCTGGTCGAGGCGGCGGCGTCGGTCCGGACGGTTGCCTGCGTGCCGCTCCATGCGGGGCCGGTGGCCGTCGGCAGCTTGATCCTCGTCGCGATCGCTCCGCGCTCCTTCGGCGAGCGCGACATACGGGCGCTGGAGCCGGCGCTCGGCCAGCTCGCCGGCATGATCGAGGCCACACGGCGGCGGCGGCGCGCGACCGAGACCGCAGGGTCGCTGGCGACGAACGCTGCGACTGCCGGGCTCGTGGCGGCCAGGGACCGGCTGATTGCCGAGCACGAGCGGGTCACGGCCGAGCTCGCGGCCCGCGCGAGCGAGGTCGAGCGGCTCGGCAGCGCGCTCGACACCGCCGCGGCCGACCGCGCGCGGCTGACGGCCGAGCTCGAGGGCGCGCGCCGCACGGCGGGCCAGGTGACGGCCCTCACCGCCGCCCTCGCGGAGGCAGAGCGTGCCCGGGCGCGGCTCGCCGAGGCGCTCGGCGCAGCCGCCGCCGAGCGCAGCGAGCAGGCGCGCGGCCTCGCCACGCTCGAGGCCGCCCGGACCGAGGCCCAGCAGCTCGTCGACCGCGCGCGCGGCGAGCTGGCCGCCGCGCGTCGCGAGTCCGCTGAAGCCGGGGCTGCCGCGGCCGCCACCATGGCCGAGCAGCAGGGCCAGGTCGAGCGTCTGGAGGCCCGCCTGGTCGACGCCGAAGCCGCGGCGGCGCGGCGCGTGGAAGCGGCGCGCGACCGGGAGCGGGCCCACGAGCGGGCGGCCGACGAGCTGCGCGCCACGCTCGCTCAGGAGCGGCGGCTGCGTGCGGAGCGCGAGGCGGCCGAGCGGCGGCTGCATGAGGAACGGGAGGCAGCCGAGCGTGGCGCGAGCGACGGCCGCGCCGAGCTCGAGCGCGCGCACGCGGCCGCCGACCAGGCGGCCCGCGCGCACGCCGCGGCGGTCGCCGACGCCGAGACGGTCCGCGCCGAGCTGACCAAGACCACCCACGTGATCGAGGCGCTGGAGGACGAGGCGGCGCGGGCGCAAAGCGAGATCCTGCGCCTCGAAGCCGAGCTGACGACGGCCCTCGCGGAGCGCACGCGCCTCGAGGACGCCCTCGCCGAGGTTCGCGCGCGGCTCACGGAAGCGGGCGAGCGGTACGAGCGGCTCGAGCGCGAGATCGGCCGGTTGCGTCGCGAGCTCGACCACGCCGCGGCCGTCGGCCGCGAGCGCGTCGCGGAGGGCGCCGGCCTCACGGCACAGCTGGAGAGCTTCGCGGCGGAGCGCGACCGCCTGAGCGAGACGATCGCCGGGCTCGAGGCCGAGCGCGATCGCATGGTCGCCGAGGCGGCGGCGCGCGGCGGCCTCGACGAGGCGCTCGCGCGCGAGCGGGCCGAGCGCGCCCGGCTGGCGGCCGCGCTGGCCGAGGCCGATGCCGCCCGCGGCGCGCTCGAGGCCGCGCAGGCGCGTCACGCGGCCGAGGCAGCAGCACGGGTGGCGACGCTCGAGGCCGAGATCGAACGCCTCGCCGGTGAGCAGGCGAAGGCCGACGCGCCGGTCGAGGAGCCGGCAGGCGAGACGGACGGCGCCCCGATGCGGGTCGTCACGGTAGGCGGAGGCGGACGGGCGGGACGGCCGCGCGCCAGCGGCGGGAACGAGCTGCGGGTCGTCGTGCTCGACGCCGACGCCACCTGGGAGTCGGCGGGCAAAGGAGAGAACGACGTTATCGTCGTCGCGCCCGGCGAGAACCTCGCCGCCCGCGTGACCGAGATCGTGCCGACGCGCGT
>Ga0070699_100003300_pt1 | contig 14266 bp, 18 predicted proteins | sample KBSK1503metaG_FD_65473 | JGI IMG/M metagenome (GOLD analysis project Ga0070699, IMG submission 65473) | Corn, switchgrass and miscanthus rhizosphere microbial communities from Kellogg Biological Station, Michigan, USA - KBS K1-50-3 metaG | ecosystem: Host-associated > Plants > Roots >...
GAGGCCAATGGCAATGCTGCACACAGCGACACTAGCGGCGAACTCACCGGAAAGAACGTTTTAATCGAACGACATTCTGTAGAAGAAGCCGCCAAAGAATTCAATTCAAGCGAGGACCAAGTTCGCCGGCTTCTTGATGAGAGCCGGAAGGTCTTGCTGGAAGTTCGCGATCAACGTCCGCGTCCAAGCCGTGACGACAAGGTGGTCACAAGCTGGAACGGGTTAATGATTTCAGCATTCGCTCGTGCAGCCCGAGTGCTCAATGAGCCGCGCTACCTCAAGATAGCGACACAGGCTGCCGGTTTTGTTCGGACAAAACTTTGCCGACAAAGCGACAATACGCTGCTGCGTACCTACCGCGATGGGGAGAGTAAGATCGATGGGTTTACGGACGATTACGCTTTCTTTATCGGAGGACTGCTCGATTTGTACGAAGCGTCTTTTGACACCCAGTGGTTGAATTGGGCCACTGCGCTGCAGGACCGCCAAAATACGTCGTTCTGGGACAAAAAGGGGGGCGCCTACTTCACGACCAGCGGGAAGGACCCGAATTTATTGCTACGAACCAAGGGAGACTTCGACGGGGCCGAACCTTCGCCCAACTCGGTTTCCGCGCTTAATCTCGTACGGCTATCCTGGTTTTTCGATAACAAGGATTGGGCGCGGATGGCCGAGCAAACCATCAATGCCTTCCGAGTCCAGATGTCGCGGTCGCCGTCTTCTCTACCACAGATGCTCGTGGCTCTGGATGCATCGACGTCTTCCCCAAGACAAGTTGTTATCGCCGGTAAACCGGACGCCTCTGATACCCAAGCGCTTTTGCGGGAGGTTAACCATCGATACCAACCGAACGAGATCTTAATCTTAGCCGACGGCGGCCCGGGACAAGCGTACTTCACTCAAAAGATTGAGTTCTTCAAAGATGTTCACCCGATCGACGACAAGGCGACAGCCTACGTCTGCCAAAATTTCGTTTGTCAGTTACCCACTAGCGACCCGGCCGTTGTGTCCAGACTGCTAGATACTGGCAAACCTCAACTTACAAATGACGGTGCAAAACAAGATGCTGCGAAGCAATGACGACGATGATCGATTAACAGAACAGATCCGAGGTCTACGACTATGGTGAGATACGCCTTACGCTATTGGAAAGTAATAATTCTGCTTTTTGCCGGCCCTGCCTTCCTTTTCGACGATGTCTTAACCCAGGCGGCCGCCTCGAAGATAGCGGCTCCAGACTGGCATTTGAGTGACGTCGACGGGAAGCCCGTAAAGCTCTCCGATTTCAAAGGGAAGGTCGTCATTTTGGATTTCTGGGCTACCTGGTGCCCACCTTGCCGCGCAGAAATCCCGGGGTTTGTGGCGATCCAAAAGAAGTACGCAGACAAAGCCTTCACCGTTATTGGTGTCTCTCTCGACAAGGAAGGCCCGTCAGTCGTCAAGCCATTCATGCGCCAATTGGGGATGAACTATCCCGTGGTCATGGGAAATCCCAAAATTGTCGGCGATTATGGTGGCATCACAGCGATCCCGACAACGTTCGTCATTGATCGCCAAGGCAACGTTGTCACTGCTTATCAAGGCTTTACGGATCAAGCCACTTTCGAGTCCGTAATAGGGCCCCTCTTAGGAAACGCCCAAGGCTTAGTAGACCCGTGACCATCTGGAGTGCCATTTACCTTTATTACCTTATGAGCAGGAACGAAGAGAGCGCTCCATTTTCTGGTAGCGAACCTGACGAGATCGCAGCTTTGATCCAAGCACAGCTCTCCCAGCTACCAAGTTCGCTGGCTAAACACACAATGCGACAAGTTGAAACGCGAGAAAGGTAAGGTGTTAACTGAAATATTCGACGAATGGCTGGTTCGTCACTCGGATGCTGTAATCCAGGCTGGGAATCTTGGTAATCTTGTCAGTGTGGCGCTTGACGAGTTCATCAACCGACATCGTGACGAGTTTCTGCCTGTGGATCTGGAGGCGTAATGGAATAAATGAGTATCGGTTTGCCTCTTAAATTATATGCCGACGCGCGCACAAAAACGGGCAGTGAGTTATTTAGTCGTATTCCCCAAATGAAATGCTGGCGCGGGCGGCGACCCCAAAATCAACCACACACAAAAAAGGACAATACATGAAACCAACCAGAGCCGTGCTTGCCGGCGCGGCTGTCGCCGGCCTCCTAACCGGGTCCGTGGCGGTGCGTGCCTATGCCGCAAGCACGCCCAGCCATGCGGGCGTCTCGCTCCAGACGATGGCAGAGGAAAAAAAGCCGCTACCAAAACACGCGTGCAAGGGACAGAACGACTGCAAGGGCCAGGGCGGTGGCAAGAATTGGGGCAAAAACGACTGCAAAGGCCTCGGAGGCTGTGCAACGGACGGAAGCAAGCCGCATAAATAGTAGTAATCAAACCCTAGCCGCCCATTTTTTGGTGGGCGCGCCTAGGGCGATTGCCGTGAGGGAGGGAGGGCTCTGTACTTTTCCGCTAGTTTTGTGCGGGTCCGCGCCGGTCAAGAGTAGTTGGACCGGACGGAGCCTGTCCCTCCAGAGCGTGAAAGCCTAACTCCTGAAGAACGTCCTCAAGACTATGCCTGCAAATCCCTTCAATGGATTCACTGAATACGGCGTCGGGATCGGCTTGCGCGTGCCACATTACCGGCACATTCTGGCGAAAAAGCCGGTTGTCGATTGGTTTGAGATCATTTCGGAGAACTTCATGGTCGACGGAGGCCGGCCGCTTGAAGTGCTCGACTCCATCCTTGAACAGTATCGGGTCGTCCAGCACGGGGTAGCGATCTATTTCGGCTCAGCCGAGAAGCTGAATCAAGAGCACCTCAAGCGCCTGAAGCGGCTTGTTAAACGGACGAAAACACCGTGGCTGTCCGACCACCTGTGCTGGGGGAGCGTTGATGGACGGTACACCCACGATCTATTGCCGATGCCTTACACCTTTGCGGTAGCGCGTCACACCGCGGAAAAGATCCGCGCGGCGGGTGACTATCTCGAAGTGCCCGTCTGCGTCGAAAACGTCAGCAGCTATGCGGAGTACCACGCCTCGGAAATGACCGAGTGGGAGTTCCTGAGTGAAGTGGTCGAGCTGGCCGACTGCGGCATCCTCCTGGACGTAAACAACATTTACGTCTCGTCGAAAAACCACAACTTCGACCCGTACGATTACCTAAACAATGTTCCGCATCATCGGGTCGGGCAGATCCATATCGCCGGTCATTCAAAATTCGAAAAATACCTCCTCGACACCCACGATCACCCTGTGCTCGATCCGGTCTGGCAGATGTACGGGCACGCCCTCAAGCTGGTCGGCAACAGCGCCACGCTGCTCGAATGGGATGATCGGATCCCGTCGTTTGACGAGGTTCATAATGAAGCCCTCAAAGCCAACAAATTCCGCGACCAACAGCTCGCCACGAGCGCCGCGTAAGATCGGCTCGCCGGAGGAACTGCGTGAGCTGCAGCGAGTGATGGCCAGCGCTTTGTTTCGTCCGTTGACGCCCCACTGGGGCATGCAGAAGCGCTGGATAGATGGCAGCCGGATGGACGATGTGGCGGCGGAGTTCATCAAGCCGAACGACCGCCTCAGCTCGTTTGAGCGACTGGAGATTTACAACCGCCAGTACTGGTTCCGCGTTCTCGATTGCCTTTATGATGACTACCCAGGGTTGCGCGCGATTGTCGGGGGACGGAAGTTCATGAAACTGATCACGGCGTACTTGACGCGCTACCCGTCCAATTCCTACACGTTGCGCGATCTGGGCAATCGGCTGGAACAATTTCTCCGGGAAGAACCGCACTGGACCGCGCCGCGTGGAGAACTGGCGATTGACATGGCGCGTTTCGAATGGGCACAGGTCGTCGCATTTGATGGGCCCTCCGGCCCGTCAGTTGCGCCGGATGATATTCTTGATACCTCGCCGGCAAAGTTGCGGCTCGGATTACAGCCGTATCTTTCATTGCTTGAGCTGAACTACGCGGTCGATGATTTCCTCATCGCGGTAAAGAAACGGGAGTCGGACGTATTGCGTGGCGAAGCGAGCAACGCAATGGACTCTGCACCAACTGTGAGAGCACATCGCAAACGGATACGGCCACCGAAGCGCGAGAAGGTGTACCTGGCGGTCCATCGCTATAACAATATGCTCTTCTACAAACGCCTGGATTGGGAGGCATTCGCGATCCTCACTGCGCTCAATCGTGGTGCAACGGTTCAAGACTCATGCGCCGAGGCTGTGACCGCAAGCAACAGGACAAAGATCGATTGGCCGGCGCAGATCAAAGAGTGGTTCGACAACTGGTCCGCGCTTGGCTGGTTTTGCCGGCTATCGTGAATGCTCTACGTGATATAGTCGGCCGAGCTTACGAGCTGCTCGTAACCGGCGCTAACTTTCTGCAGTCGCCGCTGCTGCTCGTGCTGCGCGTCTACTTCTTCTGGCAGCTTTTTCTTACCGGAAAAGGCAAGCTTTCCAACATCGGAAAAGTCTCCGAATTTTTCACGAGCCTTGGTATTCCGTTGCCAACGCTGAACGCATACTTTATCGGTTCGCTCGAATGTTTCGGCAGTTTGCTTCTGATCATCGGTCTCGCATCGCGACCCCTGGCGGCTTTGATTGTGATCTCGATGAGCGTTGCCTACCTCGCTGCCGATTTTGAAGCGGTATCGAACATTTTCAATGATCCGGATAAGTTTGTTAAAGGGGACCCATTTCCGTTTTTGTTCACGGCGCTGATCGTTCTCGTGTTTGGACCCGGCTTGTTCTCGATTGACGCATTACTGAAACAAATATTGCGCCGCAGGAAAGAAGCAAAATTGGGAGTGTAGTTATGCAGTTGCGCACCGTTGGTTGGCTCCTGTTGCTCTTTTTGAACGTCGCATTTGGCGAGCAGAAGCAAGACAAAATCGATTGGCAACCGTGGTCTGACTCCGTGTTCGTGCAGGCGCAGAAAGAGGGACGCTTTGTCTTACTCAATCTCGGTGCGGTCTGGTGTCACTGGTGCCATGTCATGGATGAGGTCACCTATCAGGATCCGAGGGTGATCGAGTTGATTCGCTCACATTACGTCGCTGTTTGGGTCGATGAGGATTCGCGTCCAGATCTGGCAAACCGCTATGAGGATTATGGCTGGCCGGCGACGATCGTTTTCGGTGCTGATAAGGGGGAGATCGTCAAACGCCGGGGCTACCTCCCGCCGCGCCAGATGGCATCCATACTGCAGGCCATCATCAATGACCCAACCCCAGGGCCCTCGGTCGTTCCGGAGGCGGCGTTGACACCGAGCAGTAAGGCCGCGCTCAGCGCTGCGATGCGTAACACACTGCGCGAGGTGTTGATCGATACTTACGATCACGACAATCGCGGTTGGGGCACGGTGCAGAAATGGCTCGACTGGGACATCGTCGAGTATTGCATGGCCGAGACGTTGCGGGGTGACAAAGAGTTCGAGCTCATGGCGCGTGAGACGCTCGCTGCGCAACGCAACCTCATGGATCCCGCGTGGGGGGGCGTCTACCAGTATTCGACAGACGGCGATTGGCAGCATCCTCACTTTGAGAAAATCATGCAGATGCAGGCTGAGGACCTGCGCATCTATGCTGATGCGTACGCGCTCTGGCATGACAACGCCTATCTACAGGCCGCGAACCAGATCCGCGGTTACCTGAAAAACTTCCTGACCTCCCCGGAAGGCGCGTTCTATACGAGCCAGGATGCAGATCTAGTACCTGGCGAACATGGGGGCGAGTATTTTCAACTAGACGATGCCGGGCGCAGACAGCGCGGAATACCGCGGATTGATACACATATCTACGCGCGGGAAAACGGTTGGGCTATTAACGCACTGGCGACAATTTATGCCGTCACGGGAGAACAGGGTAATCTCGATGACGCCGTCCGCGCCGCTCGATGGATCATCGCTCATCGGGGCTTGCCTGGTGGCGGTTTGCGCCACAACGAAAAGGATCCCGCGGGTTCCTATCTCGGCGACACGCTTTTCATGGGGCGCGCGTTCCTCACGCTTTATGCAGTGACCGCCGATCGCGAATGGCTTCGTCGCGCTGAACAGGCGGTAGAATTCATCTCGACGAATTTTAAAGCTGACCCTGGCTACCTCACGTCGGCAGGCGCAGCAGAGTTAAAATCGAAGCCGCAGGTGGATGAGAACGTTGGTGTCACGCGTCTCGCAAATCTGTTACACCATTATACCGGCAAAGCCGAATACACTCAGATCGCCGAGCACGCGATGCGCTTTCTCGCTGCACCAGGAGTCGCGGACCGGCGTGGGTTCCTGGTCGCTGGGGTTCTCCTAGCCGACCGCGAAATGGGGGCTGCTCCGCTGCACCTGGCGATCGTGGGCCGTAAGAGTGATCCGGCCGCTCGTGCATTATTTGCCGCCGCCCTCAGACAACCTGTGACTTACAAGCGGGTCGAGTGGTGGGACCAGCACGAGGGCGCGTTGCCAAATTCCGATGTGCAGTATCCGGAACTGGAACAGGCCGCCGCATTCCTTTGTACCGATCGCAGTTGTTCGCCGCCGATCTACTCACCGGACAAGGTGAGCAGCCTCGTGGCACGGCCTCCGGAGGGTTAACAGAAATGAGTGACCTATTGCGCTGGAGTTGGCACTTTGTTTGGCTATCCGCTGGGATCGCTTTGTTCTCTGCTGATTCTGCGCGGGCCCAGGAGCAGGACGGCAAGGTATTGGTCAGGGCCTCTCTAATCTCGGACGTCAATGCCATCCAGCCAGGTCAAAAATTCCGAATTGGAGTCCTGTATCGCATTGAGCCCGGGTGGCATATCTACTGGAAGTATCCGGGTGACGCAGGGATGCCCACGAAGATCGCGTGGCAACTACCGGAAGGATTTAAAGTTCACGATTTGCAGTGGCCGATCCCGACTCGGGAAAAGGAACCAGGCGATTTGGAAGTATTCGCCTATTCTTCGGAGGTCCTGCTGTTTACGGAGGTGGATGCCCCCCAAGCTTGCCGTTGGGCCGATCGACATTCAGGCTAAATCGGACTGGCTGGTCTGCGAGAGTTTTTGCATTCCCGGGAGCGCGCACTTCTCGCTGAAGATGAATATTGGCGTTAACGCTCCATCTCAATCAGCGCCGATTTTTGAGAAATACACTGCACAGCTACCGAAACCCTTGCCTTCGACGGTGAGGATCGGCTTCGGCCGCTTCGGGAAGAGTCTCGGGCTCACTGTCGCGTGAAACAATTTTTCGGCTTCCTACTGCTCACAACGCTGTTGTGGTTGGGGTGGATTCTCGGCCAGATGAAGGGCACCAACGCAGTGATCTCACTGGGAGCGATCCTTTTGGTCATCGCGATCTTGGCCTGGATTAAAGGCGCCTTCTGGACTCCGGTTTCTTCGCCGCGCTCCCGGATCTTGGCTGCCGCGGCGATGTTGCTCGTGATCTTCCTGGCCGCCGGTGCGTATGGATTTGTCAGCAAGCCGAGCCAGCTCGCTTGGCAGCAGTTTAGCAGAGATTCGCTAGAGAGGGCCATGGCGTCTGGTCGCCCGGTGTTCGTCGACTTCAGCGCCGACTGGTGTATCACGTGCAAAACGAATGAACGCTTTGCCATCGATACACCCCGGGTTCGACAAGAATTTTCGAAGCGGAGCGTGATCCTGTTGAAGGCTGATTGGACGAACGGGGATGCCGAGATTACGCAAATGCTGAAGCAATACGGGCGGGCCGGGGTACCGATGTATCTCGTTTATCCCGCTGGTGACAAGGGCCAGCAACCGGTGGTGTTGCCTTCGTTTATCACTCCTCAAACGGTCTTGAAAGCGTTGGCCACAACCTGATTCGCCAAACGATGCGTCTTGCAAATTTCTCTAATTCGATAGTAAACACGTTCTAAGTCAAATCCCTATGAAAAGCTATTGCCTGCGGGTCGGCTTGGTCGGCACCTCGATCGGTTTCGCTCTATTGACCGGATGCAGCACCACTTCGCTGCAGACATCATCCACCTTTCCCGGGCCGTACCCGGTCGTTGCCTACAAACCGAACGATCCAACCAAGGTCCGAGTGAAGGTGTCGCTACAGGATAGAATGGTTTATGTGATGGAGGGAAGCCGGCCGTTGCTTGTGACTCCGGGTACGATCGGCATCCCGGGCAAGGCGACCCCAACAGGAAACTTCCATGTTTCTGACAAGATCCGCGATAAGCGATCCAACTCCTACGGTTTCTGGGTGAATGGGAGCAGCGTCGTCGCCGGCACGAGCGATAAGAGACCTGGCCCGGGCTATCATTACGTAGGGTGTCCGATGGCGTATTGGGTCCAGTTTAAGCCGGAATACGGTTTCCATGCCGGCCCGGTTTGGCCGGTTCCGCACTCACACGGGTGCATACGTCTGCACCCAAATGCCGCACCGAGGTTTTTCGCGCTCGTCCATCAGGGTACACCGGTAGACATCGCCCAGTCTCAACCCGAAGATCAGACCATTGGAAAAAACGTCTCCCGGCCGGCCGATTACAAATATCCAGATCCTCCCGGAAGCTACATGGTGTCGAGTGCTGTCTTTACCCAGCTACAAGGGCCACTGCTGCAGAATCAGTAGCTCCGGGTGAAGTGCCCTATGACGTGGACCATATAACCTCGACTCCGGCACCGTCGGGCTGCTCGCATGGTCACCTGCTCCACAATCCCTCCAGGGGTCAGTTAGATCTTCCCGCCGCCGATGATCGAGGCTAAGGCGACATCGATAACGCGAATTTGATACTTTTATCCACGAGCTTCTTAAATCGGCTGTGATCGTCGATGATCCGTTTGGGAATAACGGCGTACTCTTTTTTGGCATGGCCCTTTTTGAAATATTTCACAGGCGACACGTCTGCTTCGGCAAAGAGTTCGGTAAGGGTTTGGGGCGGGAGTCTAAGCGCGAGCCCAAACTTCCCACGTGAAACAAATATGTTTCCGTTTACATAATCCGCAACGGCCCCGAAACAGTTTTTGAATTCCAACCGATGACTGGCCGCGAGCCTCGGGCGGACTCGTTTTAGAAGATCTTCTAGCGTATCCAAGTAGGACGGTCTCAAAAATAATTCCTGCAAAACTAATCAAGATCGGGAGAAAGCACTCTAGGATAGTTATACATAAACCCTTGTGTGGCTATGACCGTTTCGAGTCATGAGTTGCGAAGAAGTTACTACATGGCGAATGCAGGGGACGGACGCTTGCGAGGTGAACTGGCCGTCCTCTGCGCTAGGCAATAAAACAGGCATTCAAAACCTCTCACAAGCGACATGCCACGATGACAACACTATTCCGCAGACTCGACAGTGCCGGCTGGAATCGCGTTCACACCGCCATTACCCTCGCTCTTGGCGTTGGTTGGTTGTTGGATGCCTTTGAGGTAACGATCGTCAACAACGTGATCAGTGCATTGCGCGACCTGTGGCACCTGACGAACGTGCAAGCGTCGTGGATTCTGAGTATCTGGTTCGTGGGCATCATGGTCGGAGCCTACGTGTTCGGTTATCTCGCTGACCGCTTTGGACGCAATCGCCTGTTTCTGCTCACATTGTTGCTATATGGCATCTTTACATTCTTGACCGCGTTCGCTTGGGATTATGGGTCGTTCATGGTGCTGCGCGTGCTGACGGCAGTGGGGGTCGGGGCAGAGTACGCCGCTATCAACGCGGCGATTAGCGAGTTCATTCCTGCCCGTCATCGAGGCAAGACCAACGCAACCGTCATGAATTTCTGGTCGCTGGGCGCCATTCTGGCAGCGTTGGTGACCCTATACTTGATCAATAGGTTGCCGCCCGACATGGGCTGGCGCGCAGCCTTCGGTTTTGGCGCGCTAATCGCGCTGTGTGCAGGATTGGTTCGCCGTTACATCCCCGAATCGCCCCGTTGGCTGCTGGCACGGGGCAACCTAAAGGCCGCCGAAGCTGTGGTTGAGAACGTGCAGAGGGGATGCTTTGCGGGTTCTACTGACCGTGCCGCTGTATTTCTCAAGAACACGACAATGTCCCCAACACACAGCGGCTTCTGGCAACAGAGCCGCGAACTGATCGTGTGCTACCCTGGGCGCGTAGTGCTGGGTTGTCTTCTGGATTTCTCGGAGGCGGCCGGCTATTACGGCTTGTTTGCGTTTTTGGCGCTCTTTATCCTCCCAGCGGTTGAGGTGGCGCCGCGGTTCGTCCCCTGGTTCTATTTAATCGGAAATGTCGGTGCCCTCATTGGCGGCATCGTGGCGGCCATCTTGCTCGATAAGATCGGCCGCAAGATTACTGTCCCTACGTTTTATACCTTGGCTGCGATAGGCGTCGTATTGCTGGCAGGCGCAACGCGCACGGCTGACTGGCGCTGGGTACTGGTGGCATTCACGCTGGCTAACCTATTTGCGACTGGCAGTTGGATTTCGGCTTACCCGACATTTTCGGAAATATTTCCGACCCATTTGCGCTCGACAGGCATTGGTTTGTCGGTTGCAGTGGGACGCATAGGGGCTTTCATATCCCCGCTTGCCTTAGCCGTAGTGGCAAACGCAGCAGGTATGTTGCCGGCACTGGCGCTCCTAGCGGGTTTCTGGCTGATCGGTGTGATTGCAATGGTGCCCTGGTATTTCCGCGGCGTGGAGGGGCGAGGCATGCCGCTTGAGGCGATGGTGGACTAGCCATCGATACAGTTCCGTTTCTAAGCGCCAATGCTTGGGATTAAGATTTGAGCGCCAACTGCGGAACCACCAGTCGATGACGCTTCTTGGCCAAGAAGATGCGATCGAGCGACAAGCAGCGCACGCGTACCCCCAGGCGACCGTCTGAGAAGAGATACACGGCTGCGAGGAAAAATTCACTGCCAACCTTGAACAGAAAAAATGTGCCGTTACCGCCTTTTTTGAGTCAGTCGGGATAGCGCTTCACGAATTGTTTGATCTGGGCCTGTGTAAGAGACGGACGGTCGGCTTCCACTTCGAAACCACTGAACATTTTGTGCAACGTAATGTTTTCCACCATTTCGTAAACCTGCACAGGGGTTTCTTCGGTCGCTGGCCCTCTACGTCACAAGCCCAATTCTTGAAATTGGAATCAATGTAGCTGAAGACGTCCGTCGCCCTGGCAAGAGTATCGTTGCCATCGGTTGGCCTGAGGATCAGTTGTTCTCTTCCCGAAATGAGTCTGAGACGTTTATTCATGGCGTTCTTCGCTTCGTTCTCACAGCCAAGAATGCCGTCTCGAATCCGGCCGGAGCCCCCAATAGAATTCTCCTGCAAGCGCGTTATTTTAATCCGCATCTCGATCAAAATTGAGGAAAACGTTTTATGCGCCATTGGCAATGTGTTCGCCTTGCCCGAGCACTTGCAAGCGTGGCCATTGAGCGTGCCTCGTAGAAGCGAATTGCGGAGGGTCGAAGTCCGATCCCTCCGTACGAGCTGACCGATGGTCAGCAGCGTCATTCTCACACCCAATGCATCCCGCTTGGCGCTGCATTTATCGCTGATCGACCGCTGGAAGCTTACCACTTCGGACCAACTCTATGAGATGGTTCCACTCGGCATGGCTCAGCCGGATACCATGTTGTCCGCCTCGCCAATTCTGACGCCTTCCCGCGATATCACCACTTCCGGGCATGCGTTGCACGCTGGACATAGGGTCATTGTGATTGTTTCCATGACATTCACCTCCTTTCATTCGCTAGAAATTGCCTTGATAATTGGACAACGATCCGAAGGTCCGCGGCCCGGACATTGTTTTGCCAGGTCACGCAGAGCTCGTTTGATCGCTTCAAGCCGCTCGATCTCCGCGACGGCATACGTCAGCGCATTCTTTTTCTGAGTGCGACTGGATTGAAAGGAGCTCGCGGATGTCCGCCAGAGAAAAGCCTGATTTTGGGCATGCTTGATGAACTGAATTTGCCAGACCGTCTCGGGAGCAAGTATGCGGTATCCGGAAGCGAGTCGTTGTGGCTTTGGCAGGAGACCTTCTCGTTCATAGTATCGGACAGCTTGCAAACTCCCCCCGGTCCGTTTTGCGAGCTCACCAATCCTCAGATTATTTGAGGTCTCTGTCTCAGCGTCTGGACGCAATCTAAACCCTGTATCTAAGTATAGGGTCAATAGGTTTTCAGCCCGAGATTAGCCTCAAGCGCTACCGTTAATTGATTCTGCTTCACGCAGAATCTTGCAAACTCGATCGGCCAATGGACCAAATGCACCGAGATCTCCAAGACAGTAGAGGCGTTGGACGCCCCGTGCTCTCGCATCTTCTAGTAGAGCTTCGAGAGCGAGATAATTGCTGTAGACACCGCCGAACAAGGCGATGCGTTGCGAGGAGTCTTGAGTCTCAGGTTTTGTGTTTCTGGTGGCATGCGCGTCGATGCATCATCTCGGTCTGGAGCGGGATATTGTCGTTCTTTCGAAGTTCACTGCGGTTGAGGACGCATTCGAGCATAGAGCTCCGTATCGGTAACAGGTCATGCACGCCTGGTACCTGAGCTCAAACGCCTGTTTTGCACTGGAAAGTCGTTTACCGAGAAGTGAATCGGGTTGATCGACCAGAATCGGGCAAACGTGAACGCCCCGAGTGCTCACGATCCGGCTGTTCGAACAAATCAGCTGGCTGCTATCATACCCGACCATCATCGATTTCGTGATGTAATCGCGCTCCGAATATCCGTGGTCGCGTCTGGCTTCCTGACCAATTTTCAACGACGGTAGAAGCTTAATCTTAATCCGCGGATACCTGTATCCTATTTCGGCGAGGGAAGTCTTGAACCCTGCGAGCTGGGCTTCATCCTGTTCGATTGGCCAACTGCGCATTGCCGTTATGATAGGCAAAAACCCGCCATCGAGTAGAAGTTTAATCCCGCGCATGATGCGTTTAAACGTGCCGGGTCCGCGGATCGGATCGTTTGTCTCGGGTGAAAATCCATCCATGCTGACGCGCAACTCAAGCGAGTAGATCGAGGCGTCTCGCATGGAAGCCAGTTCTTTGACCACTTGCTGAGCCAAAGAGAGTAGCGTTCGTTAAAGCCGTGGCTGGGCCAACCTGTAATGTCGCTGCAAGAATTTTAAGGAGATCTGGATTAGCGAACGGTTCGCCTCCGGTAAAATAGAACTCTTTCACGCCAAGTTGAACAGCTTCCTGGAGATAAGGGAGAAACTGATCGAAGGTCATCATGCCGAGCGCGTGATTATCCGGCGAGCAAGAGATGAAGCAATGATTGCACCGGAGGTTGCAGAGGGTGCCTGGGATCTGGAACCAGAGAGCATCCAGATGATCAAGCTCCAGTGTTGGGTGATCCAAGGTTATGGGCTGAGCACGCAAACGGACGCTAATAGTGGCCAGAGGCTAACCTGAGGGCGAAGATGGCCGGCCATTCAATCCAACTAAGTTAAAGCCGAATCTTCCGCCACTAGCACGAGCTCCTGACGTTCATCTCAAGTTTTCCATCATTGCCTTATCCGTTACTTGCCACGAAAATCGAAAAGTGAACGGAGGGACGCTATGCACGGGAGACGCCCATCGGTCTATTAGCAGGGTTAAGCAGCGACCACAATCCGAGCGGCCGCAGTTCCTTAAGAGGGATAGTATCCCTCACGTAGGTCGACCGTGACAATCCACTCGGCGTCATAAAAGGGGACGGATCTCTGCCTCGAAAGTCGCATTATCGGTAAAGCCTTGGTGGACGCTTACCACCTTGCCTTGCCGGTCGATAATAAACGTCGTCGGGATGGCTTCAATACCACCATAGTCAGAGATTATTTTCTCGTCGCCCATAACGACTGGGTAGTTCATCCCAAATTCGCGCATGAATGGCTTGACCGCACTGGGTCCTTGCTGGTCAAGCGAGACCCCAATGATGACCAAACCTTTGTCTTGGTATTTTCTTTGCAATGTGACAAAGCCAGGGATTTCCTGGCGGCATGGCGGGCACCAGGTGGCCCAGAAATCCAAGATCACTAATTTCCCTTTGAAATCCGCAAGGCTAAGCGGTTTGCCGTTGATATCGCGGAGTTGCCAGTTAGGTGCCACGGGTTTCGGTTCAGCTGCGGGAGAGGTATTGGCAGCGAGTAAAACAGCAATCGAGAGGACTGCTAAAATAGGCAGTTTGACGTGGTTCCTAAACTGTTCTTGGTAGAACTAGCCGTAAGAGCAGTTGGAAAACGGTTTTATTCCAGAGTACGAGATGCGACGATCCTCCCCTTCAATTCGATTCGCATGCGGCTGGCTTCTGGCGCATTTGACAAACTTTCGATCATTTGGCGATCCTGGCGCGCACTGCTCTGCAGATCATTTCC
>Ga0070699_100003302_pt1 | contig 14265 bp, 11 predicted proteins | sample KBSK1503metaG_FD_65473 | JGI IMG/M metagenome (GOLD analysis project Ga0070699, IMG submission 65473) | Corn, switchgrass and miscanthus rhizosphere microbial communities from Kellogg Biological Station, Michigan, USA - KBS K1-50-3 metaG | ecosystem: Host-associated > Plants > Roots >...
CGTGGTCTTGCCGGAGCCGGAGGGGCCGAGGAACACGAGGAACTCGCCCTCGCGAGTCTGCAGGTTCACATTGTTCACGGCCCCGGCTTGGCCTTGCTTGAAGATCTTCGTGAGATTTCTGGTTTCGACGATTGCCATTCTCGTCCTGGTTAGGCATTTTTCCACTTGTCGAAGATGCGCTTCACTTCCTTTTCCGCCGCCGATGCAGCGTCTTCCGGCGACATTTCATCGCGCGCCACCTTTGCAAACATGGTGGGGATGACAAAGGTGTTGAAGACCTCGTCAATAGCGGCTGTGGCGTAACCCGGGTGGCCCACGTTGGTGGCCCAATCGAGAACATCGGCCAGGACTTTGTACTTGTCCGGGGGATCGGCCTTCGGATCGTTGGAAATCTCCTGCTTCAGGTTCGGGACGGTGCTTGGGAAGCATGGGAAATTGTAAAAAGAGCTGGCCGCGAAGGCATCGTGGAAGTGGTCAACGAAGTCCACCAGGAACTGCTTCGCCCCCTCCTTGTTCTCGGCGAAATTCCAGATCACGTAACAGGACATGACGTGCTCGGAAGCCAGCCGTGCCACCGGGCCCTTCAGCGCGCGCGAAATCATAATCTGCTTTCCGATGTCCATTTTCTTGACTTCTGCCTCGCGCGTAATCGAGATCGCGTTGTCCACAAACGAGACCTTCCCGGCGAGCATGGCGCGGTTGTTGGAGGACGGATCCCAGGTGAAGACCTCGGGCGTTTCGGCGTCTTTGAAGAGGGACCGCATGTATTTCAGCGCTTCGATCGTGCCTTTCGAATTAATCGTGACATTTCCATGCTCGTCCTGCTCCGAGGCGCCAAACGACCACATGATCGCGCGCATGGCCATGTTCGTGTCCAGTTCCTGCGAGAGGCCCAGGCCGCAGGGATTGCCGGACTTCTTGCGGATCTTCCGCGCGCCATCCAGCAGGTCGTCATAAGTGTCGGGTCCGTTGGGATAGCCGACGTCGGACCACAAGTCCTTGCGCCAGTTGCCCGGGTCGGGTACATAGGAGTCCGAGAAGGCGAAATACTTCTTCGTCTTCGGGTTGAGGGTGGACTTTACCGCCAACTGGATGGGCTTGCCGTGCTTGCGCTCAACTTCCTGATAGATCTCGCTGTGGTCGATCACCTGCTTTTCATAGGCCGCGGGCGGCGAAAGGAACATGCTGAGATCGTGGCCCTTCTGCGCGGAGACCTCGGCCGCAGCGCGCGCATTGATCTCGCCGATCGAAATGTGGTCCACGATGACGTTGGTGTTGTGCTTTTGTCCCCATTCCTTGGTAAACACCGTGTCAAACCACTCCTTGTCATAGGCGGGGACGAAGTGGCTCCATTGAACGATTTTCAGGGTTTTTTGCTGAGCCTGAGCTCTTTCCGGAAAGAGAAAGGCTGGGCCCAGACCTGCGGCCAGTGTGCCTGCACTCGCGATCTGGACGAATTCTCTACGAGAGACTCCCTGACCCTTTTTTCTCGACATGGTGGCATTCCTCCTTCGAATCAGCGTTGAATTGTACGATGACAGATCGGACGCGCTGAGAACCCTGCGCAGCCGGCTCAAGATGGGCGATCATGTGCCAGTCGCGCAGAAATCCGGCAGCAGTGAGCCAACGGGCGGTATTCTATGCCTCTCTCCTGCGGTCCGCAATTCCACTCCCATGCAGACGCACCCAGTTGACAGACTCAGACGATTGGTAGAGCATTCCGAGACCGCCGAGCACGGTAGATCCGACGGGCCTGATGCAACGCAGAGTGTCACTTTTTGTCCCCTGTTTTATAGACCAACTGCTGCCTGAAGTGGCAGTCGACACTGTAAAAGTGCTGCGACGAGTGGGCTGCGAGGTCGAGTTTCCGGAAGATCAAACCTGCTGCGGTCAGCCCGCCTTCAATACAGGATACTGGAATGATGCCCGCCCCTGCGCGGAGAAATTTCTCCGCGTTTTCAAGGACGCTGGCGTCGTGGTTTGTCCCTCCGGCTCCTGCACCGCGATGGTTCGCACGTTCTACCCAGAACTGCTGTCTTCCAGCCCATTGCGTTCAGAGGCAATTGCGCTGGGGCTTCGCACGTTTGAACTCTCTGAGTTTCTGGTCAAGGTGGCCGACGTGACGGATGTCGGGGCCACCTTCCCTCACACGGTGACCTACCACGCATCCTGCCATGGGTTGCGCGAGCTCCGGTTGCGCGACGAGCCTCTGCAACTTCTGCGTAACGTAAAGGGTCTCAAGCTGATGGAGATGGCCCGCTTCGATGAATGTTGCGGATTCGGGGGAACTTTCGCCACCAAGTTCGAAAGCATCTCAATTGCGATGGGAACTTCCAAGACGGAGAACGTTGCCGCGACTGGCGCCGAATTCGTGACCGCGATCGATTCCAGTTGCCTGCTGCATCTTCAGGGAATCCTGGGCAAGCGCAGCGCGCCGGCGCGAACCATCCATCTGGCGAGCATTTTGGCGCAGGAGAGGCCATGAGCGCGACGGCGGCACAACGTTTCCTGCAGGACGCCGCGGTCAAGTCAGCCGACCTGGTCCACCGCCAGATTATTCTTCATGGTCTGGAAAGCTACGATGCAGCACATCTGCGTGGCCGCGCGCGTTTCCAGGATTGGGAGGCGGCCCGCCAAAAATGCCAGGAGATCAAGCGGGAGGCCATCAATCACCTCGATCGCTACCTGCTCCAGTTCGAAGAAAAAGTCATTTCTCGGGGGGGGCATGTTTTCTGGGCGGCCAACGCGGAAGAGGCGCGTAATTATGTCGTGGACATCGCATCCCGCTGTGGTGTGCGTACCGTGGTGAAATCCAAATCCATGGTGACAGAGGAAATTCACCTGGCTCCGGCGCTGGAAAAGGCCGGCATCACGGTCTGGGAAACTGATCTGGGCGAGTTCATTGTCCAATTGAGGAACGAGCCGCCTTACCACATCGTCACACCTGCCATGCATCTCAACCGCGGCCAGATCGCAGATCTGTTCCGAGAAAAAATCGGGGCGGAGATCGACGGCGACGACCCATCAAAGCTGGTTACGGCGGCCCGCCTCTGGCTGCGCAGGGCTTTTTTTGCGGCCGAGATGGGCATCTCGGGCGCCAACTTTCTGGTGGCGGACAGTGGGGTGATCGCCATCTCCACCAACGAAGGAAACGGTCGCCTGTGTACAAGTGTTCCGCGCATTCACGTGGTGGTCACGGGCATCGAGAAGGTGATTCCGCGCCTCGAAGACCTCGCCGTCTTGTGGCCGGTGCTGGCTACGTCCGGCACAGGGCAGCCAATCACCACCTACAGTACGCTCATCGGCGGTCCACGCCGCCCGGGCGAGCCGGACGGACCCGAAGAATTCCATGTGGTTCTGGTTGACAATGGACGCAGCCAACTGCTGGCCGACGCGGAGCAGCGCGAAGTTCTCCACTGCATTCGCTGTGGCGCCTGCCTGAATATCTGTCCGGTTTATCGGCATATCGGCGGCCATACTTATGGCACCACCTATCAGGGACCGATTGGCAGCGTGCTTACACCTCACCTGAGCGGCATCAGGGAATTTCAGCACTTGTCCTACGCATCGTCACTCTGTGGCGCCTGCACCAGTGTTTGCCCGGTAAAGATCAATCTTCACCATCACCTCCTGCACAACCGCCGGAATGCGACCACGGAAGGTGGGACAAAGTTCACCGAGCGGATCGGGTTTCGGGTATGGCGCTACGCCATGCTCCATCCGCGAATTTATGCTCTGGCCGGCTGGTTGGCGCGCCGGGGTCTTGGTGCGGTCTATGGCGTGGGACTTGCCGGCTCGATCCTTGACCCGATGCGTGTGTGGAACCGTCGCCGGTCGCCCCTGCCCCTGCCGTCGGAGTCATTTCGCGCTCGTTGGAGGAAAGGTCTTGCGGCAAACTGAGAATCCAAGTCGCGACCGGATTCTGGCACGGATTCGCGCCGGCTTGCACACCCCTCCGTCGGAGTCCGCCGGAACAAGTTCTGGCCGCGTGATCTTCGAGCCCATCAAGAATCCTCTGCAACGATTCCAGCAGGAGTGCGCTGCGAATCTTACCGAGTGCGTCTTGACCACTGATACGACGGCAAGCGCACTGCAGCTCGCGAAGATTCTCGAGTCAATTCCGGAGGGAGAGGTCTTCGTTCAGGACGATCCGTCGCTGCGCTGGCTGTTCGACGTGGTTCCGTCAAGCAGGGCGATCCGCTGGTCTAGTCAGGGCGCCCCCAGCGAAGCTTCGCCAGCTACGGTCACGCTCGCGGAAGCCCTGATTGCACAAACTGGCTCGGTTTTCGTTACGGCATCGTGTGGCGGACGTGGCGCCTCGGTAGTAGCTCCCTGCCACATCGTGTTTGCCACCATTGCTCAGCTCGTGCCGGATCTGCAAACCGCGCTGAGCAGTGCTTTCAAAGAAGAGAAGCTTGCCCATAACTCATTCGCGTGCGTCATCAGCGGTTCCAGCCGTACCGCCGACATCGAGAAGATTCTGGTGCAGGGTGCGCATGGACCGAGACGCCTGGTGGTCATCCTGCAAACTGGAACGTAGGGAACTCAAAGCTCTGGTCGAGAGCCGGGAGCGTTGACAGATTTGGGCGATTGGTAGAGCATTCCCACGCGGTCGCGTACCGACAACTCCGCGCCCTGATGCGAGTACGCTCGGACGCAACGAATTCCTAGGAGGCCTGACCGTGGCAAACTGCCTTCAAGGCAATCTGAGGAAGTGGTATTCCGGTTCTGTTGGTCTGTTTCTTTTCGCTGCCCTGGCTCTTGTGTTGCCAGGAAGCGCGAAAGCACAAAAGGCCGGCGCCGACGAAATCGCCATCGGCGTCGTGTTGCCGATCTCCGGCCGGGAAGCAAAACCAGGCCAGTATCAGCGAGAAGGCATTGAGCTGGCCATCCGCCAGATCAATCAGGGTGGTGGCATCTTGGTAAAGGAGCGCGGGAAAAAGCTCCCGGTGAAAGAAATTTTCTACGACGATGGCTCGGATCAGGCGAAGTCCGCCGGACTGGTAGAGCGCGCCATCACCTCCGATAACGTCGTTGCCGTGCTCGGTGGCTACTCCACCGCTCTCGGCGAGGCCGAGTCGGTCATGCCGGACCGCTACCAGACTCCCTGGATTACAACCGGTGCGGCTGCGACCAGCATCTTCAGCCGTGGCTATGAATATATTTTCGGAGCTCTCAGCTCGGTCGATCTCTTGGGTTACACGACGGCGCAGTTTCTCGGCGGTCTCGTGGACCATGGAAAACTCAAGAAGGGCCTGAAGCTGGCTCTCGCACTGGAGAACACGGACCACGGCGTCGATTACGGCAAGGGTATTGGCAAGTGGATTCAGGAGCACCCCGGCTACTTCAGCGTTGTCTTCAGCGAAAATTTTGAGTTGGGTTCGACCGACTTTTCCGGTCTTCTCCAAAAAGTGAAGAACGCTAGGGCAGACATCTTTCTCGCCGACGCGCACCTCCAGGACTACATCACCATGCACCGGCAATATATACAGACCGGCACGTACCATCAAATGATCAGCTATGGTGCGCGCGGGCCGGAAGCCGACGCTCGCAAGGCTCTGGGAGAGGCCACCAACTACATCTTTGCCGGAATCTGGTGGTCCGCCAAACTTCCCTATCCCCAGGTCAAGAAATTTGTGGCGGACTATCAGGGGTTCACCGGCCATCCGCCGGATTCCTGGTATCCTGCCACCGCTTACGATGCCATGCGGGCCCTGGCAACCGCGATCGAGAGAGCGGGCAGCCTGAAAAGGACCGCGATTCGCGATCAGCTACGGACGGTAGAGTTGAAAGATTCACTGCTGCCTGGCCAGGTCTTCCGATTCGGAAAAAATGGCCAGATCAACACGCCGTTCGTGGTCGTCCAGAACAAGCCCGGCGATAAAGTGGACATCGTTTATCCGCCAGACGCAGCCACCGGAGAGGCGATTGCGCCGAAGCCTCATTGAGCGAGGCCACCGAAGTGAGCATCCGTGATTTGAACACTCCATAAGCGGAGCGCCTCTGACTTGAGCAAAGCATGATTCGAGCAAAGCATGCCCGGACAAAGCGTGACTTGAGCCAAGAACGATGAGCGCCGTCGATCTCCTGAATTTGCTGATCGCTGCGCTGTTGTTGGCCGGCGTCTACGCCGCGATGTCCGTAGGGATGACGATCATCTATGGCGTTATGAAGATCGTGAATCTGGCTCACGCTGGATTCCTCATGCTCGGAGCCTATTTTGTTTACGAGCTGCATGCCGCGTTCGGCATCGATCCGCTGTGGGGCGTGCTGCTCGCCTTTCCAGCATTTTTCTTTCTGGGGATGGCCGTGCATTGGCTCCTGATCCGGCGGATCCCCACCTCCGACCAGCCAACGCTGACCTCCCTCCTGCTGCTTTTTGGGCTGTGGTTGGTGCTGCAGAACCTGGGATATTTGATCTGGGGCAACGCCGATCGGGCGATCCTCACGCCCAGAACCCTTTCAGTGCTCCAAATCGGACCGATTAGTTTTCCGACGGTCCGGTTGGTGGTTTTCGCAGCGGCCCTCACTTCGCTGGGAGGCTTGGAGTTTGTCCTGCACAAGACTTGGTTCGGCAGAGGGGTTCGCGCCCTCATGCAGAACAGCGATGCGGGACGAATCGTCGGGGTCAACGTGGAAACAACGGTCCGGGTCGCTTTCGGCGTGGGAATCGCTTTCGCCGGGGCTGCCGGAGGTTTGCTGGCGATGCTCTACTCCTTCAGCCCGGACTTTGGAGGACCATTTTTGCTGCGCGCGTTCGTCATTATTGTGCTTGGCGGCCTGGAGTCATTCGCCGGCGTGGCGGTGGGCGCGCTGATCCTGGCAGTGGTGGAAACTTTCAGCATTTTGTTTCTCCCGGCAAGCTACCAGCCTGCGATTGCCTTTTCCCTGCTGGTGGTCGCTTTGATAGTGCTTCCGGAAGGAGTCGCCGGACTCTGGAACAAAAGGCGCCGCTGGGCATGAGCGGAGCCTGGAACAACGCTGCATCTCCTCGCCGCAGATTCGCTCGCACCGTAGTTCCATTCCTGCTGCTCACAATTCTGGCTGTGCTTCCCTTGTTCGGTCCGGGTCCTAACACCGTCCGGCTTCTCTTTGTCACACTAGTCTGGGTGACGGTCAGCGTCGCCTGGAACATCTTGGGCGGCTTTGGCGGACAGGTCTCCTTCGGGTTCGCCGTTTTCTATGGGCTCGGCGGTTACACGGCGGCGCTCGCGCTCAATGCGGGCGCCAACCCAGTTTTATCGTTTCTGCTGGCTGGGATTGTGGCTCTGTTGGCTTCCCTGCTGGTGGGTCTGCCGACCTTCCGTCTGAAAGGCCCCTATTTCGCGATCGCGACCATCGGCGTGAGTGAGGCGGTCCGCGTGGTCATGAATAATCTCTCAGTGACCGGCGGGGCCAGCGGTTACAGAATTATCGAAAGAGGAGCCTTTCACCAGCTACACCATTTTTATACCGCGTTGGCTTTGGCTGTGGTGGCCGTGGCTGTTTCCATGCTCGTTTGGCGCTCAAAGTTGGGGCTGGCGCTCGTCGCAATACGCGAGGACGAAGAAGCCGCGTCCGACCTGGGAGTAAACCCGTTTCGCGCCAAGCTGCTGGCCCATGCCATAGCCGCCACCCTCACGGGAGCCGCTGGAGGCGTTTACGCTCGCTATGCGGCGTTCATCCATCCCCAGGGCGTTTTTGCGTTTGACATCGGCGTCGCTATTCTTCTCATGCCGATCATCGGAGGGGTTGGAACGATCTGGGGACCCGTAATTGGCGCTGGTGTTTACGGACTGGTTCACGAGGAGTTAATCGCGTCTTTCCCGCAGTTACACCTTCTCCTCTATGGATCTCTGTTGATCCTGATTATTCTATTTGAACCCGGGGGAGTGGTCGGATTGTTCGAGAAATCGCTGCGAATGTTTTCGGGCACAAGGAGGGCGAGTGGCTCCCATCCTTAGTCTTGACCACCTGACCAAGTACTTCGCCGGGCTCGCCGCCTTGAAAGAAGTGAGTTTCGAGTTGCAGCAGGGCGGAATTTACGGGTTGATTGGCCCGAATGGGGCAGGCAAAACGACGCTTCTGAGCATCGTTGCCGGCTCCTTCCGGCCCACTTCGGGGGAGATGCTCTTTCAGGGCCGTAGCTTGACCGGGGCGAAATCCTTCGCAGCGGCGCAGGCCGGAATTGTCCGAACTCATCAGATTCCCAAGCCCTTTCGAGCCCTGTCCGTAGTAGCCAACGTGGAAGTGGGAATCCGTTTCGGCCGCGGCCAACGATCGGCACGCGCTCCGAACGAAGCACAACGAATCCTCGAGTGGGTTGGACTCGGCCACCTGACTTGCGCACCCGCGGTTACGCTCTCGGTCGGCGACCAGAAACGTCTGGAGTTGGCCCGTGCCCTCGCCGCTGGCCCAAGCCTGCTGCTTTGCGACGAGGTTTGCAGCGGGCTCACCGAGAGTGAGACCACGTCCGTGCTTTGGCTGCTGCGCGAAATCCAGAAAGCCGGCACCACGATCCTTTATGTGGAGCACAATCTGAAAGCGATTATGTCGGTCTGCGATCACGTCATCGTGATGAACTACGGGCAAAAGCTCGCTGAAGGGTCACCCGAAGCCATGCAAAATGATCCCTCGGTGATCGAGGCCTACATCGGCAGAACGGCGGGCACCTAGATGGCGGAGAACCCCGACACGAAACGATTACTTGAGGTGGAGAATCTCGAGCTGGCCTATGGGGCGGTCCAAGTGGTTTGGGACCTCAGCCTGAAGGTGAGTCGCGGCCGGATCGTCAGCATCATCGGACCGAATGGCGCCGGCAAGACGACTACCCTCAGGGCATTGGCAGGTCTCGTTCCTGTCCGAAAAGGGAAAATTGTTTTTGATGGGAAGAATGTGACTTCTGAGCCGGCGCACGAGCGCGTGCGCCACCATCTCTGCCTGATCCCCGAGGGACGCCAGTTGTGGCCCCGGATGACCGTCGAGGAAAACCTTCTGATGGGGGCGTTCTCCCCGCCGCTCAGGGCAAAGGCTGATCAAAACCTCGCCCGGATCTATGAGCTGTTTCCGCGGCTCAAGGAACGAAGCAAGCAGGCGTGCGGAACTTTGTCCGGGGGGGAGCAGCAGATGTGCGCCATCGGACGCGGTCTCATGGCCGAGCCGCTGCTGCTCCTGCTGGATGAACCCTCTCTTGGTTTGGCCCCCATCCTGGTGGAACAGGTCTTCCAGATGATTCGCCGGATTGCCGCGGAAGGCGTGACTATTTTACTGGCCGCTCAAAACGCCAACCAAGCGTTGCAGGTCGCTCACTACGCGTACGTCATGGAAACAGGGCGCGTCGCCCTCGAAGGGCAGAGCGAAGAATTACGAGCCAGCGACCACGTCCGCCGGGCCTACCTCGGAGTCTCCGGTTGACATCGGAGCGGCTCCTTGGCTCCCCCGGCAGACTCTCACTTCACGAACGTCAGTCCGTGCGGCACGGCGTGCGGAAAAACGTAGGCGTACAGCATGACGATGATCCCCACGACTGCGCCAAGAGCAATGGAATGCCACACCACGAAGCGGAAAATAATGCCTTCGTTGCCCACTTGCTCGGTCGCCGCGGTGGCAATGGTGATGGATTGTGCGTCCACCATTTTCCCCATCACGCCTCCGGCGCTGTTGGCGGCGACCATGAGAATCGGATCAATACCGAGCTGCTGCGACGTGATTTTCTGCAAACTGCCGAAAAGGGCATTCGACGAGGTGTCGCTGCCCGTGAGCGCCACCCCGAGCCAGCCGAGGAAAGTTCCGAAGAAAGGATAAAACCAGCCAGTTCGGGTGAAAGCGAGCCCCAGCACGGCGTCAAGTCCCGAATACCTCGTCACAAAACCGAGCCCCAACATAAACGAGATGGCGATCATCGCCAGCCGCATACGAACCAGCGTGTGCCAGAAAATTTTCATCAGTCGAGCCGGGCTCACACCGAGCAGCAGCCCCGACACGATGGCCGCCAAGAAGCAGCCGCTTCCAGTCGCCGAAAGCCAGTTGAAGTCGTACCTCGCCGCTTCGGGAGTCGGTTTGAGCACGACCGGGGCAGCCCGATATACCGCGTTGTGCAGATAGGGAACGTTCCAGCCCGGCGGGCCAGGCCGAACCTTGCCGTCGGGAAGCACGACCTTAAACGCCGGAGTCGTGGCCTGGTTGATAGCCAGCTTGATCTTTGGAAGGCCCCACAGCAGCACAAAAAGCGACAGGATCGCGAAAGGCATCCAGGCTTTCAAAACCTGCGCGGCAGGATAAGATCGCACTTTCACCAAGCCATCGAATTCTTCCGGGGTCCACTTGCCGCCAAACTGGTCCGTGACCTCTGCAGTGGGCGGCGGAAGGGGCCTTGCGTTTTTCTCATAGTCAAACCGGAAAATTTTCTTGGGTTTCCAGAAACGAAGGAAAGCTACCGTCGCGACCATCGAGACCACACCGCCCGCGATGTCCACCAGATTGCTGTCCACGTGGTTCGACCAGAAAAACTGCGTCAGGCCGAAGGAGACGCCGACGACCAGGATGGCGGGGAGCACCTCAAAAGTTTCCTGCCAATTCACCATGGTTCGCACCAGCCAAAAGGGGACAATTATCGCCGTGAACGGCAGAATGCGGCCGATCATGGCATTGAGGTCTGATTCCGGCAACGCCGAGACGGCTGCGAGCGTGTGGACGGGCGTGCCGATGGCGCCCCAGGCTACCGGAGCCGTATTGGCTATCAGATTCAGCGCCGCGGCGTGAAAGGGTTTGAAGCCGAGCCCAATCATGAAGGCGCCGGCAATGGCCACCGGCGCGCCAAATCCGGCCGCGCCTTCAATGAATGCGCCAAAACAAAATGCCACCAGCAAAACCTGCAGGCGGCGGTCGGCGGTAATTCCAGCGACCGATTCCTTCATGATTTCGAACTGGCCGGTTTCGACGGAAATGTCGTAGAGATAAACGGCCGCCAGCACGATCCAAGCTATCTTCAGCAGACCAAAGGCGACGCCGTAGCCGAAGCTCATGGCAGCCAGTGCCAGCGGCATCTTGAAGACGAAGATGGCCACCAGGATGGCCGTCAGGGCGCCGGAAATCGCGCACCAATGTGGCTTCAGTCTTAACCCGGCGAGCAACCCGAACAGCACGATGATGGGCAGCGCCGCAACCAGCGTAGACAGCCACCAATGGCCGAGTGGGTCATATACCTGGGTCCAGTTCATGACACTCTCCTTCTCGGTGTGGCCGGCCGCAGAAGCGGCGGCGACCGTTTCTCAGACAGGCGAATTCGCCACGCGTGATCATCGCTCTGCTGATCTCCCTTGCCCCGCAAAAACTCTCAGCAGTCCCAACCTTCATAGAAGACAGTTCGCGCAGAATCCTATCCAAAGTTCTTCATCGAAAATCCTGGTTATGAGCTGCGGGGTCAGCCCGCGTCCATGCGCTCTCGCCAACACTTCCTTACGTTGGCGATGAGTTGCTGCTGGCGTAGCGTGAATCCCTATGCAACGGCGTCAAAAAGTCCGAGAGACCTTGCGGCAGACCCGTGGTCGGGGCTAACTCCGGCACGGGTCGTATAGCCCTGTCCACGAGATTTGTCAAGGACGCCGACAGACAGGTAGTGTCTGAAATGTCGGATTCATGGCAACACGTTGGTGAGGCGCTACAGCTTTCGCACTTCCTATTTCCGAAAGTAGATGTATGCAGCAGTGAGAATCAGCAGAACAAACAGAATCCAGTAGCCGACTCTTGATCCGCCCTTTTGTTCTTCCCTCATGTAGAAAACTATACGCTTCAACGCACATTCAGACATTACGGATAGCAGGGTTGGATCAAAGCCAAAAAGTCCGCAAGGGCGGACGGGTGGACTGGCAGCAAGACTTCCCCCGCCCATCAGAGCAGCCGTTGGTTTCTTCCTACCCGGGGGACGATCTCCCCGACCGTTTACCCTGTTGTAACCTGCTCACAAGATTAAGTGATATGTGTCACTTGACTTTCCCGCTCCGCGCGAGTATCTAGGACTCCACTTCCATGTATGTTGCGGAGGGGAAGGGTATTACGCTTCCGCACCGGCCTCGGGTTTCAATTCCTGATTGGAGGCTCTCTCGATGAAACGAATCGCGTCCTTGTTGATATTGCTGACTTCCGCTCTTGTCCTGGCCCTTCCGGCCGTGGCTCAGCAGGAGAATCACCAGGCAGCCACGAGCCCGCTCGTTCAGTTGCTTCAGTCGAAGGGCATTCTGACACCGGAAGAAGTAGCCACGGTGAACCAGGCTGCTTCGCCTACTGAAGCTGACAAGCGGCTCGCACAATTGCTCGTCGAAAAGGGCCTGATCAGCGAGCAGGAATATAAGGCCACTTACGTGACCACGCCTGTAGCGGCAGGCGGTTCATCCGCCGCCCATCTGGTAGACGCCGTCCTGCGTGTGCCGGAGGCGGCTCAAAGCTCGGGCCAAGCGGCTCCAGCACCGGCTGCTCCCCGCGAGCCACCGGTGATTCCGGCGGTGGCCCCACTGCGGGTTCTGCCTATCGATGTGCCGAAACAGGGAGGTCTCATTCCCGACATTAAACTGGGGAGCGGGGCAAGTATGAAGCTCTACGGCTTCTACAAAGTCAGCGCCGTCTCCGACACCGCCTCCAGCGGTGGCGCCACCTTCGGCAGCCAGGACTGGCCCCTGCCGCTGCTGCTCGGCGACACTGGACCCACTTCCGATCCGCAAGTGCATATCAAGGCGCGCGCCTTCCGTATCGGCACCCAGGCGGAATGGGTCCCGAAGGGTTCGGACTTCACCATCACCGGCCGGGTAGAGGGCGACTTTGAAGGCGACTACACCAACGTGAACAACCGCAACATCAGTAGCGTCCGTTCCAACCAGTTCTCCCTTCGCCTCGCCTGGGTACGCCTCGACAAGAAACTCGGCGAACTTCCCTGGTTCGCTGAGTTCGGCCAGGATTGGAACCTGGTTTCTTCAACCCTGCCGAATCTGTTCGAGACCACCGGCCTGGGCGTCGGCATGGGCACTCTTTACGAGCGCATCCCGATGTTCCGAACGGGGGTGCAATTCCACGCGGGCGATCTGAAGATCCAACCCGAGTTCGCCATCGTGCTGCCGGCGGCCGCTTCCTCGGCCCTCACTACCGACCAGCGGTTGCGCTTTGGTGACCGCGCCGGCGCCGAGTCCAATCAGCCCGGCCTCGAGGCCCGGTTGGTCTTCCAGTTCCCGCTCTCGCACAGCTGGAAAGGCGTTGCGCCGGCTCAACTGATCTTCAGCGGCCACCATGCCCGCATGAATGAGATCATTCCCCACGCGAAGCAGGTCGTTGCAACCGATTTTGTTTGCGCCAGTACTCCTTGCACAATCCCACCCTTCCCAGTCTTCACTAACGCCAACGCTCCTAATCTTGGGTTCACAACCGCCACCACGATACTCGGGGCCTCCAATTGCCCCGAGGCGACGGGGATCTGCAATCTGGAGCAGTTTTTTCCTCACGGCACCCAGGTCGGTAACCCGCAGAACATCTGGACAGCTGAGGTTCAATTGCCCACACCCTGGGTAACTCTGGCTGCCAAGTTCTACCGCGGGAACGACATGCGGTTCTTCTTCGCTGGCCAGCTCAACGATGTCTTCTCCAATCTGCTCGGCACGACCGAACTGGGGAGTGGCGTTTCCTTCAGCGGACGGGCCATCTTGTTCGGCTGCGCGGGGGGAACTCCAGACCCGGTGCTCCCCAAAACCACGGATTGCCCGGGCACTCCCGTGCTTCCCGCTCGCCTCCAACCCATTGGCGGAACCGGCGGCTTCGCGGAGTTGAGCTTCCCGCTTTCACGCATCTTCCACGCCAATCCGGAGGGTCCCAATTCGGGCTGGGTGCTGCACGTGGAGTACAGCACCGACCGGGCCAATTATGCCGATGCACGGCACGGTAACAAATTGGGCCGCACCGACCTCGATACCGCTTCGCTCACTTACCGGCTCAACAAGTGGGTTACGTTTGTGCACGAAGTGAGCTATATCAACACTCGCACCGCGTCTGGCGCTGTGACGGTAACTTTGCCCTTCGCGGGCGTTCAGACCAAACAGGCGCACAACTGGCGCAACGAGTTCGGACCAGTGTTTACGTTCTAACGGAGGTTTGCCACCCAGTTGCCGGAGAGGGGCGCTGCGCCCCTCTCTGGCAAGTGGGCGCTTGCCTTTGCCCTGGCGGCGTCAGCCAACCTGCGGGGACTGCGTTGTCCAGTCTGGCGGCGTTTTAATACGCCGGTGCGGTTACCGGCCCTGGCAGTCGGAT
>Ga0070699_100003303_pt1 | contig 14264 bp, 13 predicted proteins | sample KBSK1503metaG_FD_65473 | JGI IMG/M metagenome (GOLD analysis project Ga0070699, IMG submission 65473) | Corn, switchgrass and miscanthus rhizosphere microbial communities from Kellogg Biological Station, Michigan, USA - KBS K1-50-3 metaG | ecosystem: Host-associated > Plants > Roots >...
GGGGCACCATCGGCGCCGACGGTCCCGCTGCTACCATCGCGCCGATGGAGATCATGGGGATCCGGATCCCGACCGTCGTCGAGGACAACACGGCGCGCCGCTGCGACGGCTGCCTCCAGGTCATCGATGGCACCCCGTGGCGGATCAATGTCCTGGACATCGTCTCGACCGAGGTCGCCGTCCCCTGGACCGAGACGCCCCTCCTCAACCCGGGTCCGTTCCAGTTCCACGCCGACGAATCGTGCGTCCGACGCTGGATGGCCGCCCGCGACTTCCTCTTCTGCCAGAAGGGCCGGGTCCGCGAGATCATGCGGCCGATCCCGGTCCCCGTCGCCGACGGGCGGGCCGCGCGCTGGGGCCTGTGCGACGGGATCCATCGCGACGACCACGAGCTCGTCCCGGCCTGACGGCGGACGGGCCGCGGAGCCGATCGCCGCGGCTGAACCGAGCGGTTGACGGCTGAGGCAGTCGCTCGGATAATCCCCTCGACCGCGTCGGACCGCGGACCAAGATTTACCCACATTTGCCGCGGAGAGACGTCCCGCCGTGCCCGTCGCCACCCGCGCCCTCGAGCTCGACCGACCGCTGTCACTGGGTCCCGCCAGCCGTCTTCTCGGCGTCGACCCGGACACGCTCCGACGCTGGGCCGACGAGGGCCGGATCGACGCGTTCACGACCGCCGGCGGCCATCGCCGGTTCGAGCGAGCGACGCTCGAGCGCGTCCTCCAGGCGCGTCGCCATGACGCGACGGTCCGCCTTGCCACCCTGGGCGCCACCACGGATCGGCTGTCACGGGCGTACCGCCGCGGCTACTCCGACGGTGCGGCGGTGGGAGGCGTCCGGGACGCGGTCCCGATGTCGGATCGCGATGCGTTCCGTGAGGATGGCCGTGCTCTGGTCGCGGCCCTCGTCGCTCACATCGACGCCGCCGACGAGGCGGAGCGCCTCGCGGCGGAGGACGCCGCGATCGCGACGACCGATGCTCTCGCCCGACGGGTCGCGGCCGCCGGCATCTCGCTCGGCGACGCCGTCTCGCTCTTCGTCGCGGCTCGTCGGCCGTTCCTCGCCGAGCTGGCCGTGATCGCCCGCCGGCGGTCGCTCGACCCCGACCGACTGAGCCAGATCTACGACCGCTCGTCCGGCCTGCTCGACCGCCTGCTCCTCACGCTCGTCTCGACCCACCAGGAGGCCACCGGCTGACCGTGGCTGCTGCATGGCTACCGGGCCTGACATCGATCCTCGCGCTCGTCCTCGCCGTCGCCCTCATCGACCAGTGGCGGGAGCGGCGCCAGGGGTTCCAGCTGATCTGGGCGATCGGCATGCTGTTCTACGGGGTCGCCTCGGGCTGCGAGGCGCTCGGCGCCGCGGGGGGTTGGAACGAGGCGCTGTACCGGACGTGGTACCTGACCGGGGCCGTCTGGACCGCCGGCTGGCTCGGCCTCGGCACGACCTTCCTGCTCAGCCGGACGCGCTTCGGCTATACCTTCGCGTTCTGCCTCCTCCTCGCCGGCGTCTTCACCCTGCTGACCCAGCGGAAGTTCAACTACGAGGGCGCCGGCTCTGCGCCGGTCCTGTACCTCATCGCCGCCGTCATCGTGGCGGCCGCGGTCGCGATCGAGACCTACTTCCAGAACGAGCGCTGGCCCGTCCTCGCCGCCGCGGCGGTCATCGGCGCCACGCTCCTGTCGCTCATCCTCATGCTGACGACGACCCTCCCGGCGCCGGGCTTCGCCCTTGACCCGGCCACAGAGGTCCCGACCGGCGAGCTCTTCCCGGGCACGATCCGCCTGCTCACGCCGTTCCTCAACATCACCGGCGGCCTGGCCCTCGCGCTGGGCGCGCTCTTCTCGGCCTACGTCTTCATGCCGAAGCGGAGGGTCCTCGCCTACTCCCTCGACCCGACCGCGTCAGGCGACCAGTTCCTGTTCAACCTCCTGATCTCGCCCGTGGCCATCGTCGTCAATTTCGTCGCCTCTCTGCCCGGCACGGTCCGCGCATTGTTCGCCGGTCGACTCCACAGCCGCGTGCCGGCGACGATCCTGATCGCCATCGGCGGGTTCCTCGCCAGCGGCGGCGACGCCCTGAACCGGTTCGGGATCACGAACTACTTCCAGGTCGGGAAGCTGCTCGCCCTGCTGTGCATCCTCGCCGGGTTCCTGATCTCGATCGAGGCGTTCCGTGAGATCCGCCTGCCATTCACCTCGGTGGTCCTGCGGCGGGCTCGCGACGAGCGATCCGCGGCGATCAGCGGCGGTGGAAACGCGGCCGAGGTCGAACCAGAGGTCGATCCGGAGCGCTCCGCGCTGGCCTGACCCCGGCGGCCGGGCGGCCGGGCGGCCGCCCGTACCATGCGCGGATGCGCGACCGACCCCTTCTCGTTGGCTCGCTGATCGTCGTCCTCGCCGCGAGCGGGTTCGGCATCCTCGGCCCGCTCGCCCGGTTCGCCTACGAGGCCGGCCTCGACCCGCTGACCTTCGTCGCCTGGCGGGCGATCTTCGGGTTGGCCCTGATCGTCGCTGTCGTCGTCGGCGTCCGGATTTGGCGGGGAACGGCGCTCGTCAACCCGTTCCGGCTGCCGCTCGCGGACCGGCTCGGGATCGTGGCCGCCGGCCTGGCCGGGCTCGGCCTGAACGTCGCGATGTTCTTCGCGTTCGACCTGACGTCGATCGCCATCGCCCTGCTCGCCTTCTACACCTATCCGGCGTTCGTCGCGATCGCCGCCGCCGCCCTCGGCCACGAACGTCTCGACGCCCTCCGGGTTGCGGCCCTCGGGCTGGCGATCGGCGGGATGGTCCTTGTGGTGGGCGGCGGACTGGCATCCGGCGGTGAGGCCACGGTTCACCCCCTCGGCGTGCTGCTCGGCCTCGCGGCGGCGGGTGGGCAGACGGTCTTCGTGACGGTCAGCCGGACTCGGTTCCGGACCCTCCCGCCCGAGCAGGCAATGGCGTGGATCATGGGGATCACCGTCGTCGGCTGCACCGGTCTCGCCATCGCCACCGGCGGCCCGTTCGGCGTCGTCCTCCAGCGATCGGATGCGCTCGCCTTTGCCATGCTGGCTGGACTCGTGGCCGCTGGCATCCCGTCGACGCTCTTCCTCATCGGAATCCGGGCGATCGGCGGAACACGCGCCGGCATCCTGATGCTGTTCGAGCCGCTCGTCGGCGTGACGCTCGCCGCGCTACTGCTCCACGAGGCACTGACGCCGATTCAGGCGTTGGGTGGTGCCGCGATCCTCGCGGCTGCGATGCTGATCCAGCTCGGATCGCCGACCGAAGAGCGGATCGAGCCGGCCGGCGTTCCATCTGCCGAGCGCGGCTGAGGTCGATCCGCGACGCTGGACGACGATCGGGCGGAGGCGGACACTTCGTCAACGGCCGCGAGGGTGTCAGGCGAGGGAGGAGGGCGAGATGGCAGAGACCGGAGTGGGATCGCCGATTCGCGTCCTCCTCGTCGACGATCACGGCGTCGTCCGCCGAGGCCTCCGCGGATACCTCGAGCTGCTCGACGACATCGAGGTCGTCGGCGAGGCCGAGGACGGCCTCCGGGGTGTCGAGCTGTCGGCCGAGCTGGTGCCCGACGTGATCCTCATGGACATCGTCATGCCGGAGCTGGACGGGATCGCCGCGATCAGCCGGATCAAGGCTGTGCAGCCGGGCGTGCAGATCGTCGCCCTGACGTCGTTCATCGAGGAGGACAAGGTCCTGTCGGCGCTCGAGTCGGGTGCGAGCGGCTTCATCCTCAAGGACGCCGACGCGGATGACCTCGCTGCGGCGATCCGAGCCGCCCACAACGACGAGGTCCACCTGGATCCAGCGGCCGCCCGGATCCTCGCCAAGGGCATCCGCTCGCGAACGGAGGCGAGCCCGGCCGAGGCACTGACCGAGCGGGAGCTCGAGGTGCTGAGCCTGGTCGGCCACGGCCGCTCGAACAAGGAGATCGCGACCGACCTCGGGATCACCGAGCGGACGGCCAGGACGCACGTCAGCAACATCCTCGGCAAGCTCGACCTGCAGAGCCGCACCCAGGCCGCGCTCTATGCCGTGGAACGCAAGCTGGTGCATGACTAGGGATCCGCCCGCCCAGCCACATGAGGCTGGGCAGCCAGGTCCCGAGGACGACCGCCCGACGATCGTCTTCCTCCATGGCACGCGGCTGACGGGCGCCTCGTGGGCGGTCCAGGTCGAGGACCTCTCGGACGAGTTCCACTGCCTGGCTCCGGATCTGCCCGGTCACGGCCTGGTGGCAACCCAGTCGTTCACCCTCGCCGGCGCCGCGGAGCGGATCGCGGACCTCATCGCTGCCGAGGCGCATGGCGGGCGGGCGATCCTGGTCGGGTTGTCGCTCGGCGGGTACGTGGCGACTGCCGTGGCGGCAGGCTGGCCGGAGCGGGTTGCCGGCCTCGCCGTGTCGGGCATCACAGCCGAGCCGGTCGGTGTTCGATCGGTCTTCTACCGCGGGCTCGCGCTGGTCCTCGAGCGCTTGCCCAAGCGGGCCCTGGTCGCCGCGAACCGCCGCTACTTCGCCCGGCGCTATCCGCCGCGCATCGCCGACCCGATCCTCGCCGCCGGCTTCTCGTTCGATGGCGGCGCGGTCGCCCTGCGAGCGCTCGTCGGGGAGCGTTTCCAGTCGCGCCTCGAGGCCTACCCAGGCCGGATCCTCCTGATCAACGGCCAGCTCGACCTCTTCTTCCGGCCGCGTGAGCGATCCTTCGCCCGGGCGGCCGCCGCCGATCGGGTCGTCATCCGCCGGGCGACGCACCTCGCGAACCTCGATCAGCCGGAGCTGTTCACGACGGCGATCCGCCGCTTCGCCCGGTCCGTCGTGAGGGCCGCGGCCGACTGATCCGCCGGCCAGACGGTCCGGCAGGGGCCCGATGGTATCCTCGGGCGACCGACCCACCACGTCCCCGTCCGAGGTTCGATGCGCGTTCGCAAGGCCGTCTTCCCTGCCGCCGGCTGGGGAACCCGCTTCCTCCCCGCCACGAAGGCGCAGCCGAAGGAGATGCTGCCGCTGGTCGACAAGCCGGTGATCCAGTACGCCGTGGAGGAGGCAGTCGCCGCCGGCATCGAGCAGGTCATCATCGTCACCTCGAGTCAGAAACGGGCGATCGAGGACCACTTCGACACCTCCTACGAGCTGGAGCACCTGCTCGAGGAGAAGGGCGACATCGAGATGCTCCGCCAGATCCGGCACATCTCGGACCTGGCCCAGATCACCTACGTCCGGCAGAAGGAGCAGCTCGGGCTCGGCCACGCGGTCCTGGTCGCGAAAGAGGTCGTCGGCCACGAGCCGTTCGCGGTCATCCTCAGCGACGACGTCGTCGTCGGCGACCGGCCCTGCATCGGCCAGCTCGTCCACGCCTATAACCAGACCCATGGCTCGGTCGTCGCGGTCATGGAGGTCCCCCACGAGGAGACCCAGCGCTACGGGGTGATCGCCGGGGAGGAGGTCGAAGGCGGGCTCAACCACGGCCGGCTGCACAAGGTCAGCCGGCTGGTCGAGAAGCCTCGGCCCGACGAGGCGCCGTCGAACCTCGCGATCATCGGCCGCTACGTCCTGACGCCGAAGATCTTCGACAAGCTCGAGCAGACCCAGCGCGGCGCCGGGGGCGAGATCCAGCTCACCGACGCGATCCAGATGCTGATGCAGGAACAGGCCGTCTACGGCTACGAGTTCGAGGGAATCCGCTACGACGCCGGGACCACGATGGGCTGGCTGAAGGCGTCCGTGGAGCTCGCCCTCGAGCGGCCCGAGCTGGCGTCCGAGTTCCGGCGCTACCTGCAGGGCCTGGAGCTCTGACTTGGCGGAGATCGGGACGATCCTCGGCGGGCGGTATCGGCTCGTAGAGTTGCTGGGCCAGGGCGGAATGGCCCGGATCTACCGTGCACACGACAACCAGCTCGACCGCGACATCGCCGTCAAGGTCCTCCGTCCCGAGTACGGTCGAGATCCGGACTTCGGCTCCCGCTTCCGTCACGAGGCGCAGGCAGCCGCGTCCCTCAACCACCCCAATATCGTGTCGGTCTACGACTACGGCCAGGACCCGGCCGGCCCGTTCATCGTCATGGAGCTGGTCGACGGCGAGGACCTCGCCGCGATCGTCAAGCGGAGCGGGCCGCTGCCACCGCGCCAGGCGGCACGGATCGCTGCGGAGACCGCCCGCGCCCTCCACGCCGCCCACCAGCGCGGGATCGTCCATCGGGACGTGAAGCCCGGCAACGTCATGATCGACCGGGACGGCCGGGTCAAGGTGACCGATTTCGGGATCGCTCGGGCCATCGCCGAGGCCCAGATGACGCTGCCCGGAACGACCCTCGGATCGGTCCACTACTTCAGCCCGGAGCAGGCCCGCGGCGACCAGGCCACGCCGTCGTCGGACATCTATTCGCTCGGCATCGTCCTGTACGAGCTGCTCACCGGACATCGCCCGTGGGAGGCCGACAGTGCGGCCGCCGTTGCGATGGCTCGGTTGGCCGGGCCGCCGCCCGATCCCTCGGCGATCCGCTCGGGCATCCCCAGCGACCTCGTCGCCATCGATCGCAAGGCGCTCGCGACCGAGCCGGCCGATCGCTGGTCGTCGGCGTCGTCGTTCGCGGCGTCACTCGAGGCGTTCCTCGCCGGCGGCGCCGTGCCGGGCGCAGCTGCCGGGACCGCCGGCGCGGCCACGATCGCCGGGCCACTCGGCGCTGCGGCCGGAGCCACGTCGGCGACCGCGCGTCCGAACCCCGGCGCGATCCCGTACGCGCCGGACGCCTACGCGTCCGAGGGTCCAGCGGCTGGCCCTCCTGTCCGCGGCCCGGCCCGCCCAGCGCAGGCCCGCCGGATCGCTCGGCCGATCGACGATGATGACGATCAACCGGGTACGTCACCGGCCGTTTGGGCCGCCGGGATCATCGCCCTCCTCATCCTCGCAGCGGCGGGCTTCCTGGTGTTCCGCCTGCTGTCGGCGCCCGGTTCGACGCCGGTGGCTCAGGTCACCGTGCCGAATTTCGTCGGGCAGCCCCTTCCCGCCGCCCAGGCGCTCGCTCTCCAGAACAAGATCGTCCTCGACACAACGACGACCGCTCCCGCCCCCAGCGGCGTGCCGCCGAGCCAGGTCCTGGCCCAGGATCCGCCGGCGGGGACGAAGATCGACCAGGGCGGAACCGTCAAGCTGACGATCGCGGTCGGCCCGAACTCGGTCGCAGTGCCTGATCTCCGCGGCAAGACCGAGACCGAGGCGTTCAACCTGCTCGCCGCCGCCAAGCTGCAGCTCGGCACGAAGACCGAGGCGTTCGACCCGATCATCCCGGCCGGCGCGGTGGTCAGCCAGAGCCCGCCAGCCGGGGTCCTCGTCAACGAGCAGACGCCAGTCGACTACGTCCTCTCGAAGGGGCCTGAGCCCAGTCCCAGCCCGAGCCCATCGCCGAGCCCGACGCCGACGCCCACCCCGACTCCCACCCCGACTCCCACGCCGACCCCGACTCCGACGCCTGCTCCGATCCCGGTCGGCAACTACGTTTGCTTGACGGTCGGCGAGGCGAAGTCGCAGATCGTCGCGGATGGCTTCAAGGTCGGACCGGTCCTGCCGACAGACAACGACGCGTGGTTCGTTAATGGCCAGGCGCCCGCATCCGGCACCAGTGCCCGTCCGAAGTCAGAGATCACGATCACGACGGTGGAGACCAAGCCCGCAAGCTGCCCCTGAGGGTCAGCCCGCGGCCGAAGCTCTTAGGCTTCGACCTCCACCCAGTCGCGGTGGACCACGACCGGCGTCGCCGGGCGCAAGCGGAGCGCCGGATTCGGGCGCTCAGGGGCGACCACAGACGCCGGGGCGGCAAGCATCGGGGCTGGCACGACCTCGGGCAGCGCCCGCTCCGTGAGGAGATCGAGCAGGCCGGGGGTCGACGGCTCCGGTTGGAGCGGTACTGCACCGTCCACCCAGCAGGCCCGGACCTCGTCGCCGTGGAGTGGCTCGTGGCCCCGATCCAGGGCACAGAACCCGACCCGCGCCGCGACCGACTGGCGGAAGTGGCGGCACGTCCCACAGCTCGTCGACGAGCGGTGGCAGACCCAGCAGCGCGACGCTTCCGGTTGAGGCGTCGAACAGTGTGGGCATCGCCACGTCGGCATCAACGAGATGGTAGCTACGAATCGGCCAGTTGTCACGGCGACCCGAGGCGTCACCGAACGGGTGGTCTATTGGAGCGTGATCACCGTCCGGTCGGTCGTGTTGCCGAAGTCCTGGGTGCTGACGATGACGGTCGCGGACGCCTGCCCCTTCGTCGCTCCCTTCGCGATCGTCGGCGTGAACGTCGCCTTGCCATCCGTTCCGGTGGTCACGGGGTTCGACGTGATCGGTCCGAGGCCTGGAACAGTGAGCGTGAACGTCACGCCGGCACCGGCGAGGGGTCGGCCGTCCGGATCCGTGACGGTCACCGTCAAGGTGACGGGCTCCGGAAGCTTGGAGATCCTCACCTGATAGAACGACGCGCTCAGGTGGGCCAGCAGCGCGCCTGTTCCACGCCGGACGGTGAGCGTCGCCATGTTGACGTTGCCGGCCGGGTCGGTTGCCGTGACCTCGATCGCGTTCGTGCCTGACGCGATGGGCACGCTGACCGAGAACGCGCCCTTGCCATCGGCTGCGCCGCTGACCGTCGCGTTCGTCGTCGCGTTCCGGATGCTGATCGTGCTCCGTCCCTGGGTCTGGCCGACGATCTTCGCGGTCTTGCCGTTGACCACGGCGTTGCTCTTCGGCGAACTGATCGTGATCTTCGGCTTGCTGGTGTCGAGGATGTAGGCGACCGACGCGGACTTCTCCGATTCGAGGCCGGTCGGTCCGACGATCGTGGCAGTGAAGGTGTTCGTTCCCTTGCTGAGCTGGACATTGGGGACGAGGAAGTGCTGCGATGGCCCGACCGGGACTTCCATGATCGGCCCGGACTCGCCGTCACCGATCGCGACGTAGATCCGGATCCGCGAGTCCGGATCGCCGGCCACCGCGGCCGGGACGGTCCCGACGAGATCGACCGTCGGCTGGTTCGTGTATGGCTCGTCGGGCGGCTCGAGGGTGGGCGCGTCTGCGACCGTCAGCGGACTGGCGCTCGGTGCGGGCGTCGAGGTGATGTCCGAGAGGAAGCCGGTCAGGCTGGAGCCGACGGCCGCGGCCACCCGACCGAGTCCGCCTCCCGCCACCACCAGGACGCCGACGCCGAGGGCCACAACAGCGAGGACGAGGAGGAGCCGGAAGGGGAGGGCCATCCCGGGGCCGCGCTCGACCTTGCGGTGCGGCGCGAGACGGGTCGAGGACGGCGCCCGGGGCTTGGTCTGGACCGGTGAGACGCGGCCGCCCAGGGGTGGGCGTGGTCGAACCTGGGGAGGCCGACCTCCGCGCCGCGCTGTCACAGTCGGAATTGTTGCACGGCGTCAAGGGCTGTCGTGCCTGAGCACGCCATCGCGGTTCGGCAGCCCATGAAACTGGCTCGGTGCCCCGTCGCAACGGTCGGTGGTCGATGCGCAAGAGAGCGTTGTAGTCTTGGCCGGTCCGGCGCGCGGGATGTTCAGTTGCCCTGTCGTGCGCCGATCCGAGGGATTGGATGCAGGCACGAGACCCCAAGCGCGACCGCCCATCGGGCCCGATCGGCCGACCTGCGTTCGGCGTGGGCCCGATCGCGCGAGTCCGGCCGTCGCCCTTGGCCCAGGGACGGCCCGCGGGTCCAGAGGACCGCCGACCGGCCGCAACGCCGCCGATGACCGGACCGGCCGCGGGCCCCGTGACGACCGGCGGCGGCCTCACCGCCCGAACGCCGATCCCGGTCCGGCCGCCGCTTCCGGGCCGCCCGGGCCAGCCGTACCGGCCCGGCCTGCCGTCGATGCCGCCGGCACGGGGTGGCTTCGGGCTGCCGAACCTCCGCCGCAACGTCTGCCCGCACTTCTACATGACGGGGTCGCGAGGGGCGATCCCCATCCAGGCCCCGCACCTCCTGAAGGCGCTGATCCGCCAGGACTCGAATGTGTCGCGCTGCCAGCTCCGTGGCGGCGTCCATCTCGAGCAGGGCTACGTCAATGACGTCTGCCTGACCCCGCGCTTCAACCAATGCGTCTTCTACGAGGACGACCTGACCAGGGAGTGATCACCGCCAGCCAGCGCGGCGCGGAGGGGAGCCGGCCGGGCGACGCACCACCGGACGACGCCGGGATCGGCGAGGCCTACCAGGAAGCGCTGGCGGCCCTCGCTGAACGCGGCCGCTTCGGCGTCCGTCTCGGGCTCGGCCGGACGAGGGCCCTCTTGCGCGTCCTCGGCGACCCGCAGCTATCCGTGCGCGGCGCGCTCGTCGCCGGCACGAACGGCAAGGGGAGCGTCCTGGCCCTGGCCGGATCGGCTCTGCGGGCGGCGGGCCTGCGGGCCGGCGAGACGCCCAAGCCGCACCTCGTGTCGTACCGCGAGCGCCTCCAGATCGGCGGGCGGCCCGTCGACGCGGGGGCGTTTGCCAGGCTCGTGAACGAGGCGATCGCGGCGGCCGATCGGATCCCGCGCCGGCTCGGCGACCCGACGGAATTCGAGCTGCTCACCGCGGTCGTGTTCACCTGGTTCGCCGAGGAGCGGGTCGACCTGGCGATCGTCGAGGTCGGCCTCGGCGGGCGGCTCGACGCCACCCATGCCTGGGACGGCGGGGTCGCGGCGGTCACGAACGTCGATCTCGATCACACCGAGCGGCTTGGTCCGACGATCCGGCAAATCGCCCGCGAGAAGGCCGCGATCATCGAGCGCGGCGATCTCGCCGTCACCGGTGCGACGGGCGAAGCCCTGGCCATCGTCCGCAGGCGGGCGGTCCGGCTGCGCGTCCCGCTCACGATCGCCGAGCCCGCGGCGATCCTCGCCGTCGATCGCGACGGCCTCCTGGTGGACCTTCCCCGGCTCGGTCGGGTCCGGGTGAGCTTGCGCGGTCGGCACCAGGCGGCCAACGTCGCGGTTGCCGACGCGATCCTCGACGCGCTTGCCCGGGCCGGGATCGCCGACGTCCCCGACGAGGCGCGCCGGCGCGGCTATGCCGAGGCCCACTGGCCGGGCCGCCTGGAGCTCGTGACGGTCGGCGGACGGGACGTCCTGCTCGATGGCGCCCACAACCCCGCGGGCGCGGCAACCCTCGCCTTCGCGCTCGACGACCTCTTGCCGTCCCTGACGCCCGGTCGGCTGACACTCGTCACGGCGGCGATGGCCGACAAGGACGTCGCCGGCATCGCCGCGGCACTGGTGGCCTCCCCGGCGGTCCGTGGCGCGCGGATCATCGCGACGGCGATCGACACGCCGCGCGCTATGCCGGCCGGGCGGCTCGCCGCGATCTGGACGAACCAGCTGGCGACGCTCCGGACGCGGCGCGTCCAGCCGGCCGCCACCGTCGAGGCCGAGCCGAGGCTCGACGCGGCGCTCGACCGTGCCCTCGACGGCCCGCCCGGCCCAATCGTGGTTGCGGGCTCGCTGTATCTGGTCGGGGCGGTCCGTGCGCGCCTCGTCGACGATCCGCTCCTCCGCGATCCGGGTGACAATCGGGGGCGATGACCCGACCCCCGGAGCCAGACCACACGGTCGTGACGGCCCGGCCCGATCTCGGTGGCGGAGCGGCGACTCCGTCCTTCCGACTGCCGGCCGACGCGATGTCCGGCCTCCCCGCGCCGCCGCGGCCGCTCCGGATCGGGCCGGCCCGGTTCGCGTGGCGGATGCGAACGTTCGTGATGGGGATCCTCAACCTGACGCCGGATTCGTTCTCGGGTGACGGCGTGCTCGCCGTCGGAGGGGACCCGGTCAGGGTCGCGGTCGAGCGCGGCCGGCAGATGGTGGCGGACGGGGCCGACCTCCTCGACGTGGGCGGCGAATCGAGCCGGCCTGGTCACTCGGAGGTCTCGGAGGCCGACGAGATCGCTCGCGTCGCGCCGGTCATCGCGGCGCTCCGCGAGGCGCTTCCCGCGACGCCGATCAGCGTCGATACGACGAAGGCCGCGGTCGCCCGAGCGGCGCTGGAGGCGGGGGCCCATCTCGTCAACGACGTCTGGGGTGTGTCGGCCGAGGAGGGCCTGGTCGAGCTGGCAGCCGAGCGATCCGTGCCGATCGTCCTGATGCACAACCGGGCTGAGCCGCGCTACACGAACCTCATGCCGGAGATCGTGGCCGACCTCCAGGCGGCGATCGAGCGCGCCCTCCGAGCCGGCGTCGCCTGGGACTCGATCATCGTCGACCCGGGGTTCGGGTTCGGGAAGACGTACGAGCACAACCTCGCGCTCCTGCGCGACCTCGCCACGCTCCGGGTCCTGGGCCGACCGATCCTGCTCGGAACCTCCCGCAAGTCGACCCTCGGCCGGGTCCTCGACCTGCCGCCCGACCAGCGGGTCGAAGCGACCGTCGCGACGACCGTCCTCGGCATTGCCGCCGGCGTTGACATCGTCCGCGTCCACGACGTCCGACCGAACGTCCGGGCGGCGCGGATGACCGACGCGATCGTTCGCGAGGGTGAGCCCGGCACGGCCGATCTCGGACCTCCCCGACCGTGACCGACCGGATCATCCTGCGGAACATCCGGCTCGAGGGTCGCCACGGCTTCGGCGACGAGGAGCGAGCGACGCCCCAGCCATTCGAGGTCGACGTGGAGCTCGTCATGGACCTCCAGCCAGCCGGCATCGCCGACGACCTCGACCAGACGGTCGACTACGCCCGCGTCTACGACATCGTGAAGCAGGTCGTCGAGGCGAACTCCTACCGACTGCTCGAGACTCTCGCCGAGACGATCAGCCAGGAGATCCTGGCCGGGTTCCGGGTGGCCGAGGTCGGCGTCCGTGTGCGGAAGCCGGCCGTCCGGCTGGGCGGCCCGCTCGACTACGCGGGCGTCGAAATCTGGCGCCGGCCGAGGTAGTCCCGCGGCCCCGGCCGCGCCACGAGTCCGTCTAGCCGAGGCCCGGCGGTCGAACCCCCAGCACGACGTCGATCGTCAGCGTCTGGCCGCCCCGGAGGATGGTCAGCGTGACGGTGTCGCCCGGCGAGTACTGCGACAGCACCGAATCGAGCGGATGGAGCGCGTCGACCGCCTGGTTGCCCATCTTCGTGATGATGTCGCCGTCCTTCACGCCGGCCTTCGCGGCCGGGCCGTTCGCGACGACCGCCGGGTCGTTCGTCGTCGTGTCCGCCTGGACCCACGCCCCCTGGTCGACCGGCAACTTCGAGTCCTTCTTGACCTGGGCGTCGATCTGGACGAAGTGGATCCCGATGTACGGCCGCTGGAGCTGCTGCCCGGCGAGGGCCTGGCGCATCATCGGCCGGGCGATGTTGATCGGGATCGAGAAGCCGATCCCGCTCGCGTCGCGGGCGATCGCGGTGTTCACCCCGATCACCGCGCCGGTGGCATCCAGGAGCGGGCCGCCGCTGTTGCCGGGGTTGATCGCAGCGTCGGTCTGGATCAGGTTCCGGAGGTCGCCGCCATCGGTCTGGATCCGCCGTCCGGTCGCCGACACGATGCCGCTCGTGACCGTGTTCGAGAACGTCCCGAGCGGGCTCCCGATGGCGACGACGAGCTCACCGACCTTCAGGCCGTCGGAGTCGCCGATCGTCGCCGCCGGCAGGCCGGTCGCCTCGACCTTGACGATCGCGAGGTCGGTCAGGGTGTCGACCCCGTAGATCTTGCCGTCGTACTTGGTGCCGTCCTTCAGCTCGACCGTCAGGCTGTTCGCACCCGCGACGACGTGGCGGTTCGTCAGGATCCAGCCGTTCGAGTCGAAGATGAGGCCCGAGCCGATCCCCTGCGTCGTCTGCTGCGTGATGCTGTTCGGGTCGACACCTTCCTCGAAGATCCGGACGACCGATGGGCCGGCCTTCGAGGCGACGTCGATGATGGCCGAGGATTCGTCGAGCTTGACCGGCTGGAGGACCGATGTCGCGTTCGGGTTCGTGCCGTTCGCGCTGGCCGGTGCCGCCGTCCGCTGGAACGCGCCGCTGGCGTTGAGGGCGATGACCGTCCCGCCCGACGCCAGGATCGCCGCGCCGAGCGCTGCTGCGAGGACCGTCCCGGCCCCGCCACCCCGGCGGGACGTCGCCGCCACCGGTTGAGCGGGGACGGCAGGCGCCGTTTCGAACCAGCGTTCCGGGGTCGGCTCCGGCGCGCTCCAATGAACTCCGGCCCAGTCGGGCCGGGGCTCGGGCGTCGGAGAGAAGGACGTCGGCTCGCTCGCCCGGCCGGTGGTCGGGCTCGGCGTCGCCGTGAAGCTGGCCAGGTCGTGCGGCTGGGTCTCGTCCTCGGGAT
>Ga0070699_100003304_pt1 | contig 14264 bp, 16 predicted proteins | sample KBSK1503metaG_FD_65473 | JGI IMG/M metagenome (GOLD analysis project Ga0070699, IMG submission 65473) | Corn, switchgrass and miscanthus rhizosphere microbial communities from Kellogg Biological Station, Michigan, USA - KBS K1-50-3 metaG | ecosystem: Host-associated > Plants > Roots >...
GTCTAGCGTCGTGATCGTATAGGTATTGAGGTTCAAGTAGCGACAGGCAGGCCACGGGCACCGCGCAAGGAGCAGACCCACGGCAATAACCAGCAATAGTCCTATGACAACCACCACACCCATATGCTGCCGCGCCACCCGGGACCGGCCATAGGACACAAACGGAATAGACATCTCCTTGGTTCTTTCCAGCGTCATTCATCCTGACGGACTGAGTTATCGCTGACCATCATCCGCCCACAACTCAGGTTAGCCGCTTCGGCGACGGTGCGGTCCACCGTATCGCGCAGATGGCAGAACAAGCCCATATCGTCAGTCCGAGACGGAAGGGCGGAACCGGGCGGACGAAACCTGCCTGCGGCTCATGAATGCCGCATCTGCCGTCAGTGGCGTATGGCGGTCGCTCCCGAGGCCTTGGAGATCCTAACGGCTTCCCTGATCATCTGAGACGTATACCCCCATTCGTTATCGTACCAACTCATCACTTTGACCAGGTCTCCATCCACCACCTGTGTCAGGTCCAGATCCACGATCGACGCGCGTGGATCCTGAATAATGTCTGAAGAGACCAGAGGTTCATCGGTCACGCCGAGCACGCCACGGTATCGGTCACTGTTCGCTTCTTCTGTAAAGACTCTGTTGACTTCTTCAACCGTGGTGCGTCGGCTGGTGAGGAACACGAGATCCGCGAGGGAGCCAATGGCCAGGGGGACACGAACAGCGAGGCCATCGAATTTGCCCGCATACTGCGGCATCGCCTTGGTCGTGGCTATGGTCGCCCCGGTGGAAGAGGGGATCAGATTGGCAGCGGCCGCCCTGCCACGCCGCGGTTTCTTATTCGGTCGATCGATAATCGCCTGGGTGGCCGTATAGGCGTGCACCGTCGTCATGATGGCCTTCTCCATCCCAATTCGTCTTCCCATGACCTCAACCACGGGGGCGATGCAGTTCGTGGTGCAACTGGCGCAGGAAATGACGCCGGTCGTCGGCCCATCCGACGTGTTCACCCGGTGGACCATGGTCGCGATCTCCGGGCTTTTGGCGGGAGCTGAGAGGATGACCGTCTTGGCGCCGGCCGTCAGATGACGTTGCAAGTCCGGAAGCTGATTGAACATCCCGGTGCATTCCAACACGATATCGATTCCCAATTTCCGCCACGGCAGTCGGGCAGGGTCTTGTTCCCTGAACATGGGGTACGTCTTTTCTTCGACCCGCAGGCCATCGGGGACAGGTGAAATCTTCTTGTGGTAACGTCCGTAGACGGTGTCGTAGTTCAGCAAATACGCAAGGTCGCCAGCAGCGTTGAGGTCGTTGACGGCTCGCAGTTCCAACTCGGACGTCTCAAGGATGATTTTGAAGGCCGCCCGGCCGATTCGCCCCAATCCGTTGATCGCAATCGTCGCCATCTTTCGCCTCTCTCATCTTCTTTCAGCGCATGCTGAAGCCAGTTCTCATTCAGCGTGGTTTTCAATCGCGAACCCTGTCCCGTCGCAGGCTCGGACGAAGCCGGCACAATCGACCTCCTGCAAGTCGCACCCATATTCGGGATTCTTTCGATACGGAAGAGGGACCCGACCATCAGCGAGGTCTCGCGCCGTCTAGGGGTCAATGCCCATGCCCACACCCAGACCAATCCGGGCCCGTAGCAGATCGTGCCGAGTGACGGAGTACGTCACCAGGCCGTCGACCTCGACCGGCAGGCTCACGACCCCATGTTGTTCCATCGTCTTGGCTGCGTCGGGAATTGTCGTCGACGGGGTGATCACCAGCCGATCCTTCCGCATGATATGCTCCGCCAGCAGTTTACTCAGATCCCGCCCCAGATCGAGCATATTCATCACATCAAACTCGTTGATGAACCCGAGATACTTGCCGTTCGCATCCACCACCGGCGCGCCGGCCGTGTGGGTGGAACACAACGCCACCGCGATCTCCAGGCCGTTCTGCCCGGCAGAAAACACCAACGAATTCGTGGCGTCAATCTGACCGACGGTCTTGAGCCCACCTACGGGAACGCCCGGCATGGCCATGAAATCCTCCTTCTTGGTTGTTGAACAGCCTCGTTGATCGTCTTTCTTTGGTGTCGCACCGATTCCGACGCAGCCGCGAGTCCGGCGGCAGTGTCGCTGAGCACCTGGAGACGAGGTGTGTCATGAATGATTCCCATCGATAGTCCAGTCGCTGAATAGGCCTGTACGACTCACGAAACCACGGTGACCGGCGCGGCCTTCTCACTCCTCCAACCGATATGCCTTGGGCACTCACGCGTTCTTCCATCTTCAGATGCTCACGTTGATGCCTGTCTACTTTGTTACGCCCGGTTGAAAGGCGACGTCCGTCACCTTGTTTTCTTCGTCCACCAAGAGCACGGCGGCATCGCCGGTGGAGAGCTTTGCCAGCCTCGGCTGAATGAGTGGACGCACCTGGTACGAGTGCTCTTTGCCATCCTCAGTACGAATGACAATGGTATTGTCCTTCAAGGGCTTCAGGATCTTGCCCGCGACCTGGCCAAGATTGCCCTTGAGGGGAGATTTCAGTTGCCCCAGTTCGGCCGCCCGATGAACCGATTCCACGCTCCCCATCGTCACATCGACGATCTTATCCAACTCGTCGATGAGGAAGATGACATCTGCCTCGACGGGAATGGAAGCCACCTTGCTTTTCGCGACCGGTCGTATGAGGTGAGACTCTTCTTTCCCATCCGTCGTACGAATCACCGCTTTGTCGTGCCCGGTTTCCATGGGTTCGGCGAGTTGCCCTCGAACCACACGATGGTGGCTGGCCTCACCGACTTTATGCACATCAACCAGCAGATTTTGATCATTGACGGTAATCTCGACCAGATCTCCTTTTTTGAGTTCCGTCAGTCCCTTATCTTTCCGCACGTTCATGGGAAGATACCGAGGTTCTACCTCACCGATATTGATTTTTGCCTGATCGCCTTTGACGTCCTCTACTGTGCCAAGAACGACCCGTTCCCCGGAAAGACGCTGAGGCTCAGTCCCCGTTACCTCAGAAGCGGCATCAGCAACGGGTACCGTTCCGATGAGCCAGACCGTGAGTATCGCTAGTCGCCATAGAAGAGCCTGTTGTGTCATGCACTCTCCTTTCGATTCCGCGAGATCACATATTGTGGATATCTTGAAAACAGAAGGTATGCTCGAGACAGGTGATAATCTGCTCAAAAGTGCTCAATGTGAGGAATTGATCTGCCGTTCATATGAGGAGGGAAATAAAAACGCAACAATCCGAAGGCCTGGCAGTCGTAGTCGAGTCCTGTTTTCCGAATAGGCAAAGGTGGAATACGAAACATTACTTATGGTCATTGCGTTCGTTCAGTTGTTTCTCGAGAAAGCCAGAGACGTGACGTCGACCTTCCCGGGCTGTCACGATATCCATATGTCCCGCCTGCAAGCGCTGTACGGTGACCTGAAAGGCCTTCTCATAGGCCGGCGGCAGTAAGGAAGATTCGACCGTGACGGATCCGTCTCCATCTTCATCCACGATGGTTGGATCGAGATGAGGAAGCCGGCTATCGATTTGATCCTTGTCGAACACCACATTAACCTGATGCTGTCCGGCCTCCTCCGGGATCCATACCCCTGTTGCAAGCGTCCGCTGCCCTTCTCCATGGAGATAGAGCAATGGAATCGGTCGTTCGGCCGGCGTAGCAAGGGGAGCATGGAGCAAATCGAAAAATCGTCGCGATCGATCCAGCCAGTAGGACGTATAGGTCTCGCGCCGCTCGACGATCTGAGCAGGCGTCGATCGTGTCTCCTTCAACAATCCCCATCCCTGTTGCCGCCAATTGGTCGTCGCATGAATCACGTCCCTGACTGGTTGCTTGGCAGGTGTCAGCAGAACATCGGCCTCCAACACGGGCAACGTGAAGTAGGAGGCGGGAAACGACGCCATCGCCTGTTGGTCTAAGAGTGCGCTGTTGAACCCGATCAGCCGGCCGTACTGCATGTTGCGAAAGGACCACATGGACCCTAGATAAGGGACGCCAGCCATCACCACCTTGTCTATGTGCTTGGCGCCTTCCCAGGTTTCAATGGCCTTCTCCAACTCTTGATCGCCGTATCGAAGATAATAGCTCACGATCAACCCGCCCATGCTATGGGCAACGAGCGCGAGATGAGCGATGCCTTCGGATTTCAAACGTCGGATCTCCGTGCCCAACAGGCGGACGGCATCCATGAGATCCAGGCGCCAGTCATAGTTCAATTGGTAGATCGACACATGCCCGCCGTGCAACTCGCTCAACTCGTCGAGGAGCGGCTTGTACAGCTCAATCGAATAGAGCCAGGGGATCACCCTGACCTCGTCCAAAATCCCACTCGGTTGGAGGTTCAGTCCGTCGAACGCCAGATCGGGCAACGGGAGAATCAAAGATTGCTTGCCACCGAATGCTTGCGATGCCGTGACCCAGAGGAGATCCCCGTTGTCGATACGCGAGAGTTTGGTCCCATAGTAGCCCGTCACCACGATGACTGCAGAGCATGACGTCCCGGCGTGGGAGCCATGAGAGCCGGACGAAGTGCTGCACGCCCAGGAGGAACAAATGAGGAAGCCAATGACCGCGGTATACCGCTGCATGGGTTCGGACTCAGCGTTTTTCAACTGAAAAGGATGTGGCGTGGCAACCCGATATCGGTCATCCACGCCCACTCACGGGATTGATTGCTCGGACTGCGCAACTCATTTGTTCCCACAACCCATACAGTGGCCTTACACGCTCAGGACGGAGAACCGCAATGCCCATTACGCTGTCATCGTATTCGTGTTGAATTGAACGCGACGAGACTTTCCGCCCGTCTATTCCGAGGACTCTTATCTGGCAGGTCCTGCTATTCTCCGGCGAACGACAAGAATCAGGATGGCGCCCAAGAGGGCCATTAGAAAACCCACTGGATCGTCTTCTCGATACCACCCTAATCCACGTCCTATGAACCCTCCGAGGAGCGCGCCCGCAATGCCTAACAGAACCGTGAGGACCAACCCTCCAGGATCCGGCCCCGGTGTCAAAAACTTTGCCACGACTCCGACGATCAACCCGAATACAATCCAACCTAAGATACTCATGAAAATACCTTTCTTCAATTGCCCGGTATGAGTCTCATGGTGCGCTTCACTCCGGCACTCCCAGCGAGGCTTTCATCTTCCGCGTGAGTTTCTGTTTGATCGTAAAATAATCCCGCCACGGATCCCGCTTCAGCCCGTTCAAGCGCTCCAGCACATTTGCCACTGTAAAATGATCCGACCGCATATCGGCCGACAATTCCTCCCATGCGATCGGGACAGAAACCGGCGCCCCTGCCTTTGCCCTCGTCGAATAGGCAGCAATCGCCGTGGCTCCCTTGGCATTGCGCAGATAGTCGACGTAAATTTTCCCTTTGCGTTTCTGTTTCGACATATTTGCAATAAAGCGGTCCGGTATCAGGTGCACCAGATGATCCGCCACACCCTTGGAAAACGCTTTGACCTCGCCCCACGTATGAACGCGCTGCAGCGGCAATACAACATGCAGGCCTTTCCCACCCGTCGTCTTCACGAAACACTCAAGATCCAACTCGTTCAACAACGTCCGAAGAAGCCGGGCCGCCTCGACGACCAATTTCCACGGGACCGTTGGATCCGGGTCCAGGTCCATAATGATGCGGTCGGGACGGTCGAGCCCATCCCGCTTTGCTCCCCACGTATGCAGTTCCAGCACACCCATCTGGACAAGCCCGATCACCGCCGGCACAGAATCGGCGATCATGTACCAGGACACAGCCTTTCCTTCGGAAATTTTCACCCTCCCGATCGTGTCGGGAACCGTGTCGTTCGCATGTTTTTGATAAAAACATTCCTTCTTATGTCCTTCCGGGCAACGCACCAGCGTCAAGGGCCGACCTTGCAGGTGAGGCAAAAGCCATGTACTTATGCTGTCATAAAATCGGGCCAATGCGAGCTTGGTGAATCCCTGGTCGGGAAACAGGACTCGATCGGGATGACTCAAGATGACGCCAGATACGGCAGCCGGGCCGTCGGCAGATGCCTCATTCTCCTTGGACGAACGCCTTGGCGTGCGTGCATGACGTCGAACGGAGGTCTTCGACGCTCCCCTCGACACGGCTCGCGTGGACGTGTGATTATTCGCCTCTTCCTTGATGACCGACTTGGCGGGTTTGTCTTCGCGCAATCCCAGGAATGCCGCCTGCCTGAGGAGGCCCTCATTGGTCCATTCGGCAAACGACACCTCAGCAACCAACCGGGGCTTCACCCAGTGAACCCCGCGCGCATCGACACCGCTCGGAGGATTCACAAACGGGGGACGGACCTGCTCCAGTTCGGTCAACCGCTTGTGCAACTCTTTCAACGAGCGTTCTGAAAACCCCGTTCCCGTCCTCCCGGCAAACCGAAAGTGGCCTTGTTTATCGTAAACCCCCAGCAGCAAAGCCCCAAAAGCCACGCGCGAGCCTGACGGATTCGTAAAACCTCCAATGACGAATTCCTGGCGGCTACCACATTTGACTTTTACCCAATTTCTATTGCGACCGGCCAGATAGACCGCGTCAACCCGTTTGGAAATCATGCCCTCCATTCCCTGGTGACAGGCCTGAACGAAGACCACCTCGCCCAGGCCGGTGATGTGGTCGCTATACCGAACCAACCCGGACGCATCGCTCGGTACAATGGCAGCCAACGCTCGTTTACGGTCCAGGAGTGGGACCTGTCTCAAGTCATACCCGTCGAGATACAAGAGATCGAACACATAGTAGACCAGATTCGCTTCCGATCGTGCATCGAACGCATTCTGCAGGGCTTGAAAACTTATGCTTCCGTCCGGCAGCAGGGCGACTACCTCGCCATCGAGCCACGCATTCTTGACGGGCAACGCCGCAGCCGCCTCGGCAATCCGCTGTAGTTTGGCTGTCCAATCATTGTCATTTCTTGTCAAGAGCGTTGCTGACTTATTCTTCACGCGACACAGTATCCGATAGCCATCGAATTTGAGCTCGTGCACCCAATCATCACCAATCGGAGGCCGATCCGCCAAGGTGGCCAATTGGGGAGGAGTCCATTCATCCTGAGGCGCACGGCGTGCCCCAGCCAATCGTGTCGCTCCCGTCCCTCGAAGTGATGAGGTCGATGTAGCTTGCTTCCCCGCCGGACGATTCGATTGCCACACCCGGTGACCGTTCGACGCAATCTGTTCGATCGTCTGTCCGCTCTCCACGCTTTGGGTGAGTATCTGCGTCACATCGCTACGTTTTCCGCTTCGCGCGTCGTCATCCTTTTCCTTGATCAGCAGCCAATTCTCCTTGCCCGCTTCCTGACGTCCACCCATCCGGACAAGATTCCAGATGCCATGCAGCCTTTCCCCCTCCAAGCGGAATTTCAGTCTTCCCTTGCGATAACTCGACCGGGGATCGCCGATGGATGTCCAGTAGCCCCGATCCCAAAGAAGCACCGTGCCGGCGCCATATTGCTTGGCCGGGATAATTCCCTCGAAACCGGCATAGTCAAGCGGATGATCCTCCACATGGACAGCCAAACGCTTTTGTCCCGGATCAAGGCTGGGACCTTTTGGAACGGCCCAACTCTTCAATGTTCCGTCCAGTTCCAACCGAAAGTCATAATGCAGACGGCTTGCCGCATGTTTTTGGATCACATACTTGAGTCGTCCCGCACGAGCCTCGGTTGTCCCCCTGGGTTCGGGCGTCTCTTCGAAATTTCTCTTTTTCCAATAACGTTGAAGACCCACAGGCTGCCCTTAATCCAGGAAATACCGCATCAGTCGTCGTTCTACACGCAGATTCGCGGAGGGGCCGGCTACGAACAGACGCGGACCCGTTTCGCATGGGGAAGCCGGCGCCTATCACCTTCAACCGCTCGTGAAGGCAAGCCAAGACGGCCAGTTCGTCGCGAGGCAGTTCCCGGCATGAGCGAGCCAGTTCATTGTCCACGCGCTGGCGCAGCGACTGGAGCAATGTCCCTTCCATATAGGCATTGACGATTTCCGGATGCACCTAGCATTTTCGGCAGACCGTTTTAGTATTGCCGAGGCGTTTGGCCACCGTTTCAATCGCCGAGACCACATGACGCTTGCTTGCGCCGTCGACTTGGACAATTCGCATTCCTGCAGGGCCCGCGCAGCCAATACCGTCCCCGCCCAGGTTCGAAAATCTTTCGCGGTGGATTCCTGCCCGTCGATCCGCTGGAGACAGGCATTGACATCGGCCGAATCGATCGACCTGCGTGCCCCCTGGTCGTCGATGTACTGAAACAACTCATAGCCCGGCAGATCCTGACTCTCCTTGACGATGCGTGCCAGTCTGCGATCTGTGAGATCCACGGCATGTCGGATCCCGCTCTTCCCACGAAACTCGAAGCGCAAGCAATGCCCCTTCACCTTCACATGCCGGTCTCGCATTGTCGTGAGCCCGAACGACTCATTTGTGCGCGCATACTCCTCATTCCCTACCCTGATCAGGGTGGTCCCCAGCAGGCGAACCACCGTGGCAAGAATTTTATTGCGCGAGAGGCCCGGCGTCGCGAGGTCCTTCGCGACCCGTTTCCTGCAAGTGGCCGCCGGGATCAGAACAGATCGAGACATCCTTCCAGGCCGGCGGAATCACGAGCGACCTGACGCGACGCAGGGGCGTTGAATCGCGCAGAATCCTGCCGGCGAAGCCGATGTAATGTAATAGAATCCCGCTCCCGGATTTTTCCTGCGAATGATCCCATGATGTCCGTCCGACACATACCGCAGGCCCGCCGTTTTTGCCGGTCCAAGGGATTCGATCACCTGCTGCCGTCGCAGTGTGACGGCAGGCTCCTTCGCAACCGACGATCGCGCCAGCAACTCCCTTTCATGCACTCTTACGGCGAGGACTCCGTTCCTGTGGCTTCGATGAACGCCTCGATTGGGATTGCGACTGTCCCTTGGCCTGCACACTGCGCTTCAACAGCGCCATCAGATCGATGACTTCGCCCTTGGCCGGGTTGTTTTGCTTTTCCTCGGTCTCGGCCTCGGTGATGACTTCCGTTTTCCCCGCCTTGATGCGTTTATCGATCAGCTTCATGAGGTCTTCGTGATAGGTGTCCCGATAACGCTCCGGCTTCCAACGGTCGGTCATTTCATCCACGAGCTTCTTCGCCATCTCAATCTCGCGCGGCGAGACGCCGGACGCCTTCAACTTGCCCGACGGCACCTCGAGGTCCTTCGCCGACTTCATTTCGTTCTTATACCGCAGCGTGTTCAACACGATGACGTCGCCGGTGGGGATGAGGGCGGCCACATACTGCCTGGTGCGAATCACGACATTGGCGATGGCAAATTTATTGGTTTCCTTCAAGGTTTCCCGGAGCAAGGCATAGCCTTTCTCGCCGTGCTTGTCCGGGGCCAGGTAATAGGGTGTCTCGAAATAGGTGGGCTCGATCTCTTCTGCATCCACAAAGGCGACGATGTCTACCGTTTGGGTCGCTTCAACGTTGGCGCGCTTGAAGTCCTCCTCGGTGAGGACCACATATCGTTCCTTTTCGTATTCGTAACCTTTGACGATGTCACCCCACCCCACCTCTTTATCGGTTTCCTTGTTGTACCGTTTAAATCCGACCGGCTTCATGTTGCGGCGATCCAACATGGTCAAATCGAAACTATTGCGGTTTTCTGCCGGATAGAGCACCACGGGGATGTTGACCAACCCAAAGCTGATGGCCCCCTTCCATAATGAACGTGGCATGACGAGACCTTCTTGTAGTGCGCGCCGGGAGACTATGGCTCGCTATTGATGCACATCACACAGAATGTCGAATACTCAACGGTGACAAAGAGCGTTCCACACCCCTCACAGGTGTCCATCATTTTCTTCCCTGTGCGCTCGCATCCTTCCATGCGGCACTCTGGTTTGATGCACACCGTGCAATCATACGGACAGATATTCACCCCAGGCTTTCCTCCACGCTCTGAGACACCGGGAGTGTCTTGCCTTCCTCGCTCATCAATTTATTTCTCGCTGCTCCGACCCTGGGTATGCCCTGCATACGCCGGCACTTCAATGTGAAGACGTTCATCAACGGTCTTCCAATGAACATTTGAAAAGAACGATTCAATATAGGCTTTTCGCTCTGAAGGCTTGTAATCCAATAAATATGCATGTTCCCACACGTCCATGACGAGCGCTGGTACAAATCCAGCAATGTTTCCGTTTTCATGCAGACTGACCCAATGATTGGAGAGCCGGCCATTGCGTGGATTCAAGTAGCAAATGGCCCAGCCCACCCCTCGCATGTTTCCCACACTGGAAAAGTCCAGTTTCCACTGATCATAGCTGCCGAAACTGTCTTCTGTTGCCTTCAAAAATGCAGAGCCTCGATCGGGCTTCTTTGCTCCGGTCTTGCTCAAATTCCCAAAATAATACTCGTGCAGGACCATGCCGTTGTATTCGAACCCTAACCGACGTGTCAGCTCCGAATAGGCAGGCATTTCCTCCTGATCAATCTGCCCATCTTCGAGGATCTCTCCGATCTCAGATGTGAGTTGGTTCGCAGCTTTCACATAACCCTCATACAGTTTTAAATGCATTTCGAGCGTCCGGTCGGAAATCCCGATGAGCCCGTTTAAGTTGAACGGTCTGACGTCGTAGGAATCTCCCATTTTCATATGCCTGCTCCTTTCTTTCAGTGGCCAGAATGTGTCGCCGTTTCTCCATCTCTAGAGCACGCGTAGAAATGCCACGAGATCCAGTTTCTCTTCCGCCGTCAACTGGCTGCCCAACACGAGGTTAAAGAATTCCACGGTATCCTCCAATGTCAGCAACCTTCCATCGTGCAAGTACGGAGACGAATCCTTGATGCCTCGCAACGGGAACGTCTTGATCGGGCCGTCACCGCTTGCCATGCGCCCATTGATCATGCGCGGGTTGTAAAAACGCTCGGCCTTCAGATTGTGCATGGAATTGTCCGTGTAATAGGGCGGCTGATGGCAACTCACGCAGGCCGCTTTGCCGAAGAACAGGTCCTGTCCCCTCTTCTCCGACACGGAGGCCTTCTTGGGAATCAGTTTGCCGTCAATGCCAAGCTTGGGTGCAGGCGGAAAGTCGAGGAGTTCCTGGAACTCGGCCATGAAATGCACCTGGCTGCCCCGTTCAAGAATATTGACTCCTTTTTTCGTCGCGATCACCGGGTCGCCGTCGAAGTAGGCCCCGCGTTGTTCAAACTGAGTAAAATCTTCGACCGTCTTGAGCGCCCTCTGCGAGCCGAACAACCGCTGAATGTTCACACCACGCAATGTGGGAGTATCGATCCGATGGCGGAACTCCTGCGGGCGGTTGTCTCCGGCCTGATGGGTACTGCCGTTCGTATGGCCATTCGCATGACATTCGAAGCAGGTCACGCCACGGCTCGGTCGCGCGCTCCGACGGTCTTCCGTCTGGTTGAACTGCTGCTGCGGGAAGGGCGTGACCAACAACCTCAGACCATCGAGCTGTTTCGGGTTCAGAATCCCGTTGAAGATTTCATAATAGTTGTCAATGGTGATCAATTTGCCCCGGGACACGTCCCCAAGATCTGTCCTGGTCGTGAGATAGATAGGCGCAGGAAACTCAGGCAATACATGGTCCGGCAGGTCAAAATCCAGGTCGAAGCGAGTCAGATCCCGGCCTTCTTGCTTTTGAATCTCCTCGATATGGAATTTAGGAAACACCATCCCCCCTTCAGGGTGATTGGGATGTGGAAGAGGGAAAAATCCGGCCGGGAACACGTCCTTCTCGCGAATCTCTTCGGGGTTCATCGCCTGAAGTTTTTCCCATGTCATCCCCTGCGGAAGCTTCACTCGTATCCCTTCCTGAACAGGCTTGCCGCGAGACATCGTGACATCTTTGGCGGGGCGGTTGGCAAGGTCGTATCGTTCCTTCAGCAAGTCCGTCTGCCGCTTCATAATCTCAGGCTTCGCGGCTTTCATCCGGGACATGACGACGGAAAAGTCCTCCTTGAGATCAACCGGAAGATAGCTTGTTCCCTTCGGTTGAGTTTCTTCTGCATATGGGAAGCCCAAGGCAATGAAGACTGTCGTAAGAGCGCCCAAGAGCACCCGTTGCCGGTTTGAAAGATAGGTCATATCTGTCCCCCCATGAGCCATGCCAAGGCGGGGCAATGACTGGTTCGGGAGTTTCTCATCTCGCGTCTTGAAATTGCTCCGAACAGTTTCATCGTTGCTTAGGCAAGTCGCACAAATTCACATACAACGCAAATGCAAGAATGAATGATGGCTCAAGTATGCCCCTGAGACAACATATGGTCTGTTCAGAATTGCTCATGGTCTGCGTATTGAAGGCTAGGGGGAAGGGTGTCGGCTCAGTGAATGCCGGAGGGCGGGTCGTTCGTGAAGAACGATATTGGCAACTTGGTATTTACCTATAATCCACCGTGAAAGTCGATAAAGAGCAGCCTCTGGGATTCCTCACACAGATTCTTCACCGAATGGTGTTAACCTTTCCCAGCATGACGGGCTCAGATAGGCTTGACATGGCCAATTAGCTTGGCGGGAGAAGCCCTCAACCAGGCTCCTCCCCCGTAGGTTTCGCCGGTGGGCTACTTCCCGCAGGTAATCTTCATCGATTCAATCTCATTGGACATGTCCAACTTGGACAGGCCAGGCACGCGCTGGCCCGGCCTGAAGGCGAGCTCCGTGCCCTTGAAACCCTGCTTTGAAAAATCACGGCCTGCAAGGCGGAACAGGAATGCTCAGTCTGGCAGCGGCGCCTGGGTCGTCAACATGGCCAATAGTCGTTCCGCCGTGCGCTGGTCCGACGCGACAAGCAGCGGATAGGTTCGCTGCGCGCGCGCGCGGAATTCGTCCTGTTGCCCCGCGGGAATATGCAACAATACCGCTAAGGACGAGAGATATTCGCCCTGCCCCCGAGCGATGTCCTGTTCAAGATTCTCGAAGGCGACTGCAGCAAACAAGCGGGCCTTCTCGTGGTCCTTGACGAGGCCGTCAGCCGTAAGCCATTCTCCCGGACTCGTACTCGAGGTGAATTTGGCAAAGGTGTCGATGGTGGCTTTGGACGTGTTACAGGCAGCCAGCACGACGCCGACGCTGACCAGCACCATGGCTCCCATGAACCTCTTGAATGTCATGATCCGCATGTGACAATACCTCCTGGTGTATTAGCCCTCCACCCTCGCTGATGACGAAGAGGGACTCCCTCACGCATGTTTAAACATCTGCCAACAGCTTCGACGCCTTGCCTCTTCCCTTGCTGTAGGAACAGCTTGAACATGGCCTGAGGATCGAGTTCTGCTTTCCTGAAAGAGTTGTTCTCTGCTTGGTCATTTCGGATTGGGCCAGTCCAAGGGACTGGCCCAATCCGCGTGCGCCGACTTGCAGTCTTCTTATTTCATCTTTGGATCGACGTGTCGCATGGACACAGCGTGATTCTTATCCGTGGCCTGGACCTCGACTTTGTCCCCGGCTATGAACGGCGTCCCATCGAGCTTCGAGGTCTTGTCGACATGGAGGCGGACCTCGTGGCCGGACATATCGTGCACGGTATAAAACTCCCCCTCGATCTTCAGCAGGTCTCCACTAATCGTCTTGGAGCCTTTAGATTCTGCCATGTCACCAGCCGCATATGACAATGAAACCATCCCGCCGCTGAGGGCCATCGCAAACACGAATAGACCAACGAACATTTTCATGACAACAACCTCCTTCTCAAGAATGATATCGCCTGGTAGTACGCCGTGCGTTTCTGAAAGAGCCAACATGAGCAACCAAGAAAAGAAGCGCCAAATTTACTTGCTGCCAGGGGAACGCTCCACACCCCCCCCACCTTTTGTTTCCTCGCCCATTGGTCCGGCAGCGCCTTTGTTACCCATATTGAGGCCTTGTCCTTCCCGCGCTCCTGGGTTCGCCTCACCCTTTCGCAAGGTCTGCAGTTGATCTTGCAGGGCCTGAATATCAGGGGAGAGATCGGTCGCCTTCGTCTGGAGCTGCTCCTTGGTCACGTTGAGTACAACGTTTCCTTGCTCCTTGTTAACCTTGAAGGAACTCCAGGGATAGGCTTTCAATTCACCGGTATCTCCGATTGAGATCATCGCATACTCAACTCTCTTGGTCTCGGAATCCATGATCAGTTGTTCCAACTTGCCAAGTTCCTCACCTTTGGGATTCTTGACCGTGTCGCCGATCAATTCGCTGTTGACTTCCACCTTCTTTCCTCTGGCAACGGGCATGACCGTATACTTGCCCGGGATAGCGCCTCCTTGAC
>Ga0070699_100003307_pt1 | contig 14255 bp, 18 predicted proteins | sample KBSK1503metaG_FD_65473 | JGI IMG/M metagenome (GOLD analysis project Ga0070699, IMG submission 65473) | Corn, switchgrass and miscanthus rhizosphere microbial communities from Kellogg Biological Station, Michigan, USA - KBS K1-50-3 metaG | ecosystem: Host-associated > Plants > Roots >...
AGTGCTTGTACGTCGGCGACGAGCAGCGTTACCAGAAGTTCCAGGAACTCAGCCTTCAGAAGAAGATCGCCGATGAGCAGCGGTCGGCGGCGCGGGCGAACTGGGAAGCGTCGATGAACTGGTGGGGTGGCCCGTGGGGTTGGTGATCGAGCAAAGACATTGAGGCACCGAGGCGGAACGGCGGCACATCACGCGGCTTAGATGGGCTACGATTTGCCCTTCGGCTCCCACCCGCGCTCGCCCGAGCGGTAGCGGGCCTGCTTCACCTTGAGCCACTTCAGCGTGCGCCCGCCGACGTAGGGTGATTCCGGGTCCTTCGCTACCAGGCCCTCGTAGCCGCGCTCAAGCACTTGCCGCCACGCCTTGAGCCCGTCATCCGACAGGCGGCGCACTGGCAGCACCAGGTCCTGCTCGTCAAGCACGTCCTCGATCACGTTCCGGCGCACGTAGAGCGGCTGACGGCGCAGGTCCTTATTCCGGGCATACAGGCAATCGAACACCATGAAGAGTGGCGGGGTAGCGAGTTCTGGCCGGCTCTGTTGCCGGAGCCATTCGAAGCGGGAGATGAGCTGACGGTCGTATACGGCAAGCTCGCCGTCCAGAATGAGAGAGCCGTCGAGCGATTGGAGCGCGGCCACCAGCTCGGGAAAGCGGGCGGCGTGGTCGCGCCCCTGGCGGCTGACGAGCCGGACCTTCGCGCCCTCCTTGTAGGCGACCAGGCGCCAGCCGTCGACCTTCTCCTCGTACACCCAGCCCTCGTGCTGGATCGGGCGGGGTACGAGCGTCGGGTGCGTGAGCGTGACGGCGGGAAGGGGCATCGGGTCCCGGTCTGCCCGTCAGGCCACGCCGGCTCGGTGGGCTGGACGGGCTGCACGATACCCGCCCCGCATTCGCATGCCATCCAGACGCGCTCCCAAGCGGCCCTAGCGGTCAGATGCCGGCGCACGTCTAATTCGCCGCATCGCTCGTGCTCGTCTACGAAGGCGACGAACGCGCCAAGGATCCCGAACGCCCATGCACACATCACTGCAACAGGCCGGTGACGGTCCCCTGGTAATGCGCCCAGGCAATACCCCGGATTCGCTGGCGGAGGCGGTCCCAGGAACAGACTTCATCGGCGGTAAAGTCGGGCGCGTTCATCCTGATCTCCCTCCCGACTCGTGACCCGATCTCCGGACCTTCTTCCTCATAGTCGAGCCAAGCGACGGGGAGATCCTGCAATTCGTGTTGTATGACGATCGTCGCAACCGTGGGCCGGCAGACACGATCCCTGCAAGCAGGCCCGCCGCGATGCGGGATTCTGTCTGCTAACCCTCTGACCAGGTGGGTGAGGTGTCTAAGCACATCCCGCAGAACCTGATCCTTCGGAATTCGGATGATTCGCTCCGGCGACGCATGGAGCGAACTGAGCGGATAGCTGTAGCGAATCTTGAGTTCTACGGTGGCTGGATTGTACTCGAGCTGAACGACGAGTTGGTGTTTGCCCAAAAGGGAGAAGACCTCAGGTGCTCTAGCCATGGAGCCCCCCATGCAGGGGCCCATCTGCCTCTCCTCAGTGGGCAAGCGATCGAACGAGACTATAGACGAGCCTCGCCGCGTCAGCAACTAGGGGAGACGCGCGTCCCATGCGCGCCAGGTGCCGCAGGAGCGGCACTTCAACGCCCGCTTGGAGATCCGCCGCCCGCAGGCGGGGCAGGGCCGGGTTTGCCAGCCGCGAGGTCCCGCGATGCGATCAGGAGATCGAGCCACATCCTCAGGCGCGCGAGGACGGCACGGAGCATCACGGGCCCCTGGGGGCTCGCGCTGCGGCGCGACTCCGCTCTATAGCACCTCGGATGTCGTCACAACGAGGTCCGAACTACACACCGGCCAAGACCAGGAGCACGGCCGCGAGGGCCAGGCAGAGGCCCACGCAGACCGCCTGAGCAAGCTGGTCCGGCTCGGGTTCCGGCCTCTGTGTCGGGATCGTCATGTTGCCCGGTGTACACCCGTCCGGGGGGCGCGTCGAGCACTTCTGGATCGAGGCCTCAAAGGAGGGTCGCAGGTCTGGTTTCTCGTTCCGAGCAAGCGGTCAACTCGGCCACCGACCACTTCCCTTCGGCCCTCGCCACGGTGTCGGGGAGACACTCGTAGGAGGCGTCATCGGAGCTTCGCTGCCGGTGCAGGACACCGCGCCTGGACTCGCACTCCAGCCTCGTCGGGTACGCCGCGAGCACCCACCAGGAGCTTACGTCGGTGGCGCCCTCGTGCGGCCATTATGCACCCCACAAGACCCACGTGCACTCCGCATGAGCCACCGTCGCACAGATGAGCAGACAACTCGTGTGCCCTTAGGGATCAGCGGCGCTCGGCCCGCCCGAGGACCAAGCTGCGCAGTACGGACATTTGACGGTGTCCGCTAGGAGCTCTCGCTCGCAGGAAGGGCACTGCCGGTATCGCTGCGCGGATCGGACACGGACGGCAATGAGCAGGCCGCCGCCCAGCCCGACGAGTGCCGAGCCTACCTTGGCCCCTGGCCACGGGTTGACCTGGCGAGAAGCGAACACCACGACCATCAGGCCGATGCCTACCAGGAGCACGCCGGAGCCTCTGACGATCGCGAGACCGATCGGGAGCACCCGCATAGGGCCTCCTTCGCAGCCGCGCTGCCTTCTCCTCAGTCGGCGTGGCCAGGGAGCGTAGCACAGGTGGATTGCCAGCGCTGGCGGGCGAGCGGGTGCCCGACGTGTCCTCCTGCGCTACTATGCTTCGATGCCAGCGCCCACTAACCGCGTCGCCCAGATCCCGCATCACCCTCCGCAGTTGGTCGCTATCCATGTCCGCCCCCCCGGCACCAGGTGATGCCATGGAGCGCCAGCTCGGCCTTGAAGATCGCGGAGGGACCGGCCGTCGCGCTGCGGTCTGGTGGATTCAGGCGTTCCGGCGCTATACTCGGTCTCGCTCATCGTCTCTCCTCCTTCTCGGGTGGGGGTGGTGGGCCTCAGCCCCCGTGGGTGTTCGCGCACCCCGGGGGCGTCTTGCTTCTACGGCATCGGGTTTCCCGCGTTGTCGTCGATCCACTTCTTCGCCATGGCGAGCGAGAAGGTGTCGGCGGCGTCTTCAGAGTCGAACAGCACTTCGATTGGCGCGACGACGATCTTCCGATGCATCGTCCCGCTGTGGTAGATCGACACGAGAGCCTTCGGGCGCCACCGCTGGCTGTCGGATTCGGACGACTGGACGACGATGTAGTGGCCGCGGTATTCAATGTCCGGCTCGTTCATGGTCGCCCTCCCTTGAGTTGCGCGCGCTCGCCGGCCATCATCCGAGCACAGCTCTCTGCTGAGAGCGTCTGAGGGTCGTTTCTGTACGCCGCTACTGGCCCAGCATGATGGGCGCCGCTCGGACCACGGTGAGACAGCGCCGCCGTGATCTCGTCGATCTCTCCGGCGGGACCACCGGCCCGACTCTCCTCAAGCGCCGCCTGAATCTTGTCCTTGAGCTGTTGGTTCGTCATCGTTACCCGCCTCCGAGCAGCTCCGTTACCGGGACGCCGAGAGCCTTGGCCAGCCGACGGACCACCGCCAGCACCGCATCGGCCGCCGGGTCAACTCACTACCGACTTGGTGACTCTGATCCCGCGGACGAACGGCAGGGCTCGCCCAAACACCAAGAACCATGGGGCAGCAAGTGCAGGTACCAACCACTGACCGATAGCCTTCGAATCAGCATCGCTCTCCAGATCGAAACCTACTCTCAGCGCAAGGACTACCACGGTAAAGAACGCGATTCCCGATAGGCCCGCAGCTATCGCAGTGAGAGCAAGAACGCCTCGCGGATTCGCTCTCGTGCCCTGGTTGCGATGGTAGACGAGGGTCGCATAGACGCCTCGAGCTGCGGTGAGTGCGACGATGCCAGCCACGATCACGTTCGTTCCAGAACCCTCGTAGAGGCCAGCGCGAGCTAGAACCAATAGAGCGTAGGCCGCAACAACCGCTGCGACGCAGCGACTACGGGTCCGGCGGAGGATGAAGACGGATAAGGCGAGAAAGGCGACATCCACCAAGGACGCCGGCTTCGCCAGGACTATGACGTAAATGACAAAGTCCAGAGCAGCCATTGCGTACAGCAGAATCGACAAGTAACGGATCACCTTGTCGGCCTCTTCTGTCGTCTCTATCTTCGAGAAGAGATCCTTCAGCACGGTCCTTCCTTCTCACTCTGATTTAGAGAGCACTCGGATCACTTGGGTTGCCCGGCCGCCTCCAGGATCTCCGTCACCAGCGTCCCGATGTTCTTCTCCTCCCGAATGGCCCGGGCCGCCAGGGCCTCCGCCACCGACCGCGCGAGCACGACGCGGAAGATCATGCGCACCTTATCGCCAGGACCCGAGGCGGCCTCCTCGTGGGCGATCGCGGTGCGGGCGAGTTCTTCAGGTAGCGGCTTGGGTGGCCTCTGGGGTCCGTCCTTTGTCCGTCGCGGCATGAGGACCTCCTCCCGCGTTCTTTCGAACATGGGGAGAATGCCATTGGCCGGCCGTGTGTGGGTGGCCTACGCGGCATGTTGTCGTCCGCGACGACGCCACCGGGCCAGCCCCAGCCCAGCCATCGTAGTGCCGACGAGGAGCAGCGTCGTCGGCTCCGGTGTTGCCGACATTTCGCTGGCAAAACCATCCGCTTCGAGTTTCTCTAGCAATAGATGGAATCCCGGCGTTAGCGGAATCGTGAGGATCAAGCTGCCTGAGCCGAAGGGCCCAGGCGTCGATGGGACAAACACGGTTACCTGTCGTTCAACCTCGGTGAGAACAGGACTCCCATCGAGTAGAAGCTGAATGGACGCCTGGGCGTGTGCGCTTGCAAGCTGATCTTGGCCGAGCGCCGTTCCAGAAACCGCGAAGCCGGAAAACAACAGGGGGAAGGCTGCGATGGTGTCGTTCTGGTTGAAGAGCACGCCCTGATTCACGGCGGATGCAAACGACGCCGCGAACGAGGTGGGCGGGGCGTTCGCGAAGCCGAATACCTCCGCATACGCACCAAATGTAGTCTGAGGAAATGGCGCCTGCTGAGGCGCCGTGCCTGCTTCACGCGCGGCGGTGGCATTTCCGATTTGAATCGGCGTAGGCGTCGAGGTGGAACCGGAGCCCAGGGTGACGATGAGGCCAGTCCCGGCAGGCATAGCGGGGAGGCTCCCGCATCCCTCCGCCGCGCTGAAACAGGATGAGAACTGAGCAGCAGCGAAGGCATCGTAGGAGGTGATGGCCTGCGCCGGCGCGGCGTGAGCCAGCAAACAGGAGACGAGCGCAGCTGGTCCGAAGAACGCGCGCATTGGAAGGCCCCCTTACAGCCGTCCGAGCGTGCTCTGCACGAGCTGGGCGATCGTTTCGAGGGCGGCCCGGATCTCGGGATCCCTGGTCGCGTGGGTCTCACGCCAGCGCTTCGCCCGGCACCGGCCGGAGCACACAGTCTGCCGGCCACGAAGCACCTTCTTCTGGCACACCGGGCAGCGCGAGCCTACCAGAGATGGCAGGGTTGCCGTATGTACGCCTTCTGAGCGATCTGACGGGCCGGTGGTGGGGGGCTGGCATGGTGGGGCTAGGCGAGTGGGATGAGGGAGAAGCCCACAGGGTCTCCTCGTTCGTGACTCGTTTCAGGTTCGACTCGAGCGCCGGCGGTCATCCGCAGTTCTGGCGGGACCCTCTCAGCGCCACGGTCCGCTCCGCCCGTCGCCCGCGTGGCGTCTTTTCCTCCCCTGCCGCCCGTTGCCTTGCCTCCGCGATCGCATCGCCCTCAGTGCCGCCCCGGCGCTCCTGGGCTCTTTTTTTGGTTCCTCGGTCCGGACGAGAACCCGACGCTTCCTCAGCCCGCGCCCCGGGGCCAACCCCCCCAGCGTGTCCCCGGAGCCGGGGGCGGGATCCCGCGTCGTCGAGTGCCCGGCCAGGGGAGGGGAACAACTTGTGGCGCCGGGTGGCGTGAGAGGGGAAACTTTGCGTCGATCTGCACGAGGCCGTGCGCCAACATCCCTAGGGAAATGACGTGGCGCCGTCCGAATCCCTTACCCTCCACCAAGAAATCCTCACGCGGAAAATCGCGTAGTTGACCTGCCCTCACCCCATCTGCGTCGGATAGAGTGGACGCCGGTGGACGTGAGTGGACGCCTCCCTGCACCGCATCGAGGTTCACCCGGCCCTCGTGGTGCTCGCGCTCGAGGTGTCCGTAGGTGCCTTCCGTCTCCTCGATCGAGGCGTGGCCAAGCTGATCCTTGACCCATCGAAGGTCGGCGCCGGCCTCGAGCATCCACGTGGCGTAGGAGTGCCGCATTGCACGGGGCTTCCGGTAGGGGAGTTGCGCGGCGCGGAGCAGCGGCTGCCAGACCAGCTCGAGGAACGCCCCATAGCGCGTGACGTGCCCCACGGTGTTCGGGAAGACGAGCTCACGCTGGTCGGGCGTCCACCGGCGCAGGCTTGCCTCGAGCTCCATCGCCTCGGTGTGGGCCTAGACAGTCGCCAGCGTCGCGGCCGGTAGCTTTACCCAGCGATCCGCCCGCCGTCCTCGGACCAGGCCCGCGCCACGTGCACGCGGGGTCTGCGCGCCGCAGGGCGGTCGCCTCGCCCCACGGAGGCCGCCGCCGAAGGCAGACCATCAGAAACGCCGTCCAACGCGGCTCGAGAGCCCGGCTGGCCTTCAGGAGGGTGCGGGCCTCCGCGGGGCGGAACCACTGGACGTCCCGGCCGATGTTTTCAGAGCATCGCGTCAGACATCGAGGGGAGCCGGGAAGCGGAGTGGACACCTTGGGGCGGGGGCGCATCATTTCCGAGTACCCGGAAGGGTCTCCCGCTATCATCAGTCGGATTACTCTAGGCGGCGACGGAGCTGACGACGCCAACTCAAGAGCGAAAGGACGGATGATGACGACGAGCCCACGATCACAGATCATCGCAGTCAGCGATCTTGGATGGCAGGAATATCGGCCCGGAATCAGCTTCAAGCTCCTGTGGCAGGACCCGGCAACCAATCGGCGGGCCCAAATGACGCACTTTGCGCCCGGCGCGACGCTCCCCCTCCATCGTCACGTCGGCGACGAGTTGATCTTCGTAATCGAAGGCACCGTTTCGGACGAGGCCGGGACGGTGACCGCCGGGAATGTGGGCTACCGTCCTGACGGCTGTGTCCATACGGTCACCACCCAGAACGGCGCGACGGTGCTGGCTGTTCTCACCGGGGATATCGAGCCCGCCACCGACCGGAAGAGCGCACCGCCTTCGCAGATCTTCACGCTGAGCGAGCTGTCCTGGATCGAGGCGCGCCCAGGGGTCCGGCAGAAGCGGATCTGGGAGGACAAGGCCACCGAGCGCCGTGCGCTGCTGGCGCGCTTTGAGCCGGGGGCGACGCTCCCGGCGCATCGTCACGTTGGCGACGAACTGATCTTCCTCGTCGAAGGCGCGAATGCGGACGAATCAGGTGCCGTGGCGACCGGCCAAATGAACTACCGCCCGAACGGTTGCGTCCACACCGTAACGACCCAAAACGGCGCGACGGTGCTGGCGGTCGTCTGGGGCCGCACGGAGCCCGTCTGAGCCCTCAAGACCTTGGCCTGACAACCCCGGTCTCTCCTACTCAGGGCGGATCAGGTGATCGCGTGATCGATCGCCGGGGCTTCCTCGTGGCCACGGCAGGCGCTTTGCTCACCGCGCCGCTCGCCGCCGCGGCGCAGCCGGCGGGGAAGGTGGCCAAGATCGGGTATCTGACCGGGAGTTCCGTGGGGCCCCTCGACGCATTCAGGCAGGCGCTGGGTGAGCACGGGTACATTGAGGGACAAAACATCGCGATTGAGATCAGATCAGCTGAGGGAATAGTTGAGCGGCTTTCCACGCTTGCCGCCGAATTGGCTCACCTCAATGTTGATGTGTTCCTGGTGACCGTCAACAGAGTAGCCGTGGCCGTGCGGGAGGTAGCTCCGAAGACCCCCATCGTGATGACGCGGGCCGAGGAGCCAGTTCGCCTTGGGCTCGTCAAGAGTCTTGCCAGGCCGGGCGGCAACATCACGGGAATCGCGATCGTGGCCGGCCCGGAGATCTATGGTAAGAACCTGGAGCTGCTGAAGGCGGTCCTTCCTGGGAGGGCACGCATCGCGGCTCTCTTCAATACCACCTCTTCAGTCAACGCACTCTGGTTGAAGGCCACTGAAGAAGCGGCTGGCAAGCTGGGCGTGAGGCTTGTGCCGACCGGAGTCCGCAGCCCGGCAGAGTTCGAAGAGGCATTTGCGCAGATGAAGCGAGCGGAGGCGACCGGGTTTGTCGTCCTCGGTGAGCCGCTCTTCTTTGGTCCCAACAGCCGGCTGGTCAACGATCTAGCACTGCGGAGTGGACTGGCTTCCATGTGGCCCCTTCGAGCTGGCGTAGACACAGGTGGCCTGATGTCTTATGGCATTCCTGTGCCCGATTCGTATCGCAGCGCGGCAGTCTACGTCGTTAAGATTCTTCGGGGTGCCCAGCCCGGTGATTTGGCGATGGAGCAGCCGACGAAGTTCGAACTGGTCATCAACCTCAAGACCGCCAAGGCCCTCGGCCTGACGATTCCGCCGTCGCTCCTGCAGCGGGCGGATCAGGTGATCGAGTGATGGACCGCCGAGCGTTCATGGAAGTGCTGGCCGGCGTCCTCTTCGCCGCGCCGCTCGCCGCCGAGGCGCAGCCGGTCGGGAAGGTGCGGCGGGTTGCCTACCTGTCCCTTGCCGCCGGCCCGTCGCCGCGCTCCGAGGCACTGGAGCAAGGGCTCCGCGAGCTCGGTTACGTGGTCGGCCAGACTATCGCAGTGGAGTACCGCTGGGCCGCGGGTGATCTTGGTCGGGCGCGGGCCGCCGCGGCTGATCTCGTCCATTCGAACGTAGACGTCATCGTCACCGGTGGTCCTCAAGCGACTCGAGTTGCCATGGAGGCCACGACCACGACTCCCATCGTGATGGCCGTCGACTACGATCCCGTGGGCGCCGGGTTCATCGCCAGTCTGGCCCGGCCGGTGGGAACATTACCGGCCTGAGGTCTCTCAACCCGGAGTTGACCGGGAAGCGGCTCAGCCTGCTCAAGGAGATCCTCCCCGTGATCACGCGCGTAGCCGTCTTGTGGAACCCGCTGGAGCCGAACGCGGCGACGTACTGGAGGGAAACGCGGCTCGCGGCACGGGCTATTGGCGTGCAGCCACAATCTTGGGAGGTACGTGTTCCTCGCGATCTCGAGAGAGCGGTACGAGAGGCAAAGAGGGAGCGAGACAATGCCTTTACCGTGCTGACGGACCCGGTCACACTCTATCACCGGGTAGAGCTTGCGGACCTTGCGGCAAAGCATCACCTGCCCGCGATTTACAGTGAACGGCTGTTCGTGGAGGCCGGCGGCCTCATGTCCTACGGAGCGAACGATCGCGAGATGCACCGACACGCTGCGGTCTTCGTCGACAAGATCCTGAGAGGCGAGAAGCCCGCCGACCTGCCGGTGGAACAGCCCACGACGTATGAACTGGTGATCAACCTCAAGACCGCCAAGGCCCTCGGCCTGACGATCCCGCCCTCGCTCCTGCAACGGGCGGATCAGTTGATCGAGTGATGGCCGGGGCAGTCTTACCGGCCTATTAGCGGGCGGGGTTATCGCGTTGCAGTGAGCGTGGCCGCCTGGCTGATGAGTTCTCCCGGGTAGACACGCATGAGCCTACGTCAGCGGGGGCGGCGGCAGCTCGGGCGCCGTTCGCCGGGTCGTCCTCCGCTTCAGCAGGAGCAGTTTCCGGACGACCTCCCACGGCCAGTACGTCAGCGTATACCGCCCGAGCACGAGCACGGTCTGACGATGCCCCTTCAGGGCGTCGACATCTCGTCGTGCTTCGAACTCCCAGCGGGGCGCGTCCGGGGGTCGGGCCGCCCATTCTTCGAGACTCGTCCACTGGAGGAGCACTTCCCCGAAGAGCGGGGCGCGCAGGATCGTGCACGCGGGACCCGTCTCAAACAGCACGTAGCCGTCAGCGCTCTGGAAGGTCATGGCGAGAGCCTCCTCCGTCTCGGAGCCCGTTCACGGGCAAGCGCTGTGCCAACCAGGCTCCGAGGACGGCCTGCCCTTGCTTAACCAGCGGGGCAGCGTGGGAAACTGGCTCGCACCGTGAGAGCGGTGGGATCCGTCGGGGGGTGTGCGCGCCGGCCGTCTGTCCGATGGACGACGGTGGTCGCGTCAGTGGCACAACTCTCTCAGGATCATCCGGATCCTTTCCGCAGCCCGACCCGGGGCCGCCCGGAACCTGATCCATTGTCCGAAGCCGATCCTGAGCCTAGAGCCAGAACCGTGCGCACGCCTGTGGTAGGGTCTGGGCGGCGATGCCCGGTGTGCCGCGAGCCGGCGCTATGTATGTTCGTGCGGGTGGGAGCGGGAGGCGTCGTCCGCGTGGGCGGCCACCGCGATCGTTGGGATGCACGAGCGGCACCTGTCCCATCGCGCTTTACGACGTCGCAGCCTAGTTCTCGAACGCCAGCAGCGCCGACCGCAGCAGATCCTCGGCCGCATCCTCTGGCGTCACCCAGCGCGTGAAGTCTTGGCCGCAGCCGCACCTGACGCGAGCGTGTCGTCGGCCATCCAGGCTGAACATGCTGCCGCGGAGCTCGACATTCGGCTCATGCACCACCGCATCCAGGCGTCCGTCTGTTCGCTGAGGGCTAGCCGCCTGACGAAGACCCCGACAAGAGCACTCAGCCCTCCAGTCCGGTAGGCGCGTCTGGCGTTAGCTAGTATCTTGATTGTGGCCATTCGTCGGTACGCGAAATGTGAGCGGGTGCGGGACCGCGATTACTCTTCTGGCCCCGAGCCATCGGGCGCCGTCGTTGGATCGCCGTCAAGAGGATGCTCTCCCGGCCGGCCGACAGACGGTCTCGAGCGGTTTCGCCGGGTTGCGGCGGTTGCGCATCGTGGGCACTATAGGGCGGGGAAGGACGCGGCTGGTCCACTCGGTGGCGTACATGTGCGCGAGGTGGCGACTAGTGCGGTATACGAATCCCTACCCTCCACCATGAATTCCTCACGCGGACGGCTCGCCTCGTTCCGAGGTCATCCCACCGGCGTTCCGGGAGCCGAGCGCCGGTGGGATGGCGACGTATCCCTCCACGGTCTGGAGCGCGCCCCGGATGTCTGAAGTCCCTCTCGCGGACGCCGATCTCGCCCCCGTCGGTGGGTGCCGTCGCGGGAAGGGTACGATCGGTGGGCCGAGACCTACGACACCGACGGCAATCCACTCATCGCCCTCGAGGAGCGGCACATCGGCTCCCTCGTCGGGAAGGTCGACGGCCTGATAGTGGCGGACGTCGGCTGCGGCACCGGCCGGCACGCGGTGCGGCTCGCGGCCGCCGGCGCCCGGGTCACCGCGCTCGACTTCTCACCGCGCATGCTCGAGATCGCGCGGACCAAGGCGGGCGCCGAGCGCGTGCGCTTCGACCTCCACGACGTGACCACCCGGTTGCCGCTCGACGACGGCGCGGCCGACCGCGTGCTCTGCTGCCTGATGCTGGAGCACGTGGCGGACCTGGCCTCCTTCTTCGGCGAGCTCGCCCGGGTCTGCGCGCCACCGCCACGAGGGGCCATCGTGGTGTCGGCCATGCACCCGGCCATGCTGCTGCGCGGGGTTCAGGCGCGCTTCCACGATCCGCGGACGGGAGCGCGGATCCAGCCGGCGAGCTTTCCGTACCAGGTGAGCGACTACGCGACGGCCGCACGGTCGGCGGGACTCGTCATCGACCATCTGGGCGAGCACGCGGTGGACGCCGCCCTCGCGGCGGCGTACCCGCGCGGTGCGCGCTACGTCGGGTGGCCGATGCTGCTGCTGATGACGCTACGGCGGAAGGGCGGAGGCGAGACGATCTAGGCGCGCTTGGCCGAGGCGCCGGGCTTCGGCGGGCACATCTTGTGGACCCAGACCGATCCCAGCTTGACGTGGTTGCCGTTCTTCCGGATGCGAAGCTTGCACTTGGGGCAGGTCCCCATGTCATTCTCCTCCAACGGAATTGCTGACAGGATGTGACGCGTCGAGCATTATACACGAGCGGGAGGAGCCGTGACCCAGCCCTGCATCTTCTGTCGCATCGCCGCCAAGGAAAGCCCGGCCGAGATCGAGTACGAAGACGACGAGGTCGTGGCGTTCCGCGACCTCTACCCGAAGGCGCCGATCCACCTGCTGATCATTCCCCGGCGTCACATCGAGTCCATCGCGCGTCTCGAGCCGGGCGACGCTCCGCTGATCGGGCGGTGCATCCACGTGGCCCGCCTCCTCGGCGAGCGCGCCGGCTACGCGGAGCGCGGATACCGCCTCTCCTGCAGCACCGGGCCCGAGGGCGGGCAGGTCGTCTACCACATCCACTTTCACTTCACGGCCGGCCGCCGGTGATCCGCGTCCGGGGGCTCCGCAAGGCGTATTCCGGCGGCTCGCCCGCACTGGACGGGATCGACCTCGACATCGGGCGGGGGGAGTTCGTGGCCCTGATCGGCCCGAGCGGGGCGGGGAAATCCACGCTCCTGCGGTGCCTGAACGGGCTCGTCACTCCGACCGCGGGGCAGGTCGAGGTGGACGGCGTCGCGGTGACCGGGGCCACCCCGGAGGCCCTCCGACGTGTCCGCGCGCGCGTCGGGTTCGTGTTCCAGCAGTTCAACCTGCTGCGCCGTCTCACCGTGCTCGAGAACACCGTGCTGGGCCGGCTCGCCCTCACCACGCGGTGGCGCTCCCTGATCGGGTGGTTCGAGCCGGCCGACCTGGCGCGCGCGGAGGCGACCCTCGCCCGGGTGGGCCTCGTCGGTCTCGCCACTCGCCGCATCGACACGCTCTCGGGCGGCCAGCAGCAGCGGGTGGCAATCGCGCGCGCCCTGGTCCAGGGACCCGCGGTCATCCTGGCCGACGAGCCGATGGCGAGCCTCGACCCCGCGCTCGCCCACACCGTCATGGAACTGCTGCGCCGGATCAACCACGAAGACGGCATCACGGTCATCACCTCGCTCCACGTGCTGGAGCTGGCGCAGGGGTACGGGCAGCGCATCATCGGGCTCCACCAGGGCCGGGTGGTCCACGACGGCCCGCCCGCCTCGCTGGACCGAGCGGCCACCGCGCGGATCTTCGGGCCGGGCGTGACCGGCGGCGCCACGTGAGCCATCGAGGCCGCTGGGCCGGCTGGGTCGCTCTCGTCTCGGTCTTCGTCTGGTCCGCGGTGGCCACCGAGGTCTCGATCGGCCGCACGATCGAGGGCCTGCCGTTCATGTGGGATTTCCTGCGTCGAATGGTGCCGCCGGATCCGTCGGTGTTCGGCAATGCGCTGCGCGGAGCGATCCAGACCGTCCAGATCGCGATCGTGGGCACGGTTGTCGCCGCGGTCCTGGCCCTGCCGATCGGCTTCGCGGCGGCCCGCAATGCCGCCCCGCCCTGGCTCTTCTACACCGCGCGGCCGCTGCTCAACGCGTTCCGGGCGGTGGATACCCTCGTGTACGCGCTCTTCTTCGTGGCGGCGGTCGGGCTGGGCCCGTTCCCGGGCGTCCTCGCGGTGATCGTCTACACAGTCACCGTGCTGGCCAAGCTTTACTCGGAGGCGATCGAGGCCATCGAGCCGGGGCCGGTCGAGGCGGTCCGGGCCACCGGAGCCACCGCGCTCCAGGTGCTGCGCTGGGGCGTGCTTCCCCAGCTGGTGCCCCAGTTCCTCTCTTTCACCCTCTACCGCTTCGAGACCAATATCCGGGCCGCGGCGATCCTGGGCTTCGTGGGGGCGGGGGGAATCGGCTTCTACGTCCAGACCTATCTGCGGCTGTTGAACTACCCGGCCGCCGCCTCGGTCCTGCTCGTGCTGATCGCGCTCGTGATGGCGGTCGACTTCGCGTCGTCGCGACTCCGGGCCCGGCTCGTCTGACCACGAAAAAAGAAACGGCCCCGGGAGAGCTGCCCCGGGGCCGTCGCTTTCCTTCAGTGGGGCTTACTTCTTGAGTAGCTCCATCGCTGCCTTGGCCTTGTCGGCCGCTACGGACGACTTGCCCGCCTTGCACGCCGCCTCAGCCTCGTTCACGAGGGTCGAGGCCTTCTTGAACTCGGCCGAGCGGGGCGCCTGGATGTCCTGGCTGCGCGGGGCCTGCACTTCCTGACCACGCGGGGCCTGGACTTCCTGGCTGCGCGGCGCCTGCACTTCCTGACCACGCGGCGCCTGAACTTCCTGACCACGCGGCGCCTGGACTTCCTGGCTGCGCGGGGCCTGGACGCCCTGGCTGCGCGGGGCCTGGACTTCCTGAC
>Ga0070699_100003308_pt1 | contig 14252 bp, 12 predicted proteins | sample KBSK1503metaG_FD_65473 | JGI IMG/M metagenome (GOLD analysis project Ga0070699, IMG submission 65473) | Corn, switchgrass and miscanthus rhizosphere microbial communities from Kellogg Biological Station, Michigan, USA - KBS K1-50-3 metaG | ecosystem: Host-associated > Plants > Roots >...
CTGAGCGCCATGCCATCGCCGTCATGGCGGGGCAGCAGATGCATGTGGTAGTGAAATACGGTCTGCCACGCGGCCTTGCCGTTCGCCTGATAGACCGACAGGCCCTGCGGCTTGAACGCGGCGCGGATGCCCCGCGCCACCCGCGCCGCCGTCTTTAACAGCGCGCCGGCCTGAGCGTCATCGAGCTCGTAGAGGCTCTCGACATGGCCCTTGGCCGCGACGAGCACATGGCCGGGATTGACTTGTCCCGCGTCCATGAAAGCCAGGGTGAGTTCGTCCTCGTAGACCACCGCCGCCGGAATTTTCTTGGCGACGATGCGGCAAAACACGCAAGCGCTCATCTACTCCTCCCTAGTGGATCGGCCCGCGCGGCAGGCGATCGAGTACAGGCTGCGGTCCTCGATTCGCATGGCAGTGAGCTTACCGCCCCAGACGCAGCCGCTATCCAGTGCCGCAAGCTGCGGCGTCAATTTCGGCCCGAGGGCCGACCAATGCCCGCAAATGATCGGCTGTTCATCCGGCGCTCGCAGCTCGAACCAAGGCTGGTAACCGGGCGGCGCGTCCTTGCCCTTGGCGCGGAAATCCATGCGGCCTGCGCGCGTGCAGAAGCGAAGGCGCGTCATCGCGTTCACGACGACCCGCAGCCGGTCCCAGCCGACGAGCGCATCGTCCCACTGCTCGGGGCGGCTGCCGTACAGATTGGCGAGAAACTCGCGATAGCCCGGCGCGGCGAGGGCGCGTTCGACCTCGCGCGCGAGCTCGAGCGCTTTGCCGATGCCCCATTGCGGCACCAGGCCGGCGTGAACCATGGCGTAGCCGTGCCCGACGTGCATCAGCGGTCGAGTACGCAGCCACTCAAGGAGCTCGCATCGATCCGGCGCCGCAAGGACGTCGTGGAAGCTGTCGTCCTTGCGGGGACGCTCGACTCCTTCGTGCTGGGTGATGAGGTGCAGGTCATGGTTGCCGAGTACCACGACGGCACGTGCACCGAGCGAGCGCACGAAGCGCAGCACCTGGAGCGATTGCGGACCACGGTTGACGAGATCGCCGACGAACCACAATTCGTCCTGCTCGCGGAAGCCGAGCTTCGCCAGAAGCGCCTGTAGTTCGGCAAAGCAGCCCTGTACGTCGCCGATCGCGTAAGTCGCCATTCGGGTTAGAAGCTGGCGTCCAGCCTTCGGTACTGTATCGCCTCTGCCACGTGCTCGGCGGCGATGGTGCTCGCGCCAGCGAGATCGGCGATCGAGCGGGCAACGCGCAGAACGCGATGATAGGCGCGCGCCGAGAGGAGCAGCCGTGCGAGGGCGTGCCGCAGAAGCTCGGCGCCTTCGCGGCCGGTAGCGCACAAATGATCGATTTCCCTGCTGCCGAGCAGGGCGTTCGCCTTGCCTTGACGAGCAATCTGCGCCTCGCGCGCGCGCGCGACGCGCGATGCAATGGCGTCGGACGATTCCGCCGGCAGCGCGGCGAGCAGCTCCGTGTCGCGCGGCGCGGCCACCTCCAGCTTGATGTCGATGCGGTCGGCAAGCGGCCCGGAGATGCGCCCGCGATAACGCGCGATGCGTTCGGGCGTGCAGCGGCAGCGGCCGGTGCGATCGCCGCAGTGCCCGCAGGGACAAGGGTTCATCGCCGCGATGAGTTGGAAGCGCGCCGGGAACTGCACCTGGCGCGCGGCACGGGAGATCGCGACGCGCCCGCTTTCGATCGGTTCGCGCAGAGCCTCGAGCACGTCGCGGTCGAACTCCGGCAGCTCGTCGAGGAAAAGCACGCCGTGATGCGCGAGCGAAATCTCGCCGGGACGCGGCAAGTTGCCGCCGCCGACCAGCGCTGCCGCCGAAGCGCTGTGATGCGGCGCGCGAAATGGCCGCTCGCCCCAGCGCACGACGTCGAATCCACCGCTCGATACGGAATGCACGGCGGCCACCTCGAGTGCCTGCGCCTCGCAGAGTGGCGGCAAGATCCCCGGGAAGCGCATCGCGAGCATCGACTTGCCCGTGCCCGGCGGCCCGATCATCAGCACGCTGTGCCCGCCCGCTGCGGCCACCTCAAGGGCGCGCTTGGCCTGCTGCTGGCCTTTGACTTCGTTGAAATCGGCATACGCCGGTCGCGCGACCGGGATGGACGAGCCGTATTCCGAGAGCCGGGCTTCGCCGGCAAGGTGCCCCACGACCTCGAGCAGTGACTTCGCCGGCAATATGCGCGCACCTTGAGCGAGTGCCGCCTGCGGGGCATTGCCGTACGGCAGCACGAAGGCGCGTCCGGCGCTGCGCGTCGAGAGCGCCATAGCAAGCGCTCCGCGCACCGGCCTCAGCTCGCCCGTGAGCGAAAGCTCCCCGGCAAACTCCTGGCCCTCGAGCGCTTCGAGCGCGAGCTGTCCGCTTGCCGCGAGAATGCCGAGCGCGATCGGCAGGTCGAAGCGGCTGGAATCCTTCGGCAGCTCCGCCGGCGCGAGATTCACAGTGATTCGGCGTGCCGGAAATTCGAAGTGCCCATGGTTCAGCGCGGCGCGCACGCGATCGCGCGCTTCGCGGACTTCCGCATCCGGCAGACCGACGATGTGAAATGAAGGCAGGCCGGGCCCGAGGTGCACTTCCACGCTCACCTCGGGCGCGTCGATGCCGGCGAGCGCGCGGCTCGCTACCGTAGCAACTGTCATGGCTCGCCTCGTCCCTTAGGCGAGCAACGTTCTTGTCGCCTCGCCGTTTACTGCGACGAGCGGCCGCCACGCCGCTCGATTTCCGCGAGGCGGGCTTCGAGCGCGGCGAGCCGCGCTTGCGCCGCCTCGAGCAGGCGCTTCTGCACTTCGAATTCGTCGCGCATGACGAGGTCCATCCGGTCGAACCAGCCCGCAACCAGCGCACGCAGGTTTTTCTCGATGTCCTGCCCCGGCGAATTACGCAGCGCCTCGTTGATGCGCGCGCTCAACTCTTCAAAAAGATGCTTCTCGGCCATGCCCCGCACGTTAGCACCGCGCCATGCACCAGCAGCGGGCGCCGTACCGGCGCGCACGCACCGAGTAGGAGCGCGAGTGTTCCGGCCCCTTGGTAACCGCTTGAATAACTTTAAGTAATGCAATGGCACAAGACATGCTATTCACCGGCGGCATTTCCTATCCACCCTCAGGGAGAGCATCGAATGCGAAAGTTCGTCGTTCCGTTGGCGCTCGCCGCGTCGGCTTCGGTGTCGCTGACAGCCGCCGCGCAGCAAGCAGCACCGACCCCACCCCCCGTCACCGGCAACATGACGCTCGTCAGCGATTACCGGTTCCGCGGCATCTCGCAAACGCTTGGTCACCCGGCGATACAGGGGGGCTTCGATTATGCGCATGCGAGCGGCCTGTACCTCGGCAACTGGAACTCCAATGTTTCTTCGGCGGCTGGCTATCCGGGGGGCAACATCGAGATGGACTTCTATGGTGGCTACAAGAAGGCCTTTGGCGATCTCGGACTCGACGTTGGCGCCATCTATTACTACTACCCGGGTAGTGAAGCGTCGCTTCTGGGCATGGCCAACCCTCATACCACAAGCACCAACTCCGGCACGGTGCACAACTTCGAGGGCTACATCGGCGGCAGCTGGAAATGGCTGTCGTTGAAGTGGTTCCACGCGTTCAGCGATTACTTCATGGTGCCCGACACCAAGGGCACTAACTACCTCGACTTCTCCGCCACCTACGACCTTGGCAAAGGTTGGGGCGCGGTCGGTCACATTGGCCGGCTGAAGGTCCATAACTTCAGCGAGGCGAATTACACCGACTACAAGTTGGGCGCGACGAAGGATCTCAGCGGATGGCTGTTCGGCGCCGCGTTGGTCGGCACAAACGCAAAAGGCAAGGCGGGCGACCCGTACGGCTTCTTCAAAGCGAGTGGCGGCACATACGACGCCGGCAAGACCACGGTGGTGCTGTCGGTTGGAAAAACGTTCTGAGGCCAACGGGGCGGCCGTGAGGCCGCCCAATGGAGACCCCGCATGAAACTCGTAACGGCAATCATCAAACCCTTCAAGCTCGATGAAGTGCGCGAAGCGCTGTCGGCAATCGGCGTGCAGGGCATCACGGTCACAGAAGTGAAGGGCTTCGGCCGGCAAAAGGGCCATACCGAGCTCTATCGCGGCGCCGAGTATGTCGTCGACTTTCTGCCCAAGGTAAAGATCGAGGCGGCAATCAAATCGGACATGCTCGAGCAGGCGATCGAGGCCATCGAAAAATCGGCGAACACCGGCAAGATCGGCGACGGCAAGATCTTCGTGTTCGAACTCGAGAAGGTCATCCGCATCCGCACGGGCGAAACCGATGCGGCCGCCCTCTAAGGAGAACATGATGAACAAAGTGTGTGCATTTCTCGCTCTGGTGCTGTCGCTCGCATTCGCCGGCGTGACGCTTGCGCAGGACAAGGCGGCGACGGCGGCGGACAAGCCCGCCGCGGAAGCGAAAAAGGACGAGGCCAAAACGGCGGAAGCAAAGCCCGCGGAAGCAAAACCGGCGCCGACACCCAACAAGGGCGACGTGGCGTGGATGCTGACCTCGACTGCGCTCGTGCTAATGATGAGCGTGCCGGCGCTGGCGCTGTTCTACGGCGGCATGGTGCGCTCGAAGAACGCCCTCTCGATGCTGATGCAGGTGTTCGTTGTCTTCTCGCTGGTGACGGTGCTGTGGTGCATCTATGGCTATAGCCTGGCTTTCACCGAGGGGAACAAGTTCTTTGGCGGCTTCGATCGGATTTTCCTCAAGGGGGCCACCGATGCTATGGCGGCGACCTTCTCGAAAGGGGTCGTGCTGCCCGAGCTCGTGTACGTCGCCTTTCAGGCGACATTCGCCGCCATAACTTGCTGCCTGGTTCTAGGAGCGATCGCCGAGCGCGCGAAGTTCTCCGCCGTGCTCGCGTTCATCGTCCTGTGGTTCACCTTCAGCTACGCGCCGATCGCACACATGGTGTGGTACTGGGCCGGGCCGGACGCCTACACCTCGGCGAAGATCGTAGATGAAGTGAACGCCAAAGCGGGATGGCTGTGGCAAATGGGCGCGCTCGACTTCGCGGGCGGGACGGTGGTGCACATCAACTCTGGAATCGCCGGTCTCGTCGGTGCCTACCTCATCGGCAAGCGCATCGGCTATGGCAAGGAAGCAATGCCGCCGCACAACCTTACGCTGACGATGATCGGTGCCGCGCTCCTCTGGACGGGCTGGTTTGGCTTCAACGCAGGCTCGGCCCTTGAAGCGAATGGCAGCGCTGCACTCGCCTTCATGAATACGTATCTCGCGACAGCTTGCGCCGTCCTCGCGTGGATTGCCGCCGAAGCGCTTCTCAAAAGCAAGCCTTCCATGCTGGGCGCGGCTTCGGGCGCTGTCGCTGGCCTCGTGGCGATCACCCCGGCCGCCGGCAACGTCGGTATCCCCGGCGCATTCGTCATCGGCTTGGCTGCCGGCTTTGCGTGCTTCTGGGGCGTGAACGGGCTCAAGCGCATGCTGGGAGCGGACGATTCGCTGGATGTCTTCGGCGTCCACGCGACGGGCGGTATCCTCGGCGCGCTGCTGACTGGCGTTTTCAACGCGCCGAGCTTGGGCGGCCCGAGCTTCCCGGTCGATTGGTTCACCGGCACATTGGTGAGCGCGGCCGACTACTCGATCTCCGGCCAGTTGTGGATACAGGCGAAGGCCGTGATTGTGACGCTCCTGTGGTCGGGCATCGTGGCAGCGATCGCGTACAAATTGGTCGACGTGACGATCGGGTTGCGCGTCAGCGAAGAAGACGAGCGCGAAGGCCTCGATACGACGGCTCATGGGGAAGCGGCCTACCGCATGTAACGGCGGCAGCGACGAAAAAAGGGCGCTGCGGCGCCCTTTTTTATCGCGCCAGCTTGCCGAGGAGCGCGAGGAGATGCATGCGCTCGCCTTCACTCAGGCGTTCGGCGACACGCCGCTCGTGACGCTCGATGCGCTGGCGCAACCGCGCGACCAGCACGCGGCCGGAGCGCGTCAGCCACAAACCGTTCGTTCGCCGATCGAGGCCGCGCCGGCGCTCGATTAGGCCGCGCTGCTCGAGCGCATCGACAACGCCGACCATCGTCGAGCGATCGAGGTGCACCGCCTCGGCGAGCCTGCCTTGCGCCACGCCGGGATTCGCCTCGATCAGGAGCAGGATGCCGGCACGCCCCGGCGAAACATCGCCGACGGTCGCGGCGAAATCCCGAAATACCGCCTGCTGCGCGAGGCGCAGCCGGTAGCCGATGAGCTGCGGCAGGATGCCCGGACGCAGACGCTCGCCCGCGCGCTTTGCTTGTTTGGCTGCCAAAACGTTCGCGCCATCGTACACGGAATAGAATTGCGGGTTTTCGAGGAATCCGATGGACTACGCAATTCCCCTGTGGACCCCGCCGGCGCTGCCGATCGCCGGGTCAAACCAGGTATTTCCCGTGCGCCGAATCTTCTGCGTCGGACGCAATTACGCCGAGCACCAGAAGGAGATGGGCGGCGACGGCCGCGAGACGCCGTTCTTCTTCCTGAAGAGCGAGTTCGCGATCATGCCGCGCGGCGGCACGATCCACTATCCCGCAAAGACCTCGAATTACCACTACGAGACGGAGCTCGTCGTGGCGCTTCACAAGGGCGGGCGTCGCATCGATGCCAAGCGTGCCAACGGCTACGTCTTCGGCTATGCCGTAGGCCTCGATATGACGCGCCGCGACTTGCAGCAATGGGGCAAGGATCATGGCCGGCCTTGGGATTTCGGCAAGAATTTCGACGAATCGGCACCTTGTAGCGAGCTCTTTCTCGCAGCCAAGGTCGGTCACCCCTCGAAGGGCGCGATCTGGCTGCAGGTCAACGGCAAGCAGCGCCAAAAGGCCGACCTGGCGGACATGATCTGGTCGGTGCCCGAGCAGATCGCCTTCCTCTCCGAGCACTACACGCTCGAGCCTGGCGATGTCATTTTCACCGGAACTCCGGCCGGCGTCGGGCCGGTGAAGCCGGGCGATGAGTTGCTCGCCGGTATTGATGGCGTTACCGAGCTCAAGGTGAAGATCGCGCCTGCGCTGTGAAGCTTTACACGTACTTCCGCAGCTCCGCCGCCTTTCGCGTCCGCATCGCGCTCAACCTGAAAGGGCTCACCTACGAGCCGGTGTTCGTGCACCTCGCGAAGGGCCAGCATCGCGAACCGTACTACGCTGAAATCAATCCACAGGCGCTGGTGCCGACGCTCGAGCTCGACGACGGCACGCGTCTCGTCCAGTCGCTCGCCATCATCGAATGGCTGGACGAGAAGCACCCGGCGCCGGCGCTCATTCCGCGCGACGCGCTCGCGCGCGCACGCGTGCGCTCTCTCGCCTGTCTCATCGCGTGCGAGATCCATCCGCTCAATAACCTGCGCGTGCTGCAGCATCTGAAGCGGACACTAGGCCAGACGCAGGAGCAAATCGACAGCTGGTACCGGCACTGGATCGCCGACGGTCTCGCCAAGCTGGAAGCCGAGCTTTCGCGCGCCGGCACCGGCAGGTTTTGCCAAGGCGACTCGCCGACGATGGCCGACTGCTGCCTCGTGCCGCAGATCTTCAACGCCAAGCGCTACAACAGCGACCTGGCGCCTTACCCCGGCAGCATGCGCGTGTTCGACGCCTGCATGAAGCTCGAGGCCTTCGATCGCGCGCAGCCTTCCAAGCAACCCGACGCGGAGTAGCGCATGCCGAACATCAACGCCTACCGTCGCCCGTACTGGAACACGCAGCCCGAATACCTCTTTCCGAAATATGCGTCGACTGTCAAGCGGGCGCCGACGCAGCCGCTCGTCGTGCTGCCGCACACGCTTTCCGAGATCACCGCACCCGTCTTCGGCGATGAAGAGGTGAAGCCGGCCGATGCCGATCTCACCAGACAGCACAAAGGCGAGCCGCAGGGCGAGCGCATCGTCGTCAGCGGCCGCGTGCTCGATGAGAACAGCAAGCCGGTCTCCAACATGCTGGTCGAGATCTGGCAGGCAAACGCCGCCGGACGCTACAACCACCGCGTCGACCAGCACGATGCGCCGATCGATCCGAACTTTACGGGAGCGGGGCGCTTCCTGACCGACAAGGATGGCAACTACCGCTTCATGACGATCCGGCCCGGCGAGTATCCCTGGCGCAACCACTACAACGCCTGGCGCCCGGCGCACATCCACTTTTCGGTCTTCGGACATGGACTCGTGCAGCGACTCGTGACGCAAATGTATTTCCCCGGCGACCCGTTGCTCGATTACGACCCGATGTTCACCTGCGTCGCCGACGAAAAGGCGCGCCAGCGCCTGGTTTCGCTCTTCGACTGGGAGAACACCATCCCGGAATACGCGCTCGCCTACCGCTTCGACATCGTGCTGCGCGGCCGGGATGAAACGCCCATGGAGAACCGCCGATGAGCCTGCGCGCCAGCACTTCCCAGACCATCGGGCCGTACCTGCGCATCGGCCTTGAATGGATGCAGATCGAGGAGCTCGCCCCGCGCGGCGTGGCGGGCGAGCGCTACACGATCCGCGGCCGCGTCACCGACGGCGACGGCAAGCAGGTGAACGACGCCGCGGTCGAGATCTGGCAGGCGAACAGCCACGGCCGTTATGCGAGCCCGCAAGATGGCCAGGACAAGCCCCTCGAAGCGAGCTTCCGCGGATACGGCCGCTCACTCACCGACGACAATGGCGGGTTTCGCTTCAGCACCATCAAGCCGGGACGCGTCCCCGGCCCGGGCAGCAGCCCCCAGGCGCCGCATCTCAACGTGACTATCTTCATGCGCGGCCTCCTGAAGCAGCTCATGACCCGGATGTACTTTCCCCAAGATCCTGCGAACGGCAGCGATCCAGTTCTCGCCTTGGTGCCCGCCGAGAGGCGCCAGACGCTGATCGCGCGACGCGTCGGCGACGGCACCCTGGAGTGGAACATCATCCTCCAGGGCGAGAACGAAACGGTGTTCTTCGATTTCTGAGCCTAGAGCTCATCTTTAGCGACGAGCGCTGCGCGGCAGCGCTTGCCGAGGACAAGCTGCTCGCCGCCATGGCGCAATTCGAATCGGCGCTGGCGCGTGCCGGCGCCGATTGTGGCGTCATTCCTCCCGCGGAAGCGCGTGCCATTGCGCAGGTCGGCGAGCGCGCGAAGTTCGATGCAGCGATCCTTGCGCTCGAGGCGCGCGACGCCGGCGCGCTCGCCATCCCTTTCGTCAAAGCGCTGACGCAGCAGGTACGGGCGCTGGCGCCGGACGCCGCGCGCTTCGTGCACTTCGGCGCGACGAGCCAGGACGTCATGGACACCGCCATCGTCCTTTGTCTGCGGCGCGCCAATGCCCGCTTGCTCGAGCTCTCCCAGGACCTTGGCGATACGCTCGCCGACCTCGCCCGAAGCCATCGCGAGACGCCGATGCTCGCGCGCACGCTGCTGCAGCCGGCCGCGCCGGTGCCGTTCGGCTGGAAAGCAGCAATGTGGCTCGCTCCTATCGCGCGTGCGGTGCCGGCCTTTCGCAAAGCGGCGGCCGATGCCTGCGTCCTTCAATTCGGCGGCGCAAGCGGCACGCTTTCCGCATTCGGCGCGCGTGCCGTGGCCGTGGCGGATGCGCTGGCGAAGCATCTCGAGCTTAAGCGGCGCGTGACCTGGCACAGCGCGCGCGATGGCTTCGCTCGCCTCGCTGCCGAGGCCGCGGTGCTCGCCGGCCTGGCCGCCAAGATCGCGGGCGATGTTGCGCTGCTGATGCAAGCGGAAGTCGGCGAGCTCGCCGAGCCCGCGGCATCCGGCCGGGGCGGCTCTTCGAGCATGCCGCACAAGCGCAATCCGGCGCTGTCGATGCTCGCGCTGGAAGCGGCGCGCCGCACGCCTGGGCTTGCCGCGACGCTGCTGAATCAGCTGGCGAGCGAGCATGAGCGCGGCCTGGGCCAATGGCAGAGCCAATGGTTCACGTTGCGCGAGCTCCTTTGCGCGAGCGCGAGTGCGCTCGCCGCCATGCTTGATGTCGTACGCGGCCTGCAGGTCAATGCGCCGGCGATGAGCGCGAACCTCGAGCGCATGAAAGGCTTGGTGTTTTCCGAAGCGGTGGCCTTACGCCTATCGCGCGCAACCGCCGATCGGCTGGTTGCGCAGGCTGTACGCGAAGACCGTCACCTGCGCGACGTGATGCGCGATGATAAGGATGTGGCGAGCGCGGTTTCGCCCTCGGAATTGGACGCCCTATTTGAGCCGCGTCGCAGCTTCGGAGCCGCGAACGAGATGATCGAGCGCGTGCTCGCCGACTGGGCTAGCGCGCGCGAAAACGCTCTTTGAGCTCCTCCGGGATTATCTCGCCCTTCATTGGCGTCCCCGGGCCGCCAACGTGGCGACCCCATACGCGCGTCTCCTTGGCGCGGGCGAGCCCCGCCTCGTCGCTGCGCACGATGTCATGCTCGACGAGAAACGACTTGCCGCCGAAGCGCGCGATGCGCGAGCGCACCTCGCAACGATCGCCGTGCACCGCCGGGGCGAGAAACTGGCATTCCGCCGAGACGAGCGGCATCGCCATGTGCTGTGTTCTCATCCACGCGGGCCCATAGCCCGCCGCTTCGAACAGCGCCCAGCTCGCTGCGTCGATCCAGCGAAAATAGGTCGGGTAGAAGATGATGCCGGCGGGATCGCAATCCCCCCAATGCACTTGGCATGGGAAGCGGCCGACGATCGAGCGAAATTCGTCGCCCATGGGAGCCACCGATTATAAGGGCGGCGATTGACACCTCGGAAAGCTGTGGGCAGACTCCCCCGGTCGCGCCGATTTGAAGTTCAGCTTGCGGGCGCGTTACAAATTCCGCTAAAGAGACGCGTCCGCGAGGCCCGTTTCGCGCAAAGCTGAACGGGCTTTTGTTTGGAGCGTATGGCCCCTCAATCGCACGCTAGCCTGGAAGCGCTACTTCGCCGCCGCATCGTCCTGCTCGATGGCGCCATGGGAACGATGATCCAGCGCGCGCGGCTGGCCGAGGAGGACTACCACGGCGAGCGCTTCCGCAACTGGCCGCGCGAGCTGCGCGGTCACAACGACTTGCTGTCGCTCACGCAGCCGCAGCTCGTGCGCGATATCCATGCGCAATACCTGCAGGCCGGCGCCGACATCATCGAGACGAACACCTTCAATTCGACGGCGGTGGCGCTCGCGGATTACGGCATGCAGTCGCTCGCCCGCGAACTCAACCGCGCCGCGGCGCGGCTTGCGAAAGACGCCGCGCGCGAATGGGCCTCGCGCACGCCCGAGCAGGCGCGCTTCGTCGCCGGCGTCCTCGGGCCGACGAATAAAACGGCATCGATTTCGCCCGACGTCAACGACCCCGGATTCCGCGCCATCCGCTTCGATGAGCTGGTCGCCGCCTACACCGAGGCGATCGAGGGCTTGCTCGAGGGCGAAGTCGACCTGCTGCTCGTCGAGACTGTTTTCGACACGCTGAACGCCAAAGCCGCCATTTATGCCATGGAGGATGCCTTCGGCCGCCGCGGCCTTCGCCTGCCGGTCATCGTGTCGGGCACGATCACCGACGCCTCGGGCCGGACGCTGTCCGGCCAGACCGCCGAGGCGTTCTACAACTCGATTCGCCATGCGCAGGCGCTCGCCGTGGGGCTGAATTGCGCGCTCGGTGCGAAGGAGCTGCGGCCTTACGTGGAAGAGCTCGCGCGGCTCGCCGAGTGCTTCACGTCCTGCCATCCCAATGCCGGGCTGCCCAATGCCTTCGGCGAATACGAAGACACGCCGGAATCGATGGCCCGGCAGCTCGCGGAATGGGCGGGCGCCGGCTGGATCAACATCGCGGGCGGCTGCTGCGGCACCACGCCGGAACACATCGCCGCGATGGCCGAAAGTTTGCGCGGCATTACGCCGCGCCAGGCGCACGCCAGGCCGCCGGCACTGCGGCTGGCCGGCCTCGAGCCGCTCAACGTCGACGAGCGCTCTCTCTTCGTCAACGTCGGCGAGCGCACCAACGTCACGGGTTCGCGCGCATTTGCGCGGCTGGTCCTCGCTGGCGACTACGCCGCCGCGCTCAGCGTCGCCCGCCAGCAGGTGGAAAACGGTGCCCAGATCATCGACGTCAACATGGACGAGGCGATGCTCGATTCGCAGAAGGCGATGGCCACGTTCTTGAGCCTCGTCGCCGCCGAGCCGGACATCGCGCGCGTGCCGCTGATGATCGACAGCTCGCGCTGGGATGTCATCGAAACGGGCCTGAAGTGCGTGCAAGGCAAGCCGGTGGTCAACTCGATTTCCCTCAAGGAAGGCGAAGCCGAGTTCCTGCGCCAGGCGCGGCTGTGCCGCCGCTATGGCGCCGCCGTTGTGGTCATGGCGTTCGACGAGAAGGGACAGGCCGACACGCTCGAGCGACGCATCGCCGTATGCCGCCGTGCGCACGAACTGCTCACCGGCGCCGGCTTTCCGGCCGAAGACATCATCTTCGACCCGAACATCTTCGCCATCGCCACCGGACTCGAAGAGCACGCACGCTACGGGCTCGATTTCATCGACGCGGTGCGCTGGATCCGCCAGACGCTGCCGGGCGCCAAGGTGTCGGGCGGCGTGTCGAATCTTTCGTTCTCGTTTCGCGGCAACGATGCCGTGCGCGAGGCAATGCACACGGCCTTTCTCTACCATGCCATCCGCGCCGGCATGTCGATGGGCATCGTCAATGCCGGCCAGCTCGGCGTGTACGAGGAGCTGGATACGGAGCTGCGCGAGCACGTCGAGGACGTGATCTTCAACCGCCGGCCGGACGCTACGGAGCGGCTCATCGACCTCGCGAGCCGTGTCAAGGCCGGCGCCAAGGAGACCGGCAAGGAGGAAGCCTGGCGTGCCGGCACGGTGGAGGAGCGCCTCGCGCATGCGCTGGTCAATGGGATTTCGGCGCACATCCTCGCCGACACGGAGGAAGCGCGACTCAAGTCCGCGCGGCCGATCCAGGTGATCGAAGGCCCACTCATGGACGGCATGAACGTCGTCGGCGACCTCTTCGGCGCGGGCAAGATGTTCCTGCCGCAGGTGGTCAAGTCCGCGCGCGTCATGAAGCAGGCGGTGGCGCACCTGGTCCCCTACATCGAGGCGGACAAGGCGCTCACCGGAGACACGGCACGCAGCAAAGGCCGCATCGTGCTCGCGACCGTCAAGGGTGACGTGCACGATATCGGCAAGAACATCGTCGCCGTCGTCCTGCAGTGCAATAACTACGACGTCCTTAACCTCGGCGTCATGGTGCCCGCGCAGACGATCCTCGAGACCGCGCAGCGCGAAAAGGCGGATGCCGTGGGTCTCTCCGGCCTCATCACGCCGTCGCTCGAGGAAATGGCGCACGTGGCGCGCGAGATGGAACGGCTGCAGCTCAAGCTGCCTCTGCTGATTGGCGGCGCCACGACTTCCCGGGCACATACGGCGGTCAAGATCGCGCCCAATTATTCCGGCCCCGTCGTGTACGTGCCCGACGCTTCGCGCAGTGTGTCGACAGTACAAGGTTTGCTTGGCGACTCGCACGAGCGCTACATCGCGCAGGTGCGCGCCGACTACGAGAAGATCCGCGTCCAGCACAGCCAGAAGGCGGGCCCGGGAGCGCTTCATCCACTCACCGAAGCACGGCGACTGGGACACAAAACCGACTGGAGCGCGTATCGGCCGCCGGCGCCGCACCAGCGAGGCATTACGGCGCTCCGAGGCTATCCGCTTGCCGAGCTCGTTGACTACATCGACTGGTCGCCCTTTTTTCAGGCCTGGGAGCTTTCCGGCGCCTATCCGCGCATCCTCGAGGACGAGATCGTCGGCGGCGAGGCGCGCAAGCTACTTGCGGACGCGCAGGCCATGCTCGCCCAGATCGTCGCCGAGCGGTGGATCGAGGCGAATGGCGCTTTCGCGCTTTATCCTGCCGCCCAAGTCGATTACGACGACATCGCGATCTACGAGGACGAGGGCCGCTCGGTGCGGCTCATGACGTGGCACAACCTGCGCCAGCAAAACCATAAACCGCAAGGGCGCGCGAATCTGTGCCTCGCCGACTTCGTCGCGCCGAAAGCGAGTGGCGTACCGGACTGGATCGGCGCCTTCGCGGTCTGCGCGGCCGGTATCGAGGAGCGCGTGCGCCGCTTCGAGGCGAGCCACGACGACTACAACGCCATCATGCTGAAGGTGCTCGCCGATCGGCTGGCGGAAGCTTTCGCCGAGCGGTTACACGAGCGCGTACGCTGCGAGTTCTGGGCTTATGCGCGCGACGAAGCGCTCTCCAAGCAGGAGCTCATCGGCGAACGCTACCGCGGAATCC
>Ga0070699_100003309_pt1 | contig 14251 bp, 12 predicted proteins | sample KBSK1503metaG_FD_65473 | JGI IMG/M metagenome (GOLD analysis project Ga0070699, IMG submission 65473) | Corn, switchgrass and miscanthus rhizosphere microbial communities from Kellogg Biological Station, Michigan, USA - KBS K1-50-3 metaG | ecosystem: Host-associated > Plants > Roots >...
AACCCGCCGGAAGTGATCATGCTGACCGGCCAGGGCACCATCGAAACCGCGGTGCAGGCCATGAAGCTGGGGGCCTACGATTACCTCACGAAGCCTTACAGCATTAACGAGCTCGACGTGCGCGTGAAACAGGCTGCGGATAAGCGGCGGTTGCGGGTTGACAACGTGCGATTGCGCGAGCAGCTCGCGCGACAGTCGGCACTGCCGGAGATCGTTTCCGTTTCGGAGCTGATGAAGGAAGCGATTCGTTTAATCGAACGCGTGGCGCCTTCGGAAGCGTCGGTTTTGATCACGGGAGAGTCGGGAACCGGAAAAGAACTGGTGGCCCATGCGATTCACCGGCTTTCGAATCGCACTGACGCGTCGTTTGTGGATCTGAACTGTGCTGCGTTTCAAGAGTCGTTACTCGAGTCGGAATTATTTGGTTACGAAGCCGGTGCGTTCTCGGGCGCGAAGGGCAGGAAGCTTGGTCTCATCGAGCTTGCGGACGGTGGCACGCTGTTCCTCGACGAGGTGACGGAATTGCCGGCGCAGTTACAGGCAAAGCTGTTGCGCGCGATCGAGACGCGCACGTTTTTCAGAGTTGGTGGCGTGAGGAAAGTTGAAGTCAACGTGCGCATCGTGGCGGCTACCAATCGCAATCTCGATACTGTAGTTAACGATGGTGTGTTTAGATCGGATCTGCTTTACCGCATCAACGGGTTTCAGATCAGTTTGCCGCCGCTACGAGAGCGTCCGGAGGACATTGAACCGCTGGCTCGTCACCTGCTCAAGCAGGTTGCGGGCACCACGCCGCCGGAGTTGACGGAAGAAGCGTTCACGGCGCTGCGTTTGTATGCCTGGCCGGGCAATGTGCGGCAGCTGAAGAACTGTCTGGAACGGGCGGTGATTCTCTCGAATAACGGCAGGATTACGCTTTCGGAGTTGCCGCCGGAAGTTACGCGGCCTGCGGTTCCAGCGCCGGTGATGACCAGTGCTCCCGCAGTCGCAGGCGCTGAAGCGCCGGTTCCGATCGCGGCTGTTCCGAGCGCGCCCGGATCGCTTCGCGAAAGTGAGCGTCAACAGATCCTCGCGGCACTCGAACAGACCGGCTGGCATCGCGGCAAGACCGCCGAAATACTCGGCATCTCTCCCTCAACTCTCTATCGCCGCCTCCGCGATTACGATTTAGAGCGCCGAAGATAAATACGAGCGCCGAGAAATAGAACAAGTCAGGAAGAGGGGCTTGCCCCCGCTCTTCGCAACAGCGGGGGCAAGCCCCTCTTCCTGACTTGTTCTATTCGCTACTTTTGAGTTTTTTACGATCGATCTTGCCGCGATCGTTTTTCGGAAGGGAATCGACGAACTCGATCCAACGTGGGTATTTGTAGACGGCGATGTGAGTCTTCACAAACTGCTTGATAGCTTCAGCCAGCGCCTCGCCACGATCAAATCCCGCTCGCAACACGACAAACGCTTTCGGTTTCACTAAACCATCCGCCTCATGGCCCACAATCGCACACTCGAGCACCGCTTCGTGCCGTAGCAGACAATTCTCAATCTCGGCCGGCGCTACAAACACACCCGACACTTTCAACATGTCGTCAGTGCGACCGTGATACCAGTAGTAACCATCCGTATCGACATGAAACTGATCGCCGCTGGTACACCAGTCGCCGGCAAACGTCTCCTTCGACTTCTCGTGCGCGTTCCAGTAACAAAGCGCCGCTGAGTCGCCTTTAATCCTCAAGGTCCCCATCTCACCGGTCGGAACTTCCTTACCTTCGGCGTCAACGATACGTGCTTCGTAACCTTCGACAATGCGACCGAGACTGCCCGGCTTGATATCCCCGGGACGATTCGTGATGTAGATATGAAACATCTCGGCGGAACCGATCCCATCGCAGATGTCCGCTCCAAACGCGTTCATCCAACGTTCGTATAGTTCTTTCGGCAGCGCCTCGCCGGCCGAGTAACAGAATCGCAGGCTCGAAAGGTCAGCTCGCGAAGCGCCGGGCACGTTCAGCATCGAGTTGATCATCGTGGGAACAGTCGTGAGGATCGTCGGTTGATAACGCTTGATGACTTCGAACATCTTCTCCGCAGTCGATCGTTCCGCGAAGAGTGCAGTGGCTCCGCCGACTGCAAACGGGAAGAGCAAATTAGTTCCGGTGGCATAACCGAAGAACAGTTTGGGCACGGAAACGGTCAGATCATCCGCGCACACTCCCATCGTTGCTTTGGCGAAGACTTCGGTATTGAACGGCAGATCGTGTTGGAGATGGACCGCGCCTTTCGGGTGGCCCGTAGAACCGGAGGTGAATAACCAGATCGCGATGTCATCGCGCCGCGTGTCGGCTCGTGAACATTCATCTGGTGCAGCGTTCACGAGCTCATTAAATCCGACCCACCGCACCCTCTTGTCTTGCGGCACCTCGAAGTCATCACCGACAACCAGCACACCGCGCAAGTAGCGCGCATTCTCAACCGCTGCTGCAAACGTCGTCAACAGTGATTGATGAACAACCGCAACTTTCGCGCGGGTGTAGTCGAGGTAATACTCATAATCCGCCACCGGCAACAGCGGATTTACCATAGTGATCACTGAGCCGATACGAGCCGCGCCAAACCACGTCCAGACAAACTCAGGACAATCAGGCAGGACCATCAACACACGATCTTCGATACTCGCTCCCAGTTCGCGCAGCGTGTTGCCGGCTCGATTAGAGAGTCGCGCGACCTCGAGGTAGGTCCAGGTTTGATCTTCGAAATACAGGCAGACCTTGTTTTCCCGGCCTTCCTCGAGATTGTGATAGAGGAAGTAGTCGGCCATGTTGAACCGCTCTGGAAATGAGGGGAGCAATGCTTGACGTTACGCTTTCTTATCCGCCTGCGACTGAAACACACCTTCCAGAAACTGTGCGAGCGTCGCTTCGTCTTCCGGGCTGCTCGAGTTGAACTTCAGCGCGAAGCCAATCTCCGAAGCGGCATCGACGACCTCAGCCCAGAAGTTGACTGCTTGAGTATCGGTAAGCTGAATTTCGAGCCAGACAAGCTCCTTGACTTCAACCTTTCCACCGGTGAGCACGAAGCAGCCGCTGCGACTCAGATCGGTAACGGTGGCACCCTCGCGCGACAACACCCCTTCCCAGCGAGCCTGGAGTTTGACTCGCGCCCGAGGCGCCGATCTTCTGTCTTTCTCCATTAGCACTCCTTTGCTTCAGTGTGCAAACGGACAACCGTTATCGCCATGCTTCGTGTCGAGATAGGTGCGTGCTTCCCAGAGCTCGGGGAAGAATTTTTTGTCGAGTGTGGTTTTTAGATACCCGATGCCTTCCGAGCCGCCGGTGCCGCGTTTGGCGCCGACCATGCGCTCGACCATTTTGATGTGATGCGAGCGCCAGAGCGAGAAGTATTCATCGTGTTCGAGCAGCGCTTCGGCTAGTTGAAACTCTTCGTAGCGTTGCTCGAAGTGAGTCAGAACCTCGAGCATTGCCTTCGTGCGCGCTTCGTAAGCTTGTTTTTGTTGTGCGTTATCTGCGTCCATCGCAGTCAGCGGAGCTGTTAGACCACGACGTTGCAGCGTGCGATAAAAAGACTCCGCCAGGGTTGGGGCTGTCATCCGCGCTTGCAGTCGTTCGTGAGCAAACCCGTCACTCGCGAATTCGCGCAGAATCGTTTTGTCTTTCAAGCCGGATGAAAACTCGATCTCGCGAAACTGCATCGACTGAAAGCCACTCGCCGGATTCAGCTCATCACGAAACGCGAGAAAACTGATCGGCGTCATGGTTTCGAGAATATGAATCTGGTTCACCAGCAACTTCTCGATCGCGACGATACGGTTCACCGCACGGGTTGCGGCCGGTACGCGATCTTCTTCCAACAACTGAATCGCCGCGTCGAGCTCGTGCAGGATCTGCTTGAACCAGAGCTCGTATGCCTGGTGGACCGTGATGAACAGCAGCTCGTCGTGATGAACCGGACTCGAAAGGCAATCCTGAAGATTGATTAGGTCCTGAACCCGAAGATACTTGTTGTAGGAAAGCGGCGGATTGTCGCCGTAATCGTTGGCCATCTAGAATGCTGCTCCCGCCGCCTCATGTGCGCGAAAACTCTCGGAGTCGCTGATCTTTTTCATTTCCTGAATTACGAGCTCGAGCTCGTCGTCGGTGGTATAGAAATGCGGCGAGATACGAATGCCGGCGCCGGGCCGGTAGTCGATGATGAATTCGCGCCGAATGAGTTCTTTTGCCACTGCCGCTGCATGTTCGTGGGCCACCGTGATCGTACCGCCACGTTGTGATGCATCTTTCGGACTGGTAACTGTGAAGCCTGCTTCTTCCGCGAGGTTGATCAGATAATCGGTTTGTCGCACGTTCTTCGCCCGAATCTTTTCGAGACCGATCTCATTGATGATTTGATAACCGGAGATCGCCGCGTAAAGCGCCGGGATGGCCGGCGAGCCGTGCAGAAAGCGCGTAATGTTTGGCGCGTAACGCAGTGACGTGTCGAACGAAAACGGAGCTTCGTGGGCCATCCAGCCGGTAGTCTTGGGCTCGAGCGTGTTTTGCAGGTCAGGCCTGACATAGAGATAACCCGCGCCTGGACCACCACACAGCCATTTCACCGAACCGCCGGTAGCGAAGTCGGCGTTGAGCTCCTTTACACTGAAGGGCACGGTGCCGGCCGATTGATAAGTGTCGAGCACCACCATCGCGCCGACTTCATGCGCCCGATCGATAATAGCTTTTGCGTCCTGCAGGAACGCGCTCTTGAAAAGTACGTGCGAGAAGGGAACCAGCAGCGTCGTTTCATCGATCGCGGCAAGCATGCGTTCGAGCGGCACGGTGATGCCGTCGTCTGACTTGACGATCTCGATCTGAAGTTGTCCGTCGCGGGCGTGAGCTTCGTAAACATACATCACGGACGGGAAGTTGAGCTCTGAATAGACGATCTTGTTGCGCTGCGGCGTTGGCTTGAGACACGAGAGGACGAGCGACTGGCAGACAGAGACGTTTTGGTGCATGACCACCGTGCCCGGGTCGGCGCCGATGATGCGGGCGACCTCGTTGCCGACTGTAACCGGCATGTCCCACCAGCCTTCGGCCCACGCGCGCACGCCGCGCGTCGCCCAGATGTCCGCATACTCGTGCAGGCGATCGTAAGTGGCTCGCGGCATCGCTCCAAGACTGTGCGAAATCAGGTAGACAGTCTGTTCAAGAATGGGAAATTCACTGCGCCACTTTAATAATTCGTCTGCCAAGCAATCATCCTCCTGCCAACGCCTAATTTAACAGAATTACGCATATCTCGTGTAATCCGGTAATCTGTGTAACGAGAACATGTGGAAATTTGCGAATCCAATCCGGCATCAGATCGTGGAAACGCGCTGGCCTACAGCCGAGGAAGCCGCGCGCTCGCGACTCTTCGGCCCGGTTGCCATAGGCAAACTCGAATCGCGCAGCCGCACGTGGATACCGGCGATGGTGCCCTGGCGCGCGACGGAAGATGGTTTTGTCACGCAACAGAATCTCGATTGGTATCGACGTTTTGCTGAAGGAAGGCCGGGTGTGCTGATCGTCGAAGCGACCGGTGTGCGCGATATACCAAGTGGTCCATTGCTGCGCATCGGCGATGATCGATTTATTCCCGGGTTGCGCAAACTCGTCGAGACTGTACGTGAAGCGAGTGACGGGCAGACGTTGTTGTTTATTCAGATTATCGATTTTCTCGCGGTGAAGCGACGGCCTGAAAAGGAGAAATACTTTCAGCGCTTTTTGCAGGTGGACGATCGACATCGTCGTGCTTTAGAGCAGGTGACCAGCCAGTCGAGCTGGCTCGCAGCTTCGGATGATCAGGTACGCGAGTTTCTTCAGAACGCGGATGATGAGGTTGTCGCTGCGGTATTGAGCCCAAGCGAGCTCGAGGCGCTACAGTTTGGTTATCGCGAGCGTGTGACTGACATGCACCTGGAACACATTCGCGAGCTGCCGCAGGAGTTGCCGGGCATCTTCGGCGCGGCGGCTTCAAGGGCGCGCGAGGCAGGATTTGATGGAGTCGAGCTTCACTACGCGCACGCCTACACGATGGCCGGATTTTTGAGTGCGCAGAATGATCGTGCTGATGGTTATGGTGGGTCGCGACAGAATCGCGTTCGCTTGCCGCTCGAAGTTTATCGTGAGGTGCGCAATTGTGTTGGAGACGATTACGGCGTCGGAGTGCGGTTTCTGGCTGATGAAGTGATTGCGGGCGGCAGTCGCGTTGAAGATGCGATCTATTACGCGAAGGAGTTTGCCGCCGCCGGGTTCGACTTTCTGTCGCTTTCGAAGGGCGGCAAGTTTGAAGACGCACAACCACCGAAGGTGGGCCAGGCTGTTTATCCTTACACAGGTAAAAGCGGTTACGAGTGCATGCCGACTGTTTTGTCTGACGCAGTTGGTCCATTCGGACGCAGCGTGCCACTCGTGGCCGCGATCAAACAAAACGTCAACCATGCCGGTTTTACGACTCCGATAGTCGCAACCGGTGGTATCTCAACTTTCGAGCAGGCTGAAGATATCCTGCGCCACGGACAGGCAGACATCGTGGGGATGGCGCGCCAGGCGCTCGCCGATCCTGACTGGTTCAGGAAGGTGCTGCTTGGTCGCGGTGATGAAGTACGTCGCTGCACCTACACAAACTACTGTGAAGCATTGGATCAGGCGCACAAGCCGGTGACGTGCAAGCTGTGGGATAAGGGTCGACGACGCCTGGAACCGCCACCGTGGTTAACCGCGGATTAACGCTGATTCATACTCGCGAATGAAGGCGGGATCGCGACGTTTTAAATCTTCATAACTGACGCGCCCGCTGCGCGTCATCAACGTATATGCGAGCTCCAGCGGAGTCAGATGCATATACTCGCGCGCGTTCTCAAACCACACCATGCTGTCGAACGCGGCCGCCTGGTAATCCTGAATTACGGGCCGGCGCGTGGCGGTAAAGTTAATCAGCGCCTCGGAAACGCTCGTGCTTTGTTGAAACGACTCGGCCAGTGCGATCGAATCTTCCAGCGCCAGCTTTGTACCTGAACCGATCGAGAAGTGCGCCGTGTGCAACGCATCACCAAGCAAGACGACATTCTCAAAGAACCAGCTTCTGTTTTTGACGAGGAGGAAGTTGATCCACTTCGAGTTGTTTGAGAGCAGCTGGTGACCTTGCAGATCGTTGGTGAACACGCCGCCGAGGTACGCGCGCGTCGCTTCATCACTCAGGCGTTCAAATCCCGCGCGCTCCCATGTCTGCTGATCGCATTCGACGATGAAAGTGCTGGTAGTGGGGTTGAACTTATACGAGTGAGCCGCAAACACGCCCGCATCGTTTTCACGAAACGTCAAGGTCAGTCCGTGAAAGAGTTGATTGGTGCCGTACCAGATGTAGCGATTGGCACGCACGTCGAGCTCAGGCTGGAATTGCTCCGCATAGCGCCCGCGGACAGTGCTATTGACTCCGTCCGCGGCTAACAGCAGATCGCACTCGTGTCGCAGCGACTCGACGTCGCGAACCTCTGAATGAAAGTCGATTTGGACATCAAGCTGCTCGGCGCGTCGCTGCAAAATCTTGAGCAGTTGCAGCCGTGCAATTCCGGAAAAGCTGTTGCCGTGAATTGAGACCTTCGCGTCTCGATGAACGACGTCAACATTGTCCCACGCCGCAAACTGTTTCGTGATTTCCGCGTGCGACTCCTCATCCCCGGCGCGCAAATTCGCGAGCGTCTTCCCCGAGAACACAACACCCCAGCCGAAGGTATCGTCTGGCCCATTCCGCTCATAAATCCTGATCTGGTGCGACGCGTCGGCCCGCTTCATCAGGATCGCAAAATACAACCCCGCCGGCCCCCCACCAATGACGTTGATCTTCATATCAGGCCACAAAAAGGCACAAAAGGCGCTGCACTAAACCTCCTTCAAAAGCTGGCCGGCAATTACGAGCTTCTGGATTTCGGAGGTGCCTTCGTAGATACGCAACGCGCGGACGTCGCGATAGAGGCGTTCGACGACTGTGCCGCTAACGAGGCCGGTGCCGCCGTGAATTTGAACGGCGCTGTCGACGATGCGACCCGCGGCTTCGGTGGCGAACAACTTCGCTTCGCTCGCCTCGCGTGTGATTCTTTCGGCGCCGTTGTCTTTGGCATACGCGGCGCGATAGACGAGCAGGCGGGCAGCGTCGAGCTCGGTGATCATGTCAGCCAGTTTGGCCTGGACCAGTTGATGCTCAGACAACAAACGTCCGAACTGTTTGCGATTGGATGAATAGCGGACTGCCTGGTCCAATGCGCGCCGGGCCATGCCGCAAGCCGCAGCTCCGACGCTCGCGCGAAACGTGTCCATCGTTTCCATCGCCAGTTTGAAACCATCGCCCTCGCTGCCCACCATGTCTTCCGCGGGCACGCGACACTGATCGAAGGCAATCTCGCCGATCGGATGTGGCGCTATCAACGGCGTGCGTTCGACGACGCGAAAACCCTGCATCTTTGAACCGACGATAAAGGCCGAGATCACCGGACGACCGTCTTCGCGCGTGCCGGTTTTAGCGAAGACCAGATAGAAGTCAGCAATGCCAGCGTTCGAAATGAAACGTTTGCGGCCGTCGATGACATACGTTTCACCGTCACGGCGCGCAGTGGTTTGAATTCCGGCGACGTCGGAGCCTGCGTTGGGTTCAGTCAAAGCGAAAGCAGCAATCGCCTTACCACTGGCGGCGCGCGCGACCCAAAAATCGCGCACGTGGTCCGGAGCGGCGCGCGCGATTGCGTAGGTGCCGAGGCCCTGCATGACGAAAGCGAGATCCGCGAGCGCAGAGGAGTAGGCGAGCGCTTCGCGAACCAGGCAGAGTGCGCGGATGTCGAGCTTCGATTCCGCGACCGCGTATTTCAAAAGGCCCGCGCGCGCCAGCAGCTGGACGAAGTCGCGCGCGACGTTTTCGATGTCATCTTCAGCCGCTGCCCGCGGCTCGATTTCCTGCGCCACAAACTGCGCCACGCTTTGCGCGAGATCGCGGTGCTCGTCGGTGAAAAACGGAATTTGAGAGATCAGGCGGTCCATCGTCACTTAAACTTTGCTTCTCGTTTCGCGACAAAAGCTTCGTACGCTTCGCGATAGTCCGGGTGCTGCATGCAGATCGCCTGAGCCTGGGCTTCGCTCTCGAGCGCGGCCAGTAGATCCATATCAAGCTCGCGATTGAGCATCTCCTTGGTTTTGCCGAGGGCGAAGCCTGGACCACGCGCCAGTTGTTTGGCGAAATCGTGAGTGGCGGTTGCGAGCTCCGCCGCTGGAACAACGCGGTTGTATAGCCCGATGCGTTCGGCTTCGCCGGCACTGACGAAGTCGCCGGTGAAAAGCATTTCAGTGGCTTTCGACATGCCGACCACACGCGGCAGCAGGTACGAAGCCGCCATGTCTGTGCCGGCCAGGCCGACTTTCACAAACAGGAACGCGATCTTCGCGGCTTCACTCGCGATGCGAATGTCTGAAGCCAATGCGATACAAGCGCCGGCGCCTGCGGTAGTGCCATTCAAGCTTGCGATCACCGGTTTCGGAAGGAGGCGAATGTTCCGGATGAGCTCGCACGTCATGCGCGTGAACTCGAGTAGTCCTTCCATATTGCGGCTGAAGAGTTCGCCGATGATGTCGTGTACATCACCGCCCGAACAGAACGCACGACCAGTTCCCGTGATTACAACTACGCGCACTGCACTCTCGTCGCGCAGGGCCGCAAACATGTCAGTCAACTCGCGATAGACTTCAAACGTGAGAGCATTGAGACGTTCGGGACGGTTTAACGTGATCGTCGCGATGCCATGTTCGTCCTGTTCGTAGAGAAAGGAGGTTGGTTGTTTCATAACACTGCCATCGCCTCGATTTCTACTTTCGCCGCATCGTCAAGCAGCGCCGCCACCTGGACCAGCACCATCGCCGGGAAATGTTTTCCCATGTGTTTTTGATACCGCTCACCAACTGCTTTGGTTCGCGCGAGATATTCGAGCTTGTTGGTTACATAGATCACGAGTCTGGCGATGTTCCCGGACTCGCCCCCGGCAGCCTGTAGCACCGTGATTACGTTGGCTAACGCTTTATCAAATTGCTCGACGAAGTCGTCGCTGACAATGTTTCGGTCTTGATCCCAGGCGATTTGTCCGGCGATGAAAAGCAATTTACCGCCCGGATCCGCTAGCACGCCGTGTGAAAAGCCACTCGGCGCACCCAGACCTTCGGGGTTAATTAACTTGAGGGACATTGTGAGGACAGGTTAACAGATCCGCGTTTGTCCGCGTAAATCTGCGGCTTGATTTTTTACAACAGCTTGTCGAGTCGTGAAGCGAGTTGACCCGCGAGATTCCCGCTCGGATCGAGACCGCCGATTGGTCCACCCGACAGGCTTCCTCCCTTGTCGAGGATCACGATCGAAGGGAGCTGGTCCACCCCAAACTTCTTCGACACCACGCCATCAGGATCTCGGAGCACGGTGACTTTCAAACCATACTTCTGCGCGAAAGAGCGTAGTTGCTCGTCACTCGCAAAATTCTTCGACTTGGGATCGTCCGACTCAGTGCTGACCCAGTAGACCACGACGCCGCGATTGCTGTACTCGTCAGCAAGTTTTCGCACACCCTGGAGCTGTGTTCGGGACAGCGGTAACCACGAGGCGCCAAACGCCAGCACCACGATTTCGCCGCGCAGACTTTCGGTGGTAACGGTTTGTCCGTCGGTGGATCGCAGCGAGAAGTCAACTCGCTGGTTGCTCGGGTTCTGCGCAAAAGTCGCGCTAAGGGCCAGCACAACCAGCACTCCGGCCAGGACCCGTTTTTGTGTGTTTAGAACCATCTCTCTCCTTTGCGAACGCCTTTGAGACGCCCGACTTGCTGGATTAGATGAGTGCGTCCAGAGTTTCGTTGGTCTATGGCCGTCGCGGCTCGGGTGCCGGTTTTCCTGTGACTTCTTCGTGCAGGGAGAGGTAATCATCCCACGTATCCATGTCGCGGGCAATGTAAGGCGAGTCGACCGGGAGGCGTTGGACCTCGTTTCGATGGGCCTCAAAAAATGCGCGCAGACCGCCGGTTGCGTCGAGGTTGAGGAGCTCCGGTTTGAAACTGAGATCGACGAGCACCGGATGACCGCCGCGACCATTCCAGGTTGGTACGATCAGCCGGGCGCCTTGCTGCCAGTTTTCGATCAGTGTCGAGACCACGTTAGGCGGAATGGCCGGGTGATCGACGAGCGCGATCAGCGTTGCGGCGGTTGAGGGGGGGACGGCGCGAACTCCCGCGGCAATTGAGGCGCTCATTTCGCTGTTTGGATCGGGGTTGAGCGTAAAGATCACGCGACGTTGGTCCAAGTTTTCGCGGAGGTGCTCCGCGCGATGGCCCAGGACCACGACGATTGTTTCAACGCCTCCTGCTTCCAGGTAGTCGAGACAGCGTTCGATGACGGTGGTGTTGCCGAAAGGAAGCAGCGGCTTGAACGCGCCCATGCGTCGCGATTGGCCGGCCGCAAGGAGAATTGCTGCGGGATGATTCACATCGAAAATTAAGTTTGGAGATCTCGCAGTGCGCGCAGCGTGTACTGTCGCGCCATCTGCTTACGCCACTGATACACAAAATCTGTGTTGTCGAGCGGTCGCGCTTTGACGTACGCGGCTTCAGCGGCCGCCTGTATCTGATCCTCCGAGAGCGGCTTGCCGATCAACGCCGTCGCGGCTTCCTTGATCTCTACCGGCGAGGGAGCAATGCCTCCGAGCACGATGCGAGCGTCTTTAACGTTACTGTCCTGCGTCGAGATCCAAGTCGCGACACCAAGCACCGGAAAATCGAACGCGCCACGCCGGCGCAGCTTCTGATACGAAGCGCGCCAGCCACTTGTGGGTGGCAGTTGAATATCAACCAACAACTCGTCCGGACGCTTGCGCAGGTAGTCTATACCGTCATCGTTGTATAGCCCGGCCGCATCGACGACTCGTTCGCCCAACGTCGATGCGAATCTGAGCTTCGCGCCGATCGCAACCATCACCGGTACGAGATCGGACGACTGCACCGCCCAGCATTTCGAACTCCCGGGTGCGACCCAACAAACGTCGCCGTCTTTCTTGAGACAGAAGTTGATTCCTTTGCGCCACTCGTAGTTTTGATCGTAGTAGTTGCAACGAGTGTCGAGCAGCAGGTTGCCGCCGATAGTTCCCATGTTTCGAAGTATGGGGGTTGAGATTGTGCGTGCGGCTCGGGCGACGACCGGGTAGTCGCGATTGATGATCGGATGTTCGCAGATGTCGGTCAGGATTACTGAAGCGCCGATGTGCAAGCCGGTGTTGCCGTCGCCGGTTATTTGATTCAGTTCAGCCAGACGCATTACGGAGATGACAGTCTGTGGCATCTGCTGGCGTCGCTTCATATTCGGATACAGATCAGTGCCCCCGGCGACGAACTGACCCTCAGGCCCCACCTCACCCATGATCCTCACCGCCTCCGCGATCGTCTGCGGAGTGCGGTAGTCAAATTTAGGCAACCGCATCATAGGTTTCTTATACTGCCTTGCGTCGAGCCCGCGCTGGCGATTTGCGCGTGCTGGCCGGGCGTTTGGTTGCTCGGCTCGCTTGCTGCTTAGCCGCCTTAGCGATCACCCTCAATGCCTCATTTACAGATTCGTCATCTGGAAACGCAGCTCTTATATCGGGGTCCAACAGAACTATATTTGTTCCCGAGCGATAGCGTTCTGCGTAAATCCCCCGCCCAACAAACTTAAGCTTTCTGAGATCGTACTCGGGTCTCATTTCATCCGAGAATTCATCTGTTTTCTTCTTCATAAAGTTTCTTTTCTTGTTTTGTAGGTATCCGCGCACTAATGATTCTAATGCGCGGGTTTCGATCAGCGAAGGCGACATAAAGCAATCGCCCTCGAGCTGACGTGCCAATCAGGAGAAACCGTTTCTCATGGATTGAGTGATCCGGATCCTCGTAAAAGTCTGCAAGAAGATCATCAAATACTGTTGATGCCTCCTCGAAAGAAACACCGTGTTTGCGAAGATTGTACTTGGCTTTCCTTCGGTCCCATTCAAACTCCATTTTCTATTCATATCACGAATGCACCGCTACGTGTGGCATCTCGCTGCCGTCGCCGCCTTCGGCGGGTGTCAGGACGCGCTGCGGTTCTGGCCAATCGACGACGGGGACTGAGGCGGGGCCGAAGTGGCCCGGGCGTCCGCGTGCCTTGTCCTTCAACGCTCGCAGAACTTTCTCCGGCATGATTGGCACTTCATCGATACGCACGCCCACCGCATTGTAAACAGCATTCGCAACCGCCGGCGGCACCGGCAACAACGGCCCTTGCCCCACTTCCTTCGCGCCGTATGGTCCATTCGGATCGGGGTCTTCAATCAAATACGTTTTGACGTCGCACATCTCCATCGTCGTCGGGCTCTTGTACTCGAGCAGCGACGGAAACTTGTGCACGACGTTGCGATTCCCGCGATACGCCATCTCTTCCATCAGGATCTCGCCGAGGCCCATGTAAACACTGCCTTCAACCTGGCCCATCACCAGCATCGGATTGATCGACCGTCCGATATCGTGCGCGATCCAGATGCGCTCAACTACCACGATACCCGTGTCTGGATTGACATCTACTTCGGCGACCGCGGCGGAGTAACTATACGCCGGCGATGGTCCAACTCCGGATCCTTTGTACTTACCCGGTGATCGCGGCGGCTTGTAAGATCCAACCGTTCCAATCGTCCCAAACTTCGACTCCGCGAGCACCACCGCTTCCGCAAATGAAATTCCGACTTCCGGATTCTCAACATCAAACACGCGCCGCTCGGCAAGTGAAAGATTCTCGATCGGAAGGCCAAGCTTCTCCGCCACCGCCAGCACCAATAGCTCACGCGCTCTCTCGGCGGCCTGGATCGCGGCGTTACCAGTCATCAACGTCACGCGACTCGAATAACTACCCAGATCGACCGGCGTCAAATCCGTATCGGCAGTAACCACACGAATATCAAACGGATCGATCCCGAGAATCTCAGCGACGATGTAAGCAAGTATCGAATCTGAACCCTGCCCGATGTCGGTCGAGCCACACATCACACAAACGCCGCCCTGTCGATCGAGCCGCAGTTGCACACCTGATTGCGGCATGTTGTTCCAGTAGATCGGCAAGCCGGCGCCGCAGATATAAGAGCTGCACGCGATCCCGATGCCTTTGCCAAACGGCAGCTTGCGATTGTTCTGGTCCCACGAAAAGCG
>Ga0070699_100003310_pt1 | contig 14245 bp, 12 predicted proteins | sample KBSK1503metaG_FD_65473 | JGI IMG/M metagenome (GOLD analysis project Ga0070699, IMG submission 65473) | Corn, switchgrass and miscanthus rhizosphere microbial communities from Kellogg Biological Station, Michigan, USA - KBS K1-50-3 metaG | ecosystem: Host-associated > Plants > Roots >...
TCGCGCGGCAGCAGCACCACCCACTGCATCCACGGGTTGCGCAGCACCTCGAGCGGGGTCGGCAGGTAGTTCGAGACCGAGTCCCAGACGACCTGCCCGTCCACCATCACGCTGTCGTAGGAGCCCTCGTCGCCGGTGAGGAACTCCTCCATCTGCGCGGGCCTGTCCGGCGTGGGCGGCACGGTATCGAGCCAGGCGCCGAGGTCGGCCTGGTCGTCGAGCCGGAAGGTGCTCTTCGCCCCGGCCCCGGCGGGCGGCTTGACCACGAGCGGAAAGCCGACCCGTTCGGAAAATTCGAGGGCGTCAGCCGCTGAGACGGCCAGCTTGTGCCGGGCGCACGGGACGCCGGCCGCCCGCAGCACCGTCTTCATCTGCGCCTTGTCCCGGAAGTTGTTCGCCGTGACCGGGTCCATGCCACCGATGCCCAGGTGCTCCCGCACCTGAGCCAGCGGGACCTGGAGCTGCTCCAGGACGGCCAGCAGCCGCTCCACCGGGCCGAGCTGGCGGGACAGGCCCTGCACCGCGGCGGCGATCTGGCCCGGGTCGAGCGGGTCGTCGATCCGCCAGTGCCCGGCCAGGTGCTGCCTGAGCTGGGGCGGCACCCGGTCCTCGGGCTCGCAGGTGATCAGGGCCATCCGCACGCCGGGCAGGCGCGCCGCGGCCTCGACGAACCGCGTCGTGGTGTCGAGCAGGTACGGCGCGACGAACCCGGCGGTCACCATGGGAGAAACGTACCCTCCGGTTACCATGCCAGACATGAACGTTGTGTTCGTCGAGCCGTTCTTCCCGTCCAGCCAGCGGCAGTTCGCCCGGGCCCTGGCCGAGGCGGGCGCGACGGTGATCGGCATCGGCGAGTACGGGGTCGAGTCGTTCGACGGCGACCTGAAGGGCTGGCTGTACCACTACGAGCGAGTGCCGTCGGTGACCGACGTGGACGCGATGACCCGGGCGGTCCGCTGGGTGCAGGACAAGCTGTGGGTGGACCGGCTCGAGGCCACGATCGAGGCACACACCATGGCCGCCGCCCAGGTCCGCGAGGCCTGCACGATCCCGGGCACGTCGGTGCGGACGGCCTGGCTGTGCCGGGACAAGCCGTCGATGAAGGAGGTCCTGCGGTCCGCGGGGGTGCCGACGGCGGCCTCGGCCGCGGTGGATTCGGCGGCGGGGGCTCATGAATTCGCCGAACGGGCGGGCTTCCCGCTGATCCTCAAGCCGAGGAGCGGCGCCGGGGCGTCGGGCACGGTGCGGGTCGATTCCGCGGCCGCGCTGGATGAGGCCCTCGGGGTGTTCGGCGGGCAGGGCGTGCAGTCGATCGCGGTAGAGGAGTTCGTCGAGGGGCACGAGGGGTTCTACGACACGATCGCCGTGGACGGCCGGGTGGCCGTGGACTTCGTTTCGCACTACTACCCGAACGTGCTCGAGGCGATGCGCACCCGGTGGATCTCGCCGCAGTTCGTCTCCACCAATCGTCTGGATACCGCGGCGGAGTACGGCGAGCTGCGCGAGATGGGTCAGCGGGTCATCACCGCGCTGGGCATCGGCACCTCGGCCACGCACATGGAGTGGTTCTTCGGGCCGAAGGGGCTGCGGTTCTCCGAGATCGGCTGCCGGCCGCCCGGCGTGGGTGCCTGGGACCTGTACTCGGCGGGCAACGACATGGACCTGTACCGGGCCTGGGCGGACGCCATCGTGCACGGCGGGATCAGCGCCGTGCCGTCCCGGCGGTACGCCAGCGGGATCGTCGCGCTGCGTCCGTCGCAGGACGGGGTGATCTCCGGCTGCAGCGGGGTCGACGAGCTGCAGCAGCAGTACGGCGAGTGGGTTATCGACGCGCACCTGCCGGCGCCGGGTACCCCGACCCAGGGGGTGGAGGCGGGTTACATGGCCAACGCCTACGTACGGATGCGGCACCCCGACTACGACACGCTGCGCGGCATGCTCGACGCGGTGGGCCGCACGCTGCACGTCTACGCTTCGTGAGGATCATCCTGCTCGGACCGCAGCGCAGGCCGACGCTCGAGGGGGTGGCCCGGTCGCTGTTTCCTGGCCCGGGCCCGGCCGGGCCAGTGGCCACGATCACGGCCGGATGGCGGGAGCGCGAGCCGGACGACGCCGAGCTGTCCGCGGTGCTCTCTGCTGGCCACAACCAGGGCGCGAGCCACAACCAGAGCTGCGCGGTCAACCTGGGCCTGTACCGGCGATGGCTGGACGTGCAGGACCGCGACCCGGAGTACTTCGCCGGAGAGCGCGAGCTGGCCGCCGTGCTCGCCGAGCTGCAGGAGCTGTACCTGCTCCGGCTGGACTACGCGCTGCGGGCGGTCTATGCGGTGCAGCGGCGGGCCGACCAGGCCGGCGCCGCAGCCGTCGAAGACGCGGTGGCCGCGGTCCGCGAGCTTGACGCGGCGCACCTGCGCCGGGTCAACGGCGCGCGCGGCGAGTTCTTCCAGCGGCTGTCCCCGCACGACCGGCCGGTGATCGCCGGGCATCGCGCCGAGGTGTCGGCGGTGCTGGCGGACGCGGCCGCCCTGGTCGTGGCGGGCGGGCACGTGGGCGTGCTGGCCGAGGTGCTGCACCTGTTCAACATCGCCGCGGCGCTGCGGTCGGCGCCGCTGATCGCCTGGTCGGCCGGGGCGATGGCGCTGGCCGACCGGATCGTGCTCTTCCACGACCGCGCGCCCCAGGGACCCGGGCACCCCGAGGTGTACGGCAGCGGGCTGAGCCTGCTGCGCGACGTGGTGCTGCTGCCGCACGCGCGCGCCCGGCTGCTGCTCGACGACACGCCCCGGATGGCAGTCTTCGCCCGGCGGTTCGCCCCGGCCCGGTGTGTCCTGCTGGAGACCGGCACCCGGATCGAGGTCCCCGACGGCGGCTGGCCGCCCGGGACCCGGGTCCTCGGCGAGGACGGGCACGTGACCGCGCGGGCGGCAGCGTGACCGCCCCGGTCGCGCCGTCGCCGCCGGTCAGCCGGAAGCTCGCCATCAACCGGCTACGCGAGCGGCGGCCGCTGGATGCGGCCGCGGTCGACCGTTTCCTGGCGCGGCACGAGGTCCCGATCGTGGAGGGCGTCCGCTGCACGTTCCTGTACCGGGGCGAGGCCGACGAGGTGTTCCTCATCCACCGGATCTTCGGCCTGCCCGACCACCTGCCGCTGCGCCGGGTGCGCGGCACCGACCTGTGGTACCTCGTGCTCGAGCTGCCCGAGGGCTCCCGGGTCGAGTACCAGCTGGAGGTGGTCCGGGGCGGGCAGCGCGAGCGGATCAACGACCCGCTGAACCCCCGCCTCGCGCACAGCCCGGTTGGCAGTTCCTCGGTCTGCTACGCGCACGGGCACGAGACACCGGACTGGACCCGGCCCGATCCGGAGGCCCGGCCGGGGTCGCTGGCGGACATGGTGGTGCCGAGCCGGGCGCTGCGCCGCGACTGCCCGGTCACGCTCTACCTGCCGGCCAGGTTCCACCGCACCGCCCGCTACCCGCTGCTGATCGTGCACGACGGCGGGGACTACCTGCGGTACGCCGCCGCCAAGACCGTGCTGGACAACCTCATCCACCGGCTCGACATGGCCGGGCTCGTCGCCGCCTTCATCTACCCGGGCGACCGGCTGGCCGAGTACGCCAACTCGGCGGCACACGCCCGCTTCCTGACCGCGGAACTGCTGCCCCGGCTCGAGGCCGAGTTCCCGCTGGCCGGCACGCCGTCCTCGCGGTGCCTGATGGGCTCGAGCTTCGGCGCCGTGGCTGCCCTGTCTACCGCGTATCGGCACCCGGATACCTACGGGTCGCTACTGTTGCAGTCCGGCTCGTTCGTCTTCACCGACATCGGCAACGACCATGGCGGCGGGCCGGTGTTCGAGCCGGTGGTGCGGTTCGTCAACCGGTTCCGGGCCGCGCCGCGCCGGGTCGCCGACCGGCTCTTCGTCAGCTGCGGCGTCTACGAGCCGCTGATCGTGCGGAACCGGTCGATGGTGCCGGTGTTCGAGGCGGCCGGGATGACCGTCCGCTACGTCGAGGCCCGCGACGGGCACAACTGGGAGAACTGGCGAGACCGGCTGCGGGACGGGCTGTCGTGGATTTTCCCGGGTCCACAGAAGTTCATCTACGAGTGATCATCAAATCCGACCGGCCTGGGCAATCCAGGATGCGGCTCATTCGGCCACCATGATGGTGGGCACGTTGGTGTTGGCTGAGGCCGTCCACAGAAGTTCATTTTTGACATCCTCCCCACCGCAAGGCGGGGATTCCAGCCGCTCATCTCCCGGTCAGGAGGCAAGCAGGTGAGGTTCGCGGTTCACTGGCCGGGTAACCCCGTCGCCTTCCCGCGCAGTCACGGCGTGCCCCGCCGCGATGTTCATAGCCGCGTTCACATCCGCGTTGCATGCGTATCCGCAGGCCACGCAGCAGAACAGGGCTTGGCTCTCGCGGCTGCCCGCTGCGATGTGCCCGCACGCACTACAACGCTGGCTTGTGAACGCGGGATTAACCTTCTCCACGCGGCCGGAGGCCTTGTCCTCCAGGCGGCGCACCAGCAACCCCCAGACCGATCGCATGATCTCCCGGTTCAGCCCGGCTTTGGCGCGGACGTTCCGCCCCGGCTTGGTGATGGTGCCTCTCGCCGAGCGGGTCATGTCACGGATGTTCAGATCCTCGACTCGGATTACGTCAAACCGTCGAGCCAGGTCGGTCGAGGTCTTCTCGGCCCAGTCCCGGCGTGCATCCGCATCGCGGGCTCTGAGCTTCGCGATGGCCAGCTTCACCCGAGCGCGGCGATTCGAGCCGCGCCTGGCTCGCGCCAGCCTGCGGTGGAGACGACGCAGCCTGCGCTGCCGCGCAGGACCGGGCCGGGGCGCAGTGAGCATCTCCCCGGTAGACAGCGCCGCACTGACTGCGACGCCCCGGTCAAGGCCAACTGTCTCACCCGTGCCCGACGCGGGAATAGCCTTGGGGATCGCGGCGAAGGCTATGTGCCAGCGTCCCGCACGGTCCATGGAGACTCGGTAGGACTTCACGCCTTCCGGGACTGCGCGGGACCAGCGGAACCGCACCCAGCCGGCTTTCGGTATCCAGGCCTCGCCGGTGTTGCGGCTGAGCCGTCGAACATGGGCGGGCTTGACCGCGACAATACGGAAACCTTCGTCGCGTCCGGCTTTCCGCCAGGTCGGCCGACGGTGAGTGCCAGCGAACAAGTTCGCCATGGCCTGGGCAAAGTCCCGCAGTGCCTGCTGCTGAACCATCTGGGCGCCTGCACGCAGCCACCCGAACTCGGCGCGGGCCTCGGTGAGTTGTCGGCACTGCTCCAGGTAGCCCGGAGCGCTGCGACGCCCGGGCCGCCACGAGGACTGCTGCTCGACCGCGAGGTTCCACACGAACCGGGCATGCGCGCAGTGGCCTTTCAGCACTGCTTCCTGGGCGGCAGTAGGTTCCAGGCGGTAACGGGACATTCAAACATTATATCGGGAATACTGACATTCCGAAGGAGGTGAAGCGGCGTGTCCTCCCTGGCCCGAAAGCCGTGGTATCGACGCCGCCATCTTGATGAGTGATGACCTGAGGGTCAGGGAGCGGTGGTTTTCCGAACGCCTGCAGACGCACGTCACCGTGGTGCGCTGGGGCGTCCTCGGCGTGCCCGTACTGGTGTTCCCGTCCGCGGGCGGCGACGCCGAGGAGATCGAGCGGCACGGCCTGGTCAACGCGTGCGGGCCGCTACTGGCCGAGGGGCGGATCAAGCTCTACTCGGTGGACAGCGTGGCCGGGCAGGCGATGGTGACGAAGGCTGGTTCGGTTGAGCACCGGCTCTGGCTGCTCGGCCAGTTCCACGAGTTCGTCAGGTGGGAGGTCGTGCCGGCCATCCATGCCGACCTGGGCGGCCAGGCCATCGACGTGATCACCACCGGCGCCTCGATCGGCGCGTTCAACGCGGTGGCGGTGCTGTGCCGGTACCCGGACGTGTTCGGCGCGGCCATCGGGATGAGCGGCAGCTACCGGATCGAGCGGTTCTATGACGAGGCCTGGAACCAGGACCTGTACTGCTCCGCGCCGATGCAGTTCCTGCCCGGCCTGGAGGGCGCGCAGCTGGACCGGCTGCGGCAGCGGCAGGTGATCCTGGCCTCCGGGGAAGGCGAATGGGAGGACATCGGCGAATCGTGGCGGCTGGCCGCGGTCCTCGGCGACAAGGGCATCCCTAACCGGGTGGACAACTGGGGCCCGCAGTGGGCGCACCAGTGGCCCACCTGGCGCCAGATGCTCCCCCAGTACCTCCGCGAGCTCATGTAGGGAGTTCGCCGAGTTCCTCGGTGATGATCTCGGTGCACAGGCCGAGGCACTCGGTGCAGATGGTGGCGGGGGTGTTGCGCCCGGTCTGAGCCGAGCTCACTATCAGGCCGGCCACCTGGTCGCGGCACTTGCCGCAGAAGCTGCACTGCACCCGGGGTTCCTGCTCGGCCCCGGCGGCCAGCTCGGCGAACCCGGTGCTCACGATCTCGTCGGAGCCGATCACGCTCTTGGCCAGGTCGACGCAGCGGTCGCAGATATAGACGCTGGGGCCCGCGATCAGCTTCTTGACCTGCTTTTGATTCTTGCCGCAGAACGTGCAGACCAGCAGCCCCGGGTCCGGGCGGACCCGGTCCCGGCGCAGCCAGCGGCGGGAGCCGCCCGCCGCCTCGACGATCTGGTGCACCCGCTGGTGGCTGAGGCCGAGGCCGGAGGCGAGCTCGCGCAGGGAGGCTCCGTGCAGGTGCAGGCGGCGAACGGCCCGGTGGAATTCGGCCCGGGCCACGTCGGCGTCCCGTTCGGCGTCGATCAGCCGTTCCTGGGCCTGCCTGGCCTCGGCTAGCAGCGTCTCGTCCATGCTGTCTACTGTAACTAGACGATAGACGGTTGCCAAGGGCGGTGGCCTGGCAGCGTTTCCGCGGAAACGCCGGACCCCGCGTTGAAGGGCTCCTGTGAGCGAACGTCATGGTGGCGGCTGCGGCGGGTCGCGGTTTTCGATGCCGGCGAGGACCTGTTCCAGCAAAGAGTTGAGTGCGGCCAGGTCCTCTGGGGTCAGCGCGCTCGCCATGAGGTCCCGACGCAGCGCGATCATGTCGTCGGCGCTGGCAAAGTGCAGGGCCTGCCCAGCGTCGGTCAGCGTGACCTTGATGCTGGCCCGGTTTCCTGGGGCAATGCTGCGATCGATATATCCGGCGCGCTCCAGCCGGTCCAGCCGGCTGGACATCGTGCCCGCGGTGACCTGGAAGTACTTCGCTAGCTGCCCCGGAGTGTGCTGGCTGCTGTCGCTGTGGGCCAGATACCAGACGACCTCGCAGTCGCCGAGGGACACCCCGTGGCGGGCGGTGACCTGGTGCATGGCGCGTTCGTACTGCCAGGCGATCCGGATGATCCGCTTCGCGACGGCCTCGGTAACAGGGTCGGCGGCGGGATGGCCGACGAGCCCGTGGGCGAGTTCGCGCTCAACCGAGTCGGTCATTTGGCCCATCCCTTCGTGACACCTTAAGGACTTGACACCCAAACTGTTTGAGTATCAAACTCTTTGGTAGGCAAATTCTACCAAGGAGCTCACCCGATGGACACCGTAACCTCAGCCGACGGAACGACAATCGCGTTCGACCAGTACGGGGACGGGCCGCCGGTCATCATGGCCGTGGCCGCGTTCAACACCCGATCGACCACCGAACCGCTGGCCAGGGCGCTCGCGCCGCAGTTCACTGTGCTGAACTACGACCGGCGGGGCCGGGGCGACAGCGGTGACACCGCGCCGTACGCCGTCGATCGCGAGATCGATGACCTCGCCGCGCTGATCACGGCGGCGGGCGGATCCGCCGCCGTGTTCGGCTACTCTTCCGGCGCCACCCTCGCGCTCAAGGCCGCGGCCGCCGGCTTGCCGGTCACCAAGCTCGTGCTGTACGAGCCGCCGTTCCGCACCGACGACAGCCATCCCGGGCTGCCTGCCGATTTCCCGGCGAAGCTCGCCGGTCTGGTGTCCGCCGGCCGGCGCGGCGACGCGGTCGAGCTCTACCAGACCCAGGCGGTGGGCATCCCCGAAGACGTGGTCGTACAGCTGCGCCACGCTCCGTTCCGCCCCGGGCTGGAGGCAATCGCCCACACCCTGGCCTACGATGCGGCCGTCATCGGCGATCTGTCGCTGCCTGCCGGCCTGCTCGCCACGATCACCGGCCCGGCCCTGGTGATCAGCGGCGAGAACAGCCCGCCGTTCCTGCGCAATGCGGCCCGCGCCGCCGCGGCGGCCCTGCCCGGCGGCCAGCTCGCTATCCTCCCCGGCCAGACCCACGACATCAACCCGGACGCCACCGCGCCCGTCATGGCAGCATTCCTCGCCAGCTAGGTTCGGGCCTGGCCGGTCGGGCAAAGCGGGGGCGGCCCGGCGACGAGCCTCAGGCGAAGCGGGCGATCTGGCGCATCTTGTTCGTCGCGTCCAGTGCGGCGACCTTGTACGCCTCGGCCAGGGTGGGGTAGTTGAAGACGGCGTCGACGAGATAGTCAACGGTGCCGCCGCAGCCCATCACGGCCTGGCCGATGTGGACGAGCTCGGTGGCCCCGGTACCGAACACGTGGACGCCGAGCAGCTGGCGGGTATCCAGCGAGACCAGGAGCTTTAGCACCCCATAGGAATCGCCGATGATCTGCCCGCGGGCCAGTTCCCGGTAGCGCGAGACGCCCACCTCGAAGGGCACGCTGTCGTGGGTGAGCTGCTCCTCGGTCCGCCCGACGAAGCTGATCTCGGGGATGCTGTAGATGCCGATCGGATACAGGTCGCTGACCTCGTGCAGCGGATCCCCGCAGGCGTGGTGCGCCGCGATCCGGCCCTGTTCCATGGAGGTCGCCGCCAGGGCCGGGAACCCGATCACATCGCCGACTGCGTAGATGTGCGGCACCGCGGTCCTGAAGACCTCGTCCACCACGATCCGGCCGCGCTTGTCGGCGGTCAGGCCGGCCGCGTCGAGTTCGAGCTCGTCGCTGGCTCCCTGCCGCCCGGCCGAGTACATGACGGTGTCGGCGGGAATCTTCTTCCCGCTCAGCAGCGTCGCGATGGCGCCCTCCGGCCGCGCCTCGACCGAGGAGACCGTCTCCCCGAACCGGAAGGTGACCGCGAGATCGCGCAGGTGGTACTTGAGCGCCTCGACCACTTCGACGTCGCAGAACTCGAGCATCCGCTCGCGCTGCTCGACCACGGTGACCTTGGTGCCGAGGGCCGCGAACATGGACGCGTACTCGATCCCGATCACCCCGGCGCCCGCCACCACCATCGAGCGGGGGACCGTTTCCAGGTGGACGATCCCGTCGGAGTCGATGACGGTGCGCTCGTCGAACTCCACGCTGGCCGGCCGGGCCGGCCGGGTGCCGGTGGCGATCACGATCTTGTCCGCGGTGGCCCGGCGCACGCGCCCGTCACCGCCGTCGACCTCCACCGTATGCGGGTCGAGGAAGCGGCCGGTGCCGGTCATGTTCGTGACCCGGTTACGGGACAGCTGGCTGCGCACCACGTCCATCTCCCGGCCGACCACGTGGGTGGTCCGGGCGGCCAGGTCGCCGATGGTGATGTCGTCCTTGACCCGGTAGCTCTGCCCGTATATCTCCCGCTGGTCCACGCCGGTCAGGTAGAGGATCGCTTCGCGCAGCGTCTTGGACGGGATCGTGCCCGTGTTCAGGCACACGCCGCCGATCATGTCCTTGCGCTCGACGATCGCCACCCGGCGCTCGAGCTTCGCCGCGGCGATGGCGGCCTTCTGGCCGCCAGGCCCCGAGCCGATAACCAGCACGTCGTAGTCGTACACGTGATCCAGTGTGACGACCTCAGGGCGCCTTTTGAACCCCTAGGGCCCGGTCAGCTCAGGATGGCTGCGACAGCGCGGGGAAAGGAAAGGGCGCCTGAGGCGGCCAGCGGGTACCGCCTCAGGCGCCGGGTCTTTACCGGCGGGGCCGCCTACAGGGGCGGGCCCGGGGTCAGCGTCATGTTGGCCGTCTTGCGCTGGCCGGACGGGGTGACCCAGGTGAGGGACACCGTGTCGCCGGGCCGGAACTTCGACAGCGCACTGTGCAGGGTCTGCGGCGCGCCGACCGCCTGGCCGTTCACGGCGGTGATGACCGATCCTGCCGCCACCCCGGCGCCTGCCGCCGGGCTGCTGCAGATCGTGCCGACGACCAGGGTGCCCGAGCTCACCGGGGCGATCGTGGACGGGACGGGCAGGCTGGAGTCGTTGCGGTAGCAGCTCTGGCTGCCGGAGCCGTTCCCGCTGAAGCCGTTCCCGCCGCCGAAGCCGCCGAAGCCGTTGTTCTGCTGCTGTTGCTGCGCCGCGGCCTGCTGCTGCGGGTCGCTGCTGGTGCCCTGGCCGACGTAGATCCCGATGAACGGCGGGTAGCCGATCGAGATGGTGGAGCTGGCGTGACCCGCGGCGATCTCCCTGGCCACGGAGAGGGCGGTGTTGACCGGGATGGCGAAGCCGGCCGCCGCCTGCTGGTCGGGGAAGCGCACGTCGTTGCCTGCGGTGTCCATGCCGATGACCTGGCCGGCCGCGTTGACCAGCGGGCCGCCCGAGTCGCCGGACACGATGCCCGCGTCGGTCTGGAACATCCCGTGCAGCGTCTCCGAGGTGACCGCACCGCCCTGGTCGCTGGCGGTGATGGTCCGGTCGACCCCGGTGATGTGCCCGGGCGCGGGGACGATCGCATTGCGGCCCCCGGCGTTGCCCAGGGCGGTCACCGCGTCGCCCACCTTAACCTTGCTGGAATCGCCGAGCGGGACCTGGTGCAGGCCGGACGGGTGCTGCAGCTGGATCAGCGCGATGTCGCCGGACGCGTCGTAGCCGACCACCTTGGCCTGGAAGTTCTGGCCGGTGGCCGCCACCGTCGCGGTGATCTTGGTGGAGTTCTCGATGACGTGGTTGTTCGTCAGCACCAGGCCGCTGCCCGCGTTGATCACCATGCCGGTGCCCGCGGCCCGCTCGCTGCGGTACTGCAGCGAGGTGTTGATGATCACGATGCCCTGCCCCACCTTGCTCAGGCTCCCGCCGGTGGTCCCGGTCCCGCCGCTACTCGGCATGGGCACCGCGGTGCTGGGCAGCGGGACGGGCGCACTCGGCTGCGCCGACGGTGACGAGGAAGAGTTCGCCGCCGGGTGGTAGAGGGCCACCACCGAGCCGGCGCCCAGGGCTCCCGCCACCAGCGCGACGGCCAGGTAGCTCAGCAGGCCGACGCGGCGCCTGGGCGGCGGGGGAGGCACCGGAGGCATCGGCGCGGTATGCCCGAAGTCTCCCGGCGGCGGCTGGCCGTAGCCGCCGTACCCGCTGTAATCCTGCATCTGCATCACGCCTTAGGTCTGGGCGTCAGGGATGGCTCTTCCAGTGAGCACCACGAACCTGATGGATAGCTGAAAGCAGGCTGCAGATTCACGGTATCAACGTAAGGCCATTCTCCAGCCGGCCGGGCCTCAGCTCGACGAGGCCGATGCCCGCGGGAAGGGGAGCACCGGCACCGCCTGCCTGGCCTGGAGGATCTTGCCGGCCAGCTCGCTGGCCGCCTTGGCGGTCAGGGCACCGGAAGCGCGCAACCGGGGCCACACCAGCCCTTCCTCGAAGTCGAAATGCTCCCTGGCGGCCTGGGTAAACGCGCTGAGCAACCGCTCGAACTCCGGCTGGCAGACGTCCAGCTGGTCCAGCTCGGCCAGCAGGGCCACGATCTCGAGCTCGGCGCAGATGGCCCGGTCGGCGAGCTGGTCCCCGCCGGGGACGTGCTCGCGCACGGCCGGCCAGACGCAGGTCAGCTCGATCTCCTCGTGCTTGGCTTCCTCGATGATCAGCTCTTCGGTCATGATCTTGCGCAGCACGAGCTGGTCCTCGGTGGCACCCGTGGCTGCGGTCGGACCCTTCTCGAGTTCGGCCAGGGTTTTTCTTATTTCCTCGTGGTCCTCGGCCAGGACATCGAACACGTCCTCCATCGGTTCCTCTCCTCCTTGCGTGCCACCTCGCCGGAGTGCGCTTCTACTTCCCGCCCGGGAAGGGTCTAACCGCCGCGGGCGGGGTATGGTACGCGTGGTTCTGCCGGGAAACGCGAGGTCACAGCGGGCGTAGGCACGTAGTACGCGGCGTTTGATGGTGCCGGCACCCGCAGACAATGTATCTCGCGAGGGGCGCTGGACAATGGCGCTTCGCGCCGAATCACGCGGGCGGGTTGCCGACCGAGTCTCACCAGGCAGATCGGGTTCCGCCCCGCACCGGGCGTAGCCCGGCAACGCGGAAACATCAGATGATTACGCCGTTCCCAAGGCTCGCACCGAGGACCGTTCGGGACAAAATGACTTTTTAGTGACCCGCAGTGAACGCGAGCTCGGTGACGAAGTACGCGGCGTCCACCGTGCCGACCCCGGAGGCCAGGTCGTAGCCGCGCGCGGCGGTGAAGCCGCGCACGGTATGCCGCCGCCCGCCCTGGGTGAATGACACCGTGTTGTTGCCCTGGGTGACGTCCACGATGCCGCGGGCGTGCGCGGCCGCCAGCCGGTACAGGGCCGGGTTGACCGGCCCGAGCGGGTGCCCCGCCACCTGCGCCGCCAGCGCGACGATGCCGGCGAACAGCGGCGTGGCCTCGCTGGTGCCGCACGCCGGGGACCAGCCGGCCGGCGCGCCACCGAACGTGCCGTACGTGTCCACCGACCCGTTGCAGGCCGCGCTCATCGAGATGTCGGGCACGCCGCGGTGGCTGCCGACGGTGCGCTCAACCCCATTCCCGTTCTGATATCCGGGCCGGCCGAACAGGACCGAGCGGCCGCCGCCGCCAGCCAGCGGGTTCGGGCCCGCGTTGCCGGCGGCGAACTCGTTCGCGGCCCGGTTGTAGGTGTCGTTCCACACCGTCGGCGCGGCGGGCTTGCCCTTCGCGGTGAAATGCAGCTGGGTGCCGCCGACCGCGGTCACCAGGGGATCGCTGTCCGGCCACGAGGTCACCGGGAACGGGTAGTACGTGCTCTCGTCGAGCTTGACGTCGGCAGCGCCCGAATCGCCCGAGGCGGCCAGCACGGTGACGTGGTTCCTGGCCGCGAGCTGGTACGCGCCGCGCAGCGCCTGGACCGCGGCCTGGTTCGGGAAGGTCTCCTCGGTGGCGCTGAAGCTCTGGCTGATCACGTCGCCGAGGTGGTTCCTGATCACGTACTCCTCGGCCTTGACGATCTCCGGGAAGCCGTGCACGCCCTCGGTCTCGGACACCGGCGTCTCGGCCAGCAGGATGTTCGCGCCCGGGGCGATCGTGTGCGCGTACTCCACATCCAGCGTGGTCTCGCTGGCCCAGCCGACCATGTCGGAATTGTTCGGGTCGTAGCCGGGCACCTTGCCGACAGGCTGGATGATGGTGAATTTCGGCGGCGCCGGGAGGCGGAAGGTCGTGTCGAACACCTTCAGGTCGTTCCTGATCGTCGGCGAGCCGAACGAGTCGACGATGACGATCGTGGTGCCCCGGCCGGTCACGCCGCTGGCGTAGAGCGAGGGCAGGTCATAAGCCTGCTGGATTTGGGCCGGCTCGTAGCACGCGACCTTGTAGGCTTTCTCACAGTCAGCAGTGGTCGGCGGACCGGGCTGCACGCGGCCGGCATGCTGCACGCCGGGCCGGACGGCCACGTCGGCCAGGGCCGAAACTGAAGACGCAGAGACCGAAGACGCAGACACCGATGAGCTGGCAGGACCCGTAGCCACGGGGCCGGTGCTCGCCACGGCGGCGAGCCCGCAGAAGCCGACCGCGATGGCTGCCAGCCTCGGTGCACGCATAAACGTCTCCCTCCGCCGGCCCTGATCACCATAACCACCATAATCAGACCAGAACATCACGATCCAACGCCCGGATCCACCGGCTCGCCCGGGCGAAGAATACCGGCTGTACGCTTAGCGAACGTCGCGTGGCCGGGCGAATCATAGGGTGAGCTTGGGGAAAAGTACAGTGTCGTATCGGGATTGAGGGGCGTCACGGTGACCTGTGAGAGGCACGGAGGGGAGCAGCATGCGCTTCCGGGGTAGCGTGGCGATCGATCTTGGCACCGTCAACACGCTCGTCTGGGTGGCCGGCCGCGGCATCGTGCTCGAGGAGCCGACCGCGATCGCCATCGACACCGGCGTGGGCAAGGTTGCCGCGGTCGGCGAGGCGGCGGACGCGCTGGCCGACAAGGAGCCGCAGGACATCCAGGTGATCCACCCGCTGCGGGACGGGGTCATCGCGGACCTGGACGCGACCGCGGCCATGCTGCACGCGTTCCTGCG
>Ga0070699_100003311_pt1 | contig 14240 bp, 12 predicted proteins | sample KBSK1503metaG_FD_65473 | JGI IMG/M metagenome (GOLD analysis project Ga0070699, IMG submission 65473) | Corn, switchgrass and miscanthus rhizosphere microbial communities from Kellogg Biological Station, Michigan, USA - KBS K1-50-3 metaG | ecosystem: Host-associated > Plants > Roots >...
CCGCGATCGCCACGCCCGGTCGGCCGGCGTCGACCACCTCCGCGAGCAGTCGCGGCCGGGGCACCAGCTCGATGGCGTGGGCCCGCGCTGCGCACATCTCCGGGGTCCCCGGCTCGACGGCCGTGGAATAGACGAAGCGGTCGATGGCCGGGGTGACCGCGGTGCCGTCGTGGGGCTTCACCGCGATCCCGAGGCGACGGAGGCAGGCCGCCAGCTCCTGGTTCTTGTTCTGGTCGAAGGAGCGGTCCGAGCCCTGGACCTCATGACCGCGCGCCCGCATGAGCCGGGCGAGAGGGTTCATCCCGGCGCCGGCGATTCCGGAAAAGTGGTAGCGCTCAGCCACACCTGCGCGCCGTGCAGCGACGATGCCAGATCGGTCGGTCTCGTTTCCCACTGCTTCCTGCAAGCTTAGGCCCCCGCCGTCTCCTCGCGCGTCATTTTTCTGACGCGGGCTGTCACACCCGCGTCCAGGCGGGCAGGTCGACCAGCGCGGCCACCACTCGTGCGAATCCCGTTCTTGACCGCCCGGTATCCCGGGACTACCATTCCGGCCACGGCACGCCGCCCTTCGCGCCGGCGCTCACCAACGCCATCTTCGCGGCGACCGGCAAGCGGATTCTCGAGCTGCCCGTCTCGAAGCACAACCTGGCGGCCTAGGCTTCCCGGAGAAAATGCGCCGGCGGCGATGCTGCCGCATTTTTTTCCGCACCCAAGGCGCCGCCGGCGAGGCCGGGGTGGGGCTCCGGGCGACCCGATGAGACGCATCCGACGGAGGAGGCCGATCTCGTCGCCTTCCTGAGCACCTTGTAGGGAGGCGTCGGGGGACGACGGGAGGACACGGGATGAACATCGACCTCAGGGGTAAGGTCGCGATCGTTACCGGCGCCGGCCGCGGCATCGGCCGTCAGATCGCGCTGACGCTAGCCGGCGAGGGGGTCACGACCGTCGTGACCGACGTCCGGCAGGAATATCTCGACGCGGTGAGGGAGGAGTTCGCCGCCCGCGGCTGGGGCGGGCAGCAGCATCGTTGCGACGTCCGCGACGCCGGTCGGATCGGCGAGGTGGTGGCGGACGCGGCCCGGGCGTTCGGCCGGATCGACATTCTCGTCAACAACGCCGGGGTCGCGACCGGGGGCCCGGTCGAGGAACTGTCCGAGGAGAGCTGGGACCTGAACCAGGACGTCAACCTGAAGGGCACGTTCCTGATGTGCAGGGCCGTCGCTCCCATCATGAAGCGTCAGCGCTGGGGGCGCATCATCAACGCGGCCTCGTTCGCCGCGATCGTCCCCATCGTCGGGAGCGCGGCCTACGCGGCCTCCAAGGCGGGCGTCCACTACTTCACACGGGTCCTGGCCGGCGAGCTCGGCCCCTGGAACGTCACGGTCAACTGCTACGCGCCGGGAATGATCCCCACCGAGATGAACCGCTTCGCCGAGGCGCCGCCCGCGCATCAGCGGCGACTCCTCGACACCCTGACCCTGCGGCGCTGGGGCGAACCCCGGGACGTCGCTCACCTGGTATGCTTCCTCGCCTCCGACCTGGCCGGCTACATCACGGGCACGCTGATCGACGTGAGCGGCGGCAAGCTCGCCACGCAGATCCCGCGGCTGGCCTGGGAGGCAGCGGCGGTGGCGGGGGACGTGACGCTCGACTAGGGCGGGCCCGAGCGTGAGCGAGCGTGTCAGCGCTCCGTTTCCAACCCCCGCCACACCCAAGGAGACACCGATGGCCGAGAGCGAGACGTACCGGAAGGGCCGGGAGCTGCGCCGCCAGCTCCTCGGCGACGCCTACGTGGAGCGCGTCAACAGCACGACGTACGGCGACCCGATCATGCGCAAGTTCATCGACGTCGCGACGGAGTCGATCTTCGGCACCATCTGGACACGGCCGGGGCTGGATCTCAAGACCCGGGTCCTCGTCACCGTGGTGTCCGACGCCGCCACCGGCCGCGAAGCCGAGCTCGCCATCCACCTCCGGATGGCCCTCCGCCAGGGATGGACGGAAGAGGAGCTGACCGAGGCGCTCCTCCACCTGGTCGGCTACGTGGGCGCGCCCCTCGCCCGCGACGCGCTCCTCGCCGCGCGCGACCTGTTCGCCGACGTCAGGCGGACGGGCCCGGCGTAGACGACATTCGAGCGGCGGATGGGGGTGTCACACCCGTTCGAGGATGTGGAGGCCTCGCCCCCGGTCGATCAGGTACAGGAGGCCGCGGTCGTCCACGCACACGTCGTTGCTGGCGACGCGCGCGTGTCCAACAGGAGCGGCCGGGAGGAAGTGCGCGACCTCGCGCGGGGCGTGCGGATCGGCGATGTCGACCACGCGGAGGCCGTGGGCGAACCAGGCCACCGGAATCTCGCTCCCCGTGATCTGCTCGCAGGGCTGGTGGCAGCCGGTGAACTCGGGCTGCGGGCTGCCATCGACGCCAGCCACCTGGAAGCTCGCGAAGGGCACCGGCCGCCGCTCGTCGGTGACGTCCACGAGCCAGAGGAAGGAGGGCGGCCCGGGCTCGAGCTTCGCCACGTCCTCGTCGGCCGCCAGCATGACGCGCCGGCCGTGGAGCGGGAACGGCACCGGAAGCGCCGTGTGCGTCGGAGTGATGAAGGGCGGGCTCCAGTCGAGCCCCGAGACGAACCGGGGCGTGGCCAAGTCCTCCACGTCGAGGATGACGAAGCCACCGTGCCAGTAGCTCACGTAGAGGCGGTTCCCGAGGCGGATCGGGTGGTGGCAGCGGTGCCGTCGCCCTGACCACGACGGGGTCTCGCCCCCGGCCACCCACTGCCCCGGCATCCACCACCGGCCCACCTCGTGCGGCCGGCTCGGGTCGGCCAGGTCGAGAATCATGACGATGTTGCCGACGTAGCCGTCCAGCTCGGGGGAGACGTAGGCGTAGCGGCCATCGAAGGTGAACCGGTGGAGGCCGGCGCCGCCGCAGCGCCAGAACGCGATCTGGCGAGGCCGGCCGGGGCTCGAGACATCGTAGACGCCGAGCCCGCCCGCCACGCCGGGCGGCGGCTGGTCTGCCGGCTGGGCTTCGCGGTTGACGAGCATGAGGCCCTGGGCCGCGCGTACCTTGTGGGAGTGCGTGCCGGCCGGTACCTCCAGAGTCGCGAGGCGCCTCGGCGCGGCGGGGTCGCTGACGTCGACGAGCGTCGTGCCGTGAGGCGCCCGCATGTGGGCGATGTAGGCGACGTGCCGGTCGACGACCACCTGTCCCCCGCCGGGACAATCGAACCAGGCGACCTGCCTCAGCCCGCGCGCGCTCGGGCCGCCGACGCTCTCCATGCCGTCTCTCCGCCGTCGGCAATCACCACCTGCCGAGCCGCGGGACATCTTATCCGGTGCGCGGGAGATCCGCCACGTAGCCGGCGACGACCCCTCCGCTTTCCCGGCGCCGGCCGGCGGTGGTACCGTGATCGGGCCGGTGAGACCGTTTCACGAACATAGAGGGTCGATGCCGATGCCGTACCAGCTGAGATTGACCAGGCAGAGGCCGGGGAGCCGCGCCACGTTCCTTCGTCCCCTGAACCGGGTGCTCTACGTGCTCGAAGGCGAGATCACCGTCGCGAGCGGCGGCACGGAGCTCCGCGTCGAAGCGGACAACGCCTGGCACGGCTCGGCGGGCTGCGAGCTCCGCGCGGCCTCACCGGAGGCGGCCGTGCTCTGCTACGAGCTCGCGGGGGGGTCGACGGAGGCCGCCGGCGGGGAGGGCGACGACGGTGGCAGGCAGGAACTCGTGGGTGAGCATCCGATCGACCTCAGTCCCGGGGGCGAGTACCTCATGCGCTGCGACCGCGTCTACTTCGCGCCGGGCGGCGTCGCCCTTCCCCACCGGCACCGCGGCGGCGGCATCCGGTACCTGATCGAGGGCGAGCTCGCGGTCAGGGTCGGCGATCGCCCGGCGCGGACGATGAAGCCGGGCGACGCATGGTTCGAGAGCGGGGTCGAGCCGGTCTATGCGGAGGCGGCTCCCCTGCCGACGAGCTTCGTCCGGGTCTCGATCCTGCCGAGATCGGTCCGTGGCGTCAGCTCGATCATTTACGTCGACCCCGCCGACGCCGAGCGCGGCAAGCCCAGGCGCTATCGCGTCTATCTCGACGAACCGATCGACACCGAGGACGCCTAGTGTCCCTCCAACAAGTTGCGTCTAACGAAAAACTGCTCGGTGCCGATCCAAATTGCGAGCCAGACGAGGCCCGAGGGAGGAGGCGACCGGAGCGTACGCGGTTGTACGCGAGGATCGCCGACGACCGAGAACGACGTATGGCGAAGCAAGTTGGATCGGCACTAGGCGGAGGCGCGCTCGCAGAGCGAAAGCTCGCGAGCGATCTCCTCGTTACTCGGAATCTGCCGCGCGGCTTTGCCGGCCGCGTACGATCCCGCGAGCGCATAGCGGACTACACCCTTCTTGTCGAGGATATAGAAGCCCATATCCTCGTCGGCGAGGAGATTGGGGAACTCCTTGAGGGCGGGCTGGACCTTGCCGAAGTCGCTGGGGAGGTCCGGAGCCTTGAAGCCGGCGTAAAACGTCGCCGCGTACCAGCCGATCGAATGTGATCGCACTTCCAGGCCCCAGGCCTGGCGCACCCGATAATCTGGATCACAGAGGTACGGAAACGGGATGTTGAACTTGCTCGCGTAGAGCCGAGCCCGGTCGGGAGGCGTCGCCGTCACCTCGAGGATCTCCGCGTTCAGCGCCTGGAAGGTCGGGTACCCGCGCAAGAGCTGCGTCATGTGCTGCCGGCAAAAAGCGCACCCCATGCCCTTGGTGAACCACACGACCACGTTGCGCCGCCCACGATAGTCACCGGGGCCGACCTCCGGCCCCTGCCCCGAGGGCAACCGGAACGACGGAGCGACCTGCCCGACTTGAAGGCTCTTCATCATCCACCTCGCTCAGCAGAGGAAAGGCAGCACCGTGAAGGTGTCGCTGCTCCAGCCCGTAACCTCCTTGACGTGGCGATTCTTGGCGAGCCACGCCTCCGCCTCCGCCTCGTCGCCCCGCTCGATCGCCAGCGTCGCCAGTCCCTCGTAGCAGGGGAAGAGGAGCTGGGGCTCGCCGACGGCATCCGCCACCTCGAGCGCCTCCCGATAGTAGTGAGCGCTCCGCGCATAGTCGCCGCGGCACTGGTAGATCTGCGCCCGGAGGATCAGCGGAATCGGCAAATGACTCCGCTGCCCCAGGCGCCGATCCAGCTCGGCGGCGGCCTCGGCCGCCTTCACCCCCTCGTCGTAGTCACCGGCCAGCGTGCAGTGCCCACCGGCGAGCGCGCAGTACAGCCACGACTGCTGGAGCTGGTCGCCGATCTTCTGGGCGAGCGCGAGCCCCTCTCGACAGTACTCGGCGGAGAGGGCAGGGTCGAGTGTCGCATACATCACGGCGAGGTTGGTGTACGCCCGGCACGCGATCGATCCCCACTGGTTGGCGAGCGCGGTCTCCAGGCTGCGTCGCACGTAGGCCGCGCCCTCCTCGATCTTGTCCGCCCGGGCGAGCACCACTCCCATCGTGTTGTAGGCGTGGGCGGTGACGTCGGCGGCATCGAGGCGCCCGCCGAGCGCGAGGGCGCGCTCGGCCCACTGCACGGCGCCTTCATGGTCGCCGAGCCGGAAGTGAATCCGGCCGAGCTCCTGATAGAGGCGTGCCGCCTCGAGGTTCTCGCGATCGTCCCCGAGCACCGCGAGTCCTCCGTCGAGGTGGGCGAGGGCCTGTTCCTTCTGCCCGGCGTCCCAGCAGGCCCCGCCCATCTTCCGATGGAGGTCGGCTCCTCGGCGCGGGTCACCCTCCGGACCAAGGGTCGACCGCGCGGCCTCCCAGCGCTGGAGCGCCTCGGTGACCGCGCCCTGGGCGTAGGCGATATCGCCGAGTCGCTCCAGGATCACGGAGCGTTGACCGGCCACCGCACTGCCCGACCCGAGCGTCTCCGCCGCGCGCTCGTAGTAGGCCGCCGCTTCATGATAGGCGAACAAGCCGGCCGCCCGCTCCCCGGCGCGCGCGAGATAGCGAATCGCCCGCGCCCGGTCCGAGCTCCTCGCGTAGTGCTCGGCCAACGCTTCGACGACCTCCTCGAGCCGGTCGGCCTCGAGCTCTTCGAGCGCTCGGGCGGCGCGCCCGTGGAGCTCCGCGCGAGACTTCAGGAGCAGGCCCTGGTAGGCGACCTCCTGAATCAGCAGGTGAGAGAAGCCGTAGCGCACGACGGGAAAGAGCGCCTTCTCCCGCAGCAGGTCGAGGCGCACCAGCTCCGCGAGGTCCCGGGCGAGGTCGTGGCCGCGCGGGACAATGGCTTCGAGGAGGGGGGCGGGGAACTCGCGGCCGAGTACCGATGCGAGCTGCAGGGTGTGCTTGAGCGAATCCGGCAGTCGGTCGAGGCGAGCCGTGAGCAGGTCGTGAATGGTCGCGGGGACTTCGCCCTCGGCCGGGGCTCGTTCGCGAATCCCACGCTCTGCGAGATAGGCGATCAGCTCCTCGACGAAGAACGGGTTGCCCTCCGCCCGCTGGACGATGACGTGGCCGGCCGACTCCGCGACACAAGCCCCGTCGAGGAGGCCGTGCACCATGCGGAGCGTCTCTTCCTCCGAGAGCGGATCGAGCGTGATTCGCTGGTGCATCAGCCGCTCGTGCCACGGCGGAGTGTAACCGCTCCGGTGGGTCGACAGGAGCAACACGGGATGTCCCGCGATCCCGTCGACCAGCGAGGCGAGACACTCCTCCGAGCTCGCGTCGACCCATTGCAGATCCTCGATCACCAGCACCAGGGGGCGATTTTGAGCGCCCCGCAGCGTCAGCGCCTTCACCGCTTCGATCAGACGCCGCTTCCGCTGGGCGAGGTCGAGGCCGGCCGCCTCCAGCTCCTCGGAGGGCAGGGACAGCAGATGCTTGAGGTAGGGGATGGTCCACTCGAGCCCCGGATCGAGCCGACGGACGTCTGCCTCGATCTTTTCGCTCTTCGCGTGCTCGGGCTCCCCGGCCTCGAGCCCGAAGGTCGCTTCCAGGAGCTGAACGACCAGGTGGAACGGCAGCGCCTGGGTGTGCGGAAGGCAGTGGCCTTCGAGGTAGGTCACGGGGATGTCTCGCAGCTGCCTCCGGAGCTCGTAGGCGACACGGGACTTGCCGACGCCCGCCTCTCCCACGAGCGACACGACGTGGCCTCGACCCCCCCGCGCTTTGTCGAAGCACCCCCGGAGGAGGGCGAGCTCCGTGGCCCGGCCGACGAGGGGGGTCAGCCCTCGCTCGAGCGCGGTGTCGAACCGGGCGCGGCGGGTGCGCTCCCCGGTGACCGCGAAGGCTCGCGTCGGGCGCGGGAGCCCCTTGAGCTCCAGCAGACCGGTCTCCTCGGTCACGAAGTAGCCGCTGACGAGTCGATGCGTCGATTCGCTGATCAGGATCCCGCCGGGCGCCGCCGCCCCCTGGAGCCGGGCCGCCAGATTCACCGTTTCGCCCTGCGCAGTGTAGTCCATGCGAAGATCGTCGCCGATCCTGCCCACGACCACGGCCCCCGTGTTCAGGCCGATCCGCAGCGCGAAGTCGAACCCGCGTTCGGCGCGCACGGACGCACCGTATTCGCGCAGCGCGTTCTGAATCGCCACCGCCGCCGCCACCGCGCGCACGCCATGATCTTCGTGGGCGATCGGCGCGCCGAAGAGGGCCATGACCCCGTCACCGGTGAACTGGTTCACGGTGCCCTCGTAGCGGTGGACCGCCTCGAGGACACGCTGGAAGCAACCGTCCATGAGGTTGTGGAGCTCCTCCGGATCGAGCCGGCTCGCGAGCTCGGTGAACCCGACGCAGTCACCGAACAGCACGGTGACGAGCTTTCGCTCGCCCTCGAGCGCGCTCCGCGATCGCAGGATCTTGTCGGCGAGGTGCGGCGGGGTATACCCGACCGGGGGTCGCGGAAGCGAGGCCGCCCCCGTGGCCGCGCCGCCCGGCGGGGTGGCGTCCGGGCGGTCGACCGGTCCCGGGGCCAGCGCGTGCCCGCACCCGTCGCAGAACCGCGCCGCCGGCCGGAGCGCGCTCCCACAGGCCGGGCACTGGATCGGGAGCGGCGTCCCGCAGCCGTCGCAGAACCTCGCCCCCGGGCGGTTGTCCTGCTGGCACCCGGGGCACTTCATCGGGGCGGTCTCATCCCCGTCCGGCGCTCGGGCGCTGCGACAGCGGGAAGTAGATGATGCCCTCCTGGGCCGCCTTCTCGATCTTCTGATCGAGGGCGTCGGTGAGGGACACGCGGCCGTCGAGAATCCGGCCCAGATCAGGCCCGTCCATCAAGACGATATTCGACATCGTCCCGCGTGTGAACTCGAAGACGACTTCGGGCGGGAACGTCAGGACCGAGACGAAGAGCCCGCGCGCGCTGCTGAGCTTCTTGTCGACCTTGTTCTTGAACGCCCCGATGTCGGCTTCGGTCGGCGGCGCCTCGCGCGATCTCGTCTCGACGACGTAGTCGACCCCCTTGAACGTGAACTGCCCGTCGACCTCCTCGGTGACGGTCCGGTACGGCCGACGGTACGGGATCTCGTGGACCTCGAACAGCTCGGCCAGCAGATCCTCGAGCCCGTATCCCCGCTGCTGCGGGTCGCTCCGGCCGCTGGTCATGGCGGCGAGGGCGGTCCGGAGCTGCTCGATCTTCTGCGCCTTGGCGGCGAGCGCCGCCTGTCGCTGGCGAGCCTCCAGCGCCCGCTGCTCGCTCTCGCTGCGGTGCTCCTCGACGATGAGCTTCTGCGCGACCGCCAGTTCCTTCAGGTATCGCACGGCTCGGACCGCGGCGTCCCGATCGGGGACCGAGCCGTCCACGGCGTTCCGGGGCGCGCACAGCTCGGCGACCACACGGCGCTGGATTGTCCAGCCGTCCTCGCCCATCCCGTCGAGCGCGCCCAGAATGTGGCGCGCGATCTTGTGCTTCGGCTCTTCGGCGTAGCGGTCACAGAGGTGGCTCGGGACACCAGCGGCGAGGAGGAATGCCCGCAGCCGCTCTTTGAGCCAGAACGTCCTCCCGCAGACCTGCACGACTGCCTCGCGGATCTCGAACGGCAACCCCCGCTCCGCCATGCTCACCCCCTTTCCTACGGGCCGTCACTCGATGAGCGATCGACTCTTCGCATCACGGTACCATCGTCGCGAGCCCGATTGCGAACCGGGCCGCCGCCGGCGGCGGGGCCGGCTCAGTACCGGGCATCAGGGGGTTTGTCCCCTTTCGGCCAATCCTTGTCCTTGTCGGGGAAGTCGGGTCGGGGCTGTTGCGTGAAGTAGGCGGCGACGTCGTACGCGTCTTGATCGCCGAGGGTGCCGCCCTGGCCGTACGGCATATTGAACTTGACGAAAGCGGCCGCGGTGTTCAGCCGGGCCATTCCGGCCCCGATGGTGAAGGATTGGGGTCCCCAGAGTGGCGGGAAATTGTAGTCGCCCGTCGGCCCCCACCGGCCCTGTCCGGCTTCGCCGTGACAGACCGCACACGCGCTGGCGTAGATACGCTGCCCCCGGAGCCGATCCGGCGCGCGCTCCGGGTTGACAGTGCCGAACCCGCGACCCGGGAAATCGACCCCGGTCACCACATCCTTGGACAACCACCACATGTAGGCGAGGATGGCGCGCATCTGGTCGCCGTCCCGGGCCAAGGCCTTGCCGTTCATCGAACGCTCGAAGCAGTCGTTCACGCGGTCTTCCAGCAGATTCACCTTGGCGTTTCGGCTTCGGTATTCGGGAAAGACGCCCCAGACCCCGACCCATGGCGCGGAATAGGCTCGCCGCCCCTTGTCGAGGTGACAGTTGGTGCAGTTCAATCCGTTTCCGACGTACTCCTTCGCGTAGACGCGGGTCTGCGTGAGGATCTTCTCGCCGTATCGAATCGCCTCTCCCACCGGCCCGTCGGGAATCGGCGCCGGGTCAGGAGCGAAGACCGGATCTGCCGTGAGCAGCGAGAGACCGAGGCTCAGGACGGCAGCGACGACAGATCGGGCCTTCATCCCCGAGCAGCCGCTCTCCTCAGGGCGCGATGCCGGCCGCGACCAAGAGGTTCGCCTGCTGCAACAGGATGACGACGCCGATGGCGGCGACGAGCGCCGCGAAGCACTGGCGGAGGCGGTCCGCGCGCAGACGGCGCGCGCCGAGCTGACCCGCGAACATGCCGGCGGCCGCGCCGGCCGCGAACTCGGTCGTGAGTCGCCAGTCGATCTGCACGTGACCCAGGTGGCCGAGCAGCCCGGCGGCGCTGCTCGACGCGATCGCGGCGAGGGCGGTCCCGATCGCCTCCTTCATCGGCAGCCGGCCCGCCCAGAGCAGCGCGGGGACGATAACGAAGCCGCCGCCCACGCCGAGAAACCCGGTGAGGACGCCGACCCCGAACCCCGCCAGGAGCATCGCGGCGAGCCGCGGCTCGACCTCGCTGCGCGTGACCGGCTCGAGCCGCTTCCGCGCCATGGAGGCCGCCACCGTCAGCATGACCATCGAGAAGAGCGTGAGGAGCCACCGCTCGGGGAGGAGCCGTGTCAGGCGCGCCCCGGGCAACGCGCCCACGATCCCGGCGGCGCCGAACACGAGCGCGGCCCGGAGCCGCACGAGCCCGAGCCGCGCGTAGAGGACCGTTCCGAGCAGGCTGACGAGCCCCACCACGACCAGCGACATCGGGATCGCGGACTGGGCGGGGATGCCCGCCACGTAGACGAGGATCGGCACCGTGAGGATCGAGCCGCCCCCACCCAGGAGGCCGAGCGAGATCCCCACGAGCAGGCTGAGAGCGAGTGTGATCGGGACCATTACACCGCGGGCCTCACCCGGATCGTCGGCGCCGGCGTGCCGAGCTTCGACCGCACGAGCCCGTAGGCGTAGGTGCCGGCGAGGATGCCTGCGATCGTGAACAGCGCCACCAGCTTGCCTTCGCCGAACTGCGCGAGCGAGGTGCCGGGGCAGGCGCCGCTCAGGGCCCACCCGGCGCCGAACAGGAGACCGCCCCCGATCGCGCCGCGATGCCACCGCTTCGTCCCGAGCGCGATCGGTTGCCCCGAGAGCGTCCGGTTGCCGGTCCGGCGGAGGAGCCAGAAGCCGAGCGCCGCCGTACCGATGCCGAGACCGATCACGAACATGAGGTGGAGGTCCGTGAGACGGAACATACCGGCGATCGTGTCGTAGTCCGTCGCGCGCGCCCGGGAAAGGACGAAGCCGAAGAGCGTGCCGAAGACGAGAAAGCGCCAGGGCGGCATGTCAGCCTCCGAGAACGGCGACGAGCAGGTTGAAGACCACGACGCCGCCGAGCATGAACCCTGCGGTGGCGACGAGGCTCGCGATCGAGCCCTGGGCGATCCCGACGATGCTGTGGCCGCTCGGACAACCGCCGGCCCAGCGGGCGCCGGCCCCGACGAGGGCGCCGCCCACGAAGAGGAGTCCCGCCTTCGCCGGCAGCGAGCCGGCGACGAGGCCGTCGAGGCCGCCGTAGGCCCAACCCGGCGCGAAGCGGCCTCCGAGGAGGAAGGCGACGGCCCCCCCGATGGGGAGGCCGAGGACGAACCAGAGCCGCCACGCCTCCCGGTACTCCTTGGCGGCGAAGAAGGGCACGCGCGAGGTCAGCGCGCAGACCGAGCCGTACGCGGTGGAAACGCCGAGGCCCTTGCCGCCGAGCCACGCCGTCAGGAACACGACGAGCCCGAGAGCCGGGCCCGCGACCCACCAAGGCCACGCCGTGACGAAGATCGCGTCATACATGCTGGGGACTCCTCGTTCGGTGACTCCTGGCCGGTGACCCGCGCGGCGAGATCAGCCGGCGAAGCAATAGCTACAGCCGCGCTCCTGCGCGCGGTTGACCGCCCACACTCCCGAAGGCACCACCTGGACGCCCGGCAAGACGGCGGCGAGCCAGTCCCGGCGCACGTCGTCGGCGTTCAGGCTCATCTTCTTGGCCACCAGGGCGCTGAAGAACTTGATGGCCATGTTACAGGCGCCGAAGAGCACGCCGTCGGCCAGCAGCTCGTCGATGCCCATACCCGGCAGGGGCAGCTCATCGGGCCCCGCCTTGTAGAAGATGTTCCGCACCGACGGGGCGTTGGTCTTGGGATCGGCAATGTTGAACACCTCGCCGAACCGGTATTTCGCCCACGCGCCGTCGGCCAGGGCGAAGGGGAGGGCGCCGTGGCGCAGCACGACCATCACGGAGATGTCCTTGTCCGGCACCCCGGTCTCGTTGTTCGTCAGATAGAACACGCGCGACCAGGCGAACGCCATGCCCTGGTTCGGCTCGGGCATGTCGTACACCTGGCGGTGCTTGCCCTTGAGCTTCTGGAGCCACGTGTCAAGGGCCGGATCCTCGGCCCCGGTCGGCGTGGCCGCCTCCGCGAGCGATGCGGGAACGACGCTGCCCAAGCCGACCGCGGCGGCCGTCGCGCCGACGCTTCTGAGGAACCCGCGACGGTGAGTGGAGCGCTTCACGTCGAGCATGGCGGCATCCTCCTCCTGGAAATGTAGACGGCGAACGCCTTATGGGGACCGACGCCCGGGGGGCGCACGCTCCCTCCCCGGGCCGAACAGGGTAACCGGACTGTATCGCTCCCGGTTGGCCGATGTCAACGCGGTTCTCGGCCACTACTGTTCCGTCCCGTCGCCGGTTCTCCGTGCGGGCTCGGCCTCTTGTGGCCGGGCGACGGCGGCCGGTATCATGACGCCGGCCGAACCCGACTGTCTGGTGCCGTGCGGTCAATGGAGGCCGTCATGTCCGAGCCCTTCGCCTCTCCGAGCGCTTCTGCCAGAATCGACCGCCGCACGTTCCTGGGAGAGCTCGTCGCTGGTGGCGTGGTCGCCGCGGCGGCGCTCGGTCACTCGCCGGCGCTCGCCCGAACACAAGAGGGGGACTTCCAGCTCCGGCCGCCCGAGCCCAATCCCAAACGCGGCGGCACGCTCCGCTACGGCGTGGCGAGCTCTCCCGCGCACTTCGACATCCATCAGTCGGGGACGGTCGCGAACCTCGGCGCGCAGGGACCGATGTACGACAACCTGATCCGCCGTGATCCCCGCGACGGGCAGACGATCATCCCCGATCTCGCCTACCGATGGGATATCGCACCCGACGCCAAGAGCTACACCTTCTCCCTGCGGAGCGGGGTCAAGTTCCACGACGGGGCCGACCTGACCGCGGAGGACGTCAAGGCGACCTTCTCCCGGATCATCTGGCCGCCCAAGGGGGTCGTGATCCCGCGGACGCCGTTATTCTCGGCGGTGAGCGAGATCCGCACGCTCGGGCCCCACCGGATCGAGTTCAGGCTCAAGGAGCCCCGATCGAGCAAGTTCATGCTCGGGGCGTTCGCCAGCGGCTTCAATGTCATCGTCCGCAAGAAGACTCTCGAGGAGAACGACTACAACCTGCGGCAGGTCGCGAACTACCCCGGCACCGGCCCGTTCCGGCACGTCTCGCGGAAGAAGGACGAAGTCTGGATCGTCGAGCGGAACCCGCACTACTGGAACACCGGCCTCCCCTATCTCGACCGGCTCGAAGTCTACAACTTCGCGCCGTTCTCGCCGGAACTCGGGGCCGCCCTGCTCGGCGGCAAGCTCGACTACGCCCGCATCGTGGATACGGCGACGCTGCGCCGGGCGCAGCAGCAGCCGGGGATGGCGGGTGCCACGTACTACCAGAGCGTGGTCGACGCCGTCTGGGTCAACACCGAGCACCAGCCCTTCGGCGATGCGCGGGTCCGCCGCGCCATGCACCTCGCCCTCGATCGCCACGCCCTGATCGACGTCGTCAAGGAGGTGGCGCCATACCTGCTGGGCGGCTTTGTCTACCCCTTCTCCGAGTGGGCCGCGCCGCGGAACGAGCTGACCCAGCGTCTCGGTTACCAGCGGGATCCCAAGGCGGCGGTCGCGGAGGCCCGGCGGCTGATGGCGGCGGCCGGGCATGCCGGTGGTCTCCGGAACGTCGACTTCGTGGTCCGGGAGGGAGCCAGCTGGAAGCTCTGGGCGGTCGCGATCCAGGCGATGCTCAAGGAGACGCTCGACATCGAGACGAGGCTCCGCACGGTCCAGATCTCCGCCTTCTTCGAGGAGACGCAGACGGGCAACTTCGACCTGGCCGTCGGCGCCATCGTCTCCACGCTGATCGACCCGTCGGACTACTTCAACGCGTGGTACGGGGAGGGCGGGCCGCAAAACTACTCGAAGTGGCACGCCCCGGTGTTCCAGAAGCTGGTCGGCCAGATCGACCGGGAGCTGGAGGACAGCCGGCGAAGGGTCCTCGTGCGCCAGGCGGAGATGCTCCTCGAGGAGGATC
>Ga0070699_100003314_pt1 | contig 14237 bp, 15 predicted proteins | sample KBSK1503metaG_FD_65473 | JGI IMG/M metagenome (GOLD analysis project Ga0070699, IMG submission 65473) | Corn, switchgrass and miscanthus rhizosphere microbial communities from Kellogg Biological Station, Michigan, USA - KBS K1-50-3 metaG | ecosystem: Host-associated > Plants > Roots >...
GTGCTCGACTGGTTGATCGTCAATCTCGGCTCACATCCGTTCGTGATGTTCTATGCCGTGGTGCTCTGGTACCTTCCGGTCCGGTGCGCCGAGTATCTGTTCAGCGGGTGGGTCGTCGGGTCGCTGCATCGCTCCTGCCGCAGCGTCGCCGTCTTCGCGTTCATGACCACGGTCCTCGTGCAATCGGCGTGGGCGACCACGCGCTGGTTCAAGGCGACGACCGTCATGTACAGCGCGAATCCGTACCTCGCGCTTCAGATCACGCTGGCGGCGCTTCCCCTGCTGATTCTGATTGGCGGCTCACTCAGCCGCCGCGTCGGTCCACGCGAACTGCGCCTCCGGAGCTGAACCCACTGTCGTCTGGCCGGCGACCGCCAGTCCCACCGTCCGCATGAATGCGGCGACGTCGAATGCCGGGAGGTTCCGGGTGCGGCTCCCGTACGCGCCGAGGATCAGCCGTCCGCCCGGCGCGACCACGCGCGCAAGAAGACCGCGGACGTAGTCCTCGAGGTACGTCTCCGGCACGCAATCGTAGAGCGAATAGACGAAATCGAACCGGCGCGCCGGCTCCCACGACCAGGCGTTGTCAACGTAGAAATGATCCTCGCGACCGGGGAACCGTGCGCGAGCGCGCTCGACGAGCGGCGCACTGACGTCGAGGCCAAACGGATCGAGGTGAAGCCCTCGCTGCGCGCCCCACGTAACCAGGCACTCGAGCAGGTAACCGTTGGCGCACCCGATGTCGATGAGCGTACCCGACCGGTTCACCCCGTCGAGGATCGGCTCGCGCTCGGACAGCCATCGCTCCGCGCCTCCACCGAAGCCGGATTGACGAATCGGATCCGAATGGGTGAGATAGGCGGCAGCGGTGGCGTCGAGCGCGGCGATGAAGTCGTCAGGCAGCTGCTGCATGATTCATGTCACAGGACGCAGCAATCATGATTGAGCAGGCGTTTCTCACGCAGTCGCGACGATTGCTCACGCACAGCTACCTGCCGCGCATCGAGCAGGCGGTGGACGGCCTGTCCGACGAGCAGCTCTGGTGGCGCGCGAACGAGGGGTCGAACAGCATAGGCAACCTGATCCTCCATCTGGCGGGCAACGTGCGGCAATGGGTCGTCAGCGGTATCGGCGGCGCCGTCGACGAGCGCGACCGCCAGGGCGAATTCGACGCGCGCGGCCCGATGCCGGCCGCCGGCCTTCTCGCTCGCCTCAGGTCCGCCGTCGAGGATGCCGACCGCGTCCTCGCCAACATCGCGCCGGACACGCTGCTCGAGCATCGCCGCATCCAGACCTACGACGTGACGGTGCTTCAGGCCATCTACGCCGTCGTCGAGCACTTCTCGATGCATACTGGGCAAACGATCCTGCTCGCAAAGATGTGGAAAGGCGATCTGGGGCTGTACACCCTGTCGCACGGCATTCCGCATCCGGCCTGGAGCGGCGGAAAGGACGCCGACTGATGACGAAGCCTGTGCTGCTGCGGATGTTCGCGCGCGGCGCGATGGCGGTCGTCTGCGCCGTTGCATGCGGCGCCGCCGCATCGGCCGGCGCGGATGCCACGACCGTTCGTCTCGCCATGGTGAACGTGCCGGACGACGTGGTGCGGCCGCTGCTCGGCGACTTCGCCGCGCAGTCAGGCAGGCGTGCCGAGATCGTCTACACCGGAAACGATCCGTTCTCGCTCGCGCGCGAGGGCAAAGCCGACCTGGTGATCTCGCATTACGGTCACGAGGGCGTGCAGCCGTTCGTGACCGGCGGCTTCGGCTCGTGGCCGCATCCGGTCTTCGCCAATCAGATTGCGATCCTCGGCCCGCCGAGCGATCCCGCGCATGTGCGCGGCCTGACGGACGCGGCCGAGGCGTTCCGCCGGATCGCGGCGTCGCGGTCGCCGTTTCTCGTCAACGACAGCGACGGCAACAAGTACGTGGAAGCGATCCTCTGGGCCAAGGCGGGCTCGCCGGCGAAGGGCGACTGGTACGTCAATCGTCATTCGCAGGGGCCGCAGGCGGCGCGCGATGCCGCGAAGCAGGGCGCGTACACGATCTGGGGTGTGCCGCCGTTCGTGCGCCTGAAGGCACAGGCGCCGCTGGACCTCGAGCCGCTCGTGACCGCCGATCCAATCTTCCAGCGCATCATGGTCGCCATCGTCGTCGATTCGAAAAAGGTGAGCGGCGTCAACGATGCAGGGGCGGAGGCGTTCCAGGCATTCCTGCTCGCGCCGTCTACACAGGCGCGCGTGGCGGCGTTCCGGTATCCCGGTATCGCGCAACAGGTCTGGTGGCCGGCCGGCCGTCACAACAACGCGCGGGAGTGAAAAATGGGGGTCAGACCCCATTTTCAGGAGTGGCCCAACGAAAATGGGGTCTGACCCCATTTTTCGCACTCAGAGGCGGGCGAACGCCGAGCGGAGCGCGTTGTACCGGGTGTAGCCCACCTGGCGCGCTTCTCGATAGAGCCGCCACAAGCGCCACAATCTCACGGCCGTCCCCGGCGCTTCGGCGTCTCAACGCATGTTGGAGGACCGATGCTCAAAACTCTTCTGGTCGGGGTTGCGCTGGCCGCGGCGATGACCCCGCTTTTCGCGCAGGGTACCACGCAGAGGAATTGCCTGCACGGATCGATAGAGGCGGCGGCCGATCGGGCGAGGCGGCAGCAGGCGATCGACTATGCCGTCAAGGTGAACATGGCCGAGAGCGCCGCCACGATCGGCCCGGCCGCGCGGCAGCCGAAGTACCGCCCCCTCGACGAGCTGGTGAGCCTGCCCCCGGTGCCGCCGGGATTCTCCGTTCAGTTCCACAACGACGACCGGAGTTACGCGTTCTCACTCAAGGACACGCGCGACCCGTGCCGCTACGCGATCTTTTCCGATCAGGACAAGCTTGTGTACGAGGCGGTCCCGAGGGCCGAAACCACCGGTCTCGTTCCGCTCGGAACGCGCTAGCCGCCGATCTTCATCGCGAGGAAGCCGACGATGGCGATGACGAGAATCACCGCGAGCGCGCCGACCCACGCGCCGGCCTTGAAGATGCCTCCGACGACCGCGCATCCGGGCAGCGCGATCGCGACCAGGACGAGCAGCAGCAGTTGAACCCAGACCATCTCTGTCCTCCCATCAGGGAGCGTGCAAGGACGGTGACCTGAGCAGAACTGTCAGTTCGTGTTGTTGGCCTGGCCGACGGCGCGGCGGAACTCCGAGAACGGCACGATGCGCCCGTGGATTGGCGCGATCTGCGCCACGTCGAGCTTCAGCCGCTGGATGTTGGCCCACAGGTTCATCGGCTCGGCCGCGGCGGCGCCGGCAGGCGGCGGCGCGTTCGCCTGGGCCGGCGGATTCCAGAGGTCCGCTTCCACCAGCAGCTTGTCGTGCGGCAAGTACGCAATCAGCATCGTGTCGGCGTGATTGCTGCCCTGGATTCTGTAGAGCTCGAGCGTTTGCGTGCCGTCGCTCAGCACTCGCTTGTCGGTCACGGCTTCGACCGACGGCCTCTTCGCCGGCGTCGTCTTCTGCAGGCGATCCGCGTTGGCCGTGTGACGGGTTGTCAGCACCTTTTCGTAATACGGCTTGTTGTCCCGGTACGTCAGGATGGTCGTCCCTTCGGCCACCGCGTCGCGCAGGCCGCCCGCGTGGTCGAAGTGATGATGCGTGTTGATCACGTACCGGATCTTCTTGTTCGGGAACTGCTTCTTCACGGCCTCGAACATCGGCACGGCGCGGTTGTCGCCGAGAGGGCTTTCAATCACCGCCACGTAGTCCTTGAATTCGACGGCAAGGCTGTTGTGGCTGGCGCCCGTCACGAAATACACGCCGGTCCCGACCTTCTGCACGTCGACCTTTGCTTGCGGGTCTGGTGCGTTGGCCGCATACGCCTGCTCTATGTTGTCAGGCGTCGGCACGACGACGTACGGGTTGTACATCCGCGCGTTCCGGACCGTGATGTCGAGAATCGGAAAGCCACCGAGCTTCTGGACGATGTGGAAGGGGAACGGGATGTCGCTGAGGTCCGGGTCCTTGTAGTTCTCGTAGTCGGCCTCGAGCTTCGTGTCGCCGAGCACGGGGTTGTCGACCATCACCTCGACGTGCTCGACCAGCTTCCGCTCGTCGAGACGCACCTTCTCGGTGTAGTTCGACACGGGATCGGGCAGCGGGAAGGTGAGCGTGAGCCTGTTGCCTTCCATGCCGACGACGAGCTTGTCGCCCGCCATCCGCGCGGCCTTGATCACGCCCTGCGGAAGCATCCAGATCTGGAGGGCGCGATCCTTCTCCTGTCCGACGGCGGGCGTCGCCGGTCCGCCCGGCATCATCGTCTCGTTCCACGCGCGGTTGCCGCCCACGACGAGGATCTGGCGCTGCGGCGCGGCGAACGGCAGACCGCCGCCGCCTTGCACCGGGCCGTCAGGGTTGGTCCGTTCGAGGTCGATGCGCAGGCCCGGCGCCGCGTAGTTGACCCACACGTTGTACTTCGTCAGCTTCGCCGCCGGCCATGGACCGCCGGGCCTAAACGACTGGCCGACGATGTACTGTGTGCCGATCGCCTGGTACTGCGCGGTCGTGACCGCGTCGTTGTACCCGAGGCCGCGGAGCATGCCGTGCGCGACGCCGACGTCGCGAAGCACGGCCGTGCGATCGAGCGCCGCAGGGCTGGCCGTTGCCGGCGCGGGCTTCGGTGCCTCCTGCGCGCGCAGTCCCGCCGATGCGACGAGCGCTGCCGCCAGTATCAGCACGCGTGTTCGCATTCGATGTTCTCCGCTGTCCACGGGCGGATCAGGATACACGAAATGCCCAGTGCCCAATTCCCAAAGCTCGCGCAAAGCTGCGCAAACCGCCGGTGCAACGCGTTGAGCATTGGGCTTTGAGCATTGTGCGTCGAGCCCTTAGAATGTTCAGCCCGGAGGCCAGCATGAACGCTCGTTTCATCGGCGGTGTCATTGCCGCGACCGCGATCGTTGCCGCGTCGCTCGCGCCCGCGATCGCGCAGCGTGGAGGCGGGGCGGCGCAGCCACCCGACAACGCGCCGACGCCGCGGATGGCCGACGGCCACCCTGATTTGAGCGGCTGGTGGGGTGGAGGTGGCGGCGGGTTTGGCGGCGGCCGGACGCTGTCGGACCTCACCGACGAGAAGGGCAACGTCTTCCTGCAGCTGAACGCGCGCAGCCAGGGCTCCGCGCTCGGCACCGCGTCGGGCCAGCTCGCGACCAACTTCGAGCGCGACAGCGGCGTCAACCAGCGCGCGGACCCTAACAAGCCGATCTACAAGCCGCAGTTCTGGGAGAAAGTGCAGACCCTCGACGTGAATGGCAACGCCGAGGATCCGACCTTCAGCTGCGGACCCGCAGGCGTGCCGCGCATGGGGTTCCCCAACAAGATCGTGATGAACCCGGCCGAGCTCGTCTTTCTCCACGACAACGAGAACACGTTCCGCTGGATCCCGATCAACAAGCCGCACAACCCGGATCGCGATCCGAGCTACAAGGGCGATTCTGTGGCGAAGTGGGACGGCGACACGCTGGTCATCGACACCACGAACTTCAACGACGAGACGTGGCTCGGCTGGCCGGGGTACTTCCACTCCGACGAGCTGCACGTCGTCGAGAAGCTGACGCGCACCGGCAACACGATCAAGTACGAGGTCATCGTCGAGGATCCGCAGGTCCTGCAGAAGCCGTGGGTGTGGAACCCGCGCATGATCCGGCTGAACACGGATCCGAAGGCGGCGTTCTGGGAAGATCCGCCGTGCAAGGACGAGGACCTCGAGCACATCGTCACGAAGGAACGCGGGTAACCGCGAAGGCGGCCTTCGGCTGCGACACACGAAGGCCACGAAGACTTGGAAATCCCGCTCACACCCCTCGAGTTCGCCAGGCGGGCACGCCGCCTGTACGCGGAGCGCGAAGCGGTCATCGACGGCGGGGAACGCTTTACGTACGGCCGCTTCTTCGAGCGCTGCGACCGCTGGTCGTCCGCGCTCCAGGCGCTCGGCGTCAGGCAGGGCGACCGCGTCGTCTACATCGCGCCGAATACGCACGCGCAGCTCGAATCGTTCTACGCGGTGCCGCAGACGGGCGCGGTGCTGGTGCCCGTCAACTTCCGCCTGACGCCGGACGACTTCGCCTACATCATCAATCACAGCGGCGCGCGAGTTGTCTGCGCCCACCAGGACTATCTCGACGCGGTTGACGGCATCCGCCCGCAGTTGCCGCGGGTCGAGCACTTCGTCGCGCTCGAGGGATTGCGCGAGGGGTGGCTCGACTACGAACGGCTCGTGGAGGCCGCCCTGCCGCACCACAAGCCGGTGACGATCGGCGAGCGCGACCTGCTCACCATCAATTACACGAGCGGCACGACCTCGCGCCCCAAGGGCGTGATGATCACGCATCGCAACGCCTACATGAACGTCGTCGGCACGCTCATCCACCTGCCGATGACGCCGGCGGACCGCTACCTGTGGACGCTGCCGATGTTCCACGCGAACGGATGGACGTTCGTGTGGATCGTCACCGCCGTCGGCGCGGTTCACGTCTGCCTGCGCAAGGTCGATCCGGTCCAGGCGTTCCGGCTGATGGCGGAGGAGTCGATCACGGCGCTCTGCGCGGCGCCAACCGTGCTGATTTCTCTGGCGAATGCGCCCGAGGACGTCCGCAAGTCGGCCCCGAAGGGCATCCGTGTGGTGACGGCGGGTGCGCCCCCGGCGGCCGCGACGATTCAGCGGATGGAAGGGGAGCTTGGCTGGCACGTCACGCAGGTCTACGGACTGACCGAGACCGCGCCGTTCATCACCGTGTGCGAGCCGCGGCCCGAGCATGCGTCGCTCTCGCTCGAGCAGCGCTGCGTGATCAAGGCGCGGCAGGGGGTGGAACTGGTGACGTCGGGCGACCTGCGTGTGCTCGACGAGGCGGGTGACGAGGTGCCGCACGACGGCAGCACGCTTGGCGAGATCTGCGTCCGCGGCAACGTCGTCATGGAGGGGTATTACGACGACCCGAAGGCGACGGCCGAAGCGATGCGCGGCGGCTGGTTCCACAGCGGCGACGCCGCGGTCGTCCACCCGGACGGCTACGTCGAGATTCGCGATCGGTTCAAGGACGTCATCATCAGCGGCGGCGAGAATATTTCGTCGGTGGAAGTCGAAGCGACGCTGATGCGGCACCCGGCGGTGCAGGAAGTCGGGGTGGTCGGCGTGAAGCACGAGAAGTGGGGCGAGGCGCCGCACGCGTTCGTCGTGCTGAAGCCGGGCTCGTCAGCCAGCGATCGCGAGCTCATCGAGTTCGTCCGGGAGCGGCTCGCGCATTTCAAGGCGCCCCACGGCGTGACGTTCGTCACGGAGCTGCCGAAGACCGCCACCGGCAAGATCCAGAAGTACGTCCTGCGCGGCGGCAAGTCAGCAATCTCGGCGCAGTAGCCGGCGCGTCACGAGATCTTGAGGACGATCTTGCCGAACTGATCCCCCGCCTCCATGCGGATGTGCGCGTCGCCGGCCTGTTCGAGCGGGAACACCTTGTCGACGATCGGGCGCATGCCGGACTCATAGAGCCTCAGCATCGCCGCGAAGTCGGACGGCGGGCCCATCGTGCTGCCGAGGACGTTCAGCTGTTTCCAGAAGATGCGCCGAATCTCGACGCTCTGGGCGGCGCCAAGCGTCGACCCGTAGCTCACCAGGCGTCCGCCCGGCTTGAGCGCGTCGAGCGCCTTGTTGAACGTCTCGCCGCCGGCGCCGTCGATGACGACGTCGGGACGCGTGCCGATCAGGGTGATGAGCGATTTCACCCAGTCGTCCTTCCTGTGGTTGACGCCACCCGTCGCGCCGCGGCGCTGGGCTGCGTCGATCTTGGAGTCGTGGCCGGAGGTGACGTAGACCTTTGCGCCCAGCTGACGCGCGATCGTGAGCGCGCAGGTCGCGACGCCCCCGCCAATCCCCGTCACGAGCACGACCTCGCCCGGTTCCACACGCGCGCGCGTCACGAGCGCACGATACGCGGTGACCGAGGCGAGCGGCACCGCCGCCGCTTCTTCCCACGACAGGTGCGCCGGCTTGGGGTGCAGGTTCGCCGCCGGCACCTTGACCGTCTCCGCGTACGTGCCATCAACCGGGAGCCCGAGGATGTTGAATGCGTTCCCCTGTGCGCGCTCGTCCGGTCCCCAGTTCAACGACGGGTCGATCACGACCTCGCGCCCGTTCCACGAGGTATCGACGCCCTCGCCCACGGCGACGACCTCGCCGACGCCGTCGGAGCCGAGGATGATCGGCAGCTTGATGCCGGCGTACTGGCCTTTCCGAATCCAGACGTCACGGCGATTCAGCGCCGCCGCGTGGAGCCGAACGACCGCTTCGCCTTCGCCTGGCACCAGGTCGGGACGCTGTTCCAATCGAAGGTTGTCGGGATCACCAACAGCCGTGAGAACGATCGCGCGCATAACGGCGTATTGTAAGGGTGGTCGATGATCCAGCAACTATTCGATCTGACGGGGCGTGTCGCCATCGTCACCGGCGGCTCGCGCGGGCTGGGCGCGGAGTTCGCCGAAGGCCTCGCGGAAGCCGGGGCGGCGGTGATGCTCTGCGCGCGGCGCGACGAATGGCTGCTGCCGGGCGTCGAGTCGCTGCGCGGCCGCGGCTTCACCGCTGATGGGATGCGCTGTGACGTGTCCAACGCCGCGGACGTCCAGGCCGTCGTCGACGCGACGCTCGAGCGCTTCGGCAAGGTCGACATTCTCGTCAACAACGCCGGCATCTCATGGGGCGAGCGGCCGGAGGCGATGACGCTGCAGCAGTGGCAGAAGGTGATCGACGTGAACCTCACCGGCGCGTTCATCTGCTCGCAGGCCGCGGGACGGGTGATGATCACACGCGAGTACGGCCGCATCATCAACATCGCATCGGTTGCCGGCCTGCAGGGGAACGTCAGCGGGCCCTATTACGCCGGCTATGCTGCCAGCAAGGCCGGGCTGATGGGCCTCACGCGCGAGCTTGCGGCGTCGTGGGGACGGCACGGCATCCGCGTCAACGCGATTGCGCCCGGCTTCTTCCATTCGCGCCTGTCGGACTCGTCAATCGCGCAGATCGAGGAGAGCCTCAACGCGGTCACCCCGCTCGGGCGCGTCGGCTGGCCCGGCGAGCTGAAGGGCGTGGCGGTCTTCCTGGCGTCCGACGCTTCCAACTACATCACCGGCCAGACCATCGTCGTCGACGGCGGAGGGACCATTGCCACGGGATTCGCTTAGGCGCGTCGCCGTGATCGGCGCGGGGACCATGGGCCATGGCATCGCGCAGGTGGCGGCGATGGCCGGCTATGAAACGCGGTTGACGGACACGAGCGCCGACTCGCTGACCGGCGCGTGGAGTCACATCCAGGCGAACCTGGCGGGCGCCGTCAGCCGCGGGAAGCTGACGCGATCGCAGGCCGATGTGGCGATCGGCAACATCGTGCCCGTGGCCGAGCTGGCCACGGCGGCGCGAGACGCGGATCTCGTGATCGAAGCGGTCGTCGAGGACATCGCCGTCAAGCAGTCGCTCTTCCGTCAGCTCGACGCGCTGGTCTCCGACGCCGCAATCCTGGCGACGAACACCTCGTCTCTCTCCGTCGCGCGGATCGCCGAGGCGACACGGCGGCCGGCCCGCGTCGTCGGCATGCACTTCTTCAACCCGGTGCACATCATGAAGCTCGTGGAGATCGTGGCGCATGACGGCTGCGATGACGCCGTCGTGGCATCGGCGCGCGAGACGGCGGACCGGATGGGCAAGACCACGATCCTCGTGCGCGACTCTCCAGGGTTTGCCTCGTCACGATTGGGCGTCGCGCTCGGGCTCGAGGCGATGCGGATGCTCGAAGCGGGCGTGGCGTCCGCCGCCGACATCGACACCGCGATGGAGCTGGGCTACGGCCACCCGATGGGGCCGCTGCGCCTGACCGATCTCGTCGGCCTCGACGTGCGCCTGAAGATTGCGGAGTACCTCCATCGCGAGCTGGCGGACGAGAAGTTCGCGCCGCCTCGCGTCCTGCGCGAGAAGGTCGAGCGCGGGGAGCTGGGCAAGAAGACGGGCAAGGGATTTTATGAGTGGTAGGAGGATGCAGCGCTGATGGCGATCCTTCAATGGATTCAGAACCTGCCGATGTCGACGTCGATCGCGGAATCGGATTCACTCTGGTGGGGCTACGCGTGGTGGCTGTTCGTGCACGCGGTCGGCATGGGGCTGACCGCCGGCCTCGGCTTCGTCCTCTGCCTGCGGCTGCTCGGCATCGGTGAGCAGATCCCGCTCTCGTCGTTCCGCGTGCTGTTCCCGCTGCTCTGGGTCGGCTTCTACGTCAACCTGCTGTCGGGCACGCTGCTGTTCATGACCGACGCGACCGGCATCGCGCGCGTGTGGGAGCTGTACGCGAAGCTGGTCTGCCTGGGTCTCGCGCTGGCCGTCATGTCGAGGCTGCGCCGCTTCGTGGACAGCGACCGAAGCGACGGCGCCGTTCCGCCGGCCGTGAAGACGATGGCGTACGCCTGCATCGTGCTGTGGCTCGCGGTCATCACGTCCGGGCGGCTGATTGCCTACGCCGTCGAGGCCAACGGTGCGACCCTCTGATCTCGTCCACCTGCACCTGCTGTTGAACCATTTTCCGACGGTCGGGATGATCGTCGGCTTCGGCGTCTTCGTGCTCGCGCTGCTGAAGAAGAGCGAGGATTTGCGGCGCGGCGGCCTCGCGGTCCTGTTCGTCATCGCGCTGCTCTCGCTGCCGACCTACATGACCGGCTACTCCGCGCAGAAGTCGGTGAAGGCGATGCCGGGCGTCTCCCAGGGCGTCATCGACCTGCACCAGCGATCGGCGCTGATGGCGTTGATGTTCATGGAAGCGACCGGCGTCGTCGCGTGGTACGGGCTGTGGCACGCGCGGCGGCGCGGGTCATCGAGCGCCAAGCACACCGCGGCGGTGCTGCTGCTGTCGGCCGTGACCATCGGGCTGATGTCGAGCGCGGCGAACGTCGGCGGCGAGATCCGGCATCCGGAGATCCTCGGCAGCGCCGAGGAGGCGCCGGCGACCGAGGGGCTGCTCGCGCCGCACTGGCTGGCGAGCGATTTCATCACGAAGTATCAGTACGCCCATCCATGGGCGTGGAAGACGCTCGAGACCATCCACTTCATGGGCCTCTGCCTGCTGTTCGGGGTCGTGCTGGTGGGGAACATGCGGCTGCTCGGCTGGATGCGCAACGCCCCGCTCGAGGGCTTTCACCGGCTGCTGCCGTGGGGCGTCTGGGGCTTTGTCGCCAACTCCGTCACCGGCATGATGTTCTTCATCGGCCAGGCGTTCCAGTACATCGAGAACCCCGCGTTTCACTGGAAGATACTCTGCATCCTGCTCGCGGGCGCCGATGTTCTCTATCTGACGTGGCACGACGAGGTGTGGGAGATGGGACCGGGCGACACGGCGCCGGCGATGGTCAAGGTCCTTGCCGCGTCGCAGATCGTCCTGTGGGTCGGGGTGATTTACTTCGGCCGGATGCTGCCGTACATCGGCAACGCGTTCTGACGCGCTTACAGCATCGCGAGCTGCTTCTCGATCTTCTGGAGCTCCTTCCGCTCCTTCTTGTCGCGGCTGACCGCCGGGTCGATCTTCCCGTAGAAGCGCATGATGTCGGCACGCAGCGCGGCTGGCGGTTCTGACTTGCCGGCGGCCTGTCCACCGGAGCCCTGCCTGGTGAGGCGCGACAGCAGCTCGGCGTAGGTGTCGTCGGCGAGCGCGTATTCGCCGCGCACGCTCGGCCGGCCCGTGTCGAAGTCCGTGTTGCGCAGGTCGATCCGGTTTCCGCGCACGGCCTGCAGCAGCATCCGGTACCGATCGCGCGACGCCTTGAAGCTGTCGCTGAACAGATGTTCGGCTTCCGGTGACGGCGTCTTGAACGCGAGCGCCTTGAACGGGCCGATCTTCGGCATCACGCGCACGATCCACACGAAGAAACGCGCGAAGGCGCCCGGCCGCTTGTAGGTCGTGCCGAAATCGCCCTCGTATTGCGTGCGCGTGTAGGTGTACACGAACGCGTTGCGCCGGACGTTCGGACTCAGCTTCTCGATTTCGTCGCGCTTCTTCTCCCAGGCGACCTGTGTCATCTGCGGAATCGTCGTGCCGACCGCATAGCGGAAGCTGCCGATGGCGAGATCCTCGCTGGCGAAGACGTCCTTCATCTCGATGCCGTAGGTTTCGCGGAACGCGCGCTCCAGCAGGTCCTTCGCCACCTCGAAGCCGATGAAGTCGTGGTAGGCCTGCGGCAGGTACGCGCCGGCCGCGACGTGCACCACGTCGAAGGCGAACTCCACCATGATGTGGCGCTTCGGGTCCTCGACGTAGGTGACCTCGTCGCCGAACTTCGCGCGCAGCTTCGGATACTCCAGCGGCACGGCGCGATTGGTGCCCAGCGGATGGCCCGTCGAGTCCGCGACGTAATGGGCCAGCGCTCCGAGGGCGAACGCGTACTCGTTGACGTCGCGCGCATCGCGAATCAGCGCCTCGACGAAATCGCCCGAGCGCGTGTAGTGGAGCAGGTTCGTGAAGAAGTGGCTGCCGAAGGGGTAGTAGCCCATGTCGGGCATGACGGACCCGCCGTAGGCATAGGCGCGGGCGCTCTTGATGGCCTCGGGGCTCGCGGCGCCGAACCGGGCCCTGAGCATCGGCGCGATGACATCGTCCCACGCCGCGTCAACCATCGACTCGTGCGCGAGGACCGAGTAGGCGGACGCGGGGCGCGCCAGAAGGAGCGCCCCGACGAGCAACAGGATGACGGCGCTATAGCGCCGCGTGCTGGAGTGTCGTGGCTGGGTCAGCCGTTTGCTGTCGCGCACTCTGGGCGAGGTACTGTGCAATCACGACGCCGCGCGCGGCTTCGACCTCGGAATGGCAGGAAAACCGGAGCAGCCGCCGGCTGTCCTCTAGCGACACGACGACCTCGCGGCCGGCGCGATGCACGTCCGCCACCTCGCCCCACGTCACGCTGAGATCGAGCGTCCCCCGGAACTTCAGCCAGCCGCTCGTCAAGACGATGTGGCCGTACTGGTCGGCCCGGCGGCGGCCAAAGCGCACCGGCGCCACGTAGTGGCATTGATCGCCCGGCGCCAGCGGGTCGGGCGCGTGGGCGACCGGCAATTCGCCCAGCTTGAGGCGGTCGGCGAGCTCGGAAGCCGCCGATTCAATCGCTGTCTCGTCCGGAAAATGTGAACCGCTCATGTCTACCCCAAAGTCACGGACTCGGCCCTACCGTATCGGTTTTTAGCAGTTGGGAGCCGAAAATGCGCCCGGATTGCCGGATGAGCAAGACCTTTGCCTGCCCAGTGGAAGCGGGCGGCTACAATCCGTGACGTGCGCCGCGGCGTGGGCATCAGCGGATGGCAAACGGTTGAGCTCTCTTCGGTCGCGCTCGCCGTCGTCCTTGCGCTGGCGCCCGCTCGGCCTCAAGCGATCGAGGCGTGGTACTCGACGGCGATCTACCCGCGGCTCGAGGGCGCGCTCACGCCGCTCTCGAACCGGCTCCCGTTCGCGCTCCTCGATCCGCTGCTCATCCTTCTCGCGGTCGTGGTGATCGTCTCGGTCGGCACGGCCGCGCGCCTGGCGTGGCGCACCCGAGCCTTCGGACGGCTCGGTCGAACGCTTGGCCACGTCGCGGCGGGCGCCGCGGTGATTTACGTGCTCTTTCTGCTGCTCTGGGGCTTCAACTACCGCCGCGTGCCGATGTCGGATCGCCTGGTCGTCGATCGCGACCGTCCGACGCCCGAGCAGGTCGTCGAGCTCGGCACGATGGCGGTCGCGCAGATGAACACCTTGTACGGCTCAGCGCATCAGGAGGGGGCGACGGTTCCCGAATGGCAGGATGATGCGCTGCGACGCGCATTCGGCGACGTCCAGCGCGCGTTGAGCGATGCGCAGGAGGTCGAGCCCGGGCGCCTGAAGCACAGCCTGCTTGGCCCGTACTTCCGCTGGACGGGCGTCGACGGCATGGTCAATCCCTTCGGGCTCGAAGTGATCGCCAACCCCGACCTGCTGCCGTTCGAGCGGCCGTTCGTCGCGGCGCACGAGTGGGGACATCTGGCGGGATACGCGAACGAGGCGGAAGCGAACTTCGTCGGCTGGCTGACGTGCGTCCGCGCGTCGCCGCGGCACCAGTACAGCGGCTGGTTCTACCTCTATTGGCAGATCAGCGGGGAAGTGAACGCGCAGGAGCGCACGAAGCTGAACGCCGCGCTGGCGGACGGGCCTCGGCGCGACGT